>Ga0180436_10000677_pt1 | contig 34588 bp, 29 predicted proteins | sample SS_ome_2_FD_132434 | JGI IMG/M metagenome (GOLD analysis project Ga0180436, IMG submission 132434) | Hypersaline lake sediment archaeal communities from the Salton Sea, California, USA - SS_3_S_2 metaG | ecosystem: Environmental > Aquatic > Non-marine Saline and Alkaline > Hypersaline >... | reverse complement strand
TGGAGAGAATGGTGCGGGTAAATCGACCATGATGAAGATTCTCATGGGCATTTACAAAAGGGACGAAGGAAAAGTTGTTTTAAACGGTGAAGAAATAAATATTCATAACCCAAAGCAAGCTTTGGAACACGGCATTGCTATGATTCATCAAGAATTAAATCCAATTCCCGATATGGAAATAAGCGAAAATATATTTGCGGGGAAGGAGTTAATTAAGAAGAGATTTAAGTTTCTAAAACTCGTTGACAGAAATGAGATGCGAAGACAAACGGAGGAACTGATTAAAGATGTGGGTCTCGATATCTCGCCAAAAACGATTATGCGCAGATTAAGCGTAGCACAGACACAGTTGGTGGAGATTGCAAAAGCAATTTGCTGGAATGCGCAAATTATAATCATGGATGAGCCGACTTCCGCTCTTTCTGAAAAGGAAGTAAAAATACTCTTTAATCTAATACAAAAGCTTTGCAAAAAAAAGAAATCAATTATATATATCTCTCACAGAATGGAGGAGATCTATACAATTAGCAACCGCATTACTGTATTGCGGGACGGAAAATATATAGGCACAAGAAACACATCTGAAATTGATAACAATGAATTAATCAAAATGATGGTAGGACGCGAAATTACTGAGATATTTCCTAAAACAAAGGTACCTTTCGGCGACGTGGTCATGGAGGTGGAAGGATTAAGCTATGATGACAAGGTTGAGGATGTGAGCTTTAAGCTTCACGCTGGTGAGATACTTGGCATTGCTGGTCTGGTGGGCGCAGGACGTAGTGAAATGGTTGAAACAATTTTCGGAATTCGGAATAAAACAAAAGGGAAAGTGCGTATAAAAGGAAATGAAGTAAGTATACATCATCCGAAATCAGCCATAAAAAATAAAATAGCAATGATAACTGAAGACAGGAAGCTCACAGGTCTGAATTTAATCGCAAGCTTAAAAGAGAATATAACCATTGTTTCGTTAAAAGACCTTTCTTCTAAAGGGTTGATTCAAAAGAAAAAAGAGATCAATGTATCTCAGAAGTATATCAACGAATTGAATATAAAAGCTCAATCAGCTTTTGATAAGGTCTTCAGCTTAAGCGGTGGAAACCAGCAAAAAGTTGTAGTGGCGAAATGGCTGTTGGGAGATCCTGATATCATTATTATGGATGAACCTACAAGAGGAATAGATGTTGGCGCCAAAAGGGATATTTATCTTTTAATGGGCGAGCTTGTAAAACAGAGAAAAGCAATAATAATGATTTCTTCGGAAATGCCGGAAGTAATGGGTATGAGTGATAATATTATTGTTTTATCGGATGGCAGAGTTACAGGACAGTTCAATAGAAAAGAGTTTAACCAAGAGATGATTTTGAAAAGCGCATCAAATTTAAGGGGTAATAATTAATGAGTGGATTTAATTTTAGTGTTCTGAGAAAAAAAGGATTTACCGCGATCAGAGAATTTGGCATCATGTTCGCATTGATAATAATTGTTGTTGTATTGAGCATCCTTTCGCCTGCGTTTGCAGATTTAGGAAACTTTATAAATATTATAAAACAAGCCGCTATAAACGGTTTGTTAGCGACGGGTATGATGTGCGTTATCCTCACAGGAGGGTTTGACCTTTCTGTAGGTGCTATTGTTGGGTTTACCGGAGTCGTAGCTGCGCTGTTGGCTCAAGGTCAGGTTCCCATAGTTGTACCGATTGCATTTGCAATTGCCGCTGGTCTTCTTGTAGGGTTGTCAAATGGTTTTGCAGTAGCATATCTAGGAATTCCGGCCTTCGTTGTTACGTTAGGTATGCAGTCAATTGTCAGAGGTCTGGCGTTTATATTCAGTGGTGGTGTTCCGGTTTTTGGAGTAACAAAAGCATATGAACATATCGCAGGCGGAAAAGTGTTTGGCACTGTTCCTTTCCTCGCCGTATATTATGTTGTAATTGCACTGGTTATTGGTTTTATTTTAAGCAATACCGTATACGGTCGAAGAATATATGCCGTAGGCGGGAATGAAATTGCTGCGAGGGTTTCCGGTATCAATGTAAAATTTATTAAGCTATCAGCTTTTGGAATATGCGGAATGCTGGCGGGTGTAGCGGGTTTCCTGCTTACTTCAAGAACGGTGTCAGGTTCACCGAACACGGGTCAAGGATATGAGCTGGACGCAATCGCAGCAGTCGTTATCGGCGGAACAAGCCTGGATGGAGGATCGGGGAAATGGTACGGTACGATTATTGGTGTTCTAATGCTGGCTGTAATAAGCAATGGGCTTGATATTATGCGAGTTCCATCCTACTACCAGCTTATCATCAAGGGCTTCATCATAGTAATTGCTGTCTATTTTGACGTGAGAAGCCGAAAAAAACAGAATTGAGTTTTGCAATTAAAATATTGCAAATGCTTCTATACCAAATAAATAATTAAGAAATAAGAAGGAGTGATATCATGAAAAGAGTTTTATTGTTTTTATTAGTAGCTATCTTGGTTCTTTCTATGTTTGCCGGTTGTGCAAAAACCGCATCTTCATCTAAAGACACACCAACATTTATGTTCTGCATTAGCCATATGACAAATGCATGGGCAAAAGAAGCTGCAGAATCTATGGAAGCAGCTGCTGAAGCAGCTGGTGCTGAAATGATCGTAAACGAGGCAGGCAAAGATATCAATAAACAGGTAAGTCAGATTGAATCTGGTATCAACCAAAAAGTGGATGCAATTATCATTGAACCAGTTTCAGCTGATGGCGTACTCCCGGCTGTTGAAGCAGCTATGGATAAAGGCATACCGGTTATAATTTTCAACCAAGCAATTAGTGATCTTTCAAAAGCTACTTGTTTCGTTGGTGTCTCTAACGAAGACGGCGGCTATATGGAAATGTCAAGAGCGATTGAAGATTTGGGCGGTAAAGGCAATGTAGCGTTGTTGCTCGGACCTTTAGGATCTGAAGGACAAATGGGACGTTCAGCAGGATATCAGAAGGCAATGGATGAAAATCCGGATGTTAAAGTTGCTTTTGAAGAAACAGCAAATTGGACGACTGAGGAAGCCTTGAAACTAGTTGAAAACTGGTTGCAGACCGGTACAGAAATAAATGCGGTTGTTGCTCAGAATGATGGAATGGCTCTTGGTGCAGTCAAAGCAATCGAAGATAAAAACTTAGGTGACCAGATCAAAGTTTATGGTCTTGATGCTGTACCTGATGCTTTACAAGCAGTCAAAGACGGCAGATTGGCGATTACAGTTTCACAGGAAACATCAAAGCAATCACAATCAGCAGTTGAAGCAGCAATGAAGCTATATAATGGGGAAGAAGTGGACGCAAAAATCCTTGTCGACTTTGGTATCATTGACGAAACAAACGTCGATCAATACTTAAACTAATATCGTTAGGAAAAGGTATAGGAGTTTTAACTGATAGATGATTTTCAACCCTAATTAATAGTATTGTTATCTTAGAAGGCAGCAGGGTTCGGTAATTTGATTTTCCTTCATGCTATGAGGGCATATCATATAACCGGACTTGCTGTTTTTTAGGTATTACGAGCCGAGTAAACTTAACCCAAGAAACTGCTCAAATCACAGCGCAAAAAAGCTTATCCAAAACCATCCACCCACAACAACAAATATCCGAATGAGTATTGAATACAAATATAGGTGACCTCGTTCCACAGAACTGTACAGATTGGAATGAGCTTGAAATCACATGACCCAAGTCAACGCCTCAATGGTTTTATGACCTTTTTTGGAGGCTTAATTATTATGTTTTCTAAGGAAATTTTGACATTGATTACTGGATAATTAGATTTTTATATTGACATTTATATCGGTATGCGATATATTATGTATATCGGCAAACGTTATAACGCTATGCGTACTAACGGCATAAAATATTATGAGAATGATGATTAATGAAAGGGTTGAATTATGCCAGAAAGTTCAGAACGAGGAGCCTTAACAGAGGCTGTTTATTACATCATGCTTGCGCTCTGTAGCCCTTTGCATGGTTATGGTATTATGCAACGAGTCAAGGAACTTAGTAATGATAGGGTGAATTTGGGTGCTGGTACGCTATACGGTGCTATCAACACTCTAGTAATCAAGGGTTGGATTATCCCTAAAAAAGGGGCGAGTAACTCTAGAAAAAAGGAATATGAGATATCGGATTTAGGCAGAGATATATTAAAAATAGAAATTGAGAGACTAAAAGAGTTAATAAATAATGGTGAAATATTACTTAAGTAATTAGTAAGTAAGGTCATAGGACATTAATCGAAGGGATTGAGTGTTAAAATGAAACATATTGTTAGAAAACTATATTGGAATTATGAGAAAGAGGAAAAATGGCTCAACGAAATGTGTGCAAAGGGAATGGCGTTAACGGATTATTCCTGGTGCAGGTATGTATTTGAGGATTGTAAAAGTGGTGAATATGTCTATAGGATAGAGTTGTTAGAAAACTGGGCTAATCACCATGAAAGTAAAAAATACATCGAGTTTTTAGAAGAATCTGGCATTGAACATGTTGCGTCATATATGAGATGGATTTATTTGCGCAGGAAAGCAAATGAGGGTGAGTTTAATTTATTCTCTGATGCTGAATCAAAGATAAAACACTATAGGAAAGTTAGTAGTTTTTGGATTACTATAGGAATTTTTGAGCTAAGTATTGGTTCTGCTAATATAGGTATTGGCATATCGCAATCAAGTAATATGAATTTGTATTCAGGAGCATTTTTGTTTCTTATAGGATTTGCCTTGCTAGGCTTAAGTTGGCGATTAATAAAAAAGATAAGAGAGCTAAAAAAGCAGATGCAGATAATGCAATAATACTAATAATGAATTTTTAATTAAGCTCACAATCGTGTGGGCTTTTTTAGTACTCAAAAAGGAGTGAAAACAATAGGAATTATAGAAAAATTAAGATCTGCAATTGATACTCGGAATAAGTATTTAGAGCAGATTTGGAATCTGCTGTCCACCTCACCGCAGGAGTTTCGAGGCGGCGGGATATGACGGACAATGGTTTTGATTAATGGGAGCATTCAGGCGATTGGAGCTCTCTATAAATAGCACATATGTGCTACGCTTATGTGCAGGATATTTAAACTTTGTGTCGAAATATATAATTAATACTATTTTTGATAGGAGAGAATTTGATGAGTGATTACTTGAGAAACAGAGGAAAGCGTATTAAAAAATGGGGTGCAAGCGGTGACTTGAAGAAGCTTTGCGAAGAAAGCTATGAGCATCCAATAATGTGTAACTGGTTGGGTTCCAAACCCAAATATGCACATCCGTATAATATGTATGGAGATATAAAATCACAGCCCCAAGCTCTAAAAGAGACATTGGAATCATGTCATGCAGATATCAAACAATTGGCGAAAAAAATGTTTGATTTGGGCATCAACAGATATGTTGGTACCGGCCTTGGAACAAGTCAATTTGTCGCTCAAGCGGCGGCGCCTGCTTTTTGGCAATATGCAGAAATAGATGCGAGTGATGTGGATAGCCTTGAATACTATTATAACTCGAGACCATATGATTATGACAGGCTCTGCTTTACAGCATATTCCGGAAGTGGAAGTACGACGGACACAATCCGTGCGGCGAAAAAGGCAAAAGAAAATGGAGCATATATTTTAGCGATCACATCTGTTTCAGGAAGCCCTATAACGGATTTGGCAGATTCAACAATCGTCTGCGCCGGTGGGTTTGATACGGCTGGCGGTGACACATTTCACTATACAACTCGCTTAGCTGTTTCAATAATGATTGCGATAGAGTGGGGAAGACTAAGGACGCCTGAAAAATTCGACTATGATAAGTTGATGGGAAATATGATGAGTATTCCGGAAAGATTTAGCAGCATGTTTGACAGTGTGGAGGCCAGATGTGAATCAATAGCGAAGCAGTATAAAGATTCACGAGCAAATATAATTGTAGGTTCAAATGCGAACTTGGGTGCGGCGGAAGAGATGGCATTGAAGTTTGACGAAATGGCACATATTCCATCTAAGGCGATGTGTCCTGATAGACATATCCATGGTGCGTTGGGATTAACCGACAATAAAATATTTACGATAATTATGGCACCAAAGACATGCGCCTCGTACAAAGAACTCAAGGATATTGCAGACTATACCAATATTGTAAAGGCACCATGTATGGCTATAGTATCTGAAGACGACGATGATATTGCAGAAATGGTTGATGATGTCGTAAGAATTCCGGAAGAGGACGAGATAATGTTTACGCTGCTAAGCATTCTACCATCTCAATTAATACCGTATTATAGTTCGGTTTACTCAGAAGGGCTATCGCCGGATACTCAAAGAAGTCATGTGCCAAGATATGCGAGAGCTTGGGCAAAACTTTTCCCACCGGGTACACATTAATATTTGGAGGAAATCATATGAATAGGATATCAGTCTTAGGACCGCTAAACTTGGATGTTTTAACCGTTGGGCAAAGTCCAGATAATTGGAAAGAGAACCTAAACTGGGCGGCGACAGCAGATATATCGCTAAGCACAGCGGGATCAGTTGGATATACGATACAAGATTTTTCCAAACTGGGTAACGATGTTACGGTATTTGCGAACCTAGGGAACGATGATATCGGACATATAATCAAAAGACAGCTTAGAAGGAGCGGTGTAAACACTGACCTTATAAAGACTATAAAAGGATTTAAAACGGCGATTGGAGTTTATTGGCTGATGCATGGAAGCAGGAAAAGACCACTCGCTTATATGATGGCAGAATATCAACCTTGGGCTAATGATATTACGGATGGAGAAAAAAAAGAGTTATTGGATTGTGACCTGCTGCACTGTGGAGGGTATCTTCATTATTCATCAATGTATTTTGGTGCAACAACGGAGTTGTATAAAGATGCAAAGGAAAGAGGGATTCTTACTTCAATAGATACACAGTTTCCTTTAGAAACAATTACCAGCCCATGGATAAGCTCTTTGAAAGATATTTTGCAATACACTGATATTTTGATTATTGATATTGATGAGGCATATGGCATTACCGGAGAAAAAGAAATTGATGACTGTATAGATAAACTAATGAGGACAGGGATTCAAATATTGATAATAAAGATGGGTATCGAGGGAGCAATTGCGTTCAGTAAGGGAAAAAAATACTTTCATGAAGCAGTAATAATGGGAGAACTCGTTGACAGCATTGGAGCCGGAGACGCTTTCGGAGCTGGGTTCCTTACTCAATACCTAAAAAGCAACTGTATTGAAGAAAGTTTAGAATTTGCTTCGGTTGTTGCAGGAGTGACTGTAACCGGAGCTGGAGGTTCAACGAAAATGCCGTCTTATGATGAGGCATTAGCGTTAATTAAAAAAAGGAGAGAAGGAAATGAAAATTAACGGACGTGTTTTGGTGTTCAGTCTTGTGCTTATTTTGTTATTTAGCTTGTTTACAGGTTGTAACAAACAGATCGAAGAACCTGCGGAAGTAATTTCAGAACAAGCCGAAACTGAAAAAGTTGAAGAACCTGAAGAGGAAAAAGCGAAGACAATTAAAATCGGAGTGTGTGCTGCTGATCTATCAAACCCCTACTTCATTACACTCGTAAACGGGATTGAAGACAGAGCTGAAGAGGTTGGAAACATAGAGTTAATCGTCACCGACCCCAAACAGGATGCAAGTAAGCAGGTTGCAGCAGTTGAGAACTTTATTTCTCTGGGCGTTGATGGTATAATTATGATTGCTTTCCAACCGGAATCTGTTGAATCTTACTTGAAAGATGCTATGGATAAGGGAATCAAGGTTTTGGCTCAATCAACAAAGTGTGAAAACAGTGATGTATATGTCTCGGCTAAGGATGAGGATATGGGTTATGCACTGGGAGTAGCTGCCGGCAAGTACATCAAAGAATCACTAAATGGTGAGGCTAATGTCGCAATACTAAATTATCCTGACATTCCTCAAATCATTGAACGTGAAAATGGTATAGAGGCAGGGATATTAGAGTATGCACCGGATGCAAAAATAGTCGGAAAGGCAACAGCGGGTACACCTGATCAAGGAATGGCTGTAACGGAGACACTTTTACAACAGTTTAGTGATATAAATGTAATTTGTGCAATTAACGATGCAGGTGCACTTGGAGCTTATAATGCTGTAGAGGCTGCTGGAAAAGCAGAGGGAGATTTCTTTATTGGCGGAGTGGATGCGATTGATCAAGCGTTGGAAAAGATTAAGGAAGGCGGCATCTACAGAGCAACAGTTGACACGAATCCATATGAAAACGGAATGATGGATCTAGATCTAATACTAAAACTGATTGCAGGCGAAGCGGTTGATGCAGAAATAAAGGTAGAAGTTAGTGCTGTAGGATATGACGATTTGAAATAATAACAGCGTGTTGGCGTGCTAAAATACTTGGCACGTCAACGCTATAACTGAAAGTGATGCGATGAACGATAAAATATTAGAAATGAAAAATATGTATAAGGCATACCCGGGTGTAGTTGCTCTTAATGATGTATCCTTTCAGGTTAAAAAGGGTGAAGTTCATGCTATCGTAGGTGAGAACGGGGCAGGAAAATCAACGTTAATTAAAGTGCTGTCAGGAGCAGAGACAGCAGATTCGGGGAGTATAGTATTAAATGGGATTGCGTATTCAAAACTTAGCCCATTAGAAGCTATCGAAAAGGGAGTCCACGTTATCTATCAAGAATTGAACTTAGCATCAAATCTGTCAGTATCTGAGAATATATTTCTTGGACACGAGTTAATGACTGGATTTTTTATTGATAATAAAATCATTGAAAAAAAAACACAGGATATGCTGAACGCCTTAAACCTTGGAATCGATCCTAATACTCTAGTAAAAGACCTTACAGTTGCATATCAGCAGATGGTGGAAGTTGTAAAAGCTATTTCTCATGATGTTAAAATACTGGTGATGGATGAACCGACCTCACCATTGTCCAATAGTGAAGTGGAAGTATTATTTGATTTGATTAACAGCTTAAAGAACAAAGGGATTTCGATAATATACATTTCTCACAGAATGGAAGAGATATTTTCAATCAGCGATAGAGTGACTGTAATGATGGATGGTAAAACAGTTATAACGCTGAATACAAAAGATACAAATAGACAAGAGTTGATTAAGCATATGGTAGGACGAGAGCTCAATGAGGTTTATCCTGAAAGTGAATTTAAATCGGATGAGGAAATACTTGTGCTGGAAAATGCTTCAAACAAAAATTTAAACAATATAAACTTGAAGCTTAGAAAAGGTGAAACATTAGGGATAGGCGGACTTGTGGGGTCGGGAAGAACAGAGTTAGCGAGGATGATTTTTGGGGCTGACCCTATATATGAAGGGGAAATCATGTTGGATGGTGAAGGCATCAATGTAAAAAACCCTAGTGATGCAATAGTCAATGGTATTGGACTCATTCCGGAAGACAGGAAAAACGAAGGGCTGATTCTATCAATGTCAGTAAAACATAACATATCCCTTACAGATCTAACCAATATATGTCGAAATTATTTTCTTTCAGATAAATCAGATATGAAACTGTGCAACAGCTTTGTTGAAAAATTGAACATTAAAGTTTCAGATAACGATTTTTTGGTTAGGAAATTAAGCGGCGGGAACCAACAGAAAGTTGTTCTTGCAAAGTGGCTGGCTACAAAATGCAAAGTACTGCTGTTTGATGAGCCGACACGTGGAATAGATGTTGGTGCAAAAATGGAAATTTATAATCTTATGCGTAAGCTTACTTTGGATGGTATATCCATAATAATGATTTCTTCAGATATGACGGAGTTGTTGGGAATGTCGGATAGAATCGTTGTGATGAGTAATAGAGAAATAAAGGCTTGCCTAAACAGAGAAGAATTTTCTCAAAATACAATACTAGAATTCGCTTCAGGAGGGGAAAACAAGAATGTTCAATAGGATAAAAAAGTTAAAAAACATATTGATAATGTTTTTAGTTTTAATAGGTTTGATTGTTTTTTTCTCACTATTCTCTGATAATTTTTTCAGTAGTGATAATTTAATCAATATTCTGCGCCAGATGGCAACGATCGGAATTGTTGCGGTCGGGATGACTTTCGTAATTCTAACAGGTGGAATGGATTTAAGTGTGGGATCGATTCTGGCGTTAAGCGGAGTTGTTACAGGTTATTCAATGGTGACTCTAGAGCTATCAATATTTATTTCAATTTTGCTTGGAATGATTGCTGGGATAATAGTAGGACTGGCTAATGGCGTTGTAATAAACTTCTTTTCTATACCCGCATTTGTAACTACCTTGGCGTCAATGCAAATATTCTTAGGCGTAAGCTTAATAATTACGGGGGGAATGCCTATATTTGGATTTCCAAAGGCATTTGATTTCTGGGGTAAAGGGTATATCGGTCCAATCCCTGTACCGGTAATTATTATGACTCTTACTATGCTTGCTGGATGGATCGTTCTTAACAAAACAAAATACGGAAGATATCTGTACGCCATCGGTGGAAATACCGAAGCGGCCAGGCTTTCGGGAATAAAAATAAAAAAGAATCTGATAATAACCTATGTATTGAGTGGTTTTTTTGCATCAGTAGCCAGTGTTATTGCCTTATCAAGGCTTAGTTCAGCGCAACCAAAAGTTGGCTTGGAGTTTGGCTTGGATGTAATTACAGCTGTTGTATTGGGTGGCGTAAGCATTACCGGCGGAGAAGGAAAAATGTCAGGAGTGATATTTGGTGTTCTGATTATTGGGGTTTTGAGCAATGGGTTGATAATGCTGCAAGTGCAAGAATACTACCAATATGTAATTAAAGGCTTGGTATTGCTGTTGGCGGTTGGGATGGATAATTATACTAAGAACAATTCCAAGAAGGCAAAATTGAAAGTTGTGTAAATTTTGGTTAGCATAAAAGAGGAGGAATCAACGACTTGGATTTTAAGCGCAGCGAAATAAGCGAAAAAAAGCTTAATTTATTGATTTCTTTGTCTAGAGCATATTATGAGCAAGAACTCACTCAGCAAGAGATTGCAGATACGTTCTTCATTTCTAGATCAAGAATATCAAGATATCTTCATGAAGCCAGGAATCTGGGGATTGTTAATATTAATATTATCAGTTTTGATGATTACGATGAAGAAGCTGCAAATACAATAAAAAAAGCATTTCCTCATATGAAAATGGTTCGTGTATACAATCTTAAAAATGCAAATAAAGCAGCGATTATCAATACTTTAGGTCATGGGTCCTCAAGATATTTTCAATCACTATTGGATGATGGTATGAGGGTTGGAGTGGGGGCAGGTCAGCATGTAAAAAGCACTGTAAGCTGGCTGCAGCAAAGCAAAAAAAGAATTGAAATTGTGCAGATCGTTGGTAGTACGGGATATGTAATGCACAATGTGGATTATAATAACTTAGCAAATATAGCAGGAAAAACACTAAAAGCAAAGGTGTATCATTTAAATGCACCTGCAATTCTAGGGAAAAACTCACCGTCCGCATCAGAATTCGTTGCGAATAATTCGATGCTTAAAGAGGTTTTAGACTTTAGTAATAATTGCGATATCTACTTGTTGGGGATCGGTTCGGTCGAACCAGATGAATTATACGTTAAGTCGGGTATATTGGATGAAACTGAAATGCAAGTAACAAAAAACAGTGGTGCGGTAGGAAATATTTGTGGGTGCTTTTATGACATGTCAGGTGAACCGTGCAACACAGAATTCGAAGACAGGAGAATTGGCATAGATTTAAAAACACTTAACACAGCAGCGGAATCAATTGCTATTGCTGCTGGCAAGGACAAAGCGGCAGCAATTTTAGGGGCGTTACGAGGCAATTATATTAATTCACTATTCACAGATAGCGAGACGGCAAGAATAGTCATTGAGAAAATGAATTAAAACTTAACAGGAGTTTTCAAATCAGAAACACAGGTAGTCTTTTGGATACCGGTTTTTTACGAAAGGGCAGCCAAAGATTATATGGAAAATTTAACATTTGAAAGTATACTATTCCTTTGTGTTACCAGATACAATGGATATTATTGAATACAAAATACACTCGTGACTTATACAAAATGATTTTAGATTGGGGAATGAATTATTGAATATAATCTTCGATATGGATGGAACACTTGTAGATTCAGCAAAGATTGCTATTCTGGCATTTGAGAAAATATGTCCTAAATTCGGACTGGAAATACCGGATGACGATACTATAAAGAGGGCGATAGGTTATGCTAACCCTTTTTTTTATTATAAAATATATCCAAACGAAGATAAAATTAAATTGAAGGCGTTTAGTAAAAAAATCGAGAGATTTTCAAGAGTACAATTGAAAAGCTTCAAAAACGATATTCTTTTTCATGGAGTTAAGAATCTTCTTTTAGCACTCAAAGCGAAAGGTGTTAGGCTTTATATAGCCAGCACGGGCAGCAAATCGCATGTGAACTCTTGTCTAAAATGCGGAGGTGTATATGATTTTTTTGATGAAATACATTGTGGTAAACCAGATAAGGAAATGATGGTTTCAAAGATTGTTAAGGAAGAAGATAAATCTAGGTGGATAATGGTAGGTGACAAGAGGAAAGATTCTAAAGCTGCATCATTTAATGGAATATATGTGGTCGGAGCTGGATATGGATATTGTTTTGAAGAAGACTATGATGATTTTGATGTTATAATAGAGAGTCCGTTGGATATACTAGAGTTACAAAATGTGAAGAGAGCTATTGATTGAATGCGGCAAAACACGTGATCAAATTAGGCCATGATGTCATTTCATAATCGAAATCTTATTTTCTTTTACTATATCAAACATTTCGCTATTTAGAAATTCATAACAGGGCTTTGATGGCCCGGGTCCTGTCCTTTGCTTGCATAAACAAAATTTTTCGAGGATATATGTAATAATTTTATACTTGACACAGAAAAACAGGTGTATTATAATCAAAGTGCTTAAGCGCTTAAGTAATTATTGTTGAAACAGTATACCTTAAAAAAACTGTAAGTGAAAAAGGAGGAAAAAATGAAAAAAGTTCTAGTATTAATCTTTGCTTTAATCTTTGCTTTGTCTGTCTTCTTGACAGGTTGTGCTCAGAGCCCCCCGGTGAATGATGAAGTGAAAAAAACAGAAAATGCAGATGCAGGGGATGCGGAAGTGTTGGAAGAGGTTACGATCAAATATATGGGTTTCTCCGCAAATGCAGAATCTGGAATAAGCCTGGATACTTTGAAAGAAAAGTTTGAAAGCGAAAACCCGAACATTACGGTAGAGCTCGAAGCACTTGGATACTTAGACTATTTCACACAACTTCAAACAAGAATTCTAGGAAACGATGCACCCGATTGTTTTGAAACAAACTACGAAAACTTTATTGCATACGCTGATGAAGATTTGCTTGCAAACCTGGACAGCACTGTTTCTTCCACCGGCCTAGACATGAGTGTATATAATCAGGAGACGGTTAAAGCATTTAATCTAAATGGAACCCAATACGGATTGCCATACAGTTTCTCAAATGTTGTTCTCGTTTATAACAAAGAACTATTTGACCAAGCAGGAATAGATTATCCATCTGATGACTGGACTTGGGCCGATGTGGATGCGGCAGGAGCAGCAATCAGAGCACTTGGAGATGATATATATGGTTATCTTCAACCGATACAATTCTTTGAATTCTTCAAAGTTATTGAGCAGAACGGCGGCTCTATTTTAAGCGAAGATGGAAAAAGCTTTACAGTTAACAGTCAAGAAAATATTGATGCACTTCAACATATGATCGACAGAGTTGAAGTTTCCAATATCATGCCAAGCGAAGCGCAAATGGGCGGCATGGGTGAATGGGATACATTCCTTTCCGGCAGACTTGGAATGCTTATAACTGGAATTTGGTCATTCCCTACATTTACCAGCGATGCTACATTCGAATGGGATATTGCTGTTGAACCGGGAAATACACAAAAGGCTACTCATTTCTTTGCAAACGGTTTGGTCGTTAATGCTGCTTCGGATAAACAGGAAGCTGCATTTAAGTGGATAAGTTATATATCTGCAAGTGAAGATGTAGCAAAATTCCGTCTGGAAAACAGATGGGAGCTACCGCCGACACTTTATGAAGATGTCTTAGCTGAATATGAAAAGGTTACTCCTCCTGAGAATAAAGCTGCGGTATTTAAATCTTTGGATTATCTTGTAACCGTGCCTAAGGTTGTGGATTTCAATCAAATGGTGGACATAGTCGCACAAGAACTTTCAGCGGCAGTCACCGGAGCAAAGACTTGTGAAGAAGCGCTGAATGATGCGCAAGAAATGCTTGAAAGTAAAATTGCTTTAGATTAGCAATTTTAAACTTGAATTTTTAGGCGCTGTGAATCTTCTTTAGCAGCGCCTGAAAATAAACTATAATGGCTATGAAGAGAATTTGCTTTTTTGGAGGAATGGATGAGGGGTACAAGACGATTAACACCTAAAAAGAAAAATAAATATAAGGATAACTTGTCGGCTGCACCATTTCTTTTGCCAAGCCTTTCAGGGTTCGTGCTGCTTTCGCTGATTCCGATCGTTTTGACTTTCTTGATAAGTTTAACCTCATGGAGCGGACTTCAGTCATTAAGTGTTTTCTCGTCAGCGTTTTGGCAGGAAAACTTCATTGGGCTTGATAATTTCAAGGAGATATTGAAGAGTGAAGAATTCTGGAGAGTTTTAAAAAATACTTCTTATTTTCTCGTCATATACTTACCTTTGATGTTTATGGGATCTTTAGGGATAGCACTGCTTTTAAACAAACCATACAAAGGCTCAAAGTTTTTGAGGATTCTATACTATATACCTGTCTTGACTTCATGGATAGCCGGCGCTCTTATTTGGAAATGGGTTTTAAGCCCGCAGTACGGTATACTGAACAATATTCTTGAGATTTTCGGTATAAATGGACCTGGCTGGCTTCTGGACGAAAAATGGGCGATGCCGGGCATAGTGTTAGCTTCGGTATGGAAAGATATAGGTTTTTATGGACTGATTCTTTTGGGCGGTCTAAAGGCTATAAATCCCGTTTACTATGAAGTTGCGCAGATCGACGGAGCAAGCAAGGCCAAGCAATTTTTTAAGATTGTTCTTCCGCTTTTATCACCGTCAATATTCTTCATACTGATTATAAGTTTAATCAATGGTTTTCAAATATTCCCGCAGGTAATGATTATGACTACGGATGCGGGACCTAACGGAGCCACACAGGTGTTTGTTGAAAGAATATATAAATATGGTTTTAGATATTATGAGATGGGATACGCATCGGCTTTGTCGTGGATTCTATTCATTATAGTGTTTATATTCACCACCATACAGCAAAAACTCGAGAAAAAGTGGGTGAATTACGATGCATAAAAAAAACACATTGAGCAAAACAAGCTACTACTTTTTTGCAATAATTATAGCTTTTCTAATAATAATCCCATTTTTCTGGATGTTGTCGACCTCGTTTAAATCACGTGCATCAGTAATGGCGATTCCTGTTGAATGGATCCCAAAAGAGCCGACTGTCGACTCTTACATAAAAATATTTACACAGTTTCCGTTTGGAAAAGCGATACTTAATAGTGCAATCATATCAGTGCTCTATACAATCGTGTCCGTTATTTCGGCCTCAATGGCAGCGTTTGCGTTTGCAAAATTGAACTTCAGGGGTAAAAACCTGATATTTAAGCTTTATTTAGCTGCGCTTATGATTCCTGTCCAAGTTACGCTGATACCTTTATTTCTAATTATGAATGGATTAGGGATAACGAACACTTATGCAAGTGTAATAATACCATCGCTGTTTAGAGCTTTCGCAATTTTTATGCTTGCACAGCAGATGAAGATGATTCCAAATGACTATATCTATGCAGCGAAGATAGATGGAGCATCATATTTTGGAATATGGCGAAGGATAATGCTTCCGCTGTCTGCACCAACAATAGCAACACTTTCAATAATAACCTTTATGGATTCATGGAATGATTATCTGTGGCCGCTGGTTATGCTCACGAGCAGCGATAAATTGACAATACCACTGGCTTTGGGACAACTGAGCGGTCAATTCAAATCTGACTTCAGTGTTCATATGGCGGGCAGTTTGATATCGATGATACCTATAATAATAATATATATAATCGCACAAAAATACATGAAGGACGGATTGTCCCTCGGTGGAATAAAAGGATAAAAATACATGACGAAAATAATTCATTATCCGAAAGGATTAAACCCATATAAAAATTTGAAGAACCAAAGAATACCGTATCTTCCCAAAGTGGATGAAGATGTAGTTGTAGGAGCCGAAATTAAAGGCTGTGACAACGGTGATGATATATTTCTTATATTGAACAATAATACTGATAAGAAAATTATGCCGTCAAATATTGAAAAAACAAAAGATAGTACATATCTTTCTTTTGGACTGGGTTCGTTTACAAACGGCGAAAGCGTTTCATATCGGATATATTCTAGTGATGAAAAAAGTGAAGAATTTGAGTTTTCAATTCATGAGTGGGAGCCTGTTAAAATGTGCTCTTATATCGTTGATGAAAGAAAGATTACTATTAATTCAGATATTATTCAAAAAGACATATTTCTATACTGCATTGATGATAAATTATTGATATCACAAAAGCTTTTTGAAGGCGATAAAATTGAACAATTTGAAGATAAGTACCTTTTTGGTGATAGTTTAAAACTGAGTATAAAGGAAAAGCCTTTTTCTATCACTGTTTATAGAGAAGATGTGATGATAGTGGAAGATATGACTTTCAGCGTGATGAAAGCGGCTGATCAAGAGAAATTCCTAATCGAGTACGAAGCCGAAAACAGAGGAATTTTTGGGCTTGGAGAGAGATTTGATAAAGTGAATCAATCCGGAAGAACTCCAAAAAATATCGTGCATGAAGAGTTTACCAGACAGGACGATATAACGTATATTCCGATACCGATTTTTTACTCGGCTGAAAAATTCGGAGTATTCATAGACACTTTTTATAATATTGATTACAGCTTTGAAGAAAACAAAACATCAATTGCCTTGGATGGATTTGACGATATTTATATCATTGAAGGAGAAGTTTCCAAAACTATAAAAGAATACACAAATCTGACAGGGATGTGTAAACTGCCCCCGAAGTGGTCTTTCGGTCCTTGGATTTCTGCGAATAGATGGAATCGCCAAGAACATATTGATGAGCAGATAGAGCTGATAAAAAAGTATAACTATCCGACGAGCGTTATCGTTATCGAAGCTTGGAGCGATGAAGCAACGTTTTATATCTTCAATGATGCAAAGTATAATCCCAAACAAGGTGTATTCAAAAGCGAAGACTTCACATATGCTCAAGAGTCAAAATGGCCCGATCCGAAAGGGATGGTCGACAAGCTTCATAATATGGATATAAAACTTGTGCTTTGGCAGATACCGGCACTTAAGAAGCTTGAAGAGGGAAGAACAAATGCCCAACATGAGATCGATTGTTATGAGGCTGTAAACGAAGGGTATGTGATAAGAAACGCAGATGGCAGCCCTTATGTTATTCCGGAATTTTGGTTTAAGGGTTCTTTTGTACCCGACTTCAGCAACCCGAAAGCAGTTGATTGGTGGATGGCCAAGAGAAAATATCTGCTTGATATGGGGGTTGACGGGTTTAAGACCGATGGGGGAGAATTTATATATTTTGATGATATAATTTTCTTTGACGGGAAAACGGGACTGGAGCACAAGAATAAATATCTCTATGACTATGAAAAGGCATACGGTGAAGCGATTTCTGATGACCAGGTATTGTTCAGCAGGGCAGGATATACTGGGGTTCAAAAATTTCCAATTCATTGGGCAGGAGACCAGCAATCATTGTTTTCTGAATACAGAGCGCACATAAAATCCGGTTTATCCCTAGGACTTTCAGGCGTTCCGTTTTGGAGCTATGATATTGCCGGGTTTGCGGGAGAGATGCCAAATTCAGAACTATACAAGAGATCAACAGCTATGTCGGTGTTTGTGCCGATAATGCAATGGCATTCTGAACCTAGTGCAGGTCAGTTTAAGGACATTCTAAAGGGTTCTGACGGTATAAACGATAGAAGTCCCTGGAATATTGCAAGGTATAACGATGATGAAAGCGTAATCAGCATTAGCTGCTATTATGCAAATATGCGTATGAACCTGTTGCCATATATATATCAAGTTGCTAAGGATTCGGCCGAAAACTCGAAACCGATGATGAGACATCTGATTTTTGACAACCCTGATGATGCAAATGTCTTGGATGTTGAAGATGAGTTTATGATGGGGGATCTTCTTGTAGCTCCTATTGTGCATGAAGGCGAAACTGCGAGAAGAGTATATCTGCCAAAGGGCGAGTGGATGAATATCTTTACCGGAGAGGAATACTCGGGAGGGGAAGAGATAACAACGACTGCTGCAGTAGACGAAATACCTGTTTATATAAAAAGCGGAGCGGGAATTGCAATTAACTTGGATGATAGTTTTAATCTTGGATCTTTCGTTGGCAACAGGATTGACGAATATAAAAACCTATGCGTTTTTATAAGCGGAGAGAATGGAGAATATTCTTTTTCTGACGAAGAGATAGCGGACTTCAATGTTAAATGGTCCAAAGAGGATATAGTCTGTGAAAATTCTGGAGAGCAGGAATTTTATATTATATCCAAAAACAGATTCAAGAATATTGCACCCATAAGGACTATTTCGTTTTGCGGATACAGTGCATATCTTCATAAACCAAATGTTTGACATTATTCGGCAGGTTAAACTATACTCTTTTATGAAGCGTTTAAGGCGTTTCGATATATCTTAATTATACATGGGGTGAAAATATGAAAAAAAGAGTGACGATGCAGGACGTAGCAAATGAAGCGAATCTATCCTTAGCAGCTGTATCATATGTGTTAAACGGCAAAGAGGGCGTTTCGGAAGAACGCAGAAAAGTAGTCATGGCAGCCGTTAAAAAACTCGGTTATGTATCAAATTATGCAGCAAGGTCTCTTGCGATGAACTCCTCAAAGCTTATTGGTGTTTGCAGCCCGCAGACAGAGCCGGGAAACAGATTGATGTTTGACAATCCTTTTTATAGTGAGCTTGTCAACAATATTGAATTTGAATGCAGAAAGCAGGGTTATCATATTATTATTTCGGGTACTGATGCTGATGAAAGTTATATCAACCTTGCCCATAAAAGAAGTCTTGATGGGATAATCATTGTCGGTACATATTCTGAAGCATTTTATAAGGAGCTGAAAGATTCCAATGTACCCGTTGTTTTGATCGATACATATTTCGAAGATGATGATTTTTGTAACGTTCGAATAGACGACGAGGAAAGCGGATATAAGTCTACAAAATATCTTTTGGATAAGGGGCACAGAAATATAGGATTCGTGTCTGGAATGATAATCGGCTGCGGAGTTACGCAAAGGCGATTTTCCGGATATAAAAGAGCTCTTTCGGAGTATGGAATCAAACCGACAGATGAGCGGATTTTAGCGGGAAATGTCAGTTTCGAATTTGGAAGACAGCAGGCAAAAAAAATTGTGGAAGAGAAAATTGATATCACTGCTGTTATGTGTACCGCAGATATTCTTGCAGTGGGAGTCATAAAACAGTTCACTGAGATGGGGCTGAAAGTACCTGAAGATGTCTCAGTAATAGGATTCGATAACTTGAGAGTTTCGAAATATACTACACCTTCGATTACAACAGTATCTCAGAATATCGAGCAAAAGGGTAAAATTGCTGTTGAGATGATTTTGGATCTTATCGAAAATGAGGATAAAAAGGGTGACACTTTGGTTTTGCCTACAAAAATAATAGAACGCAAATCTGTAAAACAACTATTAGGAGATTAAAATGGAAAGAAAATGGTGGAAGGAAGCAGTTGTATATCAGATATATCCGAGGAGCTTTTATGACACGAATGGAGATGGTATCGGGGATTTAAAAGGTATAATCGAAAAGATAGATTACCTAAAAGACCTTGGAATTGGTGCTGTTTGGCTTAATCCTATATATGAGTCGCCGAACGAAGATATGGGTTATGACATTTCCAATTATCAAGAAGTTATAGAGGAAATCGGTACTCTTGATGATTTTGACCTGCTTATCAAAAAGCTTCATGAAAACGGGATAAAGCTAATAATGGATTTGGTCGTTAATCATACTTCTGATGAACATGAGTGGTTTGTTGAGTCGAGGAAATCGAAAAACAATGATAAAAGGGACTACTATATATGGAAAGACGGGAAAGACGGAAAACAGCCGAATAACTGGGCTTCATTTTTTACTCCTTCCGCATGGAAGTTGGATGAACAGACGGGGCAGTATTATCTGCATCTCTTCTCAGAAAAGCAGCCGGATCTGAATTGGCAGAATGAGAAGGTCAGAGAAGAAGTATTCTCCATGATTAGATGGTGGCTTGATCGCGGAGTGGACGGATTTAGGATGGATGTGATAAACCTTTTGGATAAAGCAAAAGGTTATCCTGATTCGGATAAAGCTCCTAATATCATGGGATATGTTTTTGACGATGAGCTTTTTGCAAACAGAGAGAACGTCCATGTCTGGCTTAAAGAGATGAGAGAAAAAGCCTTTGTAAAGGAAAACAGTGTTATAGTCGGTGAGACTCCTTTTGTAACGGTAGATACAGCAAAAGAGTATGTTGACCCAAAGAACAAAGAGATGGATATGGTGTTTTCGTTCGAAGTAATGGACATAGATTCGGGCGATTTCGGCAAATGGGAAATCATAGACTATGATTTGAAGAAATTAAAGGATATTATTACTGACTGGCAGCTGGGTATTGGTGAAGGATGGAACTCGCTGTTTTGGTCGAATCATGACCAGCCGAGAGCGGTGTCCAGATTTGGCGACGATAAAAAATATCGGATAAAATCAGCGAAAATGCTCGCCACTGTGCTTCATATGCTGAAAGGAACACCCTATATATTTCAGGGTGAAGAGCTTGGGATGACAAATATGCCTTTTAGAAATATTTATGATATATCTGACATTGAAAGCATCAACTATTATTATGAGTCAATTAAAGCAGGAATAAGCGAAGCTGCTGCCTGGGATGTAATCCTGAAAAAAGGCAGAGATAATGCGAGAACACCGATGCAATGGAACGATGAAAAGAACGGAGGCTTCTCGACAGCTGAACCTTGGCAGAGAGCGAATCCGAACTATGAATTTATTAATGTGAAAAACTGCCGATGTGATAATGACTCCGTATATCATTATTATAAGAAACTTATAAAGATGAGAAAAGAAAATGAAATCATGGTTTATGGGAACTATGAGCCGAAGCACTATGAACACGAGGACGTCATAAGCTTTATAAGAGAATATAATGATTTAAGATGGCTTATTGTTGTGAATTTCTATGGGAGAGAAACAAAAGTTCAAATCGAGAGCAAAGTTAAAGCGCTTGTGTTGTCGAACTGTGGTGAGCCGGATATTATTGACGGTATTTTGAAATTAAGACCATACGATGCGTATGTGTTTGAGGTTTGATATAGAATTATGACCTGCAGAAAGGATGCTGAGTGAGAGCGTATTATTATATAGCCAAAATGAAGTTATTGGTATCCTTAACTTATCGTTTTGATGTATTCGCTTCATTTGGTACAAACCTTCTAATCATAATTTCGAATATTTACCTTTGGAAAGTGGCTTATAATGGTATCGACAGCGTTGCTGGTATAAATGAAACACAGATGATATCTTATGCAATTGTTTCAGGCTTGCTTTCATCAGTCTTCAGTACATCCGTTGAGGTGACTATACAGGAAAAAATAGCAAGCGGGGATATCGTAATCGATTTTTTTCGTCCTACCAACTTAATTGCGCAATATTTCTCTGAAGATGTGGGGATAGCAGTCAGTTCTCTGCTCAGCAAAATGGTTCCGTTGATAGCTGTTACTCTGTTTTTATTCAACTTAGCTTTGCCGGTAAATTTTATAACTTTTGTGCTTTTTATCGTAAGCGCCGGCCTAAGCTTTATAATTTTGTGGATGATAAGTGCAATAATAGGATTGCTGTGCTTTTGGTTTATACAGCTGGGAGATTTTGGGGCAATTAAGGATGGGATAGTATTTCTTTTGTCCGGAAGATTCATCCCGCTTTGGCTTTTTCCAAAGGGATTACAACGGGTTCTGGCATTTTTACCGTTTCAATATGTTTACCAAACTCCGCTTAGCATATATATTGAGCAAACAATGAGTGAAGAAACTTATAAGGCGATTTTTATTCAGTTTGTTTGGGTAATAATATTATCCTTACTGCTGTTTCTCACTTGGAAGAAAGCAAAAAACAAAGTTCAAATTCAAGGCGGATGAATGAATGATTAAAGGGATAAAATATCATTTTTCGGTTGCAGTATATTATATTAAGCTGTCAGTACTAAAGCAGTTAGAGTATTCTTTAGGGATTTTAGGGACTATTATCATGATTCCTTTAATCTATGCAACAGGAATTTTGCTCCTATACTTTATGGTCGAAAACTATCAGGCCCTGGGAGGATGGACTTTCCCGCAATTAGCTTTTCTATACGGATTAGGTTATTTAAGTCATGGTTTTATGATGGTGTTTTCAGTACAAAACTGGTGGATAGGGTCATATGTAATTCGCGGAGAATTCGATCGAATGATTCTAAGACCGATTAGTGTTTTCTTCCAATTTTCGGTCAGATATTTTAATATTATCGGACTGATGGATGTGGTTGTGGGGATCACAATTTTCCTGTATGCTTGCAGACTTGTTGAATTCCAATGGACATTGATAAACATTATGAATATCTCGCTTATAATATGCGGAGCTACGTTGATCCGTTCGGCAACATTTACTATATTCTGCTCATCTGCCTTTTGGACAAAGAGGAACGAGTCTATAGTGAACCTATTAAATGATTTTATGGAGAGAACAACCCTATACCCGATTTCGATTTATCCGAACTTTATCCAAGTGATATTGACATTTATAATTCCCATAGCTTTTATAAGCTTCTATCCATCCAGCTATCTGCTGGATAAAAATGTTGGACTGCAAATACCCATAAATATGGCTTTGTGGGTTTTGATGATGGGTCTTGGCATGTTCTTTCTGTCAAAAGCGGTATTCAATTTAGGGTTGAAAAAATACGAAAGCGCCGGTTCTTAAAGAGGAGTCTATTATGGCAATCATCGAAGTGGAAAATCTCGTTAAAGAGTTTAAAGTCCAAAAAAAGAAAAAAGGCATAAAGGGATCACTATCCAGCCTTATTAAACCTGAGAGAGTGGTGGTACGGGCGGTCGATAACATGAACTTCAGTATAAAAAAAGGAGAGATTGTTGGATATATCGGACCAAATGGTGCAGGAAAAAGCACAACAATAAAAATGATGACGGGTATTTTATACCCAACAGCCGGAACGATAAGAATTGATGGTATATCCCCGCATAAAGACCGAAAGCAGGTAGTGAGAAATATCGGCGTTGTTTTTGGGCAGAGAACACAACTGTACTGGGATTTGCGTGTCGGTGAGACATTTGAATTGCTGAAAAGAATTTATAATATTGATAACGATTTGTATGAAGAAAACATCAATATCATGAACGATGTATTGGACATTAACAGCATAATGGATACCCCCGTAAGACAGCTATCCTTAGGACAGAGAATGAGAGGAGACCTTGCAGCAGCTATGCTTCATTCTCCTTCAATCCTATTCCTAGACGAACCAACTATTGGTCTTGATATACAAGGAAAGAGTGCAATTCGCAAATTTATTGCTGAGATAAACAGAATAAAAGGCACAACGGTAATATTAACAACGCATGATTTGGATGATGTTGAATATCTATGCAAAAGGCTGATGATTATAAACAAGGGAAAGCTGGTTGAGGATGGAGCATTGCAGACTATAATCGATAAAATCTCTCCGCATAGATACTTGATTGTCGACTTGACAAAAGAAACCAGGGAATTGAAGCACCCCCTGGCCAAAACAGTTAAACAAGAAGGTTTAAGATTTTGGATGAAATTTAATAGATCGGAAACATCAGCCACAAAAGTCATATCGGAACTATTGAAGAATTATTCAATCAAAGACTTTAGCATCAAAGAGCCGGAAATTGAAGAAGTGATTAGGGAAATCTACAAAAGATAGTGTTTACAATAAAAAATATGGGTGTTTGCTGATGCACTTCGGGTAAAAATTGCTTTGTCAAGACTCGTTCTCAAGCCTAACAGGAATAACTATTATGGCATATTCACTGAATAAACCGGCAAGCAGTGAAGATATAAGGACAATATATAGCGAAATGCAGAACTTTGATATCTAAATTGTTTGCATGTAATCAATTAAACTGGACATGTAGCTGGGGCAGATCTTATACTATATTATTAGAAAAAGTTTTAATAAATGCATAAAAAATTGCATCGACAGTATACTTATCTTATGATACCATTTATAATATAAGTCTATCAGAATAAAAAGGGATGCAATTATGAAAAATGAAAAGTTGGGTCGGAAGGGCTATAAAAAATATAAGAATAAAGCTTCGGATTATTTGAACGACAGCGATAAAGCTTCAACGCTGCTCAATGATGCAAAGAAAAAGGCTGATAAGAAAAAAGGAGCATTGGATGAAATATGGGAAAAAATCCAGTTGTTCTTTAGCATATTTGAAGATTGGATCAAGGGTAATTACAAAGCGGTACCCACCAAGTCCATAATTATGATTATCGTTGCGATTGTTTATTTTGTTTTTCCATTAGACCTATTGCCTGATTTTATTATTGGCTTAGGGTTTATTGACGATATTGCAGTATTGGGTTTTGTTATCAATCAAATAAATAATGACCTAAACGATTATAGAGAATGGAAGAACAGCAATTCGGACAATGATAGTAAGAGCAAAAAAAACAGTTGAGAAAATCAATTCCTCCGTTCTTTCGATTTGAAGAGACGGGTAGATTTTGACGCTGATATGCACTATTTGGTATATATAATTGGAATAGTGTTAAACAAGAAAAAGGCACATGAGAATGTGCCTTAAACTTTTGCAGGATATCGTGCCCTTTGGGTAGAATGAGGGATGGCAGTTGCTTTTGTAACTGCGGCTTCGGTCGAGTTCTCCCTTGCCCTTTCGTCTAAAAACGTCAATGCAATGACGTTTACTTTACGCCTCAAGCCCTTTTAGGGTGCAAATCCCCTTCATTCATGAAAATAAGATCCCTAAAAGGGATCTTATAGTTATGGCGGAGAAGGAGGACTCTCTATAAACCACTCGGATAACAGATATTGACAGTGGTGTATATAGCGTTTAGCACAATAAATATATTGCATGCTATTGATGTTTTGTAGATGGGGGGTATAATCCCTATATTAACTGCCTTGAATATTAACCATAAGTTGTGAAGTGATGTTGTGTTTTGTGTAAATTGAATTGAAAGATTGATAATGCAATTTAAATTAAAAGGTTGTAAAAAGAAGCAAAACATGTTATGATATTGCATATTATATACAATACACAATATACAGGAAGAGAGAATGATGGATAACAATATATTTTCAAACTACGAGACAGTAATAGAAAACACGCATAAAACCTTATCTGTTCGGGTTTATGATATGATATTAAACTTGATTATTGAAGGCGAACTTAAGGTTGATGAGCGCATTAACTCTGACATGATTGCAAAATCTTTTGGCGTAAGCCGTACGCCGGTAAGAGAAGCGTTAAAATCATTGGAAAAGACAGGGTTAGTGCAGTTTAAATCATATTCTGGCGCATATGTAAGGAAACTGACCATCGCTGAAATAGAAGAGATATATAGCATAAGGATGCAGCTTGAAGCTTTTGCTATAAAAAAAGCAGTAGATAGTGTGTCTGACAGTGATATCAAAAAACTTCAAAAAATTCAGGATGAGATTGAATTTATGATTTCAAGAAACCCAATCGATGTGAAAAAAATTTACGATTTGAATGAGAGATTCCATATGGAGTTATATATGATTTCTGAAATGCCAAAGTTATGTGAGATTATTGAAAACTTATGGATAAACCTATCTTTATATCGATTCTTACTTGCGAGCAACCAAAACTATTCTTCTGAAATAAAGAGTGAACATCAAGAGTATATTCGTTGTTTGGTGGAAAGAGATAAGGATAAGATTATTGAAATGGTTGTCAAAAATTTAGAGAACCATCTACAAAGAGTACCAAAGCTTGTTAATGAGTATTATCAATCAATCTAAACTGATATAAAAGGTTGCTTCGCAATATACAAAGAACAGCATAGTGATATGTTGTTTTTTTATAATAATTTATACTTCTTGCCACTTGACAAACATAATAAAGTATAATATAATCAGTTTAAAATATATTGTATACAATACACAGTATCTAATATAATATATTTTGTATGCAATTGGTGTCAATTGCTTTTAATAGAAGAAAATACATAATTAGTAGATTTTCAGTTTCACCATGCGGTGTTGTTTGGAGAGATGATAAGACATTAAGTTTATATCTTCTAACCATCAACAGTTGATTAGAATTAGATAGTCAAATCATTTGACTTCATTTAGATTTAGTAAGTTGAGAACAAATCGCTTGCTAGAAACAATTAATAGGAGGAAGATAATGAAAAGATTTAGTGGAAAAGTTGTTGCTATTATTCTTTGCTTAGTGTTGGTTATGACATTGGTCGCAGCTTGTGGATCAAGTGATACTGCGGCATCAGCAAAAGAATCAGCAAAGGAAGAAAAAGGCGTAGCAGAAAAAGAGACAATTACGCTTAGAATTAGTGGTGGACAACCTGAATCAGCACCAATGGTGGAGTACACAACAAATTATTTCTGTGATGAGGTAGCCAAGCAAGTAGCCGAGAACACAGACTACGAAATTGAGTGGATGAAGGGCTGGGCTGGCTCTATGGTTAAACTTGGAGAAGCACTTGAAGGTATCGAATCAGGAATCGTTGATATTGGTATCACCGTTATTCCGCTTGAGCCTGCAAAACTTAAAATTTGGAATATGTTCTATTACATGCCGTTTGCAAGTTATGATTCTACGGTTGGTATTCCAATTGTTATGGATATGATTGAAAAATATCCGGAGCTTACTGAAGTTTTTGATGATTACAATACGATGTTTGTTGGACTAGCGCATACGGAGCCATATGGTATGTTTTCGTCTTATGAAATCACATCCGTCAATGACTTAGATGGAGAAAAGGTTGGCGCAGCAGGCGCAAACTTGACTTGGGTTGAAGGTTCTGGAGCGGCATCTGTTCAATCGCCATTACCAGAAATGTATACAAGCATTCAAACAGGCGTTTACAAAGTGGGAATTCAACCAGCATCGATGGCAATAAATGTTCAAGGACATGAAGTTGCACCGTATATTGTTGACGGATTTTCTTCTATTCCATGTGATTTACTTATAATGAATAAAGACTCTTTTGCGAAGTTGCCGAAAGAAGTTCAAGACATAATCGTTTCTGTAGGTAAAACCTATACAGCAACCGAGCCGCAGTTTGTTATGGATTCGTATGCAGCATGTAGAGCAAGAGCAATTGAAGAGGGAGCTACTGTTCATACTTTGACTCAAGAAGAAAAAGTAGAATGGGCAAATGCAATACCTAACTCAGTTGGCAAAATTATTGCTGAACTAGAGGAAATGGGATATCCGGCAGCTGAAATGGCTGACTATTATTATAGTGAGCTTGAAAAAGTTGGAGTACAACAGGCTAGAAAATGGGAGTATTAAACTGACTTAGTAGAAACAGAATCTATATTTGTTGAGAGATGAGATGCTATCTCGTCTCTCAATTATTTTAAGCAATACAAACCAAACTTTATCCAAAATAGTTTTAATAATTATGAAAGGTTGTGCAATGATGATAGATGTATTTCTGGCTGTTGACAGGAAAAAGACAAGGGTGTTAGAAATCATGAATACAATCGCATGCTTCTGGATTTTTGTGCTCATGATTATCATAGCAATTGATGTTTTTGGAAGGGTGCTGTTTAATACACCTTTTAAAGGAACACCTGAACTAGTAAGTAACTCGATTTTAGCCATAACATTCCTTGAAATACCATATGTGCTTCATCGCGGGAATCACGTGAAGAGTACATTGTTACTTGACAGAATGGGGCCCAAATTAAGATTTTCTCTTGAGATTTTTGCTTTAGTAGTTGGAATTGTTATGATGATTTTCCTTATCAATTCAAGTTGGTCTGACTTCTTAAAAGCAATTAAGATTGGAGAATATGAGGGTGAAGGAGCACTGAGGGTTCCAACATATCCTACCAGAGGTATTATTATATTTGGTGCGGGATTGATGATTATTGAGTATATCTTCCAATTTGTTAAGCGGATTTTAATATTCAAGGGAAAAATCGGGAAAGAACACATTATAGAAGAAGGAGGTCACTAAAATGAGTGTTGGTTTAATAATTTTAATCACTTTAGTTTTGCTTTTTGTTCTCATTATGCTGGGCGTCCATCTTTCAATTTCCTTGATGCTAACAGCAGTTGTAACAATGGTTCTTGCAATGGGAGATCTTGGTCTAGCAATTAAACTATTAGGAACAACGACATTTAGCTCGATTCGAGAATACACCTTTGGAGTAATACCACTTTTTGTTCTGATGGGTCTGTTTGCTAATCTGTCAGGCGCAAGTAAAGAGCTTTATGATTCCGCTGGTTTACTTTTGAAAAAAGTACGTGGCGGCGTTGGAATTGGAACGATTATTGCGAATGCGATATTTGCTGCAATAACTGGTGTATCCATTGCATCAGCGGCGGTTTTCACAAAAATTGCGATTCCGCAAATGTCGCGAATGGGCTATGATAAAAAGTTTGCGGTTGGAACAGTTACCGGAAGTTCAATACTGGGTATGCTGATACCGCCAAGCATATTGATGATTGTTTATGGTTCAGTTTCTGAAGTATCGATAGGATCGCTATTTGTAGCAGGTGTAATACCAGGTATTATAATGTCATTAGGCTTCATTGCCGTTGTTATCTTTATTAGTAAAACAAAAAAAGATGCAATTCCACCTGTTGAACCTTTAACAGAATATGAGAAGAAGAATTATTGGAAAATAGTATCAAAACCATGGGCGATTACGATTTTGATTATGATTTCGCTGGGCGGAATTTGGCTAGGGTTCTTTACACCTACTGAAGCAGGTGGTATCGGTGCACTGGGTGCGTTGATTATTGCGATTGTTAAGAGGAAGGCTAATCCAAAAAACATTTGGAAAACACTGCTTTCGGCAGGCGCAACAACAGGAAGCGTACTGATATTATTAGTTACCGCTCAAATGTATTCAAAAGCGTTAGCGCTTAGCGGCGCTCTGAACCTAATACAAAGTTTTATTATTGGGTTAAACGTACCACCGTTAGTAATCATATTTATTTTCATGATTATCTTAATTGGACTTGGATGCATTTTAGACCCAACCTCGATTATACTGCTTACAATGCCGGTTATGGTACCGATAGTTAATTCATTCGGTATGAGCCTTGTATGGTTTGGTATCGTTGGAATTATCGCGACCGAAACGGGACTGTTAACACCACCATTTGGAATTTCGGTTTACACGGTTAAATCTGCACTTAATGGCATTAAGGAAGCGGAGGAATTGACTGTAGAAGATATATTCTCTGGTTCCTTCCCATTCTTGATTGCGATGTTCGCGGTGCTTGCATTGCTGGTTGTTGTTCCAGATTTAGTTACGCTATTACTTGGATAAAGTGTTGATATGGTGTGAATATGCTGAGTGATCAGCATGTTCCACCTGATCAACCAATAAAATCAATACATATCCTTATAAGAATAAGTCGTGACCTTAGTAGTAAACAAAGTAAACTTAAGACTTGAAATTTACTAAAGTTTCAAAAAAGAGGATGAAATTAAATTTAAGATAGATGTGGAGAAAGAAACATGACAAAATTGACAGTAAGACCTTTAAATACAGGATATGTTACAACTATACCAAAACAGTATTTGTTCCATCATTCGGTTGCAAAATACTATCCGGAAGTTTCTGACGAAAGGATTGAAATGCCTTGCTTTACCTTCCTAATTGAAGGAGGCGAAAAGCTTATTTTAGTTGATACAGGGATGTCATGGAGCGAAAGGGCAAGTGAGTATCACCATCCACAATCAAGACAGCCCGAAGGAATGGCGATTTATGAGCAATTAGAACGCATTGGATACAGCACGGATGATGTTGATATCATCATTTTTACGCATTTGCATTGGGATCACTGCTATTATGCGGAAAAATTCACGAATGCGAAGTGTTATGTCCATGAAATAGAATATGTAACAGCTTTTAACCCGATTCCCCTTTACTATAAGTCTTATGAGCATCCAAAACTTGGGATAGGCAGACAATTTGAGAATTTGGATTTTATAAAGGTAACAGGCGAAGTTGAGATTGCAGAGGGTGTAAGAGTTTTTGAAACACCGGGGCACTCGCCGGGGCACATGTCTGTTGAAGTGGATACGAAAAAGGGAAAATATATCTGTGTTGGAGATTCAGTGTTTGTTCGAGACAATCTAAAACCTGTACCCGAAATGCACTACAATATCACACCACCCGGAAGATTTTATGATATTATAAAAACTTGGAAAAGCATTGAACTGCAGAAAGACAGAATGAAGGATGAAAGCTTTATTCTTTGCTGCCATGATGCTGACCTTGAAGCAGTTGTGAAAAAAACACCTGTTTTAGGATAAGAAGCAGTAAATGTATTTTAGTATATTCCGAAGGAGTGTTATATGAAAACGGTTGCAATTGTTGCCTCTAAGGATACCAAGGCATCTGAAGTTGAATATGTCAGCCAAAAAATAGAGGAGCTAGGATTAAACTCTTTGATTTTGGATGTTAGTACAAGTAAGGGATATAAGAGTGAAGCAGATTTCACAAGAGAAGAAATTGCTTTTGCAGGTGGAACAAACTGGACGGACACTAAGGGTCTGGAAAAACACGAATTGTTACTTGTAATGTGTGCGGGATTAAAGGCTTTAACTTTAAAATTATATAACGAAAACAAACTTAACGGTATAATCGCCCTTGGTGGTCTGCAAAATACAACGATGGGTTCAGCGGGAATGTTTGATTTGCCAATTGGTTTACCAAAACTGATTGTGTCAACAGTTGCTACGGGGCAAAGAACATTTGATAGGATTGTAGGCTCAAAAGATATTACTGTCATGCCGTCGCCCTCTGATTTTACCGGTGTCAACTCTATCAGTAAAACAGTTCTCAATAATGCGGTTGCGGCGATAGCCGGGATGATTAAATTCGCCGGACAGGAGATTCCAAGGTCTGATCGTCTTAGAATTGGGACGACATTAATGGGAGCTACAAATGACGGAATTGCAAACGCCGTTGAAATGATGCAGCAGAAAGGCTATGAAGTGATCAGTTTCCATTCAACTGGCACAGGCGGAAGAGTGTTGGAAGAACTAATAGAATCGAATGTAATCAACGCAGTAATGGATTTAACATTGCACGAAGTCGTATATGAGTATTTTGGATATGGGTTTGGATACGGTGCAGACAACAGACTTGTCCAAGGTGCCGAAAAGGGAATTCCGATGCTTGTTTGTCCCGCTGGTGTAGATTTTATGTGTCAGTGGCCAAATGCGCTTTTTGAGGATATTGATCAGCGAAAATATAACTGGCACAACCCGAACCTCGCACATGTTAAACTCAATAAGAAAGAAGTAACAGATATATCAAGAATAATTGTGAAGCGATTAAACGAAGCGAAGGGAAAGGTTGTGGTCGTTATCCCGACTAAAGGGTTAAGATCGTTTTCACAACCCGGAGAGGCGCTTTATGATCCGGAAGTTGACAAGGCAATTACAGATGTCTTTTTAAACGAACTAAACGATGATATACCGGTTAAATTTATTGATGCAAATTTGATGGATATTGAGTTTTCTGAGTTTGTTGTGGATGAGATGATAAAACTTTTAAAATGAAAATAAGGGAACAGGAAATGACAAAGATTAAGAGAATAAAACGGGATATGGTTAAAATAGCTAAACGCTGCAGTAGCCGAAATGCGCAAACCGGCAATGGCGGTAATATAAGCGTTAAACTTGATGATGAGCATATGATTATCATGGCGAGTAAATCTTCGTTTGCTGATTGTAAAGAGGGAAATTTTGTTACAACCAATTTAAACTGTGAATTGGTTTCCGGAAAAAAAGCGCCGTCACGGGAGAGTCTTTTGCATGCGGCAATCTATAGGAAATTTAAGCATGTAAACGCTATTGTTCATTGCCACTCACCGTTTGCAACATCTTGGGCTGCGACCATGTTACCGTTACCCTTTTCAACCTACCACGCAGAAACAAAACTAAAAAGCAATCTTAAAGTTTTCGATACGGGTGGTTATGCTGTTCCGGAAGACAAGGTTGCCGAAATAATGGACCAATATGAACTGAATGAAGAGATAAAGGGCTTTTTACTAAAGAAACACGGGGCATTTGCGTTTGGTGAAAATATTTTAGAAGCCAGCTATATTGCTGATTTGATTGAAGAAACAGCGCAAATACGGATTATTGGTGAGTTATTGGCAAAATAAGCAAATGCTATTGTTAAAATGTAATCATTTTAGCAAGTATACGCAATTCTAATCTAAGGAGAAACATATAAATTGGCTAAATATAATATTGAAGATGGAAAAATAGAATTTGACATGGATCTTTGCGGAGGATGTCAGACCTGTGAAATCGCATGTTCTTTTAAACATACTGGTCAATTCAATCATCTGGTTTCCAGTATTGAGATTATTGAACTAAAGAATAAACCAGGATACGGAGTTTGTATATACCTAAAAAACAGCGGAGAACGCATTAAATGCGACGGGTGTATAGATGTAGATGGAGATCCATTGTGTGTACAATATTGCCATAAACCTGAAGATCTAAAGAAGATGATTGACGAAGTAGTGAAAATTCAAAAAGAGAGTGAGGAACTTTAAATGAGTGAAACCAACTATGGGTATGTCGGAAAAACGTTAAGGATAAACCTCACAAGCAAAGAAATAAGTGTAGAAGACAACGCAGCATATTTTAAGGAATGGTTAAATTCAAGCGGATATGCAGCTAAAATTATATATGATGAGCTGAAAGATTGGGTGACGCCATTCGACCCGGCTAACAAGATAATATTTTCTGCAGGCACTCTGATTGGGACACTTGCGCCTGGCGCATGCAAAATGAATATAAGTACGATAGGACCTATGACTGGCGGCTGGGCTAGCAGCTTTAGTGATAGTTATGTGGCAATGGAAATGAAACACGCAGGCTATGATGGGATAATTGTTGAAGGCAGATCACATTTTCCATGCTATTTGTGGATTACAGATGAGAAAGTTGAAATTCGTGATGCGTCAGAATTATGGGGACAAACCACTTGGGAGACATTGGAGTCTATTCGTAAAGAATTGGATGACGACACATTGCATATTGTCTCGATTGGACCTGCAGGAGAGAACTTGGTTCGTGGGGCAAGCGTTATACATGACAGAAACAGAGGCTTTGGACGTTGCGGAACCGGCGCGGTAATGGGCTCGAAAAACCTAAAGGCACTGGTTTGCAAAGGCAAAAAGCCGATTCAAATTGCTCAGCCGGAACGATTTATAGAGAAAGCACGTGAGTGCCGAAAGAGGATTTTGGCAGCGGCAAACACGGAGAGATTTTCAAATTACAGTACTTTAGGTATATTCAAACACAAACAGGATATGGGCGCGATTCCCTATAAGAACAGTCAAGAAAGTGTGTTTCCGGAAGATACCGATGTTTCAATGGACCCAAAGCTTGTTGTGGATAAATATACGGTTGCAAAGCAGAACTTCCCAGGATGCCCAATTGGCTGTTCGCGACATATGGAAATTACAGATGGTCCGTATAAAGGGTTGGTGACCGAAGGAAACCATTGGGAACCTTTTGGAACGATTGTTGGTCGTTGCGGGTGTACTGAGCCCACTTTCATGGTCAAAGTCAGCGCGTATTGTAATGAAATGGGCGTCGATTTCAATTTGGCCGGATCTGCGATTGCATGGGCGATGGAATGCTATCAAAGAGGAATATTGACCAAGGAAGATACGGATGGACTAGCTCTTGAATGGGGCGATGAGCCGGTTATTTTAGAGCTTATACGTAAAATCTGCTATCGTGAAGGTTTTGGCAATATTCTTGCAGAAGGTTGTAAAAGAGCTGCAGATATAATTGGCAGAGATAGCTCATACTATGCCCTTCATATAAAAGGACAGGATCTCTATGAGTGCCTTCGTGGTTCCAACGCGTGGGCGTTTGGGGCATGTGTTTCTACGCGCGGCGGCGGACATACCACAGGAACGTGCGGGTTTGAGCAAATGCTTGCAATCGATGATGACAAAGCGTTTGAAGTTATTGGAATACATAATGTAGATGACCCATTGACGTATGAAGGTAAAGCGGCGGTGACGTATTTCTATGAAGTGCTTCACAGAATAAACAATTCAACGGGTGTATGTCATC
>Ga0180436_10000676_pt1 | contig 34591 bp, 31 predicted proteins | sample SS_ome_2_FD_132434 | JGI IMG/M metagenome (GOLD analysis project Ga0180436, IMG submission 132434) | Hypersaline lake sediment archaeal communities from the Salton Sea, California, USA - SS_3_S_2 metaG | ecosystem: Environmental > Aquatic > Non-marine Saline and Alkaline > Hypersaline >... | reverse complement strand
TCAACATTGGTCATCCGATTTTGATCTGTTTTTACATTCTGACGCTTATCCAATTCTAAACCGATTTCTTCGACCAATTCGCAATGCCCCGGGTCGACGAAACCCATTGCCAGAATAACCAAGTCGGCTTCGATTTCAAATTTCGTTCCTGGTTTTTCCATTGGGATTTGCCCGCTCCCGGTCGGCCCCGGCTGCCATTCGATCTCAACACAGGCTACTTTTTTAACGGCACGGTTCTCCCCGATAAAGGCTTTGGCCGTTACCGCCCAGCGCCTGCTTCCGCCTTCCTTATGAGCATGGGTATCACGTAAAATAAGGGGCCACATGGGCCAGGGTGTCGATGGGTCCCGCTTGTTAGGCGGTTCCGGTAAGATTTCCAGCTGGATTACCTGGCGGGCACCTTGACGTAAGGCTGTTCCCAAACAATCCGAACCGGTATCACCGCCACCAATGATCACAACATTTTTATCGGTGGCCTTGATCTCCATATATGGATCCAGAGCCTCGCCCGAAAGCCGCTTGTTTTGTTGAGTCAGATAATCCATGGCAAAAACAATACCGCTGTAATCACGCCCCGGTATTGGCAAGTCACGCGGACCACGGGCGCCGCAGGCCAGACATATGGCCTGAAAACGGCTTTTCAGATACCGGTAGGATATATCATCCCCCACCCGAACCCCCGGTTCAAACACAACACCCTCTGCTTCCATCAGCCGGATGCGCCGTTCAACAATCTTTTTTTCAAGCTTAAAATCGGGAATGCCATAGCGCAAGATGCCACCCGGCTTCGGTGCCTCATCAAATACCGTTACCCGATAGCCGGTTTTATTGAGCGTGTCCGCCACCGCCAAACCCGCGGGCCCGGCACCGATAACCGCTACTTGTTCTGGAGCATATGTGTCTGGCTGGTTTGGTCCCAGATAATTTTCCTTAAAACCCTTTTCAATCAAAGCCAGTTCAATTTGACGGATTGTAACCGGCTCCTGATTGATTCCGGCGACACAGGCTGCCTCGCAAGGTGCCGGGCAAACACGACCGGTGAACTCCGGAAAATTATTGGTGGTCAAAAGGATGTCCAGAGCGTTCTGCCAATTTCCGCGGTACAATAAGTCGTTGAACTCGGGAATGACGTTGGCCACCGGGCAGCCATATGCGTGACAGAAAGGCACGCCGCAATCCATACAGCGGGCACTTTGAACGACAAGATCGTCGTCCGTAAGTGGTAATTCAACGGCCTGATAATCGCATAGTCGTTCCGCTTTTGGACGATATCCCCCTTCTTTGCGCTCATATTCCAAAAAACCAGTCGGTTTACCCATGCTGTACCTCTTTTCTTTCGGTGGCCTCGTCTTCTTTGATCATCTTACCCAAAACGCGACGATATTCCATGGGAAACACCTTGACGAAGAAGGGTAGTGCATCCTCCCAGTTATCAAGAATTTCAGCAGCTTTGCAACTGCCGGTATATCTGAGATGATTTTGGATCAAAGACGCCAATTCCTCACGATCACTCTCTTCCACCACCAGTTCCAGGTCGACCATATCCAGGTTGCAGCGGCTGTCCAGGCGTTGATGGCGGTCATACACATAGGCGATACCGCCACTCATGCCGGCGGCAAAATTGATGCCGGTCTCGCCCAGGACCACCACACGGCCCCCGGTCATGTATTCGCAGGCATGATCACCGACACCCTCTACCACAGCATAAGCCCCGCTGTTTCGGATGGCAAACCGCTCGCCAACTTTTCCGGACAGGTAGGCTTCACCGCCGGTTGCACCGTAAAGGATGACATTTCCGGCCACCGTATTGATCGACGGGTCAAAGGCGGCACCGGCATAAGGTTTGACAACGAGTTTACCACCTGACAAACCTTTGCCCACATAATCATTGGCTTCTCCCTCCAATTGGAGAGTCACCCCACACGCGGCAAAAGCACCAAAACTTTGGCCGGCAGCACCTTTAAAGTGACAGGTGACCGTATCCTCCGGCAATCCCTTATGGCCATAACGTTTGGCGATCTCTCCGGACAGCATCGCACCGACGGTTCGATCGGTATTGCGAATCGCTTTCTCAATCAACACCGGTTTACGGTGTTTCAACGCCGGCTGAGATTGTTTTATCAGATCATGATCCATCACCCCGGTTGTAATAACCGGCTGGGATTCAGTCTGACGCCTTGGGCAGTCAGGTCCGACGCTACCGGCCGCATCATAAAAAATATTTGAAAAATCGAGGCCTTTTGCCTTCCAAAAGTCAACGGCCGCATCCATTTCGAGCAGATCCGATCGTCCGACCATCTCATCCAGCGTGCGAAAACCCAAAGCGGCCATATACACACGCACTTCCTGAGCCAACATAGTGAAAAAATTCACTACGTATTCGGGTCGGCCGGCAAACAGTTTTCGCAATTCGGGATTCTGAGTGGCTACGCCCACCGGACAGGTGTTGCGATGGCACTTGCGCATCATGACACATCCAAGCACCACCAGAACGGTGGTTGCAAAGCCAAATTCCTCGGCTCCCAGCAAAGCGGCAATGACCACATCCCGGCCGGTTTTTATCTGCCCATCCACCTGGATGCGAATGCGGTCACGCAGGTTGTTCAGTACCAGTGTTTGCTGTGTTTCACTCAAACCCAGTTCCCAGGGGCCACCGGCATGTCGAATCGACGATAGGGGCGAGGCACCGGTCCCCCCGTCATAGCCGCTAATCAAAACCATATCGGCACGGGCCTTGGCAACACCGGCAGCAATGGTACCAACCCCGACTTCGGACACCAGTTTGACCGAAACCCGCGCACGGGTATTGACATTTTTAAGGTCGAAAATGAGCTGAGCGAGATCCTCGATGGAATAGATATCGTGGTGCGGTGGTGGGGAAATCAAGGTCACGCCCGGTGTCGAATGGCGTACCCGCGCAATTTCTGCATTGACCTTATGACCGGGGAGCTGCCCGCCTTCACCGGGTTTAGCGCCCTGGGCGACTTTGATCTGCATTTCCTGGGCGTTGACCAGATATTCCGTGGTGACACCAAAACGGCCGCTGGCAATCTGCTTGACGGCACTACAGGCGTTGTCACCGTTGGGCATGGGCTGATACCGCTTGGGATCTTCTCCCCCTTCCCCGCTGTTGCTTTTGGCGCCCAGGCGATTCATGGCAATGGCGATGGTTTCGTGGGCTTCACGGCTGATGGAGCCAAAGGACATGGCACCGGTAACAAATCGTTTGACAATGGCCTCTACCGGTTCGACGTCATCGATCAAAATCGGCTTTCTTTCCTTAAACTTGAATAGACCGCGCAACGTAAACTGTTTCTCACTCTGATCATTAATCAGTGCAGTATATTGGCGAAACACTTCGGTGCTGTTCTGCCGGGTTGCCTGCTGTAATTTACTGATCGCCTCGGCCGTCCACAGATGCCGTTCGCCATCCTTGCGAACCTTGAAGTGACCACCGCTGGGTAAAATTTTGGTGGTAAAAGGATTTCGGTCTAAAGCCTGCTGATACCGATCGGCAGCCTCTTGCGCCACGGTCTCCAGTCCGACACCATTCACCAGAGATGCCGTTCCGGGAAAATAGCGATCAACAAATTCACTCGATAGGCCAATGGCCTGAAAGGCCTGGGCACTGCGATAGCTCCTCAAAGTCGAGATGCCCATCTTTGACATGGTCTTCAACAATCCCTTACACAGGGCCGTGATATAATTTTCGATGGCAAAGGCCACACTCACCGGCCGGGCCAGCTGCCCGTTCACCGCCAGGGCGGCAATCGATTCGAATGCCAGATACGGATTGATTGCCGTGGCGCCGTAGCCAAGTAAAAGCGCCATGTGCATGACTTCCCTGGCTTCCCCGGTTTCGACAATCAATCCAGAATTGGTACGCTGCCCACGATTCGCCAGATAGCGGTTTACGGCCGAAACTGCCAGCAAGGCCGGAACGGGAATTAAATCTTCGGGTAAATCCCGGTCGCTTAAAATGATAATCGAATAACCCTGCTGAATCGCTGCGAGACTCTGTTCGCACAGCCGGTCGATGGCCGTTTCCAGCGCTTGTTCCGATCCGTCGACCCCGAAACCAAGTGCCAGTGTTTGCGATCGGAAACCGTCGATATTCAGGTTTTTGATACGCCGTAAGTCCTCACTGGCCAAAATGGGATGTTGCAGTTTGATCAGTCGACTGTTTTGGGGTATTTCCGTCAAAATGTTCCCGGGATTGCCGATAAATGTCATCAAAGACATAACCAGCTCCTCACGCACCGGATCGATGGCCGGATTGGTCACCTGGGCAAACAGCTGTTTAAAATAGGCATACAGCAACTGATTTTTTTCAGAAAAGACAGCCAGCGGTGTATCGGCGCCCATGGAACCCACCGGCTCGTGTCCTTCGCAGGCCATGGGTTCCAGAATGGCCTGCAGATCCTCCCGGCTGTAACCGAAAAGTTTCTGTCTTGGTATCAGGTTCTCAAAATCCGGCTGCAAAGAGGCCACATCTCCATAAAAGCCGCGAACCGAGATCCTGTTCTCCGCGACCCAGCGGCGGTAGGGATGGGTGCGGGCGCAGGCGGTTTTTATCTCACCATTTTTAATAAGACGCTGTTTTTCAAAATCAACCACGATCATGGCACCGGGACTCAAGGCCCCTTTCTCGATCACATGCTGGGGATCAAAATCGAGCACGCCGACTTCAGAAGCAAACGCGATCATGCCATCTTTTGTCAGGGTGTAGCGGGCAGGCCGCAGACCGTTGCGATCGAGCATGGCGCCGGTTTGGGTCCCATTGGAAAAAGCGAGTGCCGCGGGGCCGTCCCAGGGTTCCATCAAGCCGGCATGGTATTCGAAAAATCCGCGCAGATCCGCACCCATGGGATATTTGACACCCCAGGCCTCCGGTACCAGCATCAACATGGCATGGGCCAGACTGCGTCCGGAATTGACCAGCAGTTCCAATGCGTTATCCAGGCATGCAGAATCACTGCCCCGTTCATCGATAATCGGCAGCAGTTTCGCCATGTCTTCACCGAACAGTTCGGATGCCAGAGAGGGCTCACGTGACCGGATATGATTGAGATTACCCCGCAAGGTATTGATTTCGCCATTGTGGGCCAAAAAGCGAAAAGGCTGCGCCAGCTCCCATGAAGGGAAGGTATTGGTGCTATAGCGTTGATGAACCACTGCCATGGCGCTGCTTAACAGGGCTTGATTCAAATCGTCATAAAAACCGGCCAATTGCGGTGCCGTGAAAAGGCCCTTGTAAACAAGGGTACGAGCGGACAGGCTCGCAATGTAAAAGCAGTCTTGTGTTTCAACCAGGGAGACTGCGTGACGTTCCAGTTGTCTGCGCAGCACATAGAGTTTTCGCTCCAGAGCTGCTCCCGAAACGCCCTTACCATCCATGAAAGCCTGTTTGATAACCGGCTGTTGTTCTTTGGCCTGCCCGGATATGGCCCGACTTTCCACCGGTACCGAGCGCCAACCAAGGAAGTTCAATCCCTCTGCGGCAACCGTATCTTCCACCATCTGAATGCACGCTTGGCACGCTTTAGACCGGGTTGGCAAAAAGAACATCCCAACCCCGTATGCCCCCGGTGTGGGCAGGTTTATACCAAAAGTACGACATTCGTTTTGGAAAAACGCATGCGGGATCTGAAATAGAATCCCCGCGCCATCACCGGTTTTAAGGTCGCCGCCGATGGCACCGCGATGCATCAGGTTTCCCAAAATCTGTAGACCATTTTGAATGATTTCATGACTCGGCTGGCCGTTAATCTGGGCCACAAAACCGACACCGCAGCTATCGTGTTCATAGATGGGGTTGTACAATCCTTGGGCAGCCGGAAATTTGCCTAATTTGGAGTTCATTGTGTGTAAATTGCCTATCAATTTGTAGTTATAGCGCTTGTCAGAACAACGTTCCAATTCAGCCATTTTGAAACGGAACATATTTTTGACATTCGGTATAAAAATCTATCCCGGTTTATCAGGATGAGTTGATGAATCTGGCCAAGAAATGCGAATGATGCAACGCTTATTGTTCGTTATCTGTCACCGAACGAATTGTTATATCAAATTTGAACTGCAAACACTACCTGGTTTCCAAACCGGTCCGATGCTCCTTAATTGAATAGACCCGTTCACACATTATCCCAGCAATAGGGATGCCAATTAGTTAAACTATGTGATTTGAGATGTAATTTACTGTAATAAATATACTAATTTGGTTCACATTGTGAGGTAGGAACAATGAGTATGTATTGATATGTTACATTTTTGTAGCTTTAGCGACTATTTTTTTACATTTTTGTTGTTCTTGAAAAATGCTTTTTTTACAGGAAAAGGATCTCCTGACCGGAATAGAAACCTTTTATTATCCAATCGCTTCTCTGGTACTGTATCCGGTATTTATAATAGGATGGCAATTTATATTCATGAATACAAAAAAGGGCAATTCCACAAAAAAATTGCCCTTTTCAAACTATTTCGCCCAACTATTGTAAGCCGATTACATGCGAACCATCAACTCAGGAATAAAGGAGCTGAAACGTATTCAGCCCCTTTTATCTAAATCCACGATACCTATTTTATGGGTTTTAGCTCAACACGGCGGTTACGGGCCCGACCTTCGGCGGTTTCATTAGAAACCAGCGGTACAGAGGGACCATAACCAGCCGCAGTCAGTTGATCCGGGTTGACACCCTGGTTGATCAAGTATTCTCGAACAGCTTCGGCTCGATTAGCGGAAAGCCTGTTGTTGTAGGCCAGACTACCGGCACTGTCTGTGTGTCCTTGGATCTCCACGTTGAGATCAGGATTCTCTTTCAATGCGCTCGCTATTTCGGCCAGTACTGGCAAGGAAGTCGATTTGATGGTGGTACTGCCGGTATCGAATTTGATATCTTCATACAACCAGGTGCCGGCTTCCGTTACAGTGGCGCTCTGGGTGGCCCCGGCCAAAGGACAACCGCTAGCATCAACGGATTCGCCTTCTGGTGTATCCGGGCAGCTGTCGCCAAAATCGGGCACGCCATCTCCATCTGTATCCAAGGCACAACCGGCTTCGTCAACAGTTGCACCTTGCAACGTTCCCTGGCAATTGTCCAGGTAATCGGCTATGCCATCACGATCGGAATCCAGCGGGCACCCGTTTGGATCTACGGATGCAGATATGGGGGTTCCTGGGCAGTTATCGCCATAGTCCGCGACACCGTCCTTATCCATATCTGGCGGACAACCATCGACATCCACATCGACACCCTGAGGCGTTCCTGGGCACCTGTCCAAGTAGTCTGCGACGCCATCCTTATCGGCATCAGCAGAACAGCCATTGCCGTCGACAGTCACACCTGATGGTGTTTCGGGGCATTGATCTTGGTTGTTGCCAACACCGTCACCATCATCATCCTGTTGTTCCATTAGAAATACATCGTGTGCGAATTTGGTCATAGCAGCGCCGCTGGCGATATCTTCGGCCCGGGTAGCGTATCCGCATCCGCCTGCTTCGGCAAGCTTGTCTAAATGGCTGCTTTTCCCAGGCTTGCTTCCAATGGCGATGGTATAGATACAGAGACGGTCACCATAGGCTTTTTTCAGGCGTCCGGCCGCCGCAAGGGGTCCATTGCCCAAAAATACCCCGTCACTGACGATTATAACGGCTGTTTTTCCCGCAAGCGGTTCCAAATCCCGGTAAACCGCATTGATGGCACTGCTCAGGGGACTGTTGCCACCGGCCTTGCTGAGTTTAGTCAGCGCTGACTGCATGCCGGCTTTGTCGTAAGTGGAAATGTCAACCAAGCCGACGGTATTGTTACCTGAGATCGAAGGATCGTGTCCGAATGACCGCAGGCCGGCATTCAGATCAAGATCTGGAAGGGATGCATTCAACCGACTGACAATAGCTTTAGCCTCCTCGAAGCGCGTTGATCCCCTGTGGTATGTATCCATAGAAGCGGATGCGTCTAAGATAACGACAAAATTGTCAACTTTGGCCTCAAAAGCGGTCATGTCGATTTTCTCTGGGGAAAATGGTGGTTGGGATGAAAAGGGTGGCATTGACGCACACCCGACGAGTACAAAACCTGCCACAATAAAAACCAATATGGTCGCGCCACTTATTTTTTTCATAATATTTCTCCTTATCGATTTATTAAAATTGAATGAATAGATCGTGATTTAGACAATAGAACGTTATTCCATGTTGATATTTCAAAATAATAATGAAATAAATTTTATGGGTTTACTTTGACAAAAGCCGCCAAATAGAAATTTTGTTTTTACCCCTTTTCTTGCTTTGGAATAGACACTGATCTGCTGCCATAAGAAGTTGCTTCTTATCACGGGCATCATCTGGAAACGTTGCCAGTCCGAAAGAGGCTGTGACTTCGAGGTTGATTTTTTCTTTCTGGAGATAGACGGTCGAACCAATCGCCTCCTTGATCGCCTCGACTTTCGATAACGCCTTCTCACCCGACTGGCCTGGGAGAATCACGATAAATTCATCCCCGCCATACCGAACGATACGATCTGCGTTGTCGAGATGCGTATGAACAACTTCTGCCACTTCCTTCAACACTTTGGATCCATGCATATGCCCGAAATCGTCCACAACTTGCTTGAAGTTATCCATATCAAAAAAGACCAGGGTCAATTTCTCTACCCCGGCCGATGTAGAACTCATATATTGATCAAGATACTGGTATAGGAAACGCGTATTATTAAAACCCGTAACATCGTCGGTAACACTCTGTTTCTGAAGCATGGCATTCATTCCCTCAAGATTATCCTGGTGCTCTTTGAGCATTCGCTGATTTTGCTCATACAGCCCGACATGCCTGCGAAGTTCCAACTGTGCCATTACTTGCCGTGATAAAGCCCGGAGAGAATTCACCTGTCTTCGGTAAGCGTGCGTGTGGTTTGATCGATTACGCAGAGAGTCCCCAAAGCTTCACCTCCCGGAGCAACCAGTGGAGCACCGGCATAGAAATGTATCCGCGGTTCCCCGGTAACAAAAGGATTGTCCACGAAACGTTCATCAGCCTCGGCATTATTAACGATCATGATATCGGATTGAAGAATGGCATGCGCGCAGCCTCATTTTTTGGCATTGCAGCTTTCATCAATCAATACGATCCTATTGCTAGTTTAGAAAGAATGGCGAAGACAATTAAGGTGTCGTTTGCTTAAGAAAAAATATCTTTGCATGCGTTTGTTAGTTCACTTATTTTGGTTTTGAGAACTGATACTTCAGCGTCAGCAACTCTTCGCTTATTTATATTGTACTGTGCATGGGCTCCAAAGATGATAAACAAGCAGATTGCAATTATCCGTGTTCCTATCCCGACCAATCCACCCCCAAACAATCCGCCTAAAAACCCAACACCGTCAAGTGCAATTGCATCGTAAAATGTCTCGATTATCCAAAAAACAATTCCAAGACCAACACCCGTGAGTACCATTGTGTCAAATATCGAAACTCGGTTCTTTTTGTTTGCGGCCATGATGTCTCCTGAAATAAGTGGAGTCGGAATAGATATATTTTTTGTGCGTCTGGAACGTGCCTTTTCTTGTAATCCTAAGATGGAATTTGAAAAATAGTTATACGAAGGGCAGAGCCCTGCATTGACTCTGCCCTTTATCCCATACTCAAGAAATTTAGCTCTGGTCGTCTAACTCAGCTTCTTTTGCATTTTTTCTAATAGATTCTACAGCATTTGTTGCCGAGGTTTTCTGTTTATAACCCTGACCGGAAAACATGAGTTGGCCATTGGGCGCTCTGAAACGAAATCGATATTCACCTTTTTTGTCATTATAAATTTCAAATTTGTAAGCCATTTTTTCCTCCTTTAATTAATGATTTTAGATATTCCGTTCTTAGGTTGTTTGCAGATCTGATGTACAAAACCCGCATCGCGTGGCCTTAATTGGAATTACTGAAAAACAGTGTGGACAATCCTTGCTAGTTGGCTCTTCTGGTGGCTTCTCTTCTTCTCGTTTGAGCGCATTTAAATTCCTGATTACAATGAAAATAGCAAAAGCGACAATTAAAAAGCTAATTATGGTGTTAATGAACATGCCATAATTAATGGTAACCGCACCTGCCTTCTGAGCTTCCGCTACTGTGGCAAATGTTCCGGCTACCGAGGCTTGTTTGATGACCAGAAACAGATTTGAAAAATCAACATTGCCAAGTAGCAAGCCAATTGGAGGCATGATTACATCCGCCACCAATGATTTGATAATGGCACCGAAAGCCGCCCCGATAATAATTCCAACGGCCATATCGACAACATTGCCTTTCATGGCAAATTCCTTAAATTCTTTAAACATACATTCCCGCCTTTCGTTAATAGTCAGAGTTCAACCTGCTTAATTATGTTCTTCTAACTCGCCAGTTCACATCATTATTTGAGTACACCGCTTAATAGGTCCTTGACACCAGGCCCCCCTTTTTCTCCGACAAATGAAAGGATCACAGGAATGAATTTTCCCAGCATGCTGCTATCTAATCCAAGATCGGAAAAACCACCTGCCAGGCTAGCGATATTACCTAATTTGGAGGCGCCGCCTCCCAAATTTGAAGCTAACCCTCCAAGAGCTGCACCAAGTCCACTGCTTTTTGGTGCCGATTCAATCAATTTATTCATGTCAGGGACATGCTGGGCCACTTGGGAAAAATCAGCTTCGCCAAGCTTTTCTTTTGCAAGATTAAAAAGTATACCGGCGCCGCCTTTGGCCTGATCTTCTTCGACCCCAAGATTCATTGTTAACATGTCAATAAGTTCCATAAAACACCTCCATTTTTTATCTCAAGATATTGTAATTATTAGATTTATCAATCAAATGAAATAACACCCATTTATATTACAAAGTGAACACTTTAACCCGTACTGGCTTAGAATCCGATCGTGTGTTTCGGGGAAGTATCTTTTTTCAAAAGTTAACGATGATCGTTACTGCCAGGACCGTATCGGTTTCATCCAACGCTTCGGGAACCGGCTGATTGTCATAGTTGACTATATAGCTGGTCTTTAATGACAGTTTATCACTCAACGCGGTCGTCAATGCTGTCTCTGAGTTCATATTATAATTGTCGCTGTCGTCAAAAGAGTGCAGATATTCTACCGATTGGGAAAACCGTGTCTTTTCGGTAAGCGCAAAGGCGTATTCACCGAATGCCCGACCACGCATATAACCGTCGTCAGTATCGTCAACATAGTATTCCTTAACGTAGTCAACACCGGCTTCAGTCCTTAAAAAGTGCTTAGGTCCGATTAGTACTTTATAACCTAGTGCAGGACCGACATAATAGCGGTCATCGATACCGGCAAATTCGTCTTGGAGCCACCCACCGTAGGCAGCTGTATAAAAACGTTCTGTCAGCGCATATTCCAGTCGTAATTCGGTAGCATACCTTTCGGCCGTTTTTTCGGTATCTCCATCTATTTCGGCTTCGGCAAAGAGCGCCTGCACTGTCCAATCCAGCTTGAAGTTTTCGGTCGCTTGATAGGTCAATAGATTTTTTGCTGAGAAGCTGACAACTTTTGTATTTCCGCCTGTTTGAACGTAAGACAACTCAGCCTCGTCCTTAAATTTATTTGCAGGTGACTCCTCAGCATGAGCCAGCATCGCAAATGTCAATGCCATGATCGTAAGAAAACCAATCAGATTCATCTGTTTCATAATATGCATCCTTTTCCTGTGCGCAAAGTCCCATAGACACAGGCGTTGTCTAAATTAATGTTTGAGAACATATCTGCTTTTATCAAATACTATTTTTCGTGATTATATAGGTGATTATCACGCCATGTATCTAGTATTCAGATTCCGTTTTCGTCGAAAGCTATCTTGATATTTTCCATTGTATCCACTTTCGAATCACCGGCATCCCGGAACTGCGATCGATGGCATAAATCCATCAACGACAACCCTGGGGGGCATTGTTAGCAAGATCAATGCCAAGGGGCCTAAGACGAATCATCGGCCACATAACCACTAGTAATAGTTAGTTTTATCCGATTTGACCTAAACACGCGGCTTAACGCGAAAGCAGGGAATGCGTGATATACCCAAAAAGATGCGTGATATCACGCATACACCGTGCCGATAAGCCCCATCACAAAAATTTTATGGATTATCCGATTGAAAGCAGTCTAATTGACGAACAGGGTTTTTAGGGATGGGTTGGCTTAGGAGGAGAAAACTTGCTCACCTTGAATATGACCCTTCGGTTTTGGTCACGGCGGGTCCCATCTTGGGGCGGGCTGACGGGGACACTTGAACCCAAGGCATGAACGCTGACAAATGATGGCGCCATTCCCAACCCGATTAACAAATCAGCGAATATCTGAGCCCGCTGTCGGCTGACGGCAAGGTTTACGGTTTCACCGTTGGTGTCATCGCTGTGACCAAAAATATCGATATGAATTGGATGGTTTAATAAACGAGATAAAGCGATTATTTGCTCGACGGCTTTTACAAATGTTTGCAATTCCCTTTCCTGGCCTTTCACCAGGGTGCTTCCCTCCGCCTCGAAATAAAAGATGGATTGATTAATGGTTTGGATAAAAGTCTTCCAAGCCTGATCTTCTGTTTCAATCAACTGCGTGTCGTCGTAGGAATCAAGCACCGATAAATCTTTAGCTGCAGCGCGCGCGCTTTCTATCCAAATCCGGGGAGCGCTGCCGAAAGCACGTAGGTTTTTCCCTTGCAATATGAAGGATACCGAAGGTGGGGCGTTCAAACGCGTGTTGATGTCCACAAGCTGCCGGTCATCATAGTGTTCAATCCAGGGAACAACGTGGACCAAGCGCCGAGCATCCGCAATCCACTGCCGAAGTGCGGCTCCAGAAAACTGCAGTGCCCCCTGATCAAAGGTCATGGTTACGGTCGCTGGCGGCTCAAAAAGAGATACGATCCGCCGTAAGGCAAACTCCGGGTGCGCAGACTGGTATGTCTCCCAATTAAATTCGACCTCATTTTCAGAAATGCCAGATGCTTCCATGGCTGTTGATGTCCCGGGTGCATAGGGGTCTTTCATCCCCCATATATGGAGTTGTCCGTCCTGTTTCTTAACTTGAGTCACGACGATACCGGGCTGATTGCGCAATCGGTCGACAAATCCCGCCAAGCGCCTCGAATCAACAATTTGCATGAAGCCCCACCAACCTATCAGCCCCAAAACCACAGTGAGGATAAGCCATGGAAGAAGTGAGGACCGGCTCCGCCCTTTCTTGAACTGGGCTTGCAGCAGCCCATTGAGAATCGGTCGACATTTTTTCAATGCTTCAAAATCACCGTCCAAAATCGATAATTCGTCAGTATAGGTTAGATGGATTTCATCGAGTGCATCGCGCATCATATTCTTGAGGCTGGTCGGCGGATTACCGCGAATGGCAAGGGCAAGTATGGCCAATTTTCCATGCTCAATCCATATTTTCCGTTCACCGACCTGAAAATTTTCTACCGTATCTTCCTGATCTGAGCCAAATGAATCCTGAACAAAGTCCTTGATGGCTGTCAGCATTCCCGAAACCAAATCCGGTTCCCGGGGCACTGCCGTTTTGGCAAAGACATGCTCTATCAGAAGACCGGTGTCGGGCTGAATCAGAAATACTTGCTCCACTTGGTATATCAGGGTATTGAGCAGTACAATTTCGGCAAAGGGACGACGGGTTCTAATCGCTTCCAGCCGCCAGCGCAGTGACTTGAATGAAAAACTCTGATTTAAGACGTGATTGAAATTATCAACCATCCCCTGGATGGCACTGGTAATCGCTTTTCGGATGGCGGGGCCAATAACGGGGAAAAGAGCGTCAGCCAGAATTCTCCGATCCTTTATGATCGATCTTTGAATCGTCTTTTCCAATATCGGGCCAAGCGCTGCGGCCAACCGATTGTTCTTTGCGGCGGCCATGGTAATCGATTTGGGCAGCACCTGACTCACAACCCGTGCCTGGTGATCCAGACTTCCGATTTGCTGCTCCACCCCTTCAAGCCGTTCAGTTGTCGGTCCGACAATCAGGTTTTGCAGTTTTGTCAGTTGGGCATTCGGGTCTTTACGATCCTTGTCGCTGGTGTGTGATTCAGCCATGAATTTTTTTCAGATTATACCTTGCTTATTTTTTTCTGTTGCTTATTCTGTCGGCCATCTCTTTCAGCAATTCGGACAGGGTTCCACGGGCGAGCTTGGCCTTGTCCAGCTTCTGAAATGCATCCTCAAGATTTTTAGCGGCTTCCATCTGTTGATTTTGCATTTCATCTGAAAGTTGGCCCGACATTTCCATTAATTGACCGCCCAATTGTTTGATCTCTTCTTTCAGTCGATCAGACAGTACATCAAGCGCCGTGGAAAACGCGTTGCTGTCCTGATCCCTTTCCGCTTTCTCACTTTGCAGAAGCTTGCTGAGTGTCTCATACTGATCATGAATATCGTTTCTTATGGCCTTGAGCTTTTCATCCGCATCCGTACTCAACCTGTCTATTTGATTGTTTACCCGATCTTCTAATTCTTTGAACCGCTTGTCGTAGTCTGACATTTGGCGGCCAAAGATGATGTCCCGGATTTGATCGATGTGGCCTGCATCCGTTTCTATGGTTTTGTCTGCCGCAGATATTTCTGAATTAACGATCGCATCTTTGGCCTTACCCCTATTGCCCTTTCTTGTCGTTTTGTTCATTTCCGCCCCCGTATACGCCTATCTTAATCTTTCTATTCAATGGTTTGCCGGTATGCGCTGTACACACCCTTCGGAGAGATAATGCTATTAAATTTAGATAGTTTGGCCAGGAATAACAATCATGTCAAGAAAAAAGGCTCAATGTGGTTTTGAATCCGTAGAAAGTTTAGCGGTTGTCAGCTTTCGCGATGTTTGCTACGGTCAAAAATCGATGGCGTTGATAATAGCGCACTTTCATTAATGATTTGAAAATTTCATCCAGGGCCTGTTTCCTGAAACCTGATTCTCTCTTTGAATTCATAAAATTGAATGAAACCGCATATGGGCATTCAAAAACGAAAAATTTGTATGTTAGGCACTTTCGGTGTGGGCAAAACCAGCTTAGTGGAGCGCTTTGTTAATAATCGTTTCAGTGAAAAGTATTTGACAACGGTTGGCCTTACCGTTAGCCAGAAAATGATGCCGCCGGTGCAACAGGAACCAAACGGTATACCTATTCAGCACATGTTTTTGATTTGGGATATTGCCGCGATAGAAAAGTTTGATTCAATGGTATCGAATTATTTTCGCGGCGCTTCGGGTGCATTGGCCGTAGTGGATCTAACCCGACCGGAAACCGCTGATGAATTGGCTACGATTCTCGATCGTTTTTTTGCCGTGTGTCCAGAGGCTGTTGTTGTATACATCGCCAACAAGGTTGACCTTATATCGGATCCTTCCAAAATTAATTCCCGCTTTGACCAATTGTCCGTCAATGCAGCGTCTGAATTGATTGTGACCAGCGCCAAAACCGGAGCGCAGGTGGAGGATGCTTTTTATCTGCTTTCCCAACAGATTGAAACACCCTAATATCAAACGTGGTTTGCGAGATCATTGATGGTAGATACACTGAAAATTTTGCTGGATGTTAACGGATTTGGTCGTATAACCTTCGATCAGCAGTTGCAAGTGATAGAAGCCAGTTTGGCAGTACAGAAACTCCTTTCTCAAACAATAGAAAATACGCCAACGGTAGCTGTAACAGATATTTTCCCCGAGTTGATCGGTGTCGAGAACCAGCTATTACAGATTGTCGCCAAGCAGATACCCTATTATCGCCTCAATTTATTGAACAGAACCGATGAAAATGGGCAAACTCGTTATCTCAATCTTACCATTTTAGCATGCAGCGAGGAGGAACGTGCGATCATTGTCATAGAGGATGCGACCGCAAAAGCCATGGACCTGCAAAGAACCAATCAGCAACGATACGATACCTTTCTCTACCGATCTAGCCTTGAACATCGCCGAAACCAGGTGGGACGCGCAATTCTTGGGAAGTCCAAAGCTATCCAACACATTGTCGACACCATTCAGCAGTTGGGCCATGTCCCCACAGCGAAAGTACTCCTCACCGGCGAAACGGGAACCGGTAAAAATCTCACCGCCCGAATGATCCATGAAAGCGCCATGACCTATGACGCACCTTTTATAGAAATCAACTGCGCCGCTTTTCCGGAACAATTGTTGGAAGCTGAGTTATTTGGCCATGAGAAAGGGGCGTTTACAGGCGCCATTTCCACTAAACCCGGGCTTCTGGAAAAGGCCGACGGCGGGACGCTTTTTCTCGATGAGATCGGGGAATTACCACCATCGACTCAGGCCAAACTGCTTTCCACCATCGAATCAAAGACCTTTCGACGCCTGGGGAGCACGACTTCGTACAAGGTTAATGTGCGAATCATCGCCGCGACCAATCGTGATCTGACGGTTGAAATCTCAAAAAATCGGTTTCGTGAAGATCTGTACTACCGTCTTAACGTTGTGTCGCTCCATCTGCCGCCGCTTCGGGAGCTGGGGGAAGATATCATCATGATCGCCCAGCAGTTGGTGAAGACACTGAACCTACAGTTCAAGAAATCGGTCAAAGGGTTTTCATCCGCCGCACGCCAGGCCCTTCTATCTCACCATTGGCCGGGAAACGCGCGGGAACTTGGAAATTGCATCGAACGAGCGATGATCTTCATCAAAAACGATGTAATCGATTTACCTGATCTGGTGATCATGTCCCCCGTCGAACCTGCTACCAGCACAGACCCCCGGCACTGGGCGGTTCCAGATACAGGGCTTGACCTGGACCAGGTAGCGCGAAGTCTGATTCTCTCAGCGCTTCAGCAAGCAAATAACAACAAGAGCAAAGCCGCACAATTGCTTGGATTGACGCGTCACACCTTGCGGTACCGAATGGAGAAATACGATCTCAACTGAAACGATTGGCATTCTCAAGTCGAGAACCAAACAATTTACCAAGACAACAACGCTGGTCATTGCAACATGATTATGCAGCCAGTCTATTTCTCATCATCATCCATTTTTATAAGCGACTTAAGAATGCCCATAGGGCTTGTACCCATGCTCAACATCTGAAGTTCTTCCATACGCTTTTTATCGTGCTCGAATTTTTTTCTCAACCGAGTCTGGTAGGCTTCCTTCAGAACTTCCAGCAATTTTTCAAGATCAAAGGGTTTCTCCAGAAATGAATATGCGCCCAGTTTGGTGGCCTCTACCGCTGATTCAATTTTACCATACCCGGTCAGAATGATCACTTCCAGATACGTATGCTTTTTTTTCAGGATTTGAAGCACCGCCATTCCGTCCATGCCTGGTAAATTCAAATCCAAAATGGCCAGGTCAAAGTTGCCTTTCTTGGCAGCCTTGACAGCCTCCGTCCCCTCAGTAGCCGTGGTAACATCAAATTCTCTATTGCCAAGTCTTTCTGCCAGCGAGTCTAAGAAATCTTTTTCATCATCAACCATCAATAGATTTATTTTTTTGTTTTCATCCGACATAGCATGTCCTCCTTCGATTGGTTTGGTTTTTATTTGCTGTTGGTTCACATAATTTTTTGTAGCAACATATTGAGATCCGGCGGCTTTTCCAGCAAGTCGGAAGCTCCAGCCTGTATGGCCTCACGTTCTTTTTCTACAGTAGCGTAACCGCTTAATAAAATGATATGCGCATCCGGTTGTTTCGCTTTGATAATTTTTACGGCCTCCAGGCCGTCCATACCCGGCATCTGAAAATCGAGTATGATCGCATCGTAGCGGTTATGCTCAACGAGTGCGATGGCTTCCTCGGCTGTGGATGCGGTACTTACTTTAATCTCACGGACTTCCATTCGATCAGCCATGGCGTCCAGAAATTCCTTTTCATCGTCCACCAGTAATACTTGTTGTGCCATTTATTGTTCCTTTAATAATTCGCCGATACCTTCGGGTAATTGAATCCCAAGGCAATTCGCGTCAACATCGACAACTGATTCGGCCTTTAGATAACTCAGCAGAAAACCTGTTCCGCTTGTAAAAGAATTCACAAACGAATAACTCTGCGGAGAACGCTCGCAGGTGAATCTGATTTCCGCACCCGGATTCATCTTCCGAAATCCAATCCGAATCGCACCAACGTGGCTTGTGTCGCTTACCATAGATTCAATACAGACAAAAATTAACGCCTGTAGATAGAAAAGGCTGGTTTGAATTCTCACCGGACTTTCCGGGGATACGACATGTACATCTAATTCTTTGGATCGAAGCATCCACTTACACAGACCTGTTATAAAAACTGCGGCATCATACAGATCGACCACATCTACGGGATGATCGCTGCTATGCGCAAATCGGTTCATGGCTTTAACAATATCGTCCGCCCGCTTGATTTGGTTTTGTATCGTACCGGCCAGACAACTTAGCCGCTCAGGCGACAGCAGAGATCCTTTTTGGGACATCAACACCAAATCTTCCAGCAATCCGGCATTTTCATTGATAATGGCTAAGACATTTTTAATCTCATGCGATACAGCGGCCGACACCCTACTGAAAAATGTCAGTTCTGGAATATCCGTCTTGTTGTTCTCGCTGGGCATTGATTTCCCCTTGAATGATGTGTCACCAGGTGACGTTTTTGGTCTAAAGACGTGTGTTCTGTTTTTTAAGCGGCAATAATTTTAACGGCAAGGTAATGATGAAGCGCGTTCCCTGCCCCACCTTGCTTTCAACGGCAATATCGCCCCCAATTTCCTGCAACAACCCATAGGTAATGGACAAACCCAAGCCTGTACTGTGCTGGCCAGCGTGGGTCGTAAAAAATGGCTCAAATATATGCTTTAAATCATCCGGTGGAATACCCTCTCCACTGTCTGTAACACCGATCGAAACCATGCCTTTCGGCAACGCTTCGATAATAATATCCAAGGTTCCACCGTCCGGCATGGCTGCAAACGCGTTATTTGCAATGTTCAGAAATATCTGCTGCAGGTTTCCCTGGTCACTCTCAATCTCAATTCCGCCATCTGGTGCTTCCAGTGAAATTTGGATATGCTTGAAGGCGGCCTCCTGTTCCAACATGGCGATCAAATCTTGTACAATCTGAACCAGATCGAACTTTTCGATTTTGGCTTCCAGGTGACGTGCGAAGTTTAACAGTCTTTTGGTAACCGATCCGGCACGGCGGACCGAAGACTGCACGCCTTCGATGAGATCCAGCATTTTCTCATCCGGCGAATCGGTTTCTTGCATCGTAAGAATATCCTTTATGAGGCCTGCTTTCTGGTCGATGATCGCCAAGGGATTGTTTATTTCGTGGGCGACGCCCGCCGCCAGCCTTCCCAGCGAAGCCAGTTTGTTGGACAGCTCCACCTGATGGACTGCTTTCATTCGTTCCCGGTGGGCCTTGTGAATACGATTGACGAGATAGGTTGCCGTTCCCAGAATGGCCACCAGGATAAGACCGATATTCAACACCAGAAACCCGATGAGTTTCATCCTCGGCTTGTACCATAAGCTCCTCATTTCAGATTTTGGTTTGATAATCATCAATATTAAGGAGGTGTCAGGAATGTGGGCATACCCGATAAAGGCGGCCTTACCCGCCTGATCCGTGCCAAGTATGGTTTTTGTCCCGACATCCCTTGCAGGTATCGGCAGAGAAACTTTTGCTGCGATGTCGCCGTGAAAGCGGGAGGGTGTTTGTAACACACCTTTATCATTCATGATAAAGGCATCGTCGAATTCTCCGATTTCCAACTGGGAGAGCATCTTGTGCAACGGGGCAATGTCCAGGCTGGACCGCAGAATAAAAAACGACCCATCTGGAAGCGCGTGTTTGATTGCAATCACGAGGCGTGACGTTTTTTCGGTGCGATTATGGACATCCGCGACATAGTAACCTTTTCGGGCAACCGTTTGGAAGCAAGAATCGTCGGACATATTGACGCCCAGGAGACTGTAAGGCCCCACGTAGGTCTGAACGATACCGATATGGTCCAGGATGCCGATATCCTCAAAGCCTCCGATACCCGCTTTCAGGTGGGCTAAAATGGTTTCAAGTCGCTCTTCTTGATTCAAATTGATATAGCTGTTGTCCCGGGCAACAAATTCTAGTGATTCTCTTCTCATGGTTAGAAAAAAAGAAATCGTTCGCCAGGTATTGGATACCGTTTTCTCGGTATGCGTCGTGACCTCGGACTCTAGCATACTCATGTTCAACCTAAAATCGATATAGGTCATGATGAGCAGCGGTGTCAGCGCAACAACGGTCGTCACGCTGACCAGCAATATCCATTTGCGCCGAAAGCTGAAAGCGCGTCGGGGTCCGTCGGCAGGTTCGTAGTGATCCCAAAATTGGGGTTTTATTTTTTTTATGATCGACATGTCATTCGGGGCTGCATTTAGCCCTGCTCTGATTTTTTACGGATATTCTCATGGGCCTTTTTGAGCACATCACTGAGATGGTCGATATCCACCGGTTTTTGCAGATAGTCAAAAGCACCCAAATTCAGGCACTCCTGTTTGTCAGACTCTGAACCGTGACCGGTGAGTACAATTACCTCTATTTCTGGCCGTTGCCGCTTGACTTGCTTCAACACATCTATTCCATTTACACCTGGCATTTTCAGATCGATAATGATGACTTCCGGATCATCTTCCTTGATAATCTCCAGTGCCGAGTTGCCATCATATACAATCGCAGAGCCCACATCCCGAAGCTGAAGACGTTCGGAAAGTGTTTGGACGAACTCGCGCTCATCATCGACCAGCAGAACCCGGGAGGGCGCTTCGAAATTGTGCTTTCGGTATATGTTTGCTTTGTGAAAATCTTTACCTACTTGGGTTTCCACCCATTTTACACCCGGTATTTCTTCGGCAATCCGTTTGAGTTCCTCTTCAAGTCGCCCAAGCATTAAAACATGCTTGTTGATGTGAATCCGTATAGCGCCGTTGTCAGCCTCCACGCTAACGTCGTGACCGGCTTTACACAGGATGGCTTCGGTATGGCTGGCGAGTAAAAAATTTCGCTGGGCTGTGTTTGATATATTGCTTTTACGCAAAACCTCCTTGGACAGATTCTGCGATATGATGTCCTGAGCCTGATCGGCATTCATGCTGCTCATGGGGATAACGATGTCGTACAGTTCTTCATCCCAAGGATCCTGTTTGGAAAAAAGCGTGTTAACCCATCCAGCCAAATCACCATCTGCCTCACCGATTCTCCGGCGCGCCTCCCTTTCGCTGGCAACACCGGATTCGATTGCATTCGCAACACGAAATTGCATATCGGCCACCAAGCAAACCCGCAGAACATGATCAATCGTTTGGGGTATTAAATGTCCAGAAAGACCGTCTATAATCAAGTCGTCTTCAGCCATGATATCGGCTACGGCCAGGCGCATATGGGCAATCGAACATTCCTTTTCGTGCGTGAACTTATTGAAGACCGACGTTTTCACGGAATAAGCCCGACGAATTTTGCGGGCCTCCATCCCGCTAATTGTCGCGACCTGTTCGACGACTGCATCATCATTGATGACCGTATAGTTGGATTCGGCTACCAGCTTATCTAAAACAGACTGCTTATCGCAGAAAATGCCACTAACAAGGGTAATGATCGGCATGGGATTTCTCCTGGTTATAGGCCTTTAGATGCACAAAGTTAGTGATCCTGCACGGCTCGAACAGACATGAGTGGACATTGTTTTTCATTTTCGCCACGATGGGTCTGTTTATGAATGACATTAATGGCCTTATTGATGGAAGTATACATGTGATCCGCTCCGATTTTTTCCAAAAGATGGGTTCGCTCAAGTACCTTGCGGACGTTATCATGAACGCCACTCATAGAAATGTCGATATTGGCACTCCGAACCCGATCAACGATGAGCGACAGCGCCTCTTGCCCGGATGCATCAACGTCATTGATCCCCTCTGCAGCCACAATGATGTGTTTGAGTTGCTTTTTGTTCCGCCGACGCAATCGAATCTGATCCTCTAAATAACTGGCATTGGCAAAAAAAAGAGGACCGTCGAATCGAACCACATCGATGAATAGGCATTCCTGCAAGCCATAAGACATGGCATCATGAAGTGCAAAATCTTTTCCCAATGACAGATCAACAACGTTGGGACGCATGTTTTTATAAATGAACACACTCAAAGATAGCACAACCCCTAAGAAAATCCCTCGCTCCAGGTGGGGTGCGAAAACGAGTGTGGCAATGAATACGACAATCGAAATGGTGCCGTCATACCATTGGGCTTTCCAAGCATGGATAAAGCCCCTGATGTTAATCAGACCGATAACGGCCATCATGATGATGGCAGCCAGTACCGATTGCGGCAGGTGATAAAGCAGTGGAGTAAACAGGAACAACGTTACCAGGACGGCCAAACTGGCAAACACACTCGATAGGCCTGAAAAGGCCCCGACCTGCAAATTAACCGCCGACCTGGAAAAGGAACCGGCACTCGGAAAGCTTTGTGTCAATGAACCGGTGATGTTGGCCAAGCCCTGACCGATGAGTTCCTGGTCCGGATCAATTCTTTGACCGGTCCGGGCAGCCATCGCCTTTGCGACCGAAATAGCCTCCATAAAACCCAATAACGCAATGGTGATGCAATACGGTATGAGTTCCTTGACGATATCGAGTTTTATGTCTGAAATACCGAAGGCCGGCAGCCCGCGCGGGATGGTGCCAACCACTTGCCCCCCACCCACCAGGTGTAATGCCGTCATGTCCAGGGTACGCGTATCGACGGCGATGCGCCAGACAGCCCCATCGCTTTGCGAATCCATTGGATTTTGTTTTTCCAGATGATAGCGGCTTGGCTGTCCGCGGAGGTTATTTTCCTGCAATTTGAAATTTCTAATTGCGTTTCGAAAATTGATAGTCCTGGATTGATTTTGTGAAATTTCGTATGCATTCAGTTCGATATCCCGGCGGATGTTAATTGCAGCGACCTCATCGGCAACCGCCACAGCGACGCTTAGGTCTCGATTCAATTGACTGCGTTTGGCCAACAATGCCGATGTCTGCATATGTGTCCGGTTGAAAGATTCTAAGGTCTCGTTGACCTCGGCAGAAACAATTTGGTTTGCATCGACAATTTGATAGCGTTCGAATCCGATTGCCCAGGACAATACGGTTGTTACGACCACTGCAATCAGAATATAGGGAATTTTGGACGACACTTTTGCCAGGCCGTACATGATCACGAAGGCCAACAAAGCCATCATAAACGTGGGCCAGTGCAAATGGTTGTAGGCAGCAACACAAACCCGAAAAACGGTTTCGGAATGAAACGCGCCCTTGTCGATCTCGACCCCAAATATTTTGGACAATTGGGATGTGGCGATAAAAATTGCAGCTGCATTGCTAAAACCATTGACCACCGGATGAGAGAGTAAGTTGACCAAGAGACCCAGTTTTAATAGGCCGAGGCCAAGCTGAAACAATCCGACCATGAGCGCCAACAGAATCGCGTATGCGATGTAGGCGCTACTACCCGCGGTTGCCAACGGTTCCAGAGCCACGGCCGTCATCACCGAAACAACCGCCACAGGGCCGGTGGCCAGTTGACGGCTCGATCCAAAAAGCGCAGCGATTGCCGGTGGTAGCAATGCGGCGTAAAGACCATAGTAAGAAGGCAACCCAGCTAATTGGGCATATGCCATTGACTGCGGTATCAATACCAGTGCAACCGTAAGACCTGCGATCAGGTCTGCCCTGAAATGCAAAAAATGGTAGTTCTGAAACCATTTCAAAAACGGAAATAGGGTGCCTGCTCGTTTCATGCTATTCGGAGGCATTTTTTGAGAGCATGTTTCGGCACGAGGCCATCAATTCGTTGTACAGCGACCCGGCGTCATACAGACCGTAGGTATTATAACGTGCAATACCGTCCACCATTGAAAATAAAATCATGGCACTGTGCCGGGTTTGAACCGTACGGATGGATCCGTCTTCTTGGCCGATCATGATTCCTTTTTCGATTATATCGAGAAGACAATTATAAATCGATTCCAGATATTCCCGGCAAATTGGATTTGTTTCCGCCATTTTATAAGGAAAATGGCGATGCAGGATAATGAACTGATCGTGCATTTGTCGTGAAAGATTCAGATAAAAAGAGATGGCGCCCTCAACCAGATCCATACCGGTATAAAATTGGTGATCCTGCTGATATTTTTCAAATTCATTTAGAATAGTTACTTTGATATCCCTCAGGATGTTTAAAAATAGATCCTCTTTATTCTTAAAATGGTGAAATATGGTCCCGCCGGCGGCACCTGTCATTTTAGAAAGCTCCGACATGGATGCCCCCTTGAACCCTTTTTGGGAAAAAAGGGCGGTAGCGGCTAAAAGAATTGTATTTTTTTTGGACATCTGCTATCTCTTCAAAAACCGACCGATCATTCGGTCGATTCTTTTTAATCATAATTCCAATGAAAGTCAAGGAAAATGATTGGCATCAAGTTGGCCAAAACCAAATTGATGCGTTATAGTGCAATCATGACAACATATCTAAAAGGATAGTCGATGAACACAAGTTTACCAGAAAAAGCGCGCGTCTTGAAACGACTGCGGGAGGGTGGTTTTAACGTTCCGGATTTTATATTTGTACCTGCCTCTGATTTTGTCAGTGAAAATTTTTCCGAACTGGAAGCATTTCTGAAAAACCATCGCGAAAGTTTCAAGGTTATTGCGCGGAGCGCCCATCCCCAAGAGGAGTTTTTCAAGGGAGGCACTTTTGATTCCTTGGAAACCTACGCCGATCTGGCCGGTATTCAATACGCTCGTAACCGGATGATAGCATTTGCCAAAACCACTAAAAAATTGTCTATTCAAAGGCAACAAAAATTTCATAAGGCGCCTGATATCAATGCGGAAGACATGGGTGTTATTGTGATGCCGTTTATTTTCGGATCCAGCGTGATGGCCAAAATGCTCTGGGATCACTGGGAGTTCGGCTATTGTCGCGACCGGCTGCATAAAATCCAAAGCGAACCTTACATCACGCGTACGCCCCATGACCGCAAACTGCTTGAGATATCTCAGGAGATTCAGGATTATCTTCAATTTCAATGTGAAATCGAATTCATTATTTCCGAAGACGGGCAGATTTATGTGGTTCAAGCCAAAGACATCAGCATCATCGAAATACTTGAAAAAAAGAAAGACATGCGATCCATCGTCCTCGATGGTGTAAGGCGTATTCGAAAAAGACGAAATTACAGAGAACGCCCATTATATGTCATGGATAATAAGAATTTTTATCTGAGTATCATCAACAAATACGAGGATATGACGCTCGACCATGCCTGCCGGATTGATGACATTTCAAGTATTATCGATATGATTAATCGTTACGAGGAAGAACTCGAGGAATTCGCCTTGCGGCACCAGCGTTTCTGTATTTTGGGGCTTTCAATTCATGACCCCGAAGAACTATTCCAGATTGCCAACCACTATCTGGACGAAATCCCAGATCTGCAACAAAAGCTGTCTCAAGCGCTGCACAACAATCTGTACAAAATCGACACCTTTTTATCAGAGGCGGACACGCTGATCGCAAAGGATAAATTTCGCGTAAATCTATGCGGCCACGATGCTTACGGAATCGGCACCGTACGCAATCCCATCTGGACGGTTTACTGGGCAACGCACAAACACGAATCAGTCGTCAAAGAGCTCCGCCGGATCGGATTCAAAACCGGCGACTCGGTTGGTATAGACGTTGATAATAACAGTCGGCCGACTGTCATCCGTTTATAATACTTATAACTATCCGATTTCTTGGTTTGGTTTCTTAATCCACCTGCCCCTCGAATGGATTGCTATCGGTACCCACCAATGCAGCCTGCGTCGTTAGGATCGATCCCGTAACATAGCGTGCTGTTAAAAACGCGATCATGATAACATACGCAACATTACGATTAAAAAGTTTTACGACCGCAGGAACCACCTTTTGCCCTTCCCGTCTTTCCCTTGGAAACTTGTCCCCTGGAAACAGGGGAAGGGACACGAAGTGAAGCTTTAGCGCTATCCAGAAAAAGCAGTAAGCCTTCAGCGAAAGGCTATTCCTGGATCCCCGATCCCCTCCTTCGAGGGGACAGGTTTTTTCGGGGATGACAACCGAGGACTGGGATGCCCTGCAGCTGCTTTCAGCCATAAGCGCTAGGCCTTAAGCAGCTAACGGCTAAGACCAAGCGAATAAGGATTGCAGAGAGGAAAATTTGAAGTTGACAACATATAATAAACTGCTATATTCTAATATAACGATATGGAGGATACGATGAAAGAATTTATGCGGGTCATGAAGGCCCTCTCTGATCCAACGAGAGTTAAGATCATGAAAATTCTCGAAAAACGCTCAATGTGTGTGTGTGAATTACAGACCGCCCTTGGGATAGCTCAGTCAACAACCAGTAAACATTTAAAAATATTGGAGGATGCGGGGCTGGTCAAGTTTCATAAAGACGGTTTGTGGGTAAATTACACCCTCTCAGACGGCCGCCAAAGTCCATATGCCGCGTCCCTCTTAGGTAATTTAAAGCATTGGTTAAATGACGAAGAAGATATTTCCGCAATTATGACCGATATCGACCAGATTGATCGATTTGAGATTTTGAATAAAAACTAATTTTTTTTATCTCTATTATATCCATAAATTACGATATATAAAAGTTAAGATCGTTTTAATTGCCATCACGGCTTCCAAATTATAATTAACACCAAGGATTTCAAGATAATGAATGAAACACTTTCGATACCCCGCAGCGCTGGCCGACTGGAAGGCTCCGTCCTCAAAGAAGAAGAGCCAAGCCAGATTGATTGGAAGCGCATTATAAAACCGTTCATTCTCATCACCGGCGGTTTTTTATTGTTCTTTTTTCTGCCTATGGAAAATGCCAGATTTACCAATGCCGTCATGGAATCTCTGGCTCTGGCAAAATGGTATGCCCAGGAACATGTATTGCTTTGCCTGGTTCCGGCCTTTTTTATTGCCGGCGCCGTGGCCGTATTCGTTTCCCAGGGAGCCGTCATGAAGTACCTCGGTTCCGGAGCACACAAGGCCCTGTCATATGGTGTCGCCAGCGTGTCAGGCTCTGTATTGGCTGTTTGTTCCTGTACCGTGCTGCCACTTTTTGCCGGCATTTGGAAGCGGGGTGCGGGTTTGGGTCCGGCTATCGCCTTTCTCTATTCGGGGCCGGCCATCAATGTACTGGCCATTATCCTCACCGCACGCATACTGGGGCCTGAAATAGGAGCCGCCCGCGCGGTCGGGGCCGTTATTTTCAGCATTGTCATCGGTCTGTTTATGCACATGATGTTTCGAAAAGAGGAAGCGGAAAAAGCGGCCGCCGCCATGCATATGCCCGAACCCGAAGTGGAACGGCCGCTTTGGCAAACGAGCCTGCTGTTTGCGGTCATGGTGGGGCTGCTGGTGTCGGCAACCTGGGGAAAACCGGCCCAGGCCGGCGGGCTCTGGTCTGCTGTTTTTTCAATGAAGTGGCTGCTTGCGGGTGGACTTGCGACGGTGTTGGGTATCCTGATGGTCCGCTGGATGCGGGTCAAATTCTACAAGCTGATCATTGCCGTTGCAGCGGTCCTCATCTCAGCGATTGCCATCCCGGAGCAACCCCTTATTGCGTTCTCTATCGGACTGGTGGCCTTTGTCACCCTTCTGACCACCACACGAGGTGAAACCGAATCCTGGTTTACCGCCTCCTGGGACTTTGCCAAACAAATCATGCCGCTGCTATTAGCCGGGGTGCTGGTAGCCGGCCTGCTGCTTGGCAAGCCCGGCTCCGAAGGATTGATCCCCTCTTCCTGGATAAGTGGCCTGGTGGGTGGCAATACATTATGGGCCAACCTGTTTGCCTCGGTGGTGGGTGCGTTCATGTACTTTGCGACCCTTACGGAAGTACCGATCCTGCAGGGGCTCATCGGCGCCGGAATGGGCAAGGGGCCCGCACTGGCATTGCTGTTGGCAGGACCGGCATTGAGTCTACCCAACATGCTGGTTATCCACAGTGTTTTAGGCACCAAAAAGACAGGGGCTTTCGTAAGCCTGGTGGTTGTTATGGCCACTGTCAGCGGCTTGATTTTCGGACATTTCTTCCAATAGGAAAGTACCATTATTTATGAGCGCACGCTATCAATCAACACCTTTGTTAAAAAAGGAGAAGATTATGGACATCAAAGTATTGGGCCCTGGCTGCCCCAAATGCCAGCAAACGGAAAAATTGGTTAAGGAGGCTGTCGCCGAGGCAGGTGTCGTGGCCGACATTGAAAAGGTTACGGATGCGATGGAAATAGCCGGGTACGGCGTTTTCGGCACGCCTTCCGTGGTCGTGGACGGCGAGGTGAAATCCGTGGGTAAAATTCCTAAAAAGGAAGAGATTTTTTCCTGGATCAAATAGCCACTTTTCCCCACAACAACGGAACACGGTATAATCGATAGGGAGGCAGGCAGCCAATGAATACAGATCAGCGTTTAACGAATGACCGTAAAATGACCAGTGTTTTCGAACGGTTTCTCTCCTTGTGGGTCATCGTGTGCATCATCGCCGGTATTCTGCTGGGAAAAATCGCGCCAGGGGTGGCCCAGTATCTGGACGGCATGGCGATTTTCGTCAACGGGGCACCGGTGGTGTCCATCCCCATCGCCGTGTGCCTCTTTTTCATGATGTATCCCATTATGGTCAAAATTGATTTCGGTGAGGTCATCAAGGCCGGCAAAAGCGGTAAGCCGGTTTTTTTGACCCTTTTCATCAACTGGGCGGTCAAGCCTTTTACGATGTATGGCATCGCCCTCTTTTTCCTGGGTGTTCTGTTTTACGGGTTTATCGGCCCGGATACTGTGGACATCGTCAAAATGCCCTTTGGGTTGGACCTGCCGGCAGGCGCCACCCACGGCGCCGGAACTGTCGTCATGGTGGATGGTGTCAAAATGCTGGAAGTGCCTTTGTGGCGCAGTTATCTGGCCGGCTGCATCCTGCTGGGCATTGCGCCCTGTACCGCCATGGTACTTGTGTGGGGGTATTTGTCACGTGGCAACGACGGCCTCACGCTGGTCATGGTGGCCATCAACTCGTTGACCATGCTGGTGCTCTACGGCGTTCTGGGGGGGGTTTTACTGGGCGTCGGACGTCTGCCCGTTCCCTGGCAGGCGCTGCTGCTGTCCATCGGCATATACGTCGCGCTCCCCTTGGTGGCCGGCTATTTCTCCCGCCGGTGGATCATTGCCGCCAAAGGCATGGACTGGTTTCAGCAAAAATTCCTGCATGTACTCACCCCGATCACCATCATCGCCCTGCTGATCACCCTGGTGTTGCTGTTTTCTTTCAAGGGCGAAGTGATCATATCCAACCCCTTGACGATTTTGTGGATTGCCATCCCGCTGTTCATCCAGACCATGCTGATTTTCTGGCTGGGCTACGGTCTGGCACGTCTGTTAAAGCTGCGATATTTGGATGCCGCGCCAGCGGCCATGATCGGTGCCTCCAACCACTTCGAAGTGGCCATTGCCACATCCACCATGCTGTTCGGCCTTTCGTCGGGGGCCGCACTGGCGACGGTGGTGGGCGTCCTCATCGAAGTCCCGGTGATGCTCATGCTGGTAAAGATTTGTCTGAATACCCAGGGCTGGTTTGGCAATGCCAAGCAGTAAGGAATTATAAAATGACAAGAAATCTGATCATCGGCGGTGGGTACATCGGCCTTGGGGCCGGAAACGCCATCCGGGTGGACAGACACATGGCCACCCAGACCAGGGATATCTGGGCGGCCGGGGATTGCGTCCAGACCTGGCACCACCTACGCGAACGCCATGTCTACATGCCATTGGGAACCACGGCCCACATGCAAGGCCGGGTGAAAAGGGGATAAATACCATCAAGCAAAATTGAAAAACAGAACGGATGTTCCCATTGTTCCGGGTGCCATAACAGTTTGAGGAATATTGCTAAAATGTAAACCCCAGCTCAAAGGCCATAACACCCCCGCCGAATTGGTAGCTTTTATCCTTGCCGTCCTCGATCTCAACATTCCACTGGTTGCTGAAGGCTTTGAGAACCACGCCGCCAAAAAAGCGTTTGTTGAAAAATGCGCGGACACCGACTTTGGTGACGAATCCAAATCCGGATCCGGATTCATCAATTTCATCATCATCCGCATCTTCCTCATATTCGAGACCGTTAAAATAAATTGCCGGGCCCAGCGCAAAATATGGCTGAATGCGGCGATGATTGAGTTGCAGGTAAAACAGACCTTCGATACCCAGCGCGGCGAACTCGCCGTTCCCGATGTCGGCGGATGTTCGGCTACTCTCCGTGCTGTAGGTATGGATGCCACCACCAAACCCAAAATATTTTTTAACGGGGCTCATGTAGCTGACGGCAAAATCGCTGCCGGATTTGTAGCCCTCATCGTCTAAATCGCCCGAAGGCACGTAGCCGCCCAGGGCAAAGGAGATATAGTTACGTTTGGCACCATTGGGCTCGTCGGCAGAGACAGTGGCAGAGAAGACAAATATTAGTGAAAGGCAAATTAATATTGGTTTCATATATACCTCCGCGTTTAAGGTACTACCCAGAAAAATCGGTAGATTGTAAGTGCTAAGACAATCGCCCCCAATACAAGCATCAATAGCAGTTGGTCTTTATTAAATTTCAACAATCGCTCAACTTAGGATACCCGCCGGCTAGTTTCAGAAATTTACTCTGCATCGAGCCCGAACGCGGAATGCAACACGCGCACAGCCAGTTCAGCATACTTCTCTTCGACAATACAGGATATGCGGATCTCGGATGTGCTGATCATGGCGATGTTGATATTCTCCCGGGCCAAGGTCGTGAACATAATCGAGGCAACACCGGAGTGGTTCTTCATGCCCACGCCGATTACCGAAACCTTGGCGATGTTTTCATCACCGAACACATCTTCAGAACCGATTTCTTCAGCGATACGCTTTTCAAGGGCCAGGGCTTTGGCATAGTCACCTGTGGGAACGGTAAAGGTTAAATCGGTTTGTCCTTCGGCCCGTGTATTTTGAATGATCATATCCACCACGATGCCTGCTTCGGCGATAGGTGAGAAAATTTTGGCGGCAATACCGGGCTGATCCGGAACTTTTTTCAGGGTTATACGGGCTTGATTTTTATCATGGGTTACACCGGACACCACGAGCTGTTCCATGCCCGAGTCTTCACTAATAACCATGGTTCCCTCCTCATCGGAAAAAGATGATCTGACATGTACCGGGATATTGAATTTCTTGGCAAAACCCACCGAGCGGATCTGAAGGACCTTTGCTCCCAGGCTGGCCATGTTGAGCATCTCATCGTAAGATATCTCCTTTAGTTTCCTGGCCTTGCTGCAAATATTCGGATCGGCCGTATAAATACCATCTACATCCGTATATATCTCACAAACATCCGCTTTCAACGCTGCTGCAATCGCGACTGCGGAGGTATCTGATCCGCCGCGTCCCAGAGTTGTGATATTGCCGCGAATATCGCAACCCTGAAATCCAGCCACAACCACAATGTTTCGCTTTTGCAGCAATTCTTTGATACGCCCACCGCCGATTTCTATAATGCGGGCATTGCCAAATTCACAGTCGGTGACCACATCTGCCTGATAGCCCATTAGAGATGCCGCCGGATACTGCATGGATTTAAGCATCATGGCCAAGAGGGCCGAGGTGGTCTGCTCTCCGGTGGCAAGCAGGACGTCCAACTCCCTCCGATCCGGATCCTGGGATGCCTGGCTGGCCATGTCGATTAAGTGATCGGTCACACCGGCCATGGCCGAAAGAATAACAACCACGTCGTGTCCTTGATCATAGGCCCTGGTCACTCGCTGGGCCACATATTTTATTCTTTCTATATCGGCAACCGACGTACCGCCGTATTTTTGAACGACTATGCTCATCCGTCCCCTCCACAAAATAAATTCATCCTGCGCGTTCATGCGCAAGATGAATTTGTTTTTTTAGTCTCTTTAGCAAATTGATACCGGTCTGTCCACAAGCGCTTATCGTAATGCGGCGGTTCTGCTCACCGGTTATGTTGAAAGCAATATGCAGATCCACGCACATATCCTCCGGTGCCAATCTCTCGGCCCATTCAATGGCAACCACCCCATCACTATCCATCGTTTCAAATAGCCCGGTACTTTCGATATCGATGCGACCCGCCAGCCGATAAAGATCGGCATGAAACAGGGGCACCCGGCCCGGATACTCATTGATCAGGGTGTAGGAAGGGCTGGTGATGGCATATGAATCGGGCACCGCCAGGCCTTTGGCCAAGCCTTTGACAAATACGGTCTTGCCACTGCCCAGATCACCAACCAGGGCGATCACGAGATGCTGTTTGGCTACATTCCCCACGGCTTGTCCCAGAGCCATGGTCTCGTCCCTAGATCCGGTCTTTGTATCCAGGACATGCATCTCTGGGGCACCCATCATTATCATGACAATAGGTTCCGGATCTGATCAGGCAGCCGGGTCATGACTTCGGTAGCCAGATACCCAAAAGGACCCTTATGCTGACAAAGATAATCAGCCGCAGCCCCATGCAGGAAAACACCCAGATGAATGGCGTCCTTGGGACCATAACCTTGGGTGATAAAGCCGGCAATGGCGCCGGTTAGAACATCGCCCATACCGCCCGATGCCATGCCTGAATTGCCACTGGGATTGACATAGACACTGCCATCTGGATGGGCCATGACCGTATGGGCGCCCTTTAACACCACATGCGCTTCCAGCCGGGTTGCCAGTGAACGGGCGTGTTCGATGCGGTTCCGCTGTATCTCAGCGGCAGAGACACCGCAGAGACGTCCCATTTCTCCCGGATGCGGTGTCAGGATGAGCGGATATGGTTGTGGTTTAAACCTTGCCATCCGATCGGATAGGATATTGAGGCCATCCGCATCGATAACCATCGGCAGTTTATTGCTTGCAAGCAAGCCCCCTAGCAAGGTCTTGGTTTCCTCGGCCGTGCCGATCCCGGGACCCACGACCATACAGCGTTTGCCTGCTGCAAGTTCCAAAAGTGCATCCAGTCCGTTGTCATCCAACATGCCATCGGTGGTTTGCGGTAAGGCATAGGTCATGACCTCGGTCACCTGTGGTTCGATGACTGCGTGTAAGCCCTCCGGAACACCCAAGGTCACCAGGCCGGCACCCACGCGCATGGCGGTGGTTGCCGTCATGGCCGCGGCACCTGATTTTCCGGGAGAACCGGCCACCACCAACAAATGACCGGTTTTGCCCTTATGGGTATTCGGATCCCGGTTTTGAAGTATGCCCGCCAGCATTTCCTTGCGCAAAAGAAATTGACGGGGTTTAATCCGGTCCACCACCTGCCTGGGGACACCGATGTCAATGATGTCCAGTTCGCCCGTCAGGCCCGCGCCCGGATAAACGCTGTGTCCGATTTTTGGAAATGCAAAGGTTGCCGTAGCCGCTGCCTGGATGCTGAGGCCGCATATCTGACCGTTGTCGGCATTCAAACCGGAAGGAATATCCACACTCAACACCGGTCGATCCAGCGAATTTATAAACTGAATCGCATCGCGGTAATGCCCGCGAACATCCGAATTTAGACCGGTACCAAAAATGGCATCCACAACGATGTCGTACCGTCTCATGGCTGCTTTCTGTTTCCGCAGCGTATTCGCATCTGGAACTTCCACAACGGGAATACCTAAGGCAAAGAGCAGGTCGAGGTTGGCACGCGCATCACCTTGCACCCGATCCACAGTTGAAAGTAAAAAAACCTTAACGCTGACCTCTTGCTGGAAAAGATGTCTGGCTATAACGAAGCCGTCACCGCCATTGTTCCCCCTGCCGGCGATGACCGCGACCGTGCGATCCATTACATCCGGGAAAACGCGGCTCATAAACCGGAAGGCACCCGCTCCGGCATTTTCCATGAGGATTCGGCCGGGAATGCCGATCTCCTGGATTGTCATCTGATCCATCTGCTGCATTTCACGAGCTGTTACCAAATACCCGGAATCTAATTTTTTCACCTGTTTTCCTCGTTTCATCGTTACTTCCTCAAATTAAAATGCACAAACCCAAAAGCTGAAAGCACTCAACGGGGTCCTGATAAAAACTTGTCACTATTTTGGCTTAAACCCGCCTTTCTTATTTACCTTGACAATGAACATCGAAGGGGGAATCGCTCACGCAGCACAAGCGCTGGCGTCGCTCTCATCTATGTTTATAACTAAGATAGAATACCTTATTCGATGTTCAGTGTTCGATGTTGGATGTTAAGCTCTTAACCCGAAACAGCCATCGGCTGTCAGGTATAAGCAATAAGCAGCTTAGGTCAAGTCCTGATTAAAAGTTGTCACCTTTTAAGATTTATCCCCTTGAACCATAATTGATTTTAAAACCGTTCTGCCAGCTACTCCACTGTTATTCCCTTGAAAGCTTGTCCCCTCGAAAGAGGGGAAACGGCACGTATTAAAGCTTTAGCGTCATCCTGACAAAGCGGTCAGCCCTTCCTGTCATTCCCATGGAAATGGGAATCCAGTAAAGGCAATCGGCTATTAGCTAAAGGCTTTTTCCTGGATCCCCGAT
>Ga0180436_10000675_pt1 | contig 34593 bp, 35 predicted proteins | sample SS_ome_2_FD_132434 | JGI IMG/M metagenome (GOLD analysis project Ga0180436, IMG submission 132434) | Hypersaline lake sediment archaeal communities from the Salton Sea, California, USA - SS_3_S_2 metaG | ecosystem: Environmental > Aquatic > Non-marine Saline and Alkaline > Hypersaline >... | reverse complement strand
GGCGAAGGACAACATCATGCTGACCGGCTGGTTCGGCATGCACGTCAACCAGTACATGCTGAACTCCGGTGACCGCCGCTACGGCGAACCCGGCAGCCTGACGTTCCACCTCAACGAGCGCACCGCCTACGCGCACGACGCGCATACGCTGGCCGAATCGGTGGCGGCCAATCATCGGCGCTCCGACTACTGCCTCTACCCGTGTGAGCCGAACTGGGTCTACCCGGTGTGCAACATGTACGGCATGGGTTCGCTCGCCGCGCACGATGCCGTGTTCGGCAGCCGCTACGTGCAGGCGGTGCTGCCGCAATGGCTGGACATGCTCGAGCGCGAGTTCGTCGACGGCAAGGGCTCGATCGTCGGCCTGCGCTCGTACTGGACCGGTCTCGAGATGCCGTTCTACAACGGCGAGGCGGGCTTCGCCTTCTTCGCCAACGTCTTCTCGCCAGCGCTCGCGCGGCGGCTATGGGCGGTCGGCCGCAAGGAACTCGCGTTCTGCCTCGCCGAGAACACCGCCGGCGAAACGCGCCTCAGCATCCCGCGCGAGGCGATGTCGTTCATCGACACCATCGACCCCGGTCATTACCGCCCCGGCAAGCTCTTCGCCTACGCCGCGGTCGGCATCTGCGCGCGCGAGTTCGGTGACGACGAACTGGCCGACGCCGCGCTGCGCGCGATGGACGAGGACTGCGGACGCTACGAACAGGACGGCGCGATCGGCTACCGCGAGGCTTCCAACCTGGCCAACGTGTGGGCGATCGAGGCGAAGCTCATGCGCTGCGGCGACTTCCGTCGCAGCTTCACCACGCCGCCGCCGGAATCGACGCGGCGCGGACCCCTGCTCGCCGAGGCCGACTACCCGGACGTGCTCGTCGCCAAGGCCTGGAGCGACGGCACGGGTCTCGAGCTCGTGCTCTACCCGGGACGTGGGGCCGGCACGCAGCGCGTCGGCATCGAACGGCTGCGGCCGGGCACCGAGTACCGCCTGCACGAAGGCGGGCGCGAACGCCTGGTGCGCGCCGACGCGGCGGGACGCGCGCGTCTCGACCTCGCCCTCGACGGCCGCACCGAAGTCACCCTGCGGCCGGTCTGACAGCGCGCCGGCGTACGCCGGCGCGCGCTAACAGCAGCACCGGCAAGCCGAGGACGGCGATTGCGGGCGGCAAGGGCACGGCACTCAGGAACACGCCGGAGGCGGAATCGTAGGACAGGCCCAGCGGCGTCTCGACGGCGAGAAAGCGCAGCGTGCTGGCGAAGTCGACGTCGGTGCTGTTCGGGGCGAACGGCGAGAACGACTCGTTACGGATGACCCAGAGCTGCGCGTCGAGCTGGAATTCGAACGTCGTGTCCACGGCCAGGTCGGTGCCGGCCGGTACCAGCTCGGCGACGAGGTCGACGAGTTCATCGACTGCCGTGCTGTCAGTGCGACTGACGAAACCGGTGTTGTTCGTATAACTCGTGCCCGGCCCACCCGCGCCGCTGATGTTGAACAACGACAGGTCCCAGCGCACCAGGCCGTTGACGAAGTTCAGCCCCTCCGCCGGGCCGCTCGTGGCGATGGAGCCGGTCACGCGCGTCGGCACGCGCACGCTGAGCGCGTCGGCATAGAAACCCGCGGGCAGGACCACGCTCAAGGTCTCGCGCAGCGCGACGACACCGGTCGCGTTCGCTCCCAGGTAGCGATCTTCCGCCGCCGCATAGGCGTTGTTCGAATCGCCGCCGATGGCCAGCGCGCCGCGCGCGAAATCGACCCGGCTGGCGAGACTCGCGCTGTTGCCGGCCGGCCCTTCGGCATACACGCTGTCGATGCGCAGCACCTCCTCGAGATAACCGCGGTTGGCGACGTCGCCGGAACCGCCGGAGGCATTGGCCTCGAGCGCAGCGAGGGTACGGTATTCGCCGGCGTGCACGGTGCAGCCGAGCGCCGCAAGCAGTAGCAGCGCCGTTAGCTGGCAAGCGGTCTTCATCCTGAAATCTCCCGTTGGTCGTCAGACCCTCTCAGCATGGCGCGCAGCCCCGTACGCGTGTTGATCGGCGTCAGAAGTCCTTGCCGACGCGCTATCATGGCGCCCCGCCGGCCACCCCGCGCCGGTATCGCGTCACCCGGAGGCCCCATGCGCGAGCAGACCCTGACGCTCATCGAGCGCTATTACGCGGCGTTCAACGCCGCCGACATGGACAGTTTTCTCGCCCTGTTGAGCGACGACGTCGTCCACGACATCAACCAGGGCGAGAGCGAGACCGGCAAAGCCGCCTTCGCCGCGTTCATGCAGCACATGAACCGCTGCTACCGCGAACGACTCGAGGACATCGTCGTGATGGCGACCGACGACGGCACCCGCGCCGCCGCCGAGTTCGTCGTCAACGGTGAGTACCTCGCCACCGACGAGGGCCTGCCCGAAGCCCGCGGCCAGCGCTACCGCCTGCCGGCCGGTGCGTTCTTCGAAGTGCGCGACGGCCGCGTCGCACGGGTGACGAACTACTACAACCTGCCGAACTGGGTCGAACAGGTCGGCGGCTGAACGGTCGTGGGGGACGTGATCGAGATCCGCGTCCTCACCGGGCGCGACGCCGAGTTGCGTGCTTGCGTGGATGACCTCGCGCGCCTGCGCATCACGGTCTTCCGCGACTTCCCGTATCTCTACGACGGCTCGCTCGACTACGAGCGCAACTACCTGCGCACCTACCTCGAGTGTCCCGACAGCGTCGTCGTGCTCGCGCTCGGCGAAGGCGAAATCGTCGGCGCCTCGACCGGCCTGCCGCTGGATGCCGAAACGACGGAGTTCCAGGCGCCGTTCAGAGCTGCGGGCATCGATCCGGCGACGGTGTTCTACGGCGGCGAGTCGGTGCTGCTTCCGGCCTGGCGCGGGCGCGGCATCTACCGCGCGTTCTTCGAGCGGCGCGAAGCACACGCACGCTCGCTCGGACGCTGCTGCCGCATGGTGTTCTGCGCCGTGGTGCGCGCGGACGACCACCCGCGCCGGCCGCCCGACTACGTGCCACTGGACGCCGTGTGGGAACGCTTCGGCTACCGGCGTCGCGCGGATCTCGTGACCGAGTACGAATGGCAGGATCTCGACGAACAAGCGCCCAGCGCCAAGCCCATGGTGTTCTGGGAGAAGGCCCTGTGAGCACGAGCGCGGTCACGGTCGCGAGTGCGCAGTACCCGGTGGAGTTCCTCGAGAGCTGGGAACACTTCAGCGCCAAGGTCTCGGCGTGGGTCGACGAAGCGGCCCGTGCCGGCGCGAACCTGCTGCTGTTCCCCGAGTACTTCAGCATCGAGATCACGGCCATCTTCGGCGCCGAAGTCTATGGCTCGCTGCCGCGCCAACTCGACGCGCTGCAGGAAACCCTGCCGGACTTCCTCGCGTTGTTCGCCACGCTCGCACGCCGCCACCAGGTATACGTATGCGCCGGCAGCTATCCGGTGCGCGTCGGCCGCGAGTACCGCAACCGCGCACACTTCTTCTGGCCCGACGGCCGTCACGCGTTCCAGGAGAAGCTGCAGATGACGCGCTTCGAGAGCGAACAGTGGCAGGTCAGCGCGGGCGCGGGCCTCGCGGTATTCGATTGCGAGTTCGGCAAGCTTGCCGTCAACGTCTGCTACGACAGCGAATTCCCGTTGCTCGCGCGCCACCAGGTCGAACGGGGCGCCGACCTGATCCTGGTACCGAGCTGCACCGACACCATGGCCGGCTTCAATCGCGTGCGCATCGGCTGCCAGGCGCGCGCACTGGAGAACCAGTGTTTCGTGGTGCAATCGCCGACCATCGGCGAGTGCGCGTGGTCGGAGGCCATCGATACCAACGTCGGCTTCGCCGCCGTCTACACGCCGGTCGACCATGGCTTCCCCAGCGACGGCCTGCTCGCCAGCGGCCCGCTGAACCAGCCGCAGTGGGTCATCGCCGAACTCGACCTGGCCCACCTCGCCCACGTCCGCGCGCACGGCCAGGTCTTCAATCATCGTGACTGGGATGGCCAGCAGCGCCACCTGGCCAGGGCCTGAGCACACCGCAGCGTCGAACTGGCACAAAACGTTGCGCCCCGGAAAAGTGTGAAGTAGCTCACATAATTTCACCCGCCCGGCAGGCAGCCTCGGGGTCATCCATGGCGTCCGCGCCGCCCGTCCGCAAAACAGGAGGTCTTGCCGCCATGCGAGTCCGTCGCCCCCTCACCGTTGCCATCCTCGCCGCCTGCGCCGGTCCCGTCACCGCCGCCGACATCACCTGGGGGGTACACATCGGCCTGTGGTCGGCGCCCGGCAACTGGATCGGCGGCGTGCCGAGCGCCGGTGACAACGTCTTCGTCACCGACGTCACGCGCCTCGAACACGTCACCATCGACGTCAACGCCAGCATCAATGCGCTGACCCTGTCCGAGTTCGGCCTCAGCCAGATCGCTGACAGCATCACGCTGCAGAACAACCGCATGCTCAGCATCACCGGTGGCGGCTTTCTCAATGACGGTCATTTCAACCTCGAGAGCAGCGGCAACCTGACCACGCTCTCCTTCTCCGGCGCACAGACCGTCGCCGGGCGCGGCGCGATCGTGATGTCGGACAACGGCAACAACCGCATCACGACCAACAACACCGTGCTGCAGCACGGCAACGGCTTCGGTCACGAAATTCGCGGCGCCGGACGCCTGCTCGACAACACGGGCGGGCTGTGGAATCGCTCGACCATCCGCCAGCAGGGCAGCAACGCGCTGGTCGTCGACCCGAACGGCCAGGGCGTCGACAACGACGGCCTGATGGTCGCCGAAGGCAGCGGCGGACTGTCGCTCATCAATGGCACGTTCGACAACACCGGCGGCGAGATTCGAGCGGCGGATCAGAGCCGCGTCACCGTCAACGGCGCGACCATCAACGGCGGCACGCTGAGCACGCTCGGCAACGGCGTGTTCAACATCAGCGCATCGACCCTCGACGGGGTCACCAACCTGGGTAGCGTCGAGCAGGCCAACAATACCCAGGTCACCGTGCAGAATGGCCTGTTGCACAACGGCACCTGGTCGCTGAACAGCACCGGCAACCTGACCTCCCTGTTCTTCAACGGCGCGCAAACGGTGAGCGGTACCGGCACCATCGTCATGGGCGACGCGGTCAATAACCGCTTAATCAACAATGGCACCATCACCACCATCGGCGCCGGCGTGACCGTGCGTGGCGCGGGGCGCCTGCTCGACAACACGGGCGGCCTCGTCAACCAGGGCACGATCATCGCCGAAGGCAGTAACGCGCTGGTCATCGACCCGAACGGCAACGGATTCGTGCAGAACGGTGTGCTACGGGCCGCTGGCCCCGGCGGGCTGCAACTCCTCAATGGCGAATTCGATCTGAACAACCCGCTCGAAGTGATGGCGGGCTCTGCACTCCTGGTAAGCGGCTCGACACTCAACAACGGCACGCTCGACATCGCTGCCGGTGTCACTGCGGACATCCGCACCTCGACCCTGAACGGCATGACCATCAACGGCGACGTCGCCCAGGCCAACAACCTCACCAACGTCATTCTCAACGGGCTGACCCTCAACGGCACCTGGTCACTGAACAGCACGGGCAACCTGACCAGCCTGTTGTTGAGCGGCGCGCAGACCCTGGGCGGCAGCGGCACCCTCTTCATGGGCGATGCCGCCAACAACCGCCTGATCAACAATGGCAGCGTCACCACCATCGGGGCCGGCATCACCGTGCGCGGCGCGGGGCGCCTGCTCGACAACACGGGCGGCATGATCAACGAAGGCGCGATCATCGCCGAAGGCGATCAAGCGCTGGTCATCGACCCGAACGGGCTCGGCTTCGTGCAGAACGGAGTCCTGCGCGCGGCTGGAACCGGAGGCCTGCAGCTCATCGGCGGTACTTTTGATCTCAATAATCCGGTCGAAGTCGAAAGCGGCTCGGCGCTTTTCGTCAGCGGGGCTACGTTAAACTCGGGCACGCTCGACATCGCCGGCGGGGTCGTCGCTGACATCCGCTCGTCGACCCTGAATGGCATGACCATCAACGGCGACGTGGCGCAGGCGAACAATATCAGCAACACGGTCGTCAACGGCCTGACCGTCAACGGTATCTGGTCGCTGAACAGCACCGGTAACCTGACCAGCCTGCTCTTCAACAACGCGCAGACACTCGGTGGTAATGGCACCGTCGTTCTCGGCGGCAACGGTTCGAGCCGGCTGATCAACAACAATACCGTCACCACCATCGGTGCCGACCTCACGGTGCGGGGCGCCGGACGCCTGCTCGACAACAGCGGCGGAATGCTGAACGACGGCACGATCGTCGCCGATGGCGCCAGTGCCCTCGTCATCGATCCGAACGCACTCGGGTTCGTCAACCGCGGACTCGTGCAGGCACTCGGTGCCGGCGGCATCAAGAGCATCGACGACTACCACCAGACCGCCGGCGCCACGGTCGTCGAGAGCGTGTTCGACATCGCCAACCGCACGCTCATCGTCGACGGCGGCACGCTCTCCGGCAGCGGCACCATCATCGGCGACGTCGACAACAACGCCGGCGTCGTCGGACCCGGCAGCTCGCCCGGGACCCTCACCATCGACGGTGACTTCACCCAGGGCGCGGCCGGTGAACTGCTGATCGAGATCGCTGGACTGAGTGATTTCGATGTCCTGTCGATCTCGGGCAGCGCGATCCTCGGCGGTGACATCGCCGTCGACCTCATCGGCGGTTACGTGCCGCTGGTCGGCGAGAGCTTCGACGTGCTGCTGGCGAGCGACATCAACGGCATCTTCGCCAACGGCCAGTTCGTCGACGCCGGTCTCGCCGTGTTCGAGATCGTCTACCTGGACGGTGCCAGCAGCGACATCGTACGCCTGACCACCGTGTCTGCCGTGCCGCTGCCGGCCGGCGCCTGGCTGCTGCTGAGCGCGTTCGCGGGACTCGTCGTGCGCGGCCGCCGCCGCGCGCACCACTGAGCGCAAACCCGACGGTGCACGCCCTGCGCCGGGCCTAGCGAAAGACCGGCTTGTACGCCTTCTTCTCGTACACGCCGACAATCGCCTCGCCGTCCCACACGTAGCAGTAGTGGCCGCGCTGGCGCGCCGGGCCGAGCACCGGCGGGCGGAAGACCGCGGCGCACTCGCCACCGGCGTCGCGCACGCTGTCGTAGACGATGCCGTTGGATCCCGCTTCGCGCAAGCTGCGCGCGAGGGCCTGGCCGGCGCCGTAGGCTGCCGGGTCGGGATCGTAGACCGCGCGCCAGGCGGCGCGCGCGCCGCGGATGTCGTGCAGCTCGGCGTCGAGATCCGCCGCGTAGGCGCGCATGTCTATCTCGATCGGCGGCTCTTGCGTCGCGGCGAGAAAACGCCCGCGGTGCCAGGCTGTTTCCGCAATCGCCGTGGCGAGCGAGTACGCCGCGTAGTAGACACCGAAGCTGCCGTCCGTGAAACGGCTGCCCTGCCGGTTGAGATGCGTGAAAGCGGCCATGATTGGGCTCGTGCCGGGACCGCTGACACGGTCGCCGGGGGGAACCAGCGCGATGTCCCCGGCGGCGTCACGCAGGCGATCGTTGGTCAGGCTCTCGACCTGAAACACCGCTTCGAGATCGGCCGGATCGGCGACGCGGTCGAACAATCCCGCTGGCGGGAACCGACTCGAGACCAGCCGCCAGCTCGGGCGCCAGCACACGCGCGCGAGCGGCGGCTTCACGACCAGCCGCGCTGCGCATCGAGATACTGGCGCACCACGTAGAGGTCCGCGACCTGGCCGCCGAGCATGCGCTCGAGCGCCGGACGCCCATTGAATGGCGGCGCGTCGTTCGGGCGATGCACCCAGTCGTCCGCCGCGTCCGCCCGCGGCAACAGGATCTGCAGCGCCTTGTAGATACCGAACACGTACGACAGGCGCTCGAGCGTGTCCGGCGAGAGACGCGCTCCGGCGGGATCCTTCTTCCACTTGAAGTAGGTGCTGCGCGAAGTCAGCCCGAGCAGGCGCATGGCCTGTTCGGCATCCAGGCGCCAGGCCGCGACGATGTTGAAAAAGGTTCGCAGGGCGCCGGCGGCGAGCTGTGCCGGGGGCACCGGGCGGAGGCGCGAAGCCTCTGCGGAGGCATGTTCAGAGGTCATGATGCCGCATTCATATAAGAATGTATTTATAACTATAGTCCATTAATGGACTAATGCCAGCCATGACCCGTCAAGGTATCGATGGGCCGTGTCGCTGCCGCTGCCCATGCCGGGCCCGCCAGCGCGTGCATCGATTCGCGCACCTCGCCCGTATTGCTGTCAGGATAGTGTGCAGTCGGCGACACCGCCGGGATCAGGGGCGCGCGCGACGCGGACATGACAAGCAACGAACAACGCTGGGCGGCCGACGAAGCGCGCTGGGCGGCCTGGATGACGCGCGCCCAGGAAGGAGACCAGGGCGCCTATGGCACCCTGCTGGCGGAGGTTTCGCAGGCCGTGGAGACCTATATTCGCGTGCGTTTCGGCCCTATCGTCGGGCTCGAGGACTGCGTGCAGGAATGCCTGCTCGCGTTGCACCATGCCCGCCACACCTACGACCCCGCCAGGCCGTTCCGGCCATGGCTGTTCACACTGGTACGCCATCGCACCATCGACGTGTTGCGCCGGGCGCAGCGGGCGCGCGATCACCAGAGCACACATGCGGCCGCGGCAATGGGTGATATCGATGCGCTTGCCCGGCGCCTCGATGGTGTGCGGGTGCTCGAGCGGCTCGCGCCGGACCATCGCGAGGCGATTACGCTGACACAATACGCCGGCTGCACCACGGCCGAGGCCGCGGCGTGGCTGGGCATTTCCGAAACCGCGCTGAAGGCGCGCCTGCGTCGCGGACTGATCGCCATCCGCAAGCTGCTCGAAGCCGAGGGACTTCCCACATGACCCTGCCCCGCGATCGGCTCATCACGAACCTGGTGGATGACCTCGTGCCGGTGCCGCGCCGTGCGCGCGTCGCGTCGCCCACGTGCGCCTGGCTCGTCGTGGCCGCCCTGTTCGTGACTGCCTGCTACCTCCTCGTTCAGCCGTTCCGTCCCGGCTTGTTCGAACAGCTCCTGACCGCGCCACGTTTCGCAATCGAGACGGCGCTCGGGATCACGAGCGCCGCGCTGCTCTGCGCCGGCGGCCTGGCGCTCGCCGTGCCCGCGCTGGGCTCACCGTGGCGGCGTCTCGCCCCGGCGCTGGCAGCGCTGAGCGCGTGGTTGGGGCTCAACCTCTATGCGTTCGCCGAACCGGCACTGGCGCCATCGATGATCGGCAAACGTCCCGGCTGTATCTGGGAGGTGCTGCTGGCCGGCACCCCGCCACTGCTCGTGCTCCTGTGGCTGGCACGGCGTCGCTGGCCGTTGCGCGGTGCCATCAACGGACTCGCGCTGGGGCTGGGCGCCGGCGCACTGGCGGCGACGCTCATGCAACTCGCCTGCCTCTACGAGCCGACTCACAACTTCGTTTTTCATCTCCTGCCCGGCCTCGCGCTGGGCGGCATCGGCATGGCGGCCGGATTGCGCTATCTGCGCGAACGCTGAGCAGCGCATCGTTTTCGCCGGTCGCGGCGTATTGCGAGGTAACAGGGCGTGTGCACCGAGTGCGCCCGTACCTGTCATCACCACGCAAACGAATTGCCTCGATAAGGAGAGAATGATGAAGATCAACCAGAGGGCCACACATCTGGCCGCCCTGCTCGGCCTGGTCACGCTGACCGCGACCGCGCACGCGGCACAGGTCGAAGTCACCGTCACCAACAACGCACCGGGCGGCGGTACCTGGCTGACGCCCCTGTGGGTCGGCTTCCATGATGGCAGCTTCGATGCATTCGATGCCGGCAGCGCTGCCAGCGCCGGCATCGAGGCCGTCGCGGAGGACGGCAACGCGATGCCGCTGGGCGCGGCTTTCGGCGGTGTCGGCGGGATCGTCGGCGGCGCACCGATCGCGCCCGGGACCAGTGCCAGCGCCCAGTTCACCATCGGTGACGATGGCTCTGCCGCGTTCCTGTCCTTTGCCGCGATGGTCTTGCCGAGTTCGGACTTCTTCATCGGTAACGACGACCCGCTCGCGGTTGCGCTCGGCGGCCTGCTCGACGGTACCCTCGGCCGGGTGAGCGTCGACGTGGTGCGGGTGTGGGATGCCGGAACCGAGATCAACGACTTCGCGACCTCGGCCGCCAATGGACTGTTCGGCATCCCGGGCGGCCAGAGCGGTCCGAACCAGGGCGCGAACGAGAACGGCGTCATCAGCGCGGCGCTCGGCAGCGACTTCCTCGCCTTCCTCAACCTGGGTGGGGCGGACGTTTCCGCACTCGATTTTTCCGGCTACGAGTCGCTCGCGACGATCACGGTGACGCAGGCGCAGCCGGTACCGCTACCCGCGAGCCTGCCGCTGATCGGTGGTGCGCTGGCCGGTCTCGGCTTCATGCGGCGACGCCTCGGCTGAGGCACTACTGCGCCGCCGGTGCGTGACGGCCACCACGCACGCATCGGCGGCCCGTCCCACTTCAGGGCGTTGTGTCTCGCTCGCGCACCGAGCGCAGCATGACCTGCAAATCGCGCAAGCGCCGGTTGAGCGGATCGCTCTCGAGGCCGCGGGCGATACTGATCGCCGCCGCGTCCAGTCGACCCTGATCCCATTCGTAGGCAGCCCTCTCGGCGTACATCCTCGCGACCTCTTCGCGGTCGACGGCAGGGGTGGCGGGCGCTGCCCGCGGCGTCGGCGGCCGGGCTTCGACCGTCGCCGGCCTGGGGGGTGTGGCGGATGGTGGGGCGCTTGCCGGCAGGGCTTCGTCCGCCGACGGTACCGCGGCCACGGGTGGCGATGGCGCGGCTCTGACTGGTTCCACCGATGGCGCGGGCCCGGTGTTGCGCGCCGCCGGTTCCGGCGCGGACGCTGCCGGCGCCCGGGGCAGCGCCGCGAGCGTTTCGTCGTCGGCCCGCGGATCCACCGCGGGTTCCCCGACCGGCGGCGCCGGACGTGACTCAGTAGCGGCAGGTATCGTGGCCGTGGGGCTCGTCGCCGGCGTGGCGCCGCCCGTGGGCCCGGCGGTGATGCCCGGCACTTCCACGCGCTGTGGCGCGGCTGGCGGCACGAGACGTGGCGGCTCGACGACAGGCGGCGTCGCTTCGGCGGGGGTGCGTACCTCGGTGGGCGTGGCATCACCGGGCTCGTCCGGCAGGCGGCTGACCAGCGTCACCACCGCGATGACGGCGATCGCGGCGAGCGCCAGGTAGCGGTTGCGGCGGGCGATGCCGTCAGCACCGCCCCTGTCGGAAGCGGGCGAGGTGGCGGTCGCCTCCCGGGCATTGCCGAAAGCAGGCGCACCTGAAGAATGTGAGTGCTTACTCGCTCCCTGGTCCTCGTGGTTCGCGTCCGGCCCCTCGGCAGTGCCGGCACGTGCCGCGGGCCTCCGGGCGTCCCGGGCGCCACCGGCGGCAGGCACGTGCGGGCGAGCGGGTAAGGCGGCCGCGCGCGTTGCACCGACATCGGCGCCGGGCGCGCCTTCCGGCAGATCTTCCGGCACCGAAGGCGCTGGAGGGAAACGGTCGGCGTGCGGCCCGTCCGCGGGCTCGGTCACCGCCGGGGCGTCACTGCCGGGCATTTCCCTGGCGTGCGCCCGACCCGCATCGAGTGAGTGCTCACTTTCGTGCCGTATTTCGTCAGAACCCGATTCCCGTGACGCTCCGGCGAGCGTTTCCGTGGCCACGGACCAGGGCGGCACCGCCGCGCCCACGGCGTTTGCGTCAGCCGACAGAGCGCTGGTACCGGGCCGCTCGTCCGGCACGGTATCGTCGGCGTCCGCGTCCGCCTGCGCCGCGCCCGGTTCATCCGCCGATAGCGTTGCGGGCGCGTCCCGCGGCGTGGTCGCGGGGTGGGGCGACGCCGCCTCGGGCTGGTCCACGCCTGGCGCGGCCTCGGCGTCGTCGATACGCCCCGCGTGTCCGCCACCGCCCTCGCTTTCGCCACCGAGCTCGTAGACCACCGCAGCCTCGAACGCCGCTACCCCGGGGCCGCTGCCGGTGAACCAGATCGCCGGGTTGCCGCTGCCGGCAAGGACCAGCGTCGCGCGCCGCCCGGGGAAGAAGTGCAGCAACAGGTCGATGTCTTCGGGCAACAGCGTGTGTGCGTCGTCGATCAAGGCGATCGGCCGCGCGCTCTGTGCGATGCGCGTCAATTGCACGGCGAGTTCGCGCCGCGCCATGCGCGCATCGAGTTCGGGCGCATTAGGCGCCAGCACGTGCACGAGATCCGCGAGCAACGCGCCGGCCTGCGGTGCCGCCACGTAGACCATGTACCCGAGTTCGCCGTGTGCCGCCGCCAGCGCCTCGAGCGCCTGCGTGCGCGCGCGGCCGGCGTCGCACACGCAGATCAGCGGATGCCCGGCGGCGATGTCCTGGCGCAAGTCGGCGACGATGCCGGGGCGCGGATCCGCCGTCATGTTCGCCTGCGTGCGGCCGACTTCCTCCGCCGCTTCGGGATGCTGTTCGTCGCGCTCCAAGATCGTTCCTCATGAGGCCCGCCGATGAGACGAGCCAGGGGCCAGTCGGTTCCGCGGCGGCATCCGCCCCCCGGTTCGTCCTCAGGACCCTGGTCAGAACTGCCTCGTCAACACCGAGGGGTCTCCCGGGTGGTCATGGCAAGGCGCGATTCGCAGGCAATAGCAGGGCTATTGGCAACAATGGCAACGCCGCCCCGGCCACCCGGGCGCGGCCGAATGTAGCGATAATTCTGACCAGGATCCTTACCCTACTCGCTCGGCCATCGAATGTTTAGAGCCCGGGCCGAAATTCCTCGCGCGAAACCGCGTGCGATCCCGGCATCGTCGACCCGCGCACGCTAGTCGACCAGACGGAACATCAGCACGCCGACGATCATCGTCACGATGCCGACGAGTTCCATGCGGCGGACCGTTTCGCGGAAATACAACCACGAGATGAGGATGGTGAACACCGCCTCGACCTGCGCCACCGCGCGTACGTAGGACGCGTTCTCCAGCGCGAAGGCGGTGAACCACCCGATCGATCCGAGCGCGCTGGTCAGGCCGATGAAGCCGACCAGGCCGCGGTTCGGCCACATCTGGGCGAAGGCCCTGGGCTCGGTGACGAGCAGCCAGGCGCCGAGCGCGACCACCTGCATGCCGGTGACGGTCACCACCGTCCAGCCGCCACGCCAGAGAAAACTGCCGGCACCGACGGCGAGCGTGGCCTCGCGCACGAACAGATAAGAAAACGAGAACATCAGCGCGCAGGCGAGCGCGACCCGCGTGGCGCGCCCGCGCAGCAAACCGGCGACCGACTCCTCGCCAGGCGCGATCGCGCGCGGCCCGAAGCGCGCGCCGAGCAGGAACAGCACACCGGCCAGGACCACCAGCAAGGCGAGCCAGCCGATCGGCGAGAGATCCTCCGAGAACCACAACGTACCGATCAGCGCAGTCATCAGGATGTCGCTCTTGATCAGCATGCTGCCGACGGCGAACGTCTTGAGCGTGAAGAGCTTGATCAACAGCGCCGTCGCCACCACCTGCGTCAGCGCGCCGGCGGCGGCGAGCATGAAGAACGCGGGGCGCCAGGCCGGCACACCGCCGCCTTCGACGCTGAGCACGATGAAGAGGAAGACGATAAGAAAAGGCAAACCGGCGAACGATCGCACGTAGGTCGTACCCATGGTCGACATGCGCTGGTTGAGCGTCTTCTGCGCGGCGGTGCGAATCGCCTGCATGAGCGCGGCGAACACGCTGATGGGAATCCAGACGAGCTCCAAGGCTGCCTCCGGCTGACAGGAAAGCCGTGCATTGTCGCCCGAATCACGGGCTCGTGCTGCGGCTCGCCACGAGGGCTGGTACAACCGAGCCACGGACCGCGTGCAGTCCCACCGGGCCGGCCCGCGCGAAACGCGCGCGTCGAGCGCCGACGGCGCTATCATCGGCACCACGGCGAATACGCGAGGCCCCGATGGTGTCTCCCCCGCCATCCGAGACACGACGAGGACCGGCCCGATGAAGCCATCCGCGAGTGCACCGCCGACGGCGCCGCCGGCGAGCAACATTTACGTCTGGTACGTGGTCGGCGTGTGCTTCCTCGCCTACACGATCAATTTCATCGATCGCCAGATCCTCGCCATCCTGCTGTCTCCCATCAAGCAGGAGCTCGAGCTCGAAGACGTCCACTTGGGCCTGCTCTGAGGCACCGCGTTCGGCATCTTCTACGCGACCATGGGCATTCCGATCGGCCGCCTCGCCGATCGCTACCCGCGGCGTACGGTGATGGCCGTGTGCGTGGCGCTGTGGAGCGCGATGACGGCCCTGTCCGGCGCCGCGCGCGGTTTCGCCACGCTGCTCGCCTGCCGCGCGGGGGTGGGTATCGGCGAGGCGGGCTGCAGTCCGCCGGCCATCTCGATGATCAGCGACTACGTGCCGGCGGAGAAACGCGGCGGTGCCCTCTCGCTCTACTCGATGGCGGTGCCCGCCGGCATCGTGATCGGCTTTCTCGCCGGCGGCTACCTGCGCGAGATCATCGGCTGGCGGATGGCGTTCGTCGTCGTCGGCCTGCCCGGCATCCTGGTCGCGGCGCTGTTGTTGCTGACCGTGCGCGAACCGCCGCGACAGGCGCAGACCAGCCTGCCACCGGCACGCGAAGTCTTTGCCTTCCTGTGGGCACGGCGCTCGTTCCGCTATCTCGCGCTGGCTTCGGGCCTGTATGCGTTCGCGACCTACTCGACCTCGTTCATGCTGGCCTTATTTCTCGAACGTTCACACGGCCTCTCCGCGGTTCAGCAAGGCCAGGCGGCTGCCTTCATCATGGCCGGCGGGGTAGGCGTCGGCACGTTCGCTGGCGGCTTTATCGCCGATGCCTGGGCGAAGCACGACCGGCGCGCTTACGCCCTGCTGCCGATAATCTCGATGGCCATCGCGGTACCCGGCGCGGCGGCAGCGTTCCTGTGCGAGCACACGCCGCTCGCGATCGGTCTGTTGATGATCCCCGGCCTGTGCGGGCAGATCTACCAGGCGCCGGCGTTCGCCGCCTCGCAGAGCCGAGAACCGGTCTCGACATCATCGGGCTGATGTGCGGACCGGCCACGACCGGCTGGATCAGTGACCTGCTGCGCCCCGAACACGGCCAGGAATCGCTGCGTTACGCCCTGCTCGGTGTGAACATGGTGTTCTATGCGCTCGCCTCGTTCTGCTACTGGCTGTCGAGTCGCACCATGCGCGAGGACTTCGACTACGTCGCCAGCGTATCTTGAACCCGCGTCGCACGGCCTGCCGCCGTGCGACGCACTGTGCACGCCGAGCGCGCGTCACTCAGCCGTTGGCCGCGGCGGCAAACGCCTCGAGTTCGCGCGGGATGTCGGGGCCGGCGGGCTGGTAGGCGACCTCGGTCGCGCCGCCTTCGGCCAGCGCGGCGAGCCGTTCGCGCCAGGCGCCGCGATCCATCGCGAGACCGTGGCCGGCGAGCAACTCGCCGTTGACGTAGGGCCGGTCATGCTCGTTGACGCCGACCAGGTGGCCGTCGTGCATGGTCAGGTGACGCGTTGCCTCGGGTAGCGCGCGGTAGGACTCCAGCCACTGCTCGCCGCCGGCGATCATGTCGAGCATGTTGTGCTCGACGGCATAGTGGAACATCACGGTTCCGGCATGGCCGGCGGCCTCGATCGCGCGGGTCGATCCCGCCGACTCCCCCGGGTCGAGCACCGTGCCCAGGATCAGCACGACGCTCCAGTCGAAATCCGGCACCGGCTGGAAGACACCGAACACGCCCTCCGCCGCCTTCGCCGCCGCGATACCCTTGGGACCGCCGGCGGCGAAGACGAACGGCACCTCGATCGGCCGCGCGGCACCGTATCCCGGCCAGTGCATCATGCGCGCGCGGCCACCGTCCCACTCGATCTCCTCGCCGCGCAGCAGCGCACGCAACGCCGCGACGTACTCGTTGACGTAGCGCCAGGTGAGCGGGCGCCGGCCCATGCTGACGCAGGCGGTGAAACCGGTGCCGATGCCGATCGCGACCCGCTCGGCGCCGGCGGCATCGACCAGCGTGGCGATGGCGGCAGCGTTGGTCATCGGGTGGCGCAGGTGCGGCACCAGCACCCCGGTACCGAGTCCGATGCGCTCGGTGCGCTCGGCAGCGCGGCACAGCTGCACCCAGACGTCCGGGTAGAGTGCCGGTGAGTCGTAATACCAGGCCCGCTCGTAGCCGAGCGACTCGGCGATGCGGGTATGCTCGGGCGTATCGAGCGAGGTGGCGAATGCGCAGGACAGCTTCAGCGCCATGGAGACCTCCGTTTGCGACGCACGTCGATTCGTGCGGGCCGCAGCCTAGCACGCGGTCAACATGACGCGCGCGCCGTCCACACGGAACGACGCGCGGGCGAGGCGACCCTCAGGCAGCCTGGCGCCGACGCCGTGCGAAAAGCCCTGCGAGGCCCGCGCCGAGCAGCAGCGCCGGCGCCGGCAGCGGTACCGGGTTGCCGCGCACGAGGTTGTCGATGGCGAGACCACGGCTGTTCAGCGGGTAGTAGTCCTCGAACAACACGCTCTGGATCCAGCCCGTGCCCGGGTCGGCCGACCAGCCGATGAACTGCCGGTTGGCCAACAGGTCGCTGGTCACCGAACCGAGGATCGCCCCGGACTGGTTGAAAAACGTCGCGGTGGCGCGATCGGCAAAGATGGTCGCTCCCGCCAGCCCCACCGGGACGTCGAATTCCACCAGGATCCCCGCGCCCGATGCCTGCGTCAGCATGGCCGTGTTGGTTCCACCGGTGAGCGGAATGCGCGTACTCAGCGCGAGCCCGGCGAAGCTGCCCGTATGGCTGAACAAGGCATCGTCGTGATCCCACTTCTGGCCGGTGTTGGCGACGATGATGAAGCTGTCGAAACCGACGAAGCCCTCGAACGTCGTCACATGCTCGTCACCCGTCAGGTCATCGGCGTAGACCGCTGCCGCGTGGCTGCTGGCCGAGAAGATCAGCGCACTGACAGCGAGCGTAGCGAGGAGCAGGGCGCGGCGCGTGCGGGCGGCCGGGCGCCCATCGAACGAGTGGTTGTTTTTCATCGTGAACTCCCTGGATGCGATAGCGGGGTGCAGGACACCCATACAGTGCTATTGTCGATCCATCGCCTGCGCCGCAAGCGATCAGAGTCAAAAGTTTTGCAAAGTTCACGCTGGTGGCGTTTTCCTGACCTGGGTCAGAGCACGCTCACGTCGGCCGGAGTAGTCGATGCTGCGAGCCGATCGGAGCCACGTTCAGCCGAGTGCCGGACGACGCGCGACGACAACGCTCGGCGCTGCGGTACCGTCGGCGATTTCGATGCGATTGCGGCCCGCGGCCTTGGCCGCGTAACAGGCTGCATCCGCGGCGCTGAGCAACCGCGCGGGATCGTCACCCGCACCCTCGAACGCCACCACGCCGATACTCGCACCGAGCGAGAAGGTCTGCCCGCCCCACTCGAAGCGATAGCCTGCTATGGCTGCGCGCAACGCCTCGGCCACGACGAGAGCCGCTTCGAGCGGACACTGCTCCATCAGGACCGCGAACTCGTCGCCACCGAGGCGGCCGCAGCTGTCGCGGCTGCGCAGCCGCCCACGGATCAGCGTCGCGACATCGCGCAACACCGCGTCGCCCGCCGCGTGGCCGCAGCTGTCGTTGATCACCTTGAAACGATCGAGGTCCATACACAGCAGCACGTGCGGCTTGGCCGGCTCGGCATTGGCCACCGCACGCGCGAGCCGATGCTCGAACTCGCGCCGATTGATGAGCTCCGTAAGCTGATCGTGCGCGGCCTGGTGTGCGAGCCGCTCGGTCAGCGCCTGCTGCGCGGTGACGTCGCGCAGCGTGCCGCGATAGCCGCGCAAAGCATTGTCATCGCCACGCACGGGCTTCCCGCTCGCAAGCAGATGCACCCGCTTACCGTCGCCACGCGTAATGCTCAAGCGGACTGCGCGGAAACCCTCGCCGCGCGCCATCGCCTGCAACGCCGTCGTCCATGACTCGCCGAACAGGCGCGCCCCGTCGGCCGCGGTGCGATCGAGCAACTGTCCCGCTGCCACCCCGAGCAGTTCGTTGCAGCGCTCGGAGACGAAAGTGAGCCGCAGGTCCGCATCGGTTTCCCAATAGAGATCCGCGCCGAGTTCGGCGAAGTCGCGCAAGCGTTCGTGATCGTAACGTAGCAGGGCTTCCCGATCGCGTGCGCGCAACAGCGTCGACGACAGGCGCCGGTTGGCCGCCGTGAATAGCAAGGCATGGGTCAGGCTGCGCGCATAATTGCGCGCCGTCGCGGCCATGGCCGCAAAAAACAAGGCGGCAAACCCGGCGAGCAGTGGATAAGGCGCACCCTCGCGTGTCAGCAACCAGCTCATCACGCCGAGTCCGAGCGGACCGGCGAACGCAACATAGGTGCGCAGCTCCGAGGCGAGCACGGGAATCGCACCGCAGGCCATACCGCCGCATACCAGCATGACCAGGACCTGCTCCTCGAAACTGGTCGTTGCGCCGAAGGCCCACAGCGCCCCGCCCCAGACGGTTCCGCCCGCCAGGGCGCCGACCGTCTGCGCCACCCGCCAGCGCGCCAGCTGACGCGGCGCCGGTTGCTGGCGGGACCAGGCGAGGACGAGCAGCGCGCGCAGGAGCACGGTAAGCAGCAACACGAAGAGCCAGCCGAGCGCGCGGCCCGGGGCCACGGCGTGCCACATGAAAGCGACCAGCGCTGCGCCGAGCAGGGCATTGACGGCGAGTCCGGGAGCGGCCTGCGCGAAGAGCATGCGGACACGCTCCGCTGCGGCGAAGCGCGCTTCGCGACGGCCGGTCGCGGGGGGCACGCGGCGCGCCGGAGCGTCCTGCTCCACGCGCGTGAGTGTCAGTCCCATGGCGGATGTCGGCGATCAGCGGACCGCCGCACTCGCCCTACCGATTCGTCATACCTCGACATGAGCACCTCCGTGTCCATTGCGCGCGACGGATGGAAAGCACTGGCTTTCCCCGCAAGCTCGGGAATTCGCGCGGCCCGTTGACGAGTTAAGCCCACCGGCGGCGCCGAACAAACCCGCGGTCGCCACATTTGCGGCTTGCGTCGCAACACGCCCAGCGTTCGCGGCGTCAGGCCGCGACGGAATGAGACGCGGTGCGCGTTTCCGGCGGGCCCGCGGTCGCGGTGCTCAGCGCCGTTTCAGGATCGTCGCAGTTCGGCGAGCCGGTCGATGGCGTGTTCGACCTCCTTCAGGTACGCGTGGTCGAGACCCGCCGTCACTTGCCCGCCGGAGCCCTGGTCACGCCGACAGGCTTCCGACCAGGCCTGCAGCACGGCTTCCTTCTGCGCGTGACTCAGCCGATCATCGCGGGTTACTGCCAACGGAGAATCGAAGTGTTCCGTCGGCGCCGAGGTCATCGCTGCGAGCGTATCGTTGTCGATCATGGTCCCTCCTGCCTGCGTAGAATGTATCGCCGCGGGCGGCACCAGCCCGGCATGGTGCACCGACGCATGCCCCGTCGAACCGTGACCGCATGGCGAAACTCGCAGTGTAAGGGCTCCTCGCACCGCCCGACTTGACACGCATCAGCCAACACCCGCTGACTGGCGCTGCGTGCGTCCGGGCGGCATGATCGATACGCTTGGAGGCTTTCCGGCAAGCGCCGCGAGGAGCACCGCGATGAGCATCGAACGCACCATTGAAACCCTCGTCGAGGCCTGGAATGAGCAGGACATCGACACCATCGTCTCCGTGTTCGCCGCGGACGGCTCGTATCACGAGCCAGCCGGGCCGGATCGTGCCGGACGCACGCATACCGGCCCGGCGGCCATCCGCGCCGCGCTCGGGCGGGTCTTCGGCCGTTATCGCGACGGCGCACTGACGCCGGTTGGCCCGCTCGTCGTGGCCGGGGATCACGCCCATTGCGAATGGGACTTCGCGTGGACGTCGGTCGATGGCAAGCCGCGTGTCGCACGCGGCGTCGACATATTCACCTTCGAGCGAGGCAAGCTGAAGCACAAGAGCGCCTATCTCAAGCAGTTCACGCCGACATGAAAACCCCGCTGCACGCCCCTGGGCGGTGCGCGTCGACGGACATGACGCGCCGGCACCCGTGATGTAGCTTTGCCGCGGCAATCGGCGACGCAGGCCTGTTTGGGGGCATCCTCCCGGCACCCTTGCGAAGCCCCATCCGACACGGAGCAACGATAACGACATGAGTGACGATCACGCCGACTGGGAAGTGTTCAGGGTCCCCGAGCTGATAGGGAAGGTCGCCGGCGAACAGCCGCGCATCCACGAGTTCCTCAACCGGCCATCGATGAGCGGCATCGTCTATCACCTGCCGGTGGGCTGCCGCGACCTGCAGGCGCCGCACGCGGAGGACGAGATCTACGTCGTCCTGCAGGGTCGTGCCCGGTTGCGCATCGGTGCCGTCGAACACACCATCGGCCCCGGCCACGTGCTGTTCGTGCGAGCCACGACAGCACACTCGTTCTTCGATATCGAGGAGGACCTCACCGTGCTCGCGTTCTTTGGTGCGCGCAATGCGCGGTGAATCGGCGCTCGGCAATACCACCAGCATGCGCCGCGGAGCAGTGGTTCGGGAACGGTGCCGGCGTGTGCGAGCCCTGGCCGCGCTGACCGCCCTGGTGACCGCGGTCGCATTGCCGGTCGCGGCGCACGTCGCGGGGGACGCGTTACGCTACACCTCGCCGAACGACATCACGGAACGCTGTGTGATGCTGACGCACATGCCCGGGGGCGTCTATTCCGAACGTGATGCCGCGCAGGAACGCGCGCTGTGTGCGGTCGATTTCTACGACAATGCGCACGCGCTGTGCCCGAAGGTGTTCAGCACCAGCCCGGGAACGCTGGTCTACGACATCTCGCGCGGCGAGTTTGCTGGACGGCCACAGCAGTTCGAGGACGCCCAGTGCGCGCACGTGAGCCCGGTGAAGCGTGGCGCCGTGGGTGAGCCGATCATGTTCAAGATGACCATGAACGACCGCAGGACCAGCGCGACGTTCGCGACGTCCGCCCTGCTCTACTATCACTTCTCGCGTTACCTGGCAGCCAGCGTACATGTTCCCGTCAGCGTCTTCCGCGCAATGGACAAGGACGTTCACCGCGCGCGCGTGAGCCAACGGGGCATCGCCTTGTCCGCCCACCGCAAGGGTGGCGCAATGAACCACGCGGGTTGGGAGATCCTGGTCGCCGCCGAGCGGAACCCCTCGTCCTACCCCGCGACCGACGAGTTGTTCACCGCCGACCGGAGCCAGGTCCACGGCGTGCTCCTGCAGCCGCACGGTGACCGCTACGGCCCCGAGTTCAATGGCACGCGCCGGTCCGGATGGGGCGCGGGCCAGAACCGTGACTTCCAGGAGACGGCGCCCTTTCTCGCGCTGCGTTCCGCGCTGCCGCTGGTCGAGGCCATCGACCATGGCATCCATGTGGCTGCCGACGACACCATGCTGCGCCAGGCCATGCGTCATGGTGTGAGCCACGAACAGATGGTGTTCTGGATGCAGGAGCTGACCGAGATCACGCTGCTCGACTACATCTTCAGTCAGCAGGATCGCATCGGCAACATCGATCAGCTGGCGTGGTGGTATTGGGTGGACGACGGTACCGTGCGCCGCCAGCCCTCGAGCGGGACGGCCGTGCCCGCCGCGATCGCAGCGCATCATCCGCTGCGCATCAAACGCACTGAACTCAACGACAACGACGCCGGCGGCCGTGTTCCCTACGCGAACTTCACCAAGACCACGGACATGCTCGGGAAGATTCGACACTACCGCGCCGAGACATACCGGCGCCTGCTCCGGCTGGCGAAGGACTTCGACACCCGGGGCCCGCTCTACGACTACGTGCGCGATACGTTTGGCTTGAGTGCGCGACAGTTCGGCCAGCTCGTCGACAACACCCTCAAGGCGACCTCGCTCCTGCGCGAGAGCTGCCACAAGGGCCGGCTCGTGTTCGATCTCGATCCCCACGCCTTCCTGGTCCGTGGCGAGGCGACGGTCGAATCAATCGACTGCGATGAACCCTGACCATACCCCGGGGCGCCCGCCGTGCGGCAAGTCGAGGCTGCCCTCGGCGTTGCTGTTGGCCGCCATGCTGTTGCTCGCGCTGCCGGGTGCGGCACAGGACATACGGGTCGCCGTGATCTCGGATCTCAACGGGAGCTACGGCAGCACCGAGTACGATCGCGCCGTCGGCGCCGCTGTCGCGCGGATCATCGCACTACGTCCGGACCTGGTCATCAGCACGGGTGACATGGTCGCCGGCCAGCGCCGGCCGCACTTGTCGCGCAGCGAGATCGAGGCGATGTGGGCAGCATTCGAGTCGCAGGTCAGTGCGCCGCTGGCAGCAGCCGGCATACCTCTCGCCGTGACGCCCGGCAACCACGACGCATCGGCCTACGCGGGCTTTGCCACCGAACGGGCCATCTACGCCGAGCGATGGCGGCAGCGCCGGCCCGCGCTGCAGTTCATCGATGCCGCGAACTACCCGTTCCATTACGCCTTCGCGCTCGGCGAGGTACTGTTCGTCGGCCTCGACGCCACCACCGTCGGCGCGCTCCCGCTCGCCCAGATGCGCTGGCTGACCGCATTGCTGGCTGAACAGGGCGTTCGCTACGCCCGTCGTGTCGTGTTCAGTCACTTGCCGCTATGGCCTGTCGCATCGGGCCGGGAAACCGAGACCATCGGCGACCCCGTCCTGCAGGCGTTACTCTCCGGGACCGCGGTGGACATTTACCTCAGTGGGCATCACCACGCTTTCTACCCCGGCCACAAGGACGGCGTGGTCTTCGTCAGCCAGGCATGCCTCGGCGCCGGTCGGCGACGCCTGATCGGCGATGCGGCGCGCGCCGCGCGCAGCTTTACCCTGATCGAGCTGGCGCCGGAGCGGCTGGAGATCGCCGCCTACGCGGCGCCCGGGTTCGTCGCGCCGGTCGACTGGCATGACTTGCCACGGCAGATCCGTTCGCGCACGGCAACCTTGCAGCGTGCCGACCTCGCCCAAGTGCCCGGCCTGCAGTTCTGACGACGCCGGAATCCGGCGCATTCGCCCGGCAGTCAGTAGAGATCCGGCGGAAACGCCATGAATACGATGTCTTCGATGCGCTGCCAGAAGTCGCGTGCGGGCTGCTCCATATGCACGTCCGCCCCGGCGATCCAGCGTAAACCGCCGTCGGCATCGCGCGTCACGCGCCACGAGTTTTCGGGCGCGAGGTCGCGAACGATCAATGCCGCCAGCGCGCGCGCCAGGCCGGGGCTCTCGATGACCACGCCCATCTCGCTATTGATTCCCCAAGACCGCGGGTCGAGATTCATCGAGCCAATCAGAACCCGCTCACCGTCGATCGCCATGGCCTTGGCGTGCAGACCCATGAATTCAGCCTCGACCGGCGCAGTATCGGCAGTCGACCGGCGGATAGCCGCATCCGGTCGCATTTCATGGACTTCGACACCGCTGTCGATGAGGCGCTCGCGCCACTGCTTGTAGTGAGCATTGACGGCGGGGACATCATGCGAGGCCAGGGAATTGGTCAGCAGACGATAGCGCACGCCTGCGCCGATCGCCGCGCGGATGCGCGCGAGCGCATGCTCCCCCGGGATCACATAGGCGTTGATGATCAGCACCTCGTTCCTGGCGCTGGCGAGCAGCGTTCGGATCGCCTCGGGCATGTGATGATCGAGTTCGCCCTCGTCCGGGCTGTCACTGTGTACGGTGCTGCTGCCGGTGTGCATCTCGGCGCCCAGCATCAGGAGCGCCTCGCGCCAGTCCTGCCGCTCGAGCGGAAAGTGCTCGAGCACGGCGACGCGCGCAAGCCGCGATGCCATCGCCTGCCGCTGCCGCGCAAGCTCGCTCGCGTCAACGTCAATGCCGAGAGCCGCTGCCGGCGTGACCCAGCGGCTGTTCCAGAAGCGGTCGAAAACCCCTGAGGCCTGGCGCGCGACCGGGCCGATGCCGATGACATCGAGATCGCGAAAGTTGAACTCGCGCGACAAGCCAAAGTAATGATCCCCGAGATTGCGGCCACCGATGATGGCGGCACGGTTGTCGGCGATCAGCAGCTTGTTGTGCATGCGTTGGTTGACGCGCTCGGCGTGCGTCACGCTGTCGAACAGGCGCCCGGGCAGCGAACGTTCCTGCCAGGCGTTGAACAGGCGGAACTCGATATTGGGATGGGAGTCGAGGATCGCCGCGAGCCGGTCCCGGATCACGATGTGTGTCTCGTCGGCGAGCATCGTCGACAGGTCATCGACGATGATCCGCACGGCGACACCGCGCTCGGCGGCCGCGATCACGCGCTCGAGCAGCAGCTCGCCGCTCGCATCTCCCAGCCACAGGTAGTACTGCAGATCGAGTGAATGCGCGGCGGCATCGATCAGGGCCAGGCGCCAGCGCAGCCCCTCGTCGTTGCTGTCGAGCAGGGCGAAGCCCGAAGTGTCGGCCGGTTCGCGGGCGCGCACGACCTTCTCGACGTCGGCCAGCACACCACGCGCGGCCGGCTCGGTAGCGACACGAGGCGCCGCCGGGGTCGCAGGTGGCAGCCGGGCGCAACCTCCTGTGGCACATGCGAGGCACAACAAGATGACTACGGGCAGCGGCTTGCGGTACATACATGACACCAGGGCTGGAGAAAGGACATGCCCGCTCGCATTGTAGGTCGGAACCGGGCACTGCACAGATGCACCGAAGGGCGCCGTGACCGCGATCCACTGACGGCACGATCGTGCGACTATCGTGGGCTACGGTTACACGGCGAGGAGCCAGGCATGGGTAGACGAAACGGGAATGTACGGACATTGGCGACGATGGCGCTGGCGCTGACTCTGGGAGCGCTCGTTCCCGGCGCCGCGGCACAGGCCGCGGACGAAGCCATCAACAAGGCGAGAGTGGAGACCCGGGAAGCCATCGACGCCAGTAAGGTCGCGGCGGACGCTGCCTGGATGGAAGCCCGCGAACGCGCCAAAGCCGGCTGGAGCGAGGCCAAAACGACCAGCGCCAGTGCGTGGGACAAGGCCAAGGCCGCATCGGCCGAGGCCTGGCAACGCGCCAAGAACGAGTCCTCCAGTGCCTGGGAGGAGGTTACCGACGAGGCATCGTGGGAGACGGCCAAGCAGCGCTCGCACGCCGCGGCCACCACGGCGCGGCAGCGATCCCACGAGGCCTGGATCGAGGCGCAGCAAGCCTCTCACGAAGCGTGGCAGCAGGCTACGCAAGCAACCCGCAGGCAATTGGAGAAGATCGCGTCCGAGGAGGAGCCATCGCCCGCGGCGCACTGAAACACCGTTTCCGAGGCCTTAATTGGCACCGGGTAGTCGCGGCGGCCCGGGCGCTTCGGGACGGGAGTCATGCGAGAACGCTCCGGTCTCGACGAATTCGACGGTCGCGCGGATAACGTCCTCATCCCGCATGATGAAAGGATGGGAGACCGGTACCGCGAGGAAGTCGACCATCCCCTCCAGGCGCGTGCTGGCGAGCGAGACCTTACCGTCGTCCGGATCGGGCAGGTAACGCGAAAGCAGGGGGTTGATGGTGTCGGTACCGGCGATGATGCCGACGGGATAGGTCGGCGCGCCGAGTTGCGCCGGCAGATCCTCGACACCGGTGCCCAGCTGGCCGCCGGCGGGGCCGAGCAGCAGGTCGAAGCCGGGAACGGACCCGAGCCGGTCGACGATTTCGCTGCCGTGGTTAGGCGGCGCAAGCATGACGACCTGCCCAAGCTCGGTAATGGTATGTCGATCGAGGTAATGGCGCAGCAGAATACCCCCCATGGAATGGGTAACTACATGCACCCGCGACGCGCGCTGCGCGCGACATTGCGCGAGGCCCGCATTCACCGCGCGCGCCGCGAGCACCTCGACGACCGCATCGCGCGACGGATAATCGATGTTCGCCACCTTGTAGCCCCGCGCGGCAAAAGCCTCCGCAAGCGGTGCCATCGAACGCGCGGTGCGCGCGAGGCCGTGTAGTAGCACGACACAGTCCGTAGCGCGGGCATGGCGAGAACCGCTGGCTAGCAGCACAATCGCCATCGCCGCGAGACCGCGCCTAATCGTCATTGCCCACCAATGGAGTGGCCGAGCGACGCACCGGGTCGCCGATCTCGCGCCAGTGCAGGTTGCGTGCATTTTCCGGCGGCACCAAACCGCGCGCGAGCACAACGACGAGACGCAGACCATCCGTATAATAGGGATCCCCCGTGAGGTTGTGGTGTGGCGCACCCGCCGCGGTGGCGCCGACGCCGCCAACGAATCCGAAGCGCTCCACCGTGTGATGCACGAGGAGACTCTGCAGCAGGTACTCGCGCGTCTCGTCGATTTGCGGATCGATGACGTGGGTCGTCAGCGACGGCGACTTGGTGGTCAGCTTGACGCCGATGTCACGGCTCACCTGTCCTACCCACACCGCACGGCCTTGGTAGCGGAACGGGGCCAACCATAATCGCATGTGGTTGCGCTGGGCGATCGCAGTGCGGGCGCGTTGCAACGACACGTCCTGGGTCCGCTCGAACAAGTGGAGCGGGCTCACCGGCGCCACCGGGTACGGGGTTCCGGCGATGGCTGCGCCCAGGAGACGACCGATACTGCGTAGATCGATCCGGTGCGTGAACGCCCAGCCGCTGCGCGCGAGCGCCGCGAAGACTTCGGAGCGGGAACCGACCATGACGACGTTGAGCGGATCGCCCTCACCTTCACCCGCCGCATCCGCCGCACAGCAGGGCAGCTCGCGCAGGCGCTCGCGCAGGGCCGATGCGTCGAGGTCGGGCGTCGGCTTGTCGGCATAAAGCGCGTCCGGCGCGACATCCTCGAAATCGAAGCCCTCGTTCTCGATCGGCAACGCGAAGCCGAAACGAAGACGTTCGGCGTGCCCCACCAGTTCGACGTTCACATACCGCCCGCCTTCCTGCCGGGGCGCCAGCAGGTAACCATCGACGACCTCGCCGGACTCGACCAGCAGCGGCATCGCCTCGGCGCGGAAGTGGGCGGCGAGACGCTCCTCCGCTGCGCCGACCAGACCGCTGCGAAACAGGTAGGCAGCCTCGTTGGGCGCGTAGTAGTCCGGATCGAACGCAGCGACCAGGAACCAGTAACGTGCCGGTGAGTCGTTACGCACCCGCAACCAGGTCGCCTGCACGCCACGACTGGCGAGATCGACGCCGTAATGCTGCCGTGCCTGCTCGTCAGTGAGCACCACTGCCGATACCGTCACGTCGTGCCGCTCCGCAGAGGTCGCGACGCCGGCAACGGGCGGGGTCGGCAGCGGCTGCGGCTCGAACCGCGCGCAGGCGCTTGCCATGAGCGCGAGCAAGAGCAGCACCGCGCTCGGCTGCCGGTGGCGAACGCGCCGTGAATCCTTCATGGAACCCTGGCAGCAGCAGGCCGCGACGCCCATCAATCGACCGGTATGCGGTGCGCAGGCGTGTGCGGCAGCACGCTGTGAATGACCGTATCGCCCTCGAAGTAGACGGTGAAATCGGCATACGTCCAGCGGCTGATCGGCGGGTCACCGACGGCCGGCGTCATCGATATCGGTTCGCCGAAGCGCTCCAGTACCGTGTCGGAGGACATGCCGCGCTCGGGTCGCGCAAGATCGGCGCGTGCGCCACCCTGCGCGCCGACCGGGATCTCGATCACCTCCCACTCCGCGGCGGGCACGGCGAACGGTAGCAGACAGGCGAGACAGAGGACGGCGGACAGGCGCATGCACGGTAGCTACGATGGCACCCGGCAAAGATACCAGATGGCGCCGCGCGCGTGCGTGGCGGCGGCCGGTCGCTCAGGCGGGACTCTGCGCGCCTTGCGCGTGCCGGAACTGGTCGAACAGGGCGTCGAACTCGGCTTCGTCCATGTCGACTTCGTGCACGTCGAGTTCGACCTGCTCATCGGTGACGTGACGGACGAGATCGTTGACGCGGATCAACGCGTCGAGCGGCACGGTGGCGAAACGGAAGTCGGCCACCGCCAGCCCCATGACGCGCTCCTGCGTGCCAATCGGCAGCGGCAGGACGATCGGCAGGAGGCCGGCATCGAGCAGCAGACGGAAACCGCGGTACACGCTGCCCTTGAAGTCGAGGATATTGTCACCGGTGCCCGACACGATACGTCCGAGTACGTCGTGTCGCGTCGAACTGAGGTCGGCCTTGATTTCGCAACGATTCACGCCGAGGAAACTCAGGCTCTGCCACTCCTGTCCCTGCAGATCGGCCAGCGCCCCGACCAGGCCGAGATCCCAGCAGGGCGCGACGTTGCTGAACGGCACGTCCTGCAGGATGGCGCGGTCCTTGAACACGAGCTTGCCCTTGTTCATCGCCAGCACGCCGATGCGGGCCTCGTCGCCGACGCGGCGCAGCATCGGGAATTCGCCGAGGCCGCGGCGGAAGAGCGCCGCGAAAAATGCCTGTTTCCTGGTTTCGTCCATGTTCTCTCGCACCTGGCTCCTGGCGTCGCGGCAACCGCGCCCAGTCACGTTCGCCGCACCGTGCAGCCGCCCGGCGCGCGCACGTCGGGCACGGGGCCGCGCGGCGTTCGTGAGTCTAGCGCAAAATCATCCGCATACGCGCTCGGCGATGCCGGCCGGCCAGGACGCGGGCACCGCAGCGGCGCGGTACCCGTGGGGCGGGTTCACCATGGATGACGCCCGGCACGCAACCGGTATGGGACGCGCCGACGAGAAGATTCCAACGAGATGCGGCATGGCGTGCCGGCCACGCGCGCTTCCATGACAGCGCCGATGACCGCGACAGGCGGGGCAGCGCAGTACTGGCCGCAGCCACGCCGCCTGCGCCGGTAGCCAACGTCCGGCACGCTCGGCGGGTGCAGCCCGACGGGCCGTGCCGCCGGGCGGCGACGGGGGCGCGGATGCGCCCCCATGCATCACCGGCGAACCGACAGGCCCTCGTAGTCACCCTTGGCTCGCCACTCGTCGAGCATCGCGTAGAAGGCCAGGCCGCCCTCCGGGTAATGCCCCTGCAGGAAACCGTCGTTGTTGGCCTTCGCGTTGCCCTCGGCGTTGTAATAGCCCGGCGTGCAGTTGGCGAGGTACTCGGTCATCGCGTTCGGCGCGGTGACCAGCGCCAGCCAGTCCTCCTCGGCCTGTTGCGTGGGCTCGAGCGCCGTGATGCCCTGTGCTTTCGCGTCGGCCAGCATCGCTGCGAGGTGCAGTGATTGGTTGTTGAGCATGTAGGTGAAATTCGGTGTGTAGCCGGTCTGCGTGAAGCCCATGTGGTAGCAGTTGGGGAAGCCGTGGGCCATCAGGCCCTGGTAGGTACGCATGCCCTGCGCCCAGTGCTTCCCCAGCTTGACGCCGTCGCGGCCGATGATCTCGAGATCCGCCTGGCGCGTGTAGGTGGCGCGGCTGACCTCGAATCCGGTCGCGAAGATCAGGCAGTCGATTTCGTACTCGACCCCGTCGACGACCACGCCTTTCTCGGTCACGCGCTCGACGCCGCCGAAGTCGCTGGTGTCGACCAGCGTGACGTTGTCGCGGTTGAAGGTCGGCAGGTACTCGTCGTTGAAGCAGGGTCGCTTGCACCACGGGCGGTACCAGTGCTTGAGCTTCTCGGCCGTCTCCGCATCCTTGACCTCGGCCTCGACGCGCGCGCGGATGCGCTCGTCGTGCTGAAAGTCGACGATCTCGCCGAGCAGCTTGAGTTCATCGTCGTTCAGATCGATGGCACCGCTGCTGTCCTGCAACTGGCCGAGCGACTTGAAGATCTCCGTCCAGCCGTCGTTGACGAGGTCTTCCTCTACCGGCACGCCGACCAGCAGCTTGGTGAAGTTGTCGTTGCGTTCCTTCTGCCAGCCGGCCTGCTGCGACTTCCACCAATCCGGGTCGGTGGGACTGTTGCGGCGCAGGTCGATCGATGAAGGCGTGCGCTGGAACACGTACAGGTGCTGCGCCGTCTTGCCGAGATGCGGGATGCACTGGATGCCGGTTGCGCCCGTGCCGATGATGCCGACGCGCTTGTCCTTCAGTTTGTCCAAGCCACCGAGCGGATTACCCCCGGTGTAGTCGTAGTCCCAGCGGCTGGTGTGGAACATGTGGCCCTTGAACTCGCGCAGACCGGGCAGGCCGGGCAGCTTGGGCCGGTTGAGCGAGCCGCTCGAGACGACCACGTGGCGTGCACGAATGACGTCGCCGCGATCGGTCGTGACCACCCACCGGGCCGCCTCATCGTCCCAGCGCTGCTCCTTGACCTGGGTCTGGAAGAAGGAACGCGGGTAGAGGTCGTAGTGCTTGCCGATGCGCTGGGCGTGCTCGAGGATTTCCGGCTGGAAGGAGTACTTCTCCTTCGGCATGTAGCCGGTCTCTTCGAGCAGCGGCAGGTAGATGTAGGATTCGACGTCGCACTGCGCGCCAGGGTAGCGGTTCCAGTACCAGGTGCCGCCGAAGTCGCCGGCGCGCTCGATGATGCGGAAGTCGCGGATCCCGGCCTCCTGCAGGCGCGCGGCCATCAGCATGCCGCCGAAACCGCCGCCGAGGATCGCGACTTCGACCGTCTCCTGCACCGGCTCGCGCACGATGCGCTCGCTGACATGCGGATCATCGTTACCATGCGCGAGGTCGTCCTCGATGTCGTGGTACTGCGCGGCGCCTTCGGGGCGCACGCGGCGATCGCGCTCGGCGTCGTACTTCCGGCGCAGCGCCTGCGGGTCGAAACCGAGCTCTTCGACGCTCGGGATGCGCAACTTGCCGTCTGCGGCAACGGATAGGGGCTTGTTCATGGGTTCCTCTCCTCGGGGCATTCGGTGGGGCAAAACAGCCGCTGCACGGGCAGCGGCCACGCCGCGGCAGCGGGCGTCCCCGGTAGCGGGGTATCTTAGGCGGAGCGCGCCACACGACCGGCATCGATAGATGTCAATCGATTGTCATTTGATGACACTCGGCGGATTGGCGGCGCATCGCCGGCACGGCGGCAGCGTGCGACGGGGCCGCAGGCGATGTCAGGAACAGGGGTGTCGTGCAGGCGTGTAGCTGCATCCGGGTGGGGGGTGGCGCGGAATTCGCGCCCGGGGCCGGGACGAATTCTTTTCGGACGACAGGGCAACCGGCCTGGGAAACCGGCCTGGAAGGATCGGCGAATGCCGGCGGGTGATTCGGGCTGGCCCGCGGCGATGCCGCGGGCCAGGGGTCCTGGGCAGTGTTACCCGCGCTCGGCTCAGTGGCGGCGCGCCGGGACTCGCGAGAAGTCGAGACGCCGGCCTTCACGCTCTTCGGCAAAGGGGGCGGGCTCGAAGCGCGCGACCTCGCTCACCGGCAGCGTTTCGCTGCGGCGCGTGAAGGGCGGGCGGCCACGGTAGTCCACGGTGTGTACGGTGACCAGCTCGTCGCTCACGGCGGGTGCCGCGCGCCGCTCCGCCTCGAGGCGGGCAACTTCAGCCGCAGGCAGTGTCTCGACACTGCGGGTGAAGGGCGGACGACCGCGGAAGTCGGTCGTGCGGATGGTCACGTACTCGGCATCATCGCCTGCGGCGACGTTCGGGCCGACCAGGGCGGCGCCCAGGGCGGCGATCGAAAGGGTCAGCTTTTTCATTGTCACTCTCTCCAGTTTGCATGTGCGGGCGGCTGTCCCGTCAGCCACCTCTGGCCGCATTGGCGAGTCGTTTGCCCGCCTGCGTCAGATGTCCCATTAGACAGCGAAAGATGGCGATCTATCAGCAAAAAACGAGAGAGTTCGAGATAGATTTTTATTATCAGACATGCCCCTTTCGGAGCGTTTTCTTGGGTACCGAAGCCTGTCGCCAGCCTGCCTCCGGGCCCTGCAGCCGGTCAACGCACATATTCGTCAACATAATCCTCGATCGAAGCGCGCACCACTTCCTGCGCGTGCTCGCGGCCGTAGGCCTGCTCGATCACGACCTCGCTCTCCTCGCCGGGCAGGCTCTTGTAGGTCAGGAAATAATGACGCAGGCGACTGAGGATGGATGGCGGCAGCTCGGACACATCGTCGAGTCCGTCCCACATGCTGTCGTTCTCCAGCACACCGATGATCTTGTCGTCGGCCTCGCCGTGATCGAGCATCGGCAGGCCGCCGATGACCCGCACGTTGAGGATCACTTCCGGCTGGTTGATGGGACGCTCGCTGATCACACAGATGTCGAGCGGATCGCAGTCCCCTTTCTCCGCCCCCGGCATGAGCGCCGCGACGCGGCCTGCGCAATAGGTACGCGGGATGAAGCCGTACAGGGTCGGCGGTAAGGACGAAGTGCGTTGCGGACGGTCGACCATGAGGTAGCCAGTGGACTTGTCGATCTCGTATTTCACCAGGTCGAACGGTGTGATCTCGATGTAGGCATGGACCAGCGCCGGTGGCGCCTTGCCGGTCGACAGGCCATGCCAGGGATGCGGCCGCGACATGTGGATCGAGTTCTTCATGCGTGAGGTCCGGTTGTGCGTATCGGCGCAGTCTACCGTGCCCGGTGCAGGGTGCGGCGCGGTCGGCTGCGTCAGGCCGATGTCGGCAGCCGGCTAGGCGCCGAGCAGTTGCCACACGGCGTGTATCAGCGCGACCACGCCGACGACGAGCACGACCAGCAGCGCGAAGAATCCGGCCGTCGCCGAGAGCATCAGCCACAGGCTGCGGCGGCGGGTCGCGATCGAATGCGCGAACTCGCGCTCGAGCAGCGCGATGTTGCGCTGATTGGCTTTCCAGACGAAGTCGAACAGGTCGCCTGCGATCGGCACGCTGCCGACCACCGTCTCGAGCGCGACGTTGGCCAGCATGTGCGCCACGACCGCCCGCGATGCGCCGAGTCGATGCGCACCGACGACGATATACAGGGCCAGCCCGGTGCCGACCAGGTCCCCGATCCCCGGAATCAGCCCGATCAGGCCATCGAGACCGATACGGAAGCCGCCTGGCAGCGGTATCGCGCTATCGAGGATGCGTGCGAGTCGCCGCAAGGCCTCGTAGCGGGCCGAGAATGATGCGTCGCAAGCGGTGTCGTCGGCGGCCATGGCGGCTCCCGTTCGTCGGCCTGGCGGCCCGACATTTGATCGTGGTCGGGCAATCATGCCCCAAGCGGAACCAACGACCCGCCCGCGGGTGCCGCCGCGTCGCGCGCACGCGCGGCGCTTCAGGGCAGCGACGTGGACGATGCGCGCTGCGCTTCATCGCCGAAACAGCGCGCACCGGGCACAGCGGCACAAAGGGCGTCGACGACCTGCAGGGCCTGCGCTTCGTCCACATCGACCATGAGCAGGATCTCGCCGTTCTCGATGGCCTTCTGGAACTCCTGGATCTTGGTGTGCGGGACTGAAGCCCCGACCAACGCGGACACCCAGGCACCGAACGCGGCGCCAAGGCCGGTCAGCGCGAGGACGGCGCCGCCACCGAGCGCGAGCCCGGCCGGCGGCATGCTGACCGCGACGACGCCGGCAACGAGGCCGGCACTGCCACCGAGCGCCGAGCCGCGCGCCAGCGCCGGCATGAAGTCGCTGCTCGCGTTCGGGTCGGCCTCGGGCAGTTCGGCCAGTTCGATGTCGTCGCGCGCGATGAAAGCCAGGGCGTCATCATCGAGACCGTGACGGTCGCGCAGGCGGGCCAGGGCCTGCTCGGCCGCGCGCTGGTTCGGAAGCAGAAAATACAGTCGTTTGGTCATTGTGAGCTCCGGTGCCGGCGTTCGCCGCGTGGTCGGGAAGGCGCCCGGCGCGCGGCCCTCGCATGGCGACGCCTGACGCTTCGTGTATCGACAGTGCCGATGCAAACCCCGCGCCAGCCGCGCTTCGCCGCACCGCGCGCACCCATCTCGCCTGTCACGGCGCGGGCATTGACGTACTTGCACGTTCATGTAGAAGTTGCAGCGTCGCGCGCGGCATGGGCGGCAATCCGCGCGCGAACGGCGCGCGACACGCGTTGGCGGCTATTGGTCCGTTTCTTGCGCACGACTCACGCTGCGAGCCTTCCCCGCCGCACCCGTAGCGGGTGCCAGCCGCCATGCCGGACAAAAGGAGCAGCGATGATGCAGACATCGGCAGACACGCACAGCAAGTTCATTGGTTACCTGCTGTGGATCTTCGGCTTCATGGGGGCCCATCGTTTCTATTACGGGCGGCCAGTGAGCGGCACGCTCTATTTCTTCACGCTGGGACTGCTCTTGATCGGCTGGATCGTCGACCTCTTCCTGATCCCTTCGATGGATCGTGCCGCCGACTTTCGCTTCCGGGACGGCCGCAAGAGCTACAACCTGACCTGGGCGCTACTGGTGTTCCTGGGCGTGTTCGGGATACACCGCTTCTACCTGGAGAAGTGGCTGACCGGGATTCTCTGGGCACTGACCGGCGGATTGTTCCTGCTCGGTTACCTCTACGACCTGTGGACGCTGAACGAACAGATCGACAGCGTCAACAAAGGGCCTGGCGTGACCCACGCAGTCACGTCCGCTTAGGCAAGGTCGCGGCAGGTGGCTGCTGCCGCCCGCGCGGCTGCGGAGGACGAGATGGAGGCCGCTTAGCGCCTCGCCGTACACATCCTTCAGCGCCGCTCGCCGCGAACCAGGCGCCCCGGCAGCGCTCCGGTGCTCTCACCGTCCTCGAAGGTGACCTCGCCCGCGACCAGTGTCGCCCGGTAACCCTGCGCGCGCTGGATCAGGCGCTGTCCCGCGGCCGGAAGATCGTAGACCATCTGCGGCACCGGCATGGCCAGGGT
>Ga0180436_10000674_pt1 | contig 34605 bp, 29 predicted proteins | sample SS_ome_2_FD_132434 | JGI IMG/M metagenome (GOLD analysis project Ga0180436, IMG submission 132434) | Hypersaline lake sediment archaeal communities from the Salton Sea, California, USA - SS_3_S_2 metaG | ecosystem: Environmental > Aquatic > Non-marine Saline and Alkaline > Hypersaline >... | reverse complement strand
TTTAAAAAGGATTGTACCTCATGTTCCACAATTTTGGCAGATGCCAGGCATAGAGGTATGCCCCCTCCGGGATGCACGCTCCCACCGGCAAAAAAGAGGTTCTTTATTTTTCTGGAAAAATTGGGATGCCGGTTAAAGGCCGACATGGTTGAGTTTGAGCTGTTCCCGTACAAGGCGCCTGCGGTGGAAAGCGTCAAAGCTTCAATGCTTTCAGGCGTGGCAACCTGTTCAAATTCGATGCCCGAGCTCAGGTCAATACCGAAGCGTTGAAGTTTCCTGATGATATGCTTTCTGGCAATTTGAACCTGTTCATTCCAGTCTTCACCGCGATTATGGGGAGTGTTGATCATTACGAAAAGATTGCTGCCACCAGAGGGGGCATCATCGGGATTCAATAAGGAACTGTTGTAGATATATACCGTAGGATCTTCGAAGGGTGTATAAAACTCTTTTGGGGAAAGTGAACGGAATTCTTCGGTGTAGTTTCCTGAAAAGAAGATGTTATGCAGGTCGAGCTGTTCGAAGGTTTTCCGGATCCCCATGTAAAAGATCATGGCAGAGGTGGAAAGATCCTGATTCTTTACGGCACGAGGAGCTTTTATTTGGGATATAAGTTGGGACCAGGTCTTGAAGACGTCACCAGCTGAAACCACCACATCTGCCGGGTGCACCTTACCATCAACCTTCACACCTTGGGCTCGTTTATTCTCGATGAGGATCTCGTCCACTTCCTGTTCAAAATGGAAAACTACATCAGCATTTACAGCAATTTCGTAGAGGTGCTCCACAATGCGGAAAATCCCCCCGACCGGTAAATAGGCTCCCAGATTGTGCTCAAGGTGTGCAATCATATTCAGGGTAGCCGGAGCCCTGAAAGGATCTGAACCGTTATAAGTGGCATAGCGGTCAAACAGCTGGATGGTTTTTTCACTTTCAAATGCTTTCTTGTTATGGGCATGCATGGAGCGAAAAGGATTGAACTTAAGCATCCCTGCCATAACCCCCAGGCTCTTGGTGGTTAGTAGAGTAGAGAAACGGTGAAAGGCCGAAAATAGGAAAAGTGGGGAAGTCCGCCTGTAAAGTTCAGCTGCATCGGTTAGAAACCGGGAGATTTTTTCCTGATTCTCGCCAGTAATTCTGGCCATTTCTTGTGTAAAAAGTAAAGGATCTGCAGGGGCGGTAAATATAGTTTGATCCTCAAAAAAATAGCGGGAGATGGTATCAAGTTTCTTGTATTCAAGGCCAGGGGCTGATTCAGGGCTTATTTCGTCCACCAGATGTGGCAGTGTGAAGAGGGATGGACCCGTATCAAAGCGATAGCCTTTTTCACGGATCTGACCGATTTTCCCACCGGCCACCGGATTCTTTTCAAAAACACTCACCTGCAGACCCAGGGAAGCAAGTCTAATGGCTGTGGCCAGGCCACCCACTCCGGCACCGATGACAATGGCAGTTTTCGTCATACCCTTCTATAAAAGTAAATAAACTTTTCGTGGATGGCATGGTGTGATGATGGAGGAGTTAGTACACTAAGCCATGCACTCAGCCCGATAAATCAGGAAGGATTTGACACAAGGGGTTTCAGCAGATTATAGACCATGGGAAACCAAGCAGAATACTCCCTGGGACGGGTATTCAGATCCTCTTCAATATCTTCGGGAAAACACCATTTCCAATCCATAACTTCTTCAGGATCGGGATCCGGTTCTCCTTCCCACCTGGCTATATAAACATGGTCTATTTCATGTTCGATCAGGCCATTATCGAATTCAGCCCTATACTGGAAAGAGTCCACAAACTCTGTCTGTGCGGAGATGCCCATTTCAGAAAGCAGCCTTTTTTGGCTGGCCTCCTGCATGCTTTCGCCACGGGTCAGGTGACTGCAGCAGGTGTTGGTCCAAACACCAGGCGAGTGGTATTTGACCAGGGCTCTGCGATGAAGCAGCCATTGACCCTTTCCATTGATTACCACCACTGAAAATGCCCTGTGCAAAACACCATCCTGGTGCGCCTTCAGCTTATCACCATAACCCACAATGTTGTCGTGCTCATCAACCAGGGCAATATGAGATTCCGGTTTATTCTTTTCCATGTACTTGGTAACAAATGGAATCATGTTTGGTTTAAAATCACTAGCTCGCAAAACCTAGAAATAATAGCGTGCAGCGAGTGCGGCAGAAAATGCGGTTACAGGTTTTGCCTGATTCAGAAACGGGTATTTCATAAATGAGAATTCAAGTCCCAGGCTAAAGTCTGAGGCTTTTGTATAGGCAATCTTTGCCTGGATAATCTGGGATTCTTTTCCATCTACGTAAACAAAATCGGGCATGGAAGTGATATCATAGGCCAGTACAAGTCCGATTGGAACCGAAAAACGTGGAAAGAAATCAAAATCAATGCCGATTCCTGCATCAAAGGCAAGACCATATACTCCCCTTGTATAGGTTTCCCCAAAGGCCAGCATGGCAGAGGATTTAATACCTATGGTCTCGCTAATGGCGTAGGCATACCGCAGCCCGGTAGCCAGGGCAAGAACAGGTATTGTTACATTAAGGGATGGGTTGGGATGTTCATTGATGATATCCTGCACAAATCCAAGCACATTGACAAAACTCCCTTTGTGGTTTTGCAGCTCCAGGACCATGGATAACTGAGACTTTTTCGCTTCTAAAAGTTTGAAATGCCATCCGATATCAAAGCTTGTTATGGCACTGAATCCCTGGGCGATCATGCTCTGAAAATCGGTTCCCACCCGGGCTGAAATCGTTAAGTTAATATAGCCCGCCAGCCGTTCCCGAACCCTTTGTTGGTAAGAAAATCCCATCTCCACAAAGCTTACCTCGCCCTGAAGCCCCTCAAAGGGCAAGCTGCTAATTTCACTCACCAGACCCGAGGTTGTACCAACTCCCGTGTGAGTAGAAAAATAGCTATTGGTAAAAGGCAGACTTGAATAGGTTATGGGAGTGAAAATATGATTGCCAGCGGATGGTTTCTTCAGAGTGTCTGATTGAGCCTTCAGTCCGCTTGCGATTAAGAATATAAGTAGCGCTGGAAATACAATGTGTCGGGCTAAACGATATGTATTTTTAACCCTCACCTTCTATTCTCTTTATGTGGATATTTTTCCGAATAGCTTCCCAGGGGTATTTGCAAACCTATAACAAAAGAAGTATGGGTCAACTTAGTACGCGGAAGGAAAGAATCCTTATGAATCAGAGCATTGCTAAGGTCCTGTAAACCCTGGGAGTACCTGAATTCAAAACTCAAATAGGGTTTACCCAGGGGTATAATAAAACCTGCTCCGAATTGCATGTATATCTGGAAATCTCTTACATCGACGGTGGTCGTAGTGCCGGATGATGAATAGGGTGATATGGGATCTTCCCCATTGAAACTAAGGGTATAATCCAATTGCATTCCAGCCAGAACAAAAAAACGCCCATTTTCTGACCAGACTACTGCATGCAGCGGCAGAGAAAAGTTCTTCATGCTTAGAATGGTACTGTCGATGGCTGCGGTGCCCGAGTCATTCATCACTTTATATCTTGATCGCAGGGAGCTATATCCGGGCTGAAAGCTTATGGAAACTGCCTCAGAAAATCGGTAATCCATGCGTAAAGCCGATACAATACCCGGTGAGGGTTTAAAAAAACCATATCCATTCACCGGATCTCCTGAAAACTTCATTCGGGTGACGCCGGTATTTACCCCCAATGAAAATTGAGCCTCCACCTTCGCCCCAAGAGTGCTCAGTGTAAGAAATAAAAGAAGGCAAAAAGTTCTCAGTTGCATATGAAAATCGGAGTGAAACACAAAATACGAATTATTTCATTGTAATAAATCTTTGATTAGTGATGGATATTTCAATGTGGAATCAAATTAAAAATCATGGAGATGCGAAGTTTTTTTGGACGGTCTCAATTAAAAAGGTGAGACCTAAAAAAAGCGCAAGCGGCAATAAGAAGCCGCTTGCGCTTTTGGATCAATGATAATGTATGGCAGGCTTAGGGCGCAGGTGGTAAGGGGTGTTCTGCGTCTACTCTGGCAGTTAGTGCATCCAATTCTAATTGCATTGCGTCAACCTGTGACTGAAGGGCGGCTACAGTTGCCTCCAGCGCATCCACATAAGCCCTGTTGGCTGCATCTGTGGGATCGCCCGTGGGTGTCATAGTAAGATTGGTGATACCTGCAGTTCCCATATTCCCACCCAGATCTCCAATCTGTGCCGGGGCATTGGCCAGGGAACCATAGTCTCCGTCAAAATCGTCGGAGTCATCCACATCCAGGTTAACCGGAACATCGTCCAAATCGTTGAAACTTACAGGCAGATTATCCGTGGAATCTCTGTCCAGGGTTACTGGTACATCCGTCAGGTCGTTAAAACTCCCGGAAAAACTACCCGAGGAGGCGTCCACATAAGCCCGGGTGGCAGCATCCTGGGGATTGACCGGATCGGCCACATTGGTGATGGGGTTTCCTCCCATGTCTCCGGCAAAGTCGTCCGTGGCATCCACATCCAGGTTAACTGGTACGTCGGTCAAATCGTTAAAACTGACCGGCAGGTTGTTGGTGGAATCCCTGTCCAGGGTTAGCGGCACATCGGTCAAATCGTTAAAGCTACCGGAAAAGCCTCCGAGGGCATCCACATAGGCGCGTGTGGCAGCGTCCTGGGGATCCACAGGGTCGGCTAAATTAGTGATTGTGGCTCCTCCCATATCGCCCACAAAATCATCTGTGACGTCCTTATCCCAATCGTCAAAAGCGGACTCGTTGCCGCTAATGGAATCATCTGTGTAGTATTCCAGACCAGTGATTTCATCTTCTGCATGGGTATGGTCAGATGGAGCAAATGTAGTTGGTACATTAATCAGAGAGGTATAGCTCCCTGTGGTGGCCACGGCTGCTAGGTGGGGAGTATTAACAAGGTCGGCATAGTTCCCTGTAGTAGCAACCTGTGCCAGGTTGGGTGCTCCGCTCAGGTCGGCATAGTTACCGCTGAAGCTATCTCCCGTTTTATTGGCATAGAGGGCAAACGGAACGCTCAATAATTCGGTGGTTCCCAGATGAACTCCATTGACGGTAATATCAAGAAAATAGGGTCCGACGCCCCAATCTATAATGGCCATGTTGGAAGAGGTGGAACCTTCTCCCACACTTACAGATACCAGTCCGTTGGAATTTGTTTGGGTATTATGGACTTCTGTATATCTGGGTGTACCGTTAATGCTCCCCTGAAGAATACGGATCTGCAGGGTAACAAACTCATTACCCCTTACAGTGCCATTGGAATTTCTCAGATAAGCCTGATACTTAAAAGACAAGGGTGCCTGAGCACTTACACTTAGTGCAAGTACAAGAACAATAAAGGAAAGATAGGATCTTTTCATGATCTTATTTTTTTATGATTTTATGCGTTTGATTCTCATCTACCCACAGGAAATATATGCCACTAGGCAGAGGACTTAGGTCGAGCTCGTAGGAGGAAGAATTAATGCTACCATTCTCCAGAATAGTGCCCTGGATGTCGATAAGACGGTAGCTTAGATCCAGTTTCTCGCTTTCGATGATCAAGACATTTACCACTGGATTGGGATAGGCTTTCAGGGCAAAGGAGATTGGATTATCTCCCACAAAGGTTACCACGAGGTTTCCCTGGTGAAAGCCCTGTGTAAAGTATAGATCCCCGTTATCCAGATTCCCAATAACCAGTTCCCCCAGAGTCCAGGAGATATTTGTGGAGGCAGCTTCAAAGTAATCTCCTCCGGCGGCAACGACCTGCCGGTCGATGGATTGTCCGAAGACTCCAATGGGCAAAAGAATAAAAAGGAAGATTATGGTTTTTTTCATGATCATAAGTGTTTATGATGCATTGCTAAATTATAGAAAATCTCTGTCAATTAAAGGATTGTTGGCCTTCAAGATAGCATTTTTTAACGCTCTTTTGATGTATGGTAATGGACCGGTGATCAATACCCTGCAACACGAAAAAGAGATTAATCAATTAAAACCTGTTGTTAATGGAATTATTCTGATATTTAGGGTATCATGGAATTCATTGAACACCCTTCCGAAGGAGGCAAAGCTGTGGAAATCAGCTCAGATAAAGTGGAAATCCATAGCGAACAGGATGCCCTTGATATTATGGCCAATGTGGGCTACCTCCTTGATAGTCAAAAGATCATTGTGCACAGGGAGAACCTGGGCAAGGATTTTTTTGATTTGAGTAGCGGACTTGCCGGGGGGATTCTTCAGAAGTTTTCCAATTACCGGGTCCGCCTGGTTGTGGTGGGTGATTTTTCCCAACATACGAGCAAGAGCCTGAAGGAATTTATCCTGGAGAGTAATAAGGGCAAACTGGTAAACTTTGTGCCAGATATTTCACAGGCAGTAGAGGTGCTAAATGGATAAAATACGGGTTTCATACTATTCAACTCCCTTCGGAGAATTGATCCTGGGCTCTTGGGCTCAGGAGTTGTGCTTGTGCGACTGGCGATATCGAAAAATGCGAAGCACCATAGATGAAAGAATACCAGCGGGACTCAAATCCAGTTATGAAGAGGATGAATCCGATATTATGGATGAAACTAAGATCCAACTAAATCAATATTTCCAGGGAGATAGGCAGAAATTCGATCTTCCGCTATTGTTGATAGGTTCGGAATTTCAGAAGCAGGTTTGGAGGGAACTTCGTAAAATCCCCTTCGGGAAAACCGAAAGCTATTTGGGATTATCAAAAATATTGGGAAATGAAGAGGCAATTAGGGCTGTGGCTGCAGCCAATGGAGCCAATGCCATTTCAATCATAGTTCCCTGTCACCGGATTGTAGGAAGTGACGGCAGTCTTACCGGTTATGCAGGCGGGGTGCAAACGAAGAAGAAATTACTCCATTTGGAAAATGCACTTCCTCAGGGAGAATTGCCACTTCAGTTTTAAAGATTCTACAATTATTCCAGGCTTTGCAGATCCACGCAAACCATTTTTTCAAGATCACGAACAATCAACTTACCCTGGCTAAAAGCCGGTGGCGACCAGGCCTGGGATTTGGTGGAAGAGAAATATGAGGCCTTACCAAGTTCCTTATATCCCTGCGGAGAAGGTTCTATGAGATGGATATCACCATTTTTCCCATTCTGATTAATGATCAATCCGTCCACCAAAATCATGCCGCCCATTTCAAATCCCGGTGCTGATCCTTTCTCCCAAACCACTTCTCCCTCCATGGTAAGGCACATCATTTGATTGGGATTGCCGTTATGGTTCAGATAGAGGTGATCCTCATGCACTACAGCCGGATGCATTTTACAGCCCGCTTCCTCGGTGAGGAAAAGTTCTTTAACCTTAAAGGTTTCCCCTTCCCTGTTGATCTGCAGCATGATGGATACAGGATCATAGCCACCGTCAAAAGAACAATCTGTAAGCATGAGTTTGTGATCATCTATGGCTATGGCAGGAGTGATGGTAAGGAAAGACTTTAATCCCTGGTATTGCCAAAGTTCCTTGCCCGATTTTGCTTCAAAGGCCACAACTTCATGAGTAAGGGTAGAATCCCTCCGGTCGTAAGGACTGATCACAACGATCTGGTCAATTCCACTGAAAGTGGCAAGGCTGGGTGAAACATGCGAGGGATGTCCTGTTAACGCCCTGGTCTTCCACACCAACTCGCCTGTGTATTTTTCATAGGCAACCACTCCCGCCTCGGATCCCTGCGGAGCAACGATAACAAGGTTTTTGTAGAGCAATGGTGCCTGAGAGACGCCCCAGGTAGTTAGCTCCCTGTCAAAGTCCTCCAGAAGATTGTGGTGCCAGACTGGCTTGCCGCTGGTCTTATCAAAGCAATAGATATCCCCATGGGGTCCCACGCTCCAGATATGTGTCTCATCAACCGTTGGCACTGTCCTGGATCCCGGGAAGGGGATTTCCCCCTTAGCATCGTAAGTGTAGCTCCACTTTTCTTGTCCTGTTTCCAGTTCAATGCATCTCATGATATCCGATTCACCCTTGATCCGGTCCAGAATAAATACTTCTTTTCCGTAAATGGCAGCTCCGCCGTAGCCTTCCCCCAGGGGAAAGGACCAGAGTTCTTTGGGCGAGCCATCCGACCAGGATCTTAGAATTTCGGTTCCCGAAACCGTAGCATTTCGACTGGGCCCCAGATACTGGTTCCAATTTGAAGCCTGGGTACAACCTTGCAGGATAAGAACTGTCAGGATTAGCTGGAGGATAAATCTCAGGTTTTTCATTTGATGGCAATTGTTTGGGCTAAAAATAGATAATAATGAGGAATCCTACTTACATTTTGAATACATATTCTCACGAATCCACTGAGCCTCAGGCTCATACTCTAAAAGTTCTTTCCAGAGGGGGCAGGCAAGGTCAAGGCGATCTGTTTCTTTATAGGCATTGGCAAGCATAAGAACACCGTTTATATATAACCAGCTGCGTTCCGTCTTGAGGGAACTCGACTCCAGAAGTTCAACTGCCTTTTCGTAGTAAGGGATGGCTTTTTGCTTTGAACCTCCCAGGAACCTGGGTACATAATAATACCTGCTGCCCATTTCAATGTTGCAATTAAAATAAGTGTCGGCCGACTCATAAGCCGTATGAATGTATTTAAGGGCTCTGCGGCTGAGATAGAGCGCCGAGAATTTGCTTATCACTATCCTGTATCCCACAAAAGCTCCCCGTAAAGCCAACACATCGTGGCGGCCCGAATAGAGAGCCTCCAGTTCTTCCGCTCTATTCTCAGCTTTTTTGAGTTCTTTTTTGGCTGCTTTGTTATCCTCTTCATTGAGGAGGTAACCGATGTAGCCATACCAGGCAAAACACAGATCATAGAGAAGAGCCTTGTCATTGCTTATTTCATATTCCTGGTCCATTTCTGCAATGATCTCTTTCCAAAGAGGAAATTCATTATTCACATAGGCCTGATACATTCGATCATTGTAATCACGTAAATTCTGTCCTAGAAGTACTGGGAATGAGGCAAATAATAGCAGGCAGAAAACGACGATTCTCATGATATAAGAGGTCAAGATAGATAAAACAAATCAAATGCCCGGGTACAAACTCAGCGAGAAAGAGTTGTTAGCAACTGTAACAAATATGGCCCGGTTAATGTCCAAGTTAGGAACCCAACAAAAATCTTTAAGAATGAAAACCACCTTAATTTCGGCCCTCATATTTATTTGTGCATCATTGGCCCTGAAGTCTCAAATGACGGAATATGGCAAGTTTACTAAAGCAGACTGTCCCATAGAAATTCCGGAAGAACTTGCCTCCAGCGGGAAGTTCATCTTTGGCTATATGACAGTCCCCGAATTTCACGGTCAGCCTGGAAGTCAAGCCATTGAACTGGCAATTGCCATTTTTAAATGCAGAAAAGATTCTGCCATATACGATCCATTGATACTTAACAGCGGAGGTCCGGGAATGTCTAACCTGGAAGATTTTGTGCCCACCTTTGCCGGCCCCCTTGGTAATCTGTTTTTATTTGAGAGAGACGTGGTGATCATCGAATTAAGGGGCTTGAAGCATTCCAGGCCAAGCCTTTTAAGCCCGGAGCTGGATCAGGTTCAGATGGAGCTGCTGGATGAGCACTTGTCTTATGCTGAAATGATGAAGAAGTACAGGAAGGGAGTTCATTCAGTTCAGGAAAAATTTGCTGAACAGGGTATTAATCTGTCAGCTTATAACTATACAGAGACAGCCAGTGATATTGCTTTTGTGATGGAGGCCCTGGGTTACCATACTTTTGCTGCATTTGGTAATTCGGCAGGTACCATTGTGGCCCAGTATCTCTTGATGGATCATGCAGACAAGTTAAGTGCCCTCTCCCTAAATGCGGTAGCCCACCTGCCCTATGGCTTCAGCAACATGTGCGTAACAAGCATAAACAAGCTGGAAAGCCTCTTCAGGGAAGTGGAAAATAATAAATCTTATGAACTGGCATATTCTGGCCTGAAGCAGTCTTTTCTTTCCGCCCTGATCGATCTGGAGGCATCCCCTGAAATCCTGGAGGTAATTTTACAGGGATCTGAAACCCCCACTACCATAGTACTTGATGGTAAACGTACAGCACAATGGATATTTGGACAGATGTACTGGAATACGCAGCTCCCTCTTACTATGCATAAAATTACACAGGGGGACTACAGTGAGATTGTCAATAATCCAGCCATATTCCTTCCAACGCCACACTTCAGCAACGGCTCCTTTTGGAGCATGGTCATGAGTAGCTGGCCGGATCCCACCGATGAGCAATTGTTCGTGGGGACTGAATGGGAACTCTTTGTACAAGGGATAGGCATGATGCCTTTTTCACAACCTTTTGTGAAGCAGGTCAGGGATGCCTGGAAGGTGGAACACAAGCCCGGGAATATCAAGGCAATGACTAAAAATGTTCCCACCTTGATGCTTAACGGGGCTGAAGATCATGTATGTCTGGCGGGGCATGTCAGAGAGTTGTCGGATTCCTTTGAACTTTCCCATTGTTATATATTTGATGGAATTGCTCATTCACCCATCGATGCAGGAGAGTGTGCCATAATGATGATGAAACAGTTTCTGGATAATCCCCTGAGTACTCCGGATGACTCCTGTATGGAGGCATTTGTTAAGAGTACAGAGTATAAACTTCCTGAGGACTAGTGACACTGCTGTAAAGTATGTCGGGCATGGCAAAAAATCACTATTTTCGAGCCAGGGAAAAATGCACATGTGAATTGAAGCCACGCTCGTGAAAAAAAGGATATTATTGACCGGAGCCACCGGGATGGTGGGAGGTGAGGTGTTGAAGGCCTGTTTGGAACACGATGAGATCGACAAGATCACATCACTGGTAAGAAGACCTTCAGGAATTGAACATCTTAAGCTGAAAGAGATCCTGGTTGAGGACTTCTGTGATGTATCGGAACTAAAGGACTATTTTCGGGATGTGGATGTGGCTATCTATTGCCTGGCGGCTTACCAGGGACAAATGAGTGCCGAAGAATACCGGAGAATCACGGTGGATTATACCAAGGTATTTGCCACAGCATTGATGCAGAGAAGTCCGGATGCTGTATTCTGCCTCTTTAGCGCGGCCGGTGCAGATTCTAAGGAGAAGAGTAAGATGCAGTTTGCCAGGGATAAGGGAGCCGCGGAAAATTATGTATTTGCCAAAGGTTTCTCAAGAGCACATGCATTCAGGCCAGCTTATATTTATCCTGTGGTCAAAAGAGAAGAGCCCTCAAAACTATATAAGCTGGTAAGGATCCTCTACCCTTTGCTCAGGCTCATCTACCCCCGGGGAGTGGTTCGCTCTGAACATCTGGCCAAGGCCATGTTAGAAGTGGGCCTTCATGGCGGTGAGAAACTCATATATGAAAACAAAGACATCCGAAAAATCCAACTCAGCTAGGAATGTTGGATGAAGCAGAGTTTGCTTTTATCCATTATGCACGTGTTTTTTCTGATCCTCAATCCCACAAGTGCCAAGCTGGTAGAGAAATAATAGGTCCTGCTGCAATTATAAATAATTGTTAATCATTGCCTTCATTGCGAACAATGTGATTGAGTTGCAAGTTAGACTTACCCACTAACTTGTTTTACTTAACAACTCTAATCATGAAAAAATATGTAGTTACTTATCATGCGCCCATCGATTTTATCGAGCAGGCAGGCGAGTCAACGCCTGAAGAAATGGAAAAAGGAATGGAAGCCTGGATGGCCTGGGCCCAAAAATGCGGGGATAAACTGGTAGATTTTGGCACCCCCCTGGCCAATGGCGTAAAACTTAATCCGGGTGGTGATTCAGAAGCAAGCAAGAGTCAGGTTTGCGGTTACTCGATTCTGCAGGCGAGCAGCCTGGAAGAGGCCACCGGATTGTTAAAGGACCATCCACACCTGGCATGGAATTCCTTTTGTGAAATAGAAGTGCATGAATCCATGCCAACTCCTGGAAGTTGAAAAACTAAAAACCCTTATTGAATATGAGAACAGCCATGTTGATTGTACACTTTCTGGGTCTTGCCATGGGCCTGGGAAGCAGTTTTGCTTTTATGTTTCTGGGTATAGCCAGATCTAAAATGGAAAAGGAAGAAGGTAAAAAATTCGCCCTTAATACCTTTGCCATGAGTTCCATGGGTCATATCGGACTGACCCTGCTCATCGTGTCGGGATTTTACCTGATCACGCCCTTCTGGGGGGCTTTGGCAGCCATGCCCTTGCTAATCGCAAAACTCGCTTTAGTATTAACTCTTACCGTTTCGGTTATTATCCTGAGCGTATATACCAGACGTGCTAAAAACGGGGATACTGAAGCTCATTTAAAAAAGATCGAGAACCTTGGGAAGCTTTCCTTATTGTCGGGTATTGCCATTGTGGCGCTTGCCGTGCTGATATTCCGGTAGCGGGCGCGAAAATTGTGTATATTGGGGGAACAATCCTTCCCACCATGAGACATCTTGCTTTGACGATTGCCCTTTCAGCTTTCATCGCAGCATCCTGCACCCATTCACCCACTCATAAAGACAAACATGATCCCTACTCCTATGAGCTTGGAGTCGTGGGTGGTTTTTCGGAGTTGATTAAGGCCGGAGTAAAACAACTGGCCCTGAGTGCTCCTTTGTCACCTTCGGAGATGGACCAGTTCGAAGCCGATGCAAAAGAAATTGCAAAGCGATTTGATGTACAGGTATATCGTGAATCCGATTTATTGGTGAGTGGTCTTTTCCCGGAGGATGTGGCAGACGGTAAGGAGGTTCTGCTGCTTTACAAGGGCAACACCCTGGAACAGTATTTCACACTTAAGTCTGATAAGGAGGCGCTGGTGGATTCAGAAACTTATGATACTAAGGCTCGTCTGGATATTGCGCGGCGCTTTGGAAGGATGTTGAGTTATTCGCCGCGCGAAATCAACAGGCTCTTATCTCAAAACACTTCTTTCCGGACCCTGGATGATTTTGGTATTCGGGCCACCAATCTGTTTTTGTATTATGAAGACCTGGATCGAGCACTTAATTTCTATGCAAATAGCCTGGGTATGGAGATGGTCGCCAATTATGAGATGGCCTACATCCTTCGGATTACCTCCGACTCCTACCTCATCCTGGTAGATGCATCCAAGGGGATGCACAGCGCAGAAGAACCTAAGACAGTGGCGCTTGCCCTGCTTACAGCCCAGCTGGATGAATGGTATACATATCTGAAGTCCCTGGATGTTCCCATGAAATATGAATATAAACCGAAGGAGGGCAGTGCCCACGATGGTTTTGTTGCCATCGACCCCGAAGGGTATTTGCTTGAATTTGAGCGCTTTAATCAGCATTCTGAAAATGAAAGCTTTATTCCTATCCTGGATCGGAATAAAAACAATGAAATAAGCACTAAAACGGTAAATGCTTTCCCCAAAGAATTAGAAATACATTCCACCATCACCTGGCTTTATTATCAGGACCTGCTGAAGATGCAAAACTTTTACCAGGACCAGTTTGGACTAAGCCTGGTGGCGGATCAGGGGTGGACGAAAATTTACCAGGTCTCCAACACGGGTTTTCTGGGACTGGTGGATTGCAAGAGGGGGATGCATAGCTGCACAGATAAAAAGGCCGTCAATGTGGGCTTCATCATCGACGAACTGGAAGGATGGTTTGACTATGTGAGGGGGAACAAGGTATTCGAATTATATGAGGATGAATTGGGAAGCGGACCAGAGGGCAAGTATAAAGCTTTTGTGGGATTTTGCCCGGAGGATTACTACCTGGAGTTTGACCATTTTTATCCCCATGAGGATAATAGCCTATTGCTTAACTATCTTAAAAACTAAATCATGGCCCGGAAACTTTTCCTGCTTACCCTGGTTTTCACAGCCAGTTCATTACTAAATGCCCAATCACCACTCTCGGAACTAATACCAGTCAGAGGCTTTTCCATTGCAGCTCCCAAACCAGACGGGGTGGATGATTTTGTCCGTTTTATAGAAGATGAACTGGCGGCCAGAGCGCTGAACGTCCTGATTTTGCGCGTCGACTACAACTATCAGTACAAGACTCATCCGGAGCTTCGGGATTCTGCAGCTCTTTCAGAGGCAGATGTGAAGAAAATGGTGGAAGTTTGCAGAAAACACCACATCAGGATTGTACCGCAGATAAACCTGTTGGGACATCAATCCTGGGCCGAACGAACCCTCAATCTCCTGAAAGTATATCCCGAGTTTGACGAAACCCCCTCGGTTCAGATGCCGGAAAAGTATGAATGGCCCAATGAGGACGGATTGTATTGCAAGAGCTACTGCCCTCAGCATCCGGAAGTTCATAAAGTGGTTTTTGCTATGGTGGATGAATTACTGGATGTTTTCGAAGCAAGTGATTTTCATGCAGGTCTGGATGAAGTCTTTTATATCGCAGCCGAAGAATGTCCGCGTTGTTCAGGACATGATCCGGCAAAACTGTTTTCGGACGAGGTCTGGAGAATCAGAAACCACCTGGCACAGAAGGACCGTAAACTCTGGATATGGGGAGATCGTTTGCTGGATGGAAAGTTAACGGGATTGGGAATGTGGGAGGCAAGTATGAACAATACACACCGGGCCATCGACATGGTTCCCAGGGATATTTTCATTTGCGACTGGCACTATGAACGTCCCGATAAAACGGCTGTTTATTTTGCCATGAAGGGCCTGCAGGTGGCCACCTGTCCCTGGCGCAAACCAGAAGTAGCCAGGGCGCAGATAGCTGATATGGTCCGCTTCAGAGAAGGGTCAACACCGGAAATGAGAGACTATTTCCAGGGTATAATTCTTACCAGCTGGTCCAGCGCCGAAGGTTTTATGAAAAGCTATTATAAGAATGAAGATCAGGGTGGAGCCAGAGAGATGCTCACCATTTTTGAAATGCGCTTATGAGGCAGAATATCAGAAAGCATATCGTTCTTGTTTCACTATCCCTCTTTTCCCTGGCCGGATGCCAGAAAGAAAAGGTTCCCGAGGCCTTTTTTCCACGTTCAGCCCATGAAGCCTATGCTCATTCCCTGGAACAGGCCAAGCTGCACCTGACAGCTTTGGGGGCGGAATGGATCACCGCGGGACAAAGCTCCCTGGAAAATGCGGTGGATATCACACTTCCCTTCCAGGAAAGCTTTTACTGGGATGCCAGAAAGGCCGAAGCATCCGGCTACCGTTTTTTTGTGAAACGGGGAGTGAGGGTAGAGGTGGAAATATCCATACAAGCCAAGGATTCCCTGCTCTTGTTTGCCGATCTGTTTCGGGAACGTGGCGATAGCCTGATCCAGCGAATACATGTGGCGACAGCAGATGAAAAACATCGGCTGGAGTTTGAGCCCAGAAGAGATGCCTATTATGCATTGCGTTTGCAACCAGAGCTGCTAAGAGGAGGAAAGTTCAGTCTCCTGGTCAGAGAGGTCCCTTCCATCGGCTTTCCGGTTGAGGGCAAGAACAGTCGGTCCATTGCCAGCTTTTTCGGAGATCCCCGGGATGGAGGAACCAGGGATCACCATGGGGTAGATATTTTTGCACCACGACACACTTCGGTTCTGGCACCCTCGAATGCCAGTGTGACCCGGGTTGGAGAGGGCGATATTGGAGGTAAATATGTCTGGCTGTACGATTCCCGGCGCTCCATGTACCTCTATTTTGCCCATCTGGAAACCCGTGAAGTGGAAACCGGTGATCGGGTAAGGGCCGGTCAGGTAATTGGTACTGTGGGGAATTCAGGTAATGCAAGGACCACCGCCCCGCACCTTCATTTTGGGATTTACCGGAATGGCCCCATCGATCCATTTTTTTTCATTGCTGAGACCGATACCATACCCGAAAAGATTCGCGGAGATGAGCTCTTTCTTGGTCGGATGGCTCAAATCAATAAGATTACTATTGCCAGAAATTCTCCATCCAAGGCCAGTGTGTATACAGATACTCTGGAAGTCAACTCCAGGCTGAAAGTAAAAGGACTCACTGGTAAAAAAGTCAGGGTAGAACTACCTGACGGTTCATCGGCTTATATACCCGGTGAAGGTATTGATATGGTGAATTGAAGCTATTCTTTCACCAGTTTCCCCGATTGGAAGTTTTCACCGGTAGAAATCCGATACAGGTAGACCCCTTTATTGAGTTCCTCCAGATTCAAAACAGTTCCGTTTTCTACCTGCCTTTGCAGTACACTTCTGCCCGACAGATCAAATAGTTCAAATTTTGCATAGGGGAATTTTACATCAAAATTAATGCTTAAGGTCTCTCTTACAGGATTTGGAAACAGACGTACATTTGCTTTGCTTTGGCTTGGAACACCCAGTGGAAAACCTGCAGGGTTGTAGTAATAGACTTCGCGGTAATAGATCTCGAAGCCTGCAGGATCCGGATTGTATTCATAGCTTACGTAGGCCAGCGGTTTGCTCACAATCTGTTCGCTGTAATCAGCAAGAAACCATCCGGGTGATGGGGCAAGTAGGTCTGATAACAAAACCTCCTGATCGTATAAGTACTCGTACCTGGCGGCATAAGACAGCACAGATGCGCCCTGCTCCAGAACGGAGTAGGTCTCGGTGAGTGGATTCTTCTCTTCATCGAAGGTATATTCTCCTTTCCATACCTCCTGCCAGAGCCCTTCCAGGAATTGGCTGTCGGTCTGCTCTTTCACCTCGATGCTTCCGTCGTAGATGTATTCACTCTTCCAGGAGTTAAGCCAGCTTTCAGTGTCAACATCCCACACAAATTCTTCCTTCAAAATCAGCAAATCGCTCTCGTTATAGCTCAATTGAGCTTTCCAGGAGTTTATCCAGTCTGAGAGGTCCTGATCCCATACAAATTCGGTCTCAACAAGCAGATCCCCATTGGCTGTATAGCTGTACTCATACTTCCATTGCTCCACCCATTCGCTGGAACCGGCCTCCCAAAGTGATACAAGAGACTGCGTCCTCAGGTTGTTCTCGTCCAGGGTTATATCCACTTTGCTGGTATACACCAGCTGACTGCTACTTGCATTCCATTCGGATTCGGTAATTTGAATGAGGAAATTGCTGGCGTTATAGGCATATTCAGCCTTTTCGGAGGGTTCCCAGGTGGAGCTGGGTTCATCCCACTCCTGATTCAGGGTTTCCGAAAGGTTGCCATTCATGTCGTAAGAAAGATCGGATCGGGAGTTGTTCTCCCAGAGAAAGCTGTCCGGGTTTAACAACTCATCCTGTAACCTTCCCAGGTTTCCGTCGGCATCGTAGCGAAGCCTCTGGTTATATATAGGCAGGTATTGATCCTCTCCCAGGTAAAACTGTATCTGGGCAGTGTCAAGAGATAAGCTGTCTTCGGCAGCAGATTTTAATAAGCTATATTCTTTTATCGCCTGGTAGGAATCAAGCATTTTATGATAGGTAGATACTCTTTCCTGTCTCTTGGGCTTCTGAGGAAGTTCAAATTGAGAAAAATCCTGAGCGTAGATTCCCAGTGAGATCAGGAAGATGAATACGGAGAAGGTATATTTTTTTTTCATAGGATAAAGGTTGAAAGGAATACAGCTCCTTGACAGGTTGGGGTTTATAAACATACGGAATTCTTTTTACTTGTGCTTTTCCAGGGAATTTTCCCGGCGAAATTTCCTTTTAAGGGGAAGTTTAAATACTTTGCACAGTATGAATCTGCTAAACTCTTCCCGCAGACTCGGAGTGGATAGAGATAAATCCTACGAGATGCTCAGGCAATTACACTGGCTTTCTGGTCTGAGCGATAAGGAATTCAAACAGGTGGCCAGGAGATTCAAGATCCGGTCTTTTTCACCCGGAGAAAAGCTTTTGAATGAGCAGGAACCCGATAATGGCTTGTTTTTAATTGTCGATGGTACGGTAAAGGTGGAAATCAGGAATGCACTGATGGGAGCGGCAGGCCCCGGAAAAGTTCTGGGCGAAATGGCCTTTTTGACAGGGCATCCCCGAACAGCCACGGTAATTGCTGAAACCCGGGTAGTGGTACTCTGGATACGACGAGGGCCGTTAAAAACCATCATGAAAAAGCTGCCCCGGCTGGAAAATGGTCTCTGGGAATTTGCCAGCATGCGATACGCAATGAATCTGTTGGGAAAGAAAGAGCCCTTCAGCCTGTGGGAGCAGAAACGATTCGTTCAATGGTTGTCCGCAGGAGAGGTGAAACTACCCAATGAGAACGGATGGATCGACCTGGAAGGAAAGGTTGGAGTGCTGGTTATCGGAACAGCAGCCCAGCACGATGGCAGTACAGTTGTAAAAGCACCCTGCACCCTGGCCGGAACAGACTATGTATTCAGCAGGGAAGCAAGGGTATTTCTCAGAGAACAGTAAGCCCATGCGCAGCAGGACTCAGGAAATAGTTTTTATATTTGGGACTTCTATTCAAACCCAAGCGTTATGTGGAAAACCATACTGGCCCTGCTTATTACCATTATTGTAATTCCGGTTCTTGCCTTTACATTCGACGAAGCACTTTCCTCCAATCAGCGTGAGATACTGCATACTCTGGTGGTGGTCTACCTGGTGGCAGCCCTGCTTTGTTTCTTGATTAGCACCTTAAGTAAGAATTACAGTCAGGTGGATAAACTCTGGAGCCTGATCCCCATTGCCTATGTGTGGATAACAGCTGTGAATTCGGGTTTGGAGCCCCGCATTGTGCTTATGGCCGTAATGGTGAGTGTTTGGGGCCTGAGGCTGACCTATAATTTTTCGCGTCGCGGAGGATATTCCATCAGGTTTTGGACAGGTGAAGAAGATTACCGCTGGGCAGTACTCAGGGCAAAGCCCGAGTTGACAGCAAAATGGCGCTGGGTCTTATTTAATTTGTTTTTTATTTCCCTCTATCAAATGGGTCTTATTTTGTTGATTACCCTGCCTGCTGTCCGCAGCCTGGGGGGATCACCACTGGGATGGGTCGATTATCTGCTTGCTGGATTGATCCTTGGATTTGTGCTAATCGAGATGGTGGCAGATCAACAACAGTGGAATTATCACAAGGAGAAAAAAAAGGCACTGGCTTCCGGAGGAGACGTTCCGGAGAAATATAAGAAAGGTTTTGTGCATACAGGGCTTTGGGCTAAGATGCGCCACCCGAATTATGCAGCCGAACAGGCAATCTGGATTGTCTTTTATTTTTTCAGCGTCTCGGCCAGCGGGAACTGGCTCAACTGGTCCATCATGGGCGCCATCCTCCTGGTGCTGCTTTTCTGGGGGAGCAGCAATTTCAGTGAATCCATATCGGCCGGGAAATATCCTGAATACTCAGCATATCGGAATCAAACCCGTCGTTTTCTTCCTTTTTAGATCAAAAATCCTAAAACATTTTATCGCTGCGGGCGTATACTTTGACAATTCTCATTTGTTAAAAGAATGTTAAAACCCCAATCGGGTTTCACAGGAATATTCGTACTTTGATTGCCAGCATGGAATTCAACGGGTCTTATCTAAGCAGACCTAATGTCTTAACTATTAAACTTTTATACTGATGAAAAATTTTATCAGAGTAGTTGCTATTGTCTTCTTTCTGGGAGGACTATCTGTACCGGGGAATGCTCAAAAAAAGCCAGCCAAATTCGGCAAAATCAGCATGGAACACCTTGAGGCTACTTTATGCCCCATCGATTCCAATGCCCATGCCTATTACATTTTCGATTATGGTCATTCCTCTTTTCAATACTCGAAAGCAGCCAATTCTTTTGAGCTGATATTTAGTCGCCATTTCAGGATTAAAATCCTCGATGATCAGGCCTTTGACTGGGCTGATATTTCCATTCCCCTGTATGTGGGAGGAAGCACTGAAGAAAAAGCCGGATCCATCAAGGCCATGACCTATAACCTGGAGAATGGCAAAATTGTAAAGAGCAAAATGAACAACAAGGATATATACCTTGAGAAATCCAATGATCAATGGGACATAAAGAAATTTGCCATGCCCAATGTGAAAGAGGGTTCCATCATTGAAGTGGAATACCGGGTGGTATCAGAATACTTCTTCAATCTGCAGGAATGGAGATTTCAAACCACAATTCCGGTGCTTCAAAGCGAATATCACGTCTATATCCCCGAATATTATATCTACAATCAAACCCAAAAGGGATATTTTCCTTTTCAAACGGAAAGAAGAAATTCATCAAAGACTATATCCCTCACTTCTGTGCAAAGAGCAGAAACGACGGGAAAAACCAATATGACAAATCAGAACATCCAGTATAATGAGCAAATCTTTCATTACAATGCCAGAAATATCCCGGCATTCCCGGAAGAAGATTACCTCAGGACCAAGGATAACTATATGACAAAAATAGAGTTCGAGCTGAACAGGATAGAATATCCAAGTTCACCGGCTAAGCATTATAATACGACCTGGGCAGAAGTGGATGATCTTCTGGAAGACAGTGAAGGTTTTGGAATTGCACTCAAGAGAGAGGGGCATCTGAAAGAGGATGCAGAAAGATTAAAAAGTAAGGCCCAGGGAAATGTGGAATTACTCTCTGAGGCACTTAAACTGATTCAGGATAAAGTAGCATGGGACAATCATTACACTAAATACGTTGAGCGTTCACTTGCCAGAGCTTACAAGGATGGTCAGGGAAATGTGGCAGAAGTCAACCTGAATCTTGTGGCCCTGTTGCGACTTTTGGAATTCGAGGCATATCCATTGGTATTGAGCACACAGAGAAATGGAATCATCCACCCATCGCATCCCACAATTAGCAGTTTCAATTATGTGATTGCCATGGTTCGCATTGGAGAAAGTGATTATTTACTCGATGCCACTGATCCCAATGCGGGAGTGAACCTGCTTCCGGTACGGTGCCTGAACGATAAGGGCAGGGTAATCGGCTTGCCAGGTACAGAATGGGTAAATCTAATGGATTATAAGCCCTATAATTACAGCTCCAACTACAGTCTTTCTTTTGGAGAAGATTTAAGCCTCAAAGGAAAGCGAACGCTTTTGCTTAACGACTATGCCAAATATCACCGGATTAGGAAAATTCGGGAGTATAACAGCCTTCAAGAATACCAGGAAGACCTTAACGATGCAATGGAAGAGCAGAGTATTTCCAATCTTCAGGCGGAAGGTTTAGACAGTCTGGGAAAAACCTTAACCATCTCTTATGATCTGAATCAGGAAGCTTTTATCGATGATGCAGAGATGTTCTTCTTTTCTCCGATTTTGAACCCTTTCTTTGAATCCAACCCATTTAAACTCGAGCAAAGGGAATATCCGGTAGAATTTGACTATCCTTATACCGTTCAGCAGAATTATAACTACTTGATCCCTGAAGGTTATACGGTTGAGGAAATTCCCAAGGCAATGCTCCTGAGAATGCCTGATAAGAGTGCCCAGTATACCTATCAGGTGGTAGAATCTGGTGGCTATCTGATGATCTATACAAGATTCCAGATCCGTAAAAGCAATTTTCTGCCCGAGGAGTATGAAGGCCTGAAACAGTTTTACGAGGCAGTAATTAATAAGCAAAATGAACTCGTCTTACTAACAAAAAGCTAAGTGAGAGTCCTTATTATTAGCATCCTTTTAGCCTTTATTCAAGGCATAAAGCTGGATGCCCAGTTACATATGTCGGTAACTTCAATCGAAGATTCATTGATTGAAGGAAGCAGTGCGGTAATCCGGTTCCATCATACCCGCTATGAACGAACGGCACTGGACAGGTATGAAAAGACCATACATTATGCTGTAACGGTGCTCAACACAGAGGGGGAAGACATGGCCCGATTGAGGATTAACTACGACAGGAATTCGGAAGTGAGTGAAATTCAGGGAAAGGTGTATAACGAGTTGGGCATCGAAACAGGAAAGCTGAAAAAGAAGGATATTGAAGATTATGCAAACAATGCCAGCTTTACCCTCTTTAGCGATGACAGGGTTAAAACAGCTGCTCCTGCCATTAATGGTTTTCCATATACGGTGGAGTATAATTACACCGTAAAGTATAAGCAAGTGGTTGGATTTCCTACCTGGATGCCCTTACCTGGATTCCAGGTTTCCTGTCAGAATGCTGACCTTGAGATTCGTACTCCCAAGAAATGGGGGCTAAGACATATGGAATTGAACGGGGACTTCAATTTCACCGAAGATCACACTGAGGATGTAAGTACCTATCGCTGGAGTATGTCAGGATTAAAACCTGTTGTCAGGGAATCAGGCCTTCCTAACTACCTTGATTTTATGCCTGCCGTTTATCTTACTCCCTTGGATATAGCCTATGAAACCAGTACAGGGTCCTTTAACTCCTGGCAGGACTATGGGTTTTGGGTGTATGGATTGATCCAGGGAAGAGACATAATCCCGGAAAACAGAATACAGGAACTCAGGTTAATGACAGATACTATCTCCATAAAAAGGGATAAAGTGAAAGCTGTGTACCAGTATATGCAGGCCCGAACCCGTTACGTGAACGTTTCACTGGGAATTGGAGGTTTTCAGCCAATAACGGCAGCTGAAGTGGATCAAAAGGGTTATGGAGATTGCAAAGCTCTGACCAATTACACTCGAGCCCTTTTAAAGAGCGTTGGGATCAAGTCATTTTATGCTGAAATAGGATCGGGATCGAACCGAGAGTTAAAATATCCCGATTTTGCCAGTGTGTATCAAACCAATCATGTGATCCTCTGTGTGCCCGATGAATCAGATACTATCTGGCTGGAGTGTACTTCTCAGACCATTCCTTTCGGCTATATAGGTAAATCTAATTCGGATCGCTACGCTTTGCTGGTTACCGAGAATGGAGGTGTGCTTGCAAGAACGACTAAGTATGAGTATCAAGGTAATAGAAGGGAGTCCCGGACTCATGTGAAATTGGATCCTCAGGGCAATGCCAGGGTTAGCGTAAGTACGGAATTCAGGAATGGTGAATTTGAAGCCATCGACGGTTTGTTGAGTCAATCACATCGGGAACAGCAAGATGCATTACTGGAGTATTTACCCATGGAAGGTTTCCAGATGGAGTCCTTAAATCTGGAGCAGAAAGAAGACAATCAGGCTGTAGCCCAATTAGATATCGTGGGGACGGTGGGTCGACTGGCAGTGAAAGCCGGTACAAGGCTGTTAATCAGACCCACCTATAATTTCAGTTATACAAACTTTGGTCAATTGAGTGAGAATAGAGCTGTCGATTATCATGTGGATGTGGGATATGTACACCAAGATTCGTTTAACATTAGCATCCCTGAGGGCTACACCCTTGAAAAGCTTCCGGAAGATGTATCGCTGGAGGCTTGCGGAGGCTCCTACCAGCTTACTTATAGGCAGAAAGAAAACGCTGTATTTATTTACAGAAAACTGTCTGTTTACAGCGGAACCTATACGAAATCTCAGTTCGAGGATATAAACACATTCAGAAACACACTTAACCGGGCCGATCGGAAAAGGATCGTGTTAAAAGTGGCGGCACCCTAGGGAGCTATCAATTCAATACAACTTTCCTTTCATCCTTAGCTACCAGAATAACAGGCCTCCGATCGATCTCAAAATAATCGGCCAGCGGATCAGGCATGCGACGATAATTCAGCTGGGCATTCAGGTAATATTTACCTTTCTCCATACTTTCAGGAAGCGTAAAACGATAGTTTTCCATTCGTTCCTCCAGAGGATCCAGGCGATTTTCAATTTCCTCCACACAGAGCCACTGTGCATAGGTAAATTCACCCTCAGAATCCAGGAAAGCACTATGATAAAGGCGGTCTCCTTCAATCAAACCATCACGTTCAATGGCTTCGGATAGAGTGCTGTGGGAAGGATAGGCCACCCTGGCATTGCTGGTGATAAAGTACCTGTCGTTGGGATCGTTGGGATTGGGCGGAACAGGAATATGAAGCACTTCTTCACCCGCTTCGTTGTGCAGGCTAACATGCAGCCAGACATCTCTCTCCTCCACCGAACCGGTGGGAAACTTATGCCCGGTGGCCAGGGTTTTTACCATAATCTTGAATTCTACTTCCTGACCCGGAACCAGTTCTTCCGGGAATTCCTGAATATAGACCCCGGCAGCTCCTTCTACAAATCCTTCAAAACCCCCTCCAAACCAGTGATCGGTGTTGTGGGGACGGACAAATCCCATTTTGGCCGGCTTCCCACCCATGGGTTGCATATGACAAACCTGGCAGGGTATTCCGCGGTCGGCAAAGACACTCTCCGAGTATTCAATATGGGTAGCCTTTACCCATACCCCGTATGGATTTTGCTCGTTGTGGCAGGTGGCACAAATGGGAACGTCCTCATAGAGCTCCGACATCTGAGTTTCGTGATGAGGTGACCAGGGGTGCTCCAGATCACCCCGCTTGGGATCGATGCCTTCGGTGGCATGAGATATGTAATCGTGATTGAAGGGCGGATCGTTTTCAAAACGATCAAGTGTGTGGCAAAAATCACAGAAAATTCCCCGGTCCGCCAGCGTACGTGCTTCCTTAGACGGTTTCCAACGATTGTCGGCCGGAATTTTTATATCTGGAATCATGTCGCTCGCAAGAAACGCGGAAGGTGAGTGACAGCCAATGCAATCCTCTTCTACATGGGCCACTTTTTCATCCAGGCCCCTGGAAGGAAGAACGTCTTTGTAGAATTGTGCCTGGAAGAAATCACCGGTGAAACCCTTTGCATGTTGAGAAGAGGACCAGGTCTCAAATTTTTCCCAGTGGCATCCCGAACATACGGCCGGGTCCTCAAAATAGTGGTACTTCTTCTTCTGGTTTTCGGGATCGCTGAGGTCTTTCATACCGGTAAGAGCAAGCAGTAATACCAGAGTAAGAATCGGAATTATTATTTGATGCTTTTTCATGGATAAGCTGATTTAGTATGTTAGTTGAATCCCACCGAAAGGATGCTTTTGATAATGATGTTATCGGCCGGATCGGTGAGGCCGAAGCCCACACCCGCATGCCAGCGAAACTGTCCGTATTTCCCGAAGTAAAGATCAAAGGAAGGAAAGATATAATTCTTCTGTTCTCCAAAGGAATGAGGATCGTATAGCTCACCTATTTTCGAATAGTATTCTAACCGGGGTTGAAAGGTCAGGCTTCCGGTGTACATATAAGCAGCATTGAAAATGAACTCGACTCCTTCACTTACATCCTCTCCGCTTATCTTTTTCTCAAAAGTGGGATTCAGGATGATACGATGGGCCTTGATGTCTTTCTCCATGATGAGTTTGAATTCAATTTCTTCGGAAGTCTTGTATCCTCGACGTGGTAGCTTGTACTCAGCATACAAGGCCAGATCCACGGGAAGCAGGTTCTTTTCAAATAGGGAATAGTAGAGTGCTACTGCCTTGGTTCTTACCCAGCGCAATGAACTGCCTTTGGGCTGTTCAAAGTCGGCATACAGGGCAACGGTAAGCTGATTGGTAATACCGTATTCAATCTCAAAGGAATGAGCCATCAGTCCCTGTCTGCCTACCGTATCCCCAAAAAACGGATATTCATGGTCGGAGGAAGGAATGAAGGAGGTCCAGTAGACCAGTTCTTTCTCATTAGCTTCGGCAGTCTGGTAGCCATAAACCTGATAAAACTGGCCATAAAGTGCGGGTATGGAGGAAAAAAACAGGAAACCCGCTAAGAAAATTTTGAGGGTATTTTTCATCGGGAGCATCGTTATATTGTATGGTCTAGTGAATGTAAGCATATTATTTTCTGGAATCAATGTAAAAAACCCCCTCATGAGGCATCAAAAAAATTTCGTTTGCACATCTTTATTTCTGATCCTGATCACCTCAGTCTCATTTTCTCAAAGCAGTCAGAGTTCTCTGGAAGCAATGCAATGGATCGTGGAAACAGGAGGTCCTGTATACGCCTCACCCGTAATTTCTGAAGGAAGTCTGTATATTGGAAGTACCGATAGTGTGTTCTATGCCATCGATGCCGGTTCAGGGAAAATTCAATGGCGTTATCACGCCGGTAATACCATTCAGTCGAGCGCTGCCGTATTTAAAAACCTTGTCTTTTTTGAAAGTGGGAACCGCTTATTGGCTCTGAATACCAAGGGAAAGTTGAAATGGGAAAAGACCCTGTGTGAGGGGGAGGTCAGGAATCAGCTGGACCCGTGGGACTACCATCATTCTTCTCCCTGCATTCATGAGGGTATCGTTTATATAGGTACTGAACAAGGCATCCTGTTGGGATTTGAGGCCAAATCGGGGGAGCAGGTCCTGAGATCACAGACTTTGTCGGAGCAGCCTATACGCACCACTCCTGTGGTATGGAGGAATCTGGTAATTTTCGGCGACTGGGATGGGGTCTTATATGCGAGCGATATTTCCACGGGATCGCTTGTTTGGAAGTACGATACCCGTAATGACGGAACCTATCCCTGGACCAATGCCATTCTGGGATCCATTCAGGTGACTGACAGTAGCATATATTTCGCCGGTAAATCAAACCGTCTGTATTCTCTGAACGCCCGAACCGGGAAGCCCAACTGGCACTATAGCTCTCCTACGGATCAGTGGCTTATCGGGGGACCGGTAGTTCATAATGGAATTGTATACCTGGGAAGCTCCGATCAACATCTGTTTCATGCCATTGATGCAAGCAGAGGCACCCTATTATGGACTGTGGATATGGATTGCAGGACCTGGGGTAGTGCATGGGTGGATGCAGAGAAGGTCTATATTGGGAGCAACTCCTTGTATGCAATTGAAAAGGTCTCGGGAAATATCATACAGCAATGGGAATTTCCTCAGGTGCATGAGGATAAGATGTATGGAGAATACACTGACCGCAGCGCCAATTTTCATTCTTCGCCCCTGGGTTTTAAGAACATGATCATCCTGGGATCTGACGATGGAAGTATCTATGCAATAAGAAATTTATAGTTGGATGATAACACGGGTTCCCTTTCCCGTTAACGATTCTATATACATTCTTCCATGGTGAGAACGGATGATCTGTCTACATAAGCTGAGACCAATGCCTGAACCCTCCTTTCGGGTTGTAAAAAAGGGGATGAAAACCTGTTCCAGTTTATCGCCGGGTATACCTTCCCCGTTATCCCGAACGGCAAATGAGAACTGGCCTTCTTCATTCTGAGCACAGGATAATTCAATTTCCGGATTTTTAGTTTGACTCAGGGCTTCCATGGAGTTTTTCACCAGATTTATAAGCACCTGTTCCAGCATCTGCTGGTCGGCTTCCATTTCCCCGGAACAGGAGACAGATTTAAAAAAATGGACACCCTTAGCTTGAAATTCGCTTTGGAACAATTGCTCAATTTTGGAAAACAAGTCCTGGATGGCAAAATTCTCAAGCTTAAGGGGCGGCAAACCAGTAAGCTTCTTGTACCTCTCAATGAACTCCACCAGGCCACTTGAGCGTTCTTCAATTATGGAAGCACTCTGAATGGCATCCTCCAGGGCCTCCAGCTTAATTTCTTCCAGCTTTTTTGCCTGGTCTCCATGAGCCAGCTTTTTGCGTATGGCCATGGACAGGGTAATGATCGGAGTCATGGAATTCATAATCTCATGGTTTATTACCCTGATCAGTTTCTTCCAGGAGCGGATTTCCTGCTCTTCCATATGGTGGGTGATGTCACTAAATGCCGCAATGTAGACCCTTTCTTTTTTAAGTTTGATCTGAGATACCAGGAGGCTAAGGAGAGATACACCTCCAGCCTCCTTGTTTATGGGCAGGGTAAGTTGATCGCCATTGCGCAGATCAAGAAGCTTCGAACTAAGGCCGGGATGCCTGGAATCCAGTTCGGTCAGAAAGCTGATGGGCCCTGTTTCCAGCGATTCAGTGGCTGAGTGATTTATGGACCAGACCCTGCCGGTATCATCGAAGGTTAGAATGCCGGTGCTCACATTATCCAGAATGTTTTCCAGGTAGTGTGCCTGAACCTCCAGGTCGATTCGCGTTTCTTTAAATTCCCTGATCAGCTTTTCCAGGGCTTCATTGAGACCTCTGAAATTCTTCTGCACATAGCGGACAGAATAATGCAAAGTAGGATCATGCTCATGCATATAGGAAAGAAAGTTTCCCAGAATCCGGTTGGTCCGGTTCACATGGTAGATCAGGCGAAGAGTAATCAGGAAGGCAAGGATTCCAATGCCAATGGCTGTTGAGGGTTGCTGTCTGGAAATGAGGAAATGGAAAAACAAGAATGCTGCAGCGAATATCAGCAGGCAATGCAGAACAATGGAAATATAGAATCGGTTAGAGCCCATATTTTTTCAATTTGGCATACAGAGTGGTGCGGGAAATATTCAGCATTTGTGCGGCTTTGGAATGATTACCTCTGCATTTCTCCATGACGGTTAGAATAGTTCTTCGTTCCACATCGTCCAATTTGAAGGATGCATCACTGGTCCTATCCTGGAGCTCAAACAGATGAAGATCTTCTGGTCCTAGTTCCAATTGTTCGCTCAGGATGACTGCCCGTTCCATGGTGTGCTTCAATTCCCTAACATTTCCGGGCCAGGGGTATTCCCTCAGTTTTAGCAGGGCCTTTTTACTCAGTTTTAGCCCCCTTTTGTTGTATCTTCTACTGTATTCGTCCAGAAAAGCCTTGCCTAATATAAGCACATCCTCTTCGCGATCTCTCAATGGGGGCACATCTATGGCAACTGTATTCAACCGGTAGAATAAATCTTCCCGAAATTGATCTTCCCTAACCATCTTTTGCAGGTCCTGGTTTGTAGCAGAGATTAGCCGGATATCGATTTTAATGGCCTGCTGATCACCCACACGGATCAGCTCTCTGTTCTGAATGACCTGAAGCAGTTTGGCCTGTGCGGATTTAGGAATGTTTCCTATTTCATCCAGGAAAAGTGTGCCTTCATCGGCAGTTTCGAAACGTCCTGCACGGTCTTCGCGGGCATCGGTAAAAGCACCTTTCACATGACCAAACATTTCACTTTCAAATAGACTTTCACTCAGGGAGCCCATATCTACGCCAACAAATATTTGGTCGGAACGATGGGATCGTCTGTGGATTTCCCTGGCAATGACTTCTTTCCCGGTTCCATTTTCACCCAGGATGAGGACATTGGCATCGGTAGCAGCCACCCTGTCTACCGTATTCATTAATTGGGACATGAGCTCAGAGGATGCGTTGAGCATTCGAAACTCTTTATCAAGATCCTCGGATAGTTGTTTTTGCCTTTTCTTCAACTTCTTGACCTCACGTCCCGATTTATACAGCTGAAAAGCATTGGTCAGCGTGACAATCAGCTTCTCCGGATCCCAGGGTTTAGCAATAAAATCCGTAGCCCCTTCCCGGATACCTTTTACAGCCAATTCAATATCCCCGTAGGCTGTGATCAAAATAACCGGTAGGAGGGGTTCTTTCTTTTTGATCTCATTCAGCCAGAAAATCCCTTCGTTTCCGGAAGTTTCGCCCATGGCAAAGTTCATATCTAACATGACCACGTCATAGCTGTTTCGCCACATCATTTCATGGATGCGGGAAGGCTGAGTGAGGACATCAATGGTCTTAAACTCGTCTTTCAAAAGGATCCTTAGAGATTCCAGGATCTGAGCGTTGTCATCGATGATCAATATCTTTGCGGGGACCATGCTTACAGAAATTGCAGGTAATTTACACTGATTCGTTCATAATCCTGACACACTGTGTTCAGTTTCTGAACAGGTTCAAGGGGGGAATTCTAAGGCTTGACAAGGTAAAAGCCTAATAATAAGGATAATGATAAGAGAGAATACTTTTTGGCATTCATTTGGCATAATGAAAGAAAATCCCTGAATCCCAGACTATGATCTTCAATTATTTCAAATATGCTTTTCGCAACCTGGTCAAGCAGAGAGGAAGAACCCTGATCAACCTTTTCGGACTTTCCTTCAGTATTGCCATAGTGATCATCATCTTCCTATTTGTAAGTGGTGAACTGAGCTATAATAAATTCCATGAGAACGGGAACAGGATCTACCGCATGTATAGTTCGGTTAATGCCATTGATCGCGGTACCATATATTCTCCCTACCAGCCACCCAATATGGCCGCTGCACTTGAAGAAAGCATTCCGGGCGTTGAGGCCACCTGTCGACTCAAGCTAGCCTCAGCTTTTATCGGTCCGGACGAAGACTTATTTCAGCAATATGTGGGATTTGTGGATTCCACTTTTTTCGAACTTTTTAGCTATGAGATCGTTGCGGGAGACCGGGAAACGCCCTTACACAAACGGAAAAGTGTTGTGCTGACAGAAACTGTAGCCAGGAAAATTTTTCAGGACAGCCTGGTTCATCTGGACGACCTTATCGGCAAAACCCTCAAGTTTCCGGAAAGGCCTCCTTTTAATATATATACGGTAACGGCCATCATTGCCGATCCCCCCGTACATACTTCCTTCTACTGGGATGTATTAATACCCTATGTCCATGCCGGGCCATACCCGCGAAGTAATGATTTTGGAGGGGACACCTATGTCTATGTCATGCTGGATGAAAACAACCAGGCAGCAAATCTCGAAACCCAGGCCCAGTCTTTAATCGAAGACTTTCACGGTGAAGGTATCTCGCAGTATGTGCAGATGGGATTTTTGAAAGAAGGCGAACATGACTTTGCTTACCATTTTATGCCCTTCAGGGACCTGTATCTGGGGACGGAGGAAATCAGGGGATCCTACGAGGAAAGGGGGAATAGGACTTCACTATATATTCTTTCCAGCATTGCAGCTCTTATTCTCCTTATTGCCTGTTTTAATTATGTAATGATCTCCATTGGAACAGCCCTGAACCGGGTGGGTGATTTTGGGATGATGAATGTAGTAGGAGCCCGAAGGTGGCAGATCCTTGCCCAGTTTGTGGTGGAATCTTTTTTGCTAACCCTGATTTCCTTATTCCTGGGGATCATTCTGGCGGAACAGTTATTGCCTCTTTTTAACCGTCTGGCAAATGACGATCTGAGCTTTTCTCTCTATTCAAGGGGAATTAATTTCGTATTCCTCTTTGGCATCCTGATTTTCATTGTTGGGAGCACAAGCTTCTACATAGGTTTTTATCTGCTTCGAAGAAGCAATCCACTTCGCTTCCTTCGCAAGGAAATGCTTTCCGTAAGGCGTAATGGTGTAGCCCGGGTATCAGTGGTTCTGCAATTCTTCATAGCGATTACCCTTCTGATTTCGGGAGGAGTGATTCTCAAACAGCTGCATTTCCTGGTGAACACCAATGTGGGTTTCGAAAAAGAGAACACCGCTGTCATACACGTGGATTTTGCCATGGATAAGATCCAGACCCTGAAGGAACAATTTCTGGGATCTCCTCATATTAAAAGCGTAAGCATGAGTGATCGGAATTTTGATAGCGGGAGCAGTTCCCAGGGTATTAAAAACCATAAGGGCGAATTAACCACGGTCCGCTTTCTCAGGTCCGATCCGGACTACATAGAAACCCTGGGGCTGGAACTAATTGCAGGACGAAACTTTCTTGCCAGTGAGGCTGACGACAGCATTCCCAAAGTCATAGTCAACGAAACTTTACTCAGGGAGCTGGAGATCGAGGATCCTATAGGTGAAAGGGTGGTGGTGGATTCTGATGGCAGAGCAGTGGATATCATCGGAGTAGTCAGGGATTTCCATTACGATTCCATGCATGAGGAGGTCGAAGCTCTAATGCTCCATATCTTTTCTTACAACAGCATATGGTATCTGTTTGTAAAAGCAGAAGAGGGTCAGATGGCTTCCGTTCTAGAGCATTGTGAAAAAGTATGGATGGAGGTGGTGCCTGAGTTTTCCTGGGAATATGAATTTTTAAGCGAAGTTCTGGAGGGGCAGTATGAAGACGAAGACCGCTGGAGTCGTGTTGTAGCCTATGCTGCAGCCATTGCCATATTGCTTTCCTGTCTGGGCCTGATGGGCATCAGCGGCATTCTGGTTGCCAGACGATTTAAGGAGGTGGGTATCCGAAAAGCCAATGGAGCCACAGTAAAAAAGATCATTGTCCTTTTAAATATGGACATCATGAAGTGGGTCCTTATAGCCTACATTCTGGCTTGCCCGGCTGCCTTTTTCGCCATGCGTCGCTGGCTTCAGGATTTTGCCTTCCGCACGGAAATCTCCTGGTGGATTTTTGTACTTGCAGGTTTAGCTGCTTTGCTTATATCCATTCTGACGATCACACTGCAAATCTATCGCGTTGCCAGACAAAATCCAGTGAACTCACTGAGATATGAATGAGCTCCTGCGGAGCTCCTATGGGGGAGAAATCCAGCCTTTATTTGCACTGAGAATGCAAAGATAAATTTATTGTTTAGTTCAAATAACTTATAAATAAGTTTGGAGAACTAAGAAATAAGTTATATGTTTGATGTGTAATAAGGCAAAAAGGTGATCAAATGACAACCCTGACCAAAGCGGAAGAACGGATTATGCAAATACTGTGGGACCTCGAGCGAGGATTTATCAAGGATATCCAGGAGCAGTTCCCCGATCCCCAACCCCCATACAATACCATCTCGACCATTGTACGGGTGCTTGTGAAAAAGGAAATTGTCTCCTACAAATCCTACGGAGGATCCTACCAGTATTTTCCTTTGATAACACGCGAGGAATATCGCAGCGAGCAAATGGGCCGGCTCATGAAAAACTATTTTGGCAACTCTTTGAAGGAGGTGGTGAATTTCTTTTCAGAGAAGAAAGACCTGGATGTGGATGAGCTGGATGAGGCCATGAAAATGTTGAAGAATCTGAAAAAAGAGAAGGACAAATAGGAAAAGCATTAAGCATGGTCCCTTTCATGATATACCTGCTGGAGACAGGCATCTGTCTGAGCCTGCTCTATCTGGCTTACTGGCTCTTCCTACGGAAAGAAACCTATTTCAATTTCAATCGACTTTTCCTGGTGGGAAGTCTAATCCTGGCCATGGGGGTACCCTTATTACACCTCAGCCTGGATATTACCCCTGGAAGCTCACTGGAAAGCCCGGCGCTAGGGGTTCTTAAATTCAGGAGTTCCTATGAGGAACTGGTGAGGCTGATTGATGCTGATTTTGGCACAGAGCCGGGATCAAGGCATGAGGTAGGAGGAGACAGGCAGGCCGGGATGGACGATGGAGGCAGTCAGCCTTCAGAACTGCGACACAGTAAGAGTATCAATGATGATTCCATGCAAGGCAGCTCTGACCGTTTTGTCGGCCGATCGTCATTTTCTCTATCAAGAATTCTTTTTATTCTATATATAAGTGGAGTTTTATACTTCTTTGCCAGGTTTGTATACCTGGTCATCCGACTCTATCTGCTGGCCCGTAAAAACAGGGTGGTCAGACAGGAAGGTTTCCGGATGGTCGAGATCGAAGAAGAAATCTCTCCATTCTCCTTTTTCCGCTTTCTGTTTATTAACCACGGATCTTTTGACGATTCGGAATTACGTCATGTGCTGGAGCATGAAAAGGCCCACATCAGGCAAAGGCACAGCACAGATCATCTTTTTGCACATGCTTTAGCCGTTTTTCAGTGGTTTAATCCATTTGCCTGGCAAATGCGAAAAGCATTAAAAACCACACACGAGTACATTGCCGACAGGCAAGTGATCGACGGGGGAATTGAACGTGTTGATTACCAGTCCTTATTACTAAAACAGGTGATCGGGTATCACTCTGTAGAACTTGTAAACAACTTCAATTTAAAACCCATTAAACAACGAATAGCCATGATGAATAGAAGCAAATCGGGACTATCAGCAAAGCTTAAAGCCACACTGGTAGCACCCTTCGCAATATTACTTTTCTTCCTTTTTGCTGATTTTACACTGAAAGGAAGCGATAGTGGATTTTCCGGACCCGTTCCGGATTTATCCGGACTCTGGATCAAGCAGAATAAGGATGATTTTAGTCCGGCACTTTATATCCATGGTAACAGTTTTTCCTTTTCCGAAGGAATTGAGATCAGGGATTATCAACTGATAGTGGAAAAGGATGCTCTGGTACTATCACAGGGATCCACTTCCCCGGGAACCCGCGTAAACTATGAACTGGGAGGTGACAAATTGGTGCTTTGGTGGAATAAGGTGCAGAGCACAACCTACCTTCGTTCCTCTGCAGCAAATACACTGGACCATTTCCTGGCTAAAAGCAAGCAGGAGGTGGATCTGCCCTACATTTCTCAATACCGGTTGATGGAACCGGAATCCTCCCTATGCCGAATTGCTTTTGGGAAGAAGCAAGGAGAAGGATTGTCGGTTAGCTTCAATGGAAAAGAATCTTCATTGAATGAGGTGACAAAACTCATCGAAAAGGAAAGGGAGAAGGTCTTCCTGCTGGATCAAAAACGGTTTACGGTCATGTTTCTGGTTGACAAGGGCATACCTATGTCACAGGTAGACCTGGTCAGGCAGAAGCTGAGAAAGACCGGTTCCCTGCTCATTGCTGAGGGAGGCTATCCTCAGGGAAATGTGAATCTATCTCCCTTGATCTATCATACGGTCGGGCTTCCCCGTGTACTTCCTCCCTTGAATGCGAAAGTACTGGACAAGAAGGAAGTTGAGAAATCGGGTGGACAGATCTTTACCATTGACCTATCGGCAAGAAATACCAGTCCCAAAACGCTGGACGCTGGACTAAAAAACTTTATCTCCGGGAGCAAAGGCGGGAAGTATGTCATCTCACTGGAGTATGATGGGACTGTACCCTATGGTCAGTATGTGGAAAGTGTCGATATGGTCTGGAAGGTGGTTTA
>Ga0180436_10000673_pt1 | contig 34614 bp, 36 predicted proteins | sample SS_ome_2_FD_132434 | JGI IMG/M metagenome (GOLD analysis project Ga0180436, IMG submission 132434) | Hypersaline lake sediment archaeal communities from the Salton Sea, California, USA - SS_3_S_2 metaG | ecosystem: Environmental > Aquatic > Non-marine Saline and Alkaline > Hypersaline >... | reverse complement strand
TGTTTTTTCATAATTATTGATTAAAAATATGCACCGACCATATCAAGAATTTTTAAAATTTTTCTAAAAAAACCTTAAAATATGCTAAAGTGCGTTAAGTAGGGAGTTGTACGAAATGCCATTTTTGTTTAGAATCAAAATATACAATAAATTTTATATTATGGAACAACATGCTCAAGACGAACCAATACAAAAAATTACATTAAGATGTGACTGTGAAGATGATGCTCGTTTTTTTGCTGAAGATGATCCAACATTGAGAATTGCAAGATTACGAGGCGCACACATCGAAAGAAATGGAACGGAAATCACCATGACATCAGGTGTTGCTAGAAAAAATCTTCAAGAAGTTCTTGGACATGAAGAGCTAGGTTTCTTATTTACGCATCCTATGCTAGAAAATCCAGATAGTATGGAGATACACTAAAAATGGCACATCGCACAACAGGCGCATTTAGCGGTTCGGGCTTTTTCTTCCGGGCGGCTTTCGCACGCCCAAAAGCCCTCACCCAACTTTTTTAACGGTGGTTTCATGCCTTACGGCATGATATTATACCACCGTCAAAAAGTTCGCTAATGCGCCGAACGTTGCACGAAATAAAAATTTATTTATGAATCATAAAGTTCTAGAAACAAGATTAAGAAATCAAAAAGAAACTACTAAGGCTGCCATTGAGCAATTCAATAGTCAATCAACTAAAACTATTGATGAGTTCAATAAATTTTATCTTTATATTACTTCACTCAGTAGTGGTGCTATTGTAATTAGTATAACTTTTTTAGGTAACTTAATAGATAAGATTAAAATTATTGAAATTTTTCTTTTTGGCTCTCAAATCAATTTGCTTTTTATTGCATGGATATTTCTATTTATTTCGATTTTTTCAGGATTAATACGTATTTTTAGCCATATAAATTATTCATATTATGCAAGGGCTTCACATATGTTATTCGAAAAAATTAGGCTTTCGGAAATAGAATTAGAATATTTTCAAGAACGACAGGATAATATTATTAATCCAGAAGATTTCTCAATAGATGATCAAAATTTTGAAATTGGTGATGAAAAAGAAAAATTAAATAAATTATCCAAAAAAGAAAAATTTCAATTCTCTTTCTTTAAGTTATGTGAATATATCAATAGAACCAGTTTCATTGTTGGAATATTCTTTTTGATTTCTTTTGGTATTATTACTTTATCAGTAATAGTATAAATTTTTACATCGTACAACAGCGGGCTAGCCGGTTCGCTCACTAAATAAAATTATTTTTAACAACAATATTAATGGAATGGCTTAGTTTAGGACTTTCAATAATTGCATTTATAACATCCACAGCAGTTGCCAAGTGGGGTTGGTGGAGACATCGCAATATTTATGAAATAGAATTTGAATATTGTGATCCTGCAACTTATAAAGATGAAAAAAAGAATCCACTGAAAACCAAGTTAAATTCGGGAGGATATACTATTTTAAATAGTTATTACGATAGCCCTCATTACACTGTTATATTAGGAAAAATTAAAAAATAATTTTATTTTTTACGTTCGCTCACCCATATTTTTTTGCATTGGTCGCCCTTCGGGCATATTATACCAATGCAAAAAACATCGGCTAGCCCGCGGCCGTTAGACGCCATTAAATATTAGAATTATGAAAAATAGAAAAAAAAGAACAATTGAAGATTATATTTTTTGGGCAATAATAATTGGAGGGCCATTATTTATGGTTGCATACGTATTATCTGGAGTAATCCACTATGTTTATTTTTACAAGGGTGTCTAACAGGCGAATATTCAGTTCCGCTCCTCCGTCGCTTAAGCCCAAATTAGCCTTTCCTTGTTCCGGTGGTTTCACGTCTGGCGATGTGATATTATATCACCGTCACTCGTCAGGCTAACTTCCCACATACACCGGACGTTAGACAACATATTTCCCCCTTGCATTTTTTCAATTTTGTGTTAATTTATAGACGTACGAAAAGTACGGTAAATGCGTAAGTTAATAAGAAGGATATCAACCTTCAATGACCAATTGGTCGCGTAGGGGAAAGAAAGGCTTACACTAGCTACGAAAGCCAAGTAGAATCCTCCGGTGAGACACCATCGTTAACAAATCAATTAAGTGCCTTTTACAAGGAATCAAGGTGGTACCGCGGACCCGTTAGGGTTTCGTCCTTGAGACCGGGAAAGGCTTTTTTTATATTTGTACTAACTTATAACCATTAATAATAACTCCTAACTATATGAACGACAATAAATCATTTAAAGAAGTAGATGCAAAACAATCATTTCCTGAAATGGAAAAGAAAATGCTCGATTTTTGGGAAGATCAGGCAATTTTTGAAGAATCTGTAGCAAGAAGAAAGCAAAACGATAAATATGTTTTTTATGATGGTCCTCCGTTTGCGAATGGACTTCCGCATTATGGACATATTTTAGCTTTATCTTTAAAAGATGCAGTTACGCGATATTGGACTATGAAAGGCTATTACGTTCCTAGAACTAATGGATGGGATTGTCACGGGCTTCCTGTTGAATATGAAATCGAAAAACAATTGGAAATGTCAGGAAAAAAGGATATTGAAGAATATGGTGTTGGAAAATTTAATGAAAAATGTCGTGAAAGTGTATTTAAATACACAACTGAATGGGAGAAAATGTTTAGACAGATTGGTCGTTGGGTAGATCGCGATGATACTTACGCTACTTTAGAGAATAATTATATGGAATCAATTTGGTGGGTGTTTAAGCAGATATGGGATAAGGACATGGTTTATCAAGGACATAAATCAATGCATATCTGCCCACGTTGTGAAACTCCTTTATCAAATTTTGAAGTAACTCAAGGTTATGCCGACGTTACTGATCTTTCAGTTGTTGCAAAGTTTGAATTAAAAGATGAACCTGGAACTTATATCCTTGCTTGGACAACAACTCCTTGGACGCTTCCTGGAAACGTTGCACTAGCTTTAGGTGCAGACATTAATTACATCAAAGTTAAGGAAGGGGATTCAACATATATAATTGCCAAGGATTTGGTTGAAAAAGTAATGGGGGATAGAGAGTATGAAGAAGTTGGATCAGTAAATGCAAAAGACCTAGAAGGCAAAGAATACAAACCGTTATTTCCTTTTTATGAAGGGAAACTAGAGAATAAAGCATACGTTGTTTTATTAGCTGATTTTGTTTCAACTGAGGATGGTACCGGTGTTGTACATATTGCTCCTGCATTTGGTGAAGATGATTTGAATATAGGTATTGAAAACGGATTGGAAGTATTGCAGCACGTTAATGGTGATGGAACTTTTAAAGATGAAGTTGAGCCATGGGCAGGTAAGTTTGTGAAGAAGATGGATCAAAACATTTCTGATTGGCTTGATGAAAATGGCAAATTATTCAGCAAAGAGAATTATCGGCATTCGTATCCTCATTGTTGGCGATGTGATACTCCTTTATTGAACTATTCTACAAAAGCCTGGTTTATTAAAGTTACAGAAATAAAAGATAAACTTTTAGCTAATAATCAAAAAATCCATTGGCAACCTGAACATATTAAAGACGGAAGGTTCGGAAAATGGCTCGAAGGAGCCCGTGATTGGAATATCTCACGAAACAGATTTTGGGGATGTCCGATTCCAATTTGGGAATGTGAATGCGGTGAATATAAAGCAATCGGTTCTGTTGAAGAATTAAAAGAAAATTCAATTGATGGTAAATTGCCTGAAAGACATGGTGATTTAGATCTTCACATTCCACATATCGACGATATTAAATTTAAATGTGAAAAATGTGACAAAGAAATGTCTAGAATTCCTGAAGTTTTGGATTGTTGGTTTGAATCAGGTTCAATGCCATATGCACAATTACACTATCCTTTTGAAAATAAAGAATTATTTGAGAATAATTTTCCAGCTCAGTTTATTGCTGAAGGATTAGATCAAACTCGTGGTTGGTTTTATACTTTACATGTAATTTCAACGATTTTGTTTGATAAACCTGCATTTGAAAACATCATTGTTAATGGAATCCTTTTAGCAGCAGATGGTGAAAAGCTTTCTAAACGAAAAAAGAATTATCCTGATCCTAAAATGCTATTTGATACAAGGGGTGTGGATGCTATGAGATTTTTCTTGTATTCATCAACAGCACCATTGGCTGAGGATGTTAGGTTTAGTGAAAAGCATGTTGATGAACTTATTAAAAAATTCCTTTTAACTCTTTGGAATACATATAGCTTCTTTGTTACTTATGCGAATATTGATAATTTTGACCCAAATAAGATAAAAGATGGATTTAAACCTAAAAACAAGCTTGATCAATGGTTGTTATCAGAATTAAACCAGCTGATTAAAGAATCTACGGAGCATCTAGATGATTATAATCTTACAAAAGGAACTCGACCAATGATGGAGTTTGTTGATAATCTTTCGAATTGGTATGTACGAAGATCTAGAAGGCGTTTCTGGAAGTCAGAAAACGACGGAGATAAAAACGAGGCTTATTCAACTTTATATCTTGTTTTAGTTGATTTAGTTAAATTGATGGCACCGTTTACACCGTTCATTTCTGATGAAATTTATCAAAATCTAACTTCAAATGTTAAAGAAAGCGAAAGCTCAGTTCATTTATGCGATTGGCCTAAACCAAACGAAGATCTGATTAATGAAGATTTAAATAATGAGATGGCTGTAATTCGTCGAATTGTAAATTTGGGTCACGGGGTTAGAGCGAAAGCTCAAATCAAAGTTAGGCAGCCTTTAGGAAAAGTTCAGGTTGGACTTCCTGATAGTGTTGATCCAAAGATCGTTGAAGCTCAAAAAGAGGTGATCTTAGAGGAATTAAATTGTAAAGAGCTCGAAGTACTAACAGAAGTTGGAGATGTTGTGCAGAAAATTGTAAAACCAGATGCCAGAAAACTAGGTCCTAAATTTGGAAAAGATGTACAAAAAATAATCCAGGAAGTTAAAGAAGGAAATTTTGAAGAATTAGACACTGGAGGTATCCAAGTTGGTGAATTTGAATTAGAACCAGGAGAATTTGAAATCGGATTTGAAGGAAAAGAAGGATTCGATGTCCAGGGTGAAGCTGGATTTGTTGTGATTCTCGATACAAATATCACTGATGATCTACGAAATGAAGGTTATGCACGTGAAGTTGTACGATTTGTTCAGGAAATGCGTAAAAAGGCAGATTATGAAGTTTATGAACGAATTTATGTTCAAGTTAAAGCTGAAGGAGATATTGAAGCAGCGGTTACTCAATTTGCTGACTATATTAAACGCGAAACCTTAGCTATTGAATTACAACAAGGCGGTGATTTTGAATGGGATAAAGAAGAAGAAGTTGAGATTGATGGTGAGAAGGTTGTGATTGGGGTAAGAAAGGAAGATTAGAGCTTGACAGATTTGTGTATGAGTTTATAATTAGTTCCTGTGTTTGATCCTTTTGAAGTGATCTGCACGGAGGTCTATGACAACACGCACGACGAACATCGGAAAGGAGATAAATATGACCGTGTTCCGTATCGTGTTCACCGCCGTCTTCATGATGGCATTGGTATGCTGTTCCAAGCCCCAGGAGCAGTCCACGAAAGCTGACAAAAAAGGGGCTATGTCGGTGAAAGTCTCTCCGGAGGCGGTTCGAGAGGCCCAAAAAGCCTGTGCGGAAGTGTTTGAAAGCACTCGCAAGGAAAAGGGGCGTGCTCTCACCCCGAAGGAGCGTCAGGTGCTGGCGGCTGACTGTCGCAAGATGCCTGAACTCATCCAGCTCACCAAGGAGGTAGAAAAAGCTGCGATGACCAACTTCTAGTAGACCTCACACCTCGGGCGCGGCTGTTGTTCTGACAGAATTACCGCGCCCTCCCACAACTCCACTTATCGAACAAACCTTGCTTTCAATTACCCATTTCAGTATAATTTTTTGCGACTAATAAACCATCATAATTTATTAAAATATGCTAAAAAGAGCTTTAATTGGAATTGTACTCAATGCTGCAGGACTATTCTTAATTGTAGAATTCTTAAGTGAAGTCACTGCAACTGGAGGATTTAAAGTTTATTTAATTGGAGGTATTATTTTAGGCCTATTAAACACATTTATTAAGCCGTTAATGAAGATTCTGTCATTACCATTTGTTCTTATAACAGCTGGTTTGTTTTTGATTGTGATCAATGCAATTATTCTTTATTTAACACAGTGGGTAATAAATGTTATGGAATTCAGAGATGTTGCTTTGAATTTTGATGGAATGGGAGCTTATCTAATAGCTGCAATTATTCTTGGTATTATTAACTGGGCAACTAATTTATTTTTAAAACATTAAAACATGCAAGAATTTATCAAAATATTTCAAATGATCGTAGCAGTATTGCTAATTTTATCTATATTATCTCAACAAAGAAGTTCTGGTTTATCTGCAACTTTTGGTGGAACAGGAAGTTTTAGTGTGAGCAAACGTGGAGCAGAAAAGATTTTGTTTAGATTTACTATAATACTGGCTATTCTGTTTGTATTTAGCTCAGTTCTTTACTTATTCGTGTAATAAATTATGAAGAAGCCATCAGGTTTTCTGAGAGTAATTAAAAGTTACTCAAAAGCAGAAAAAATAATTAGTCTTTTTCTTATTGCCATCATTCTTTTATTTGGTGCAAAGATTATTGTTGATGGATATTATTTAAAAGTGGCTAAAGGTAAAGAAGGAGTTTATACTGAAGGTTTTCAAACAGGTATTTTTAGAGTGAATCCTGTTTATGCAGATCTAAATGAGGCTGATAGAGATGTCAGCAAGCTGGTTTTTAGAGGTTTAACCAAATATAATCCAGAAACACAGGCAATTGTTGGTGATATGGCAGATATAACTGTTAGTGAAGATAAATTAACTTATACTTTTGAGATAAAAGATAATATAAAATTTCATGATGGAGAGATTTTAGATGCTGATGATGTAATTTTCACTTTTCAGACTCTAATTCAGAATCCTGAACTTCAAAATCCTATTTTAAGAGCTAATTTTGAAGGAGTTGAGATTACCAAGATTAGTGATATGGCAGTGGAATTTGTTTTAACTGCTCCAAATTCGTTTTTTATTACAAATACTACTGTTGGTGTATTGCCTGAGCATATTTTAAGCGAAGTTCCAATCTATGATCTTTTCAATCATGAGTTCAATTTTAGTCCTGTTGGGACCGGACCTTATAAAGTAATGACTCCTTTGAATACAAATATGAAAGGTGTAACTCAGATTGTTTTAGAGAGATTTGATGAATTTTATGGAGAGCTTCCTGAAATTTCACAGGTTAGATTTTTTGGATATCCAACAAAACAGGATCTAATTGATAATATTGATACTTTAAATGCTATTCCAAAGGTTACTGAAGAAATAATTGAAGCTGTGAATGAAGATCCAAGATTTTCAATGTATGGATATTCTTTGCCTCAATATTTTGCAGTGTTTATTAATATGGATAATCAAGTATTAAAGAGCGAAAAAGTTAGAGAAGCGTTACAACAATCAATTTATAAAGATGCATTTTTAGATATTATGCCAAATACAATTAGAGTTGAAACACCTGTTATGAGCTTAGATCAAGATGATTATAGATATACTGCTAATTTAGGTGATGCAAGAGAGACTTTGTACGATGCTGGTTGGATAAAATTTACACCTGGAGAAGAAGTTGAAACTGAAGAAGATGAAATTACTGATGTTTCAGCTGATGAAGAAGTTGAAGAAGATGAATCTCCTGAAGTTACAGATACAGAAATAACTGAGGAAGTTGTTGAGGAAGAAACAGAAGTTATAATGCGAAAAAACGCAGCTGGAACTCTTTTAGAATTAAGATTGGTAGCAAGATTATATCCTGAAGGATCATATAAGTATAACGAAACACAAACAGTAATTAATTATTTACAGGAAAACTGGCAAAAAGCTGGATTTAAAATCAATATCGAGCTTTATGATGCAACAACTCTACAAGAAAAAATTGCTGCAAGAGATTATGATTTGCTGTTATTTGGGCAGGGTCTTGGTTACAATTTAGATTTATATGGATATTGGCATTCAACTCAGGCTGGTGAAGGTGGTCTAAACCTTTCTAATTATGAAAGTTTTGCAGTTGATACAATGATAGAACAAATCCGTGAGACTTTTGATGAAGAAGAGAAAGAATCACTACTTGATAAAATGGCTGCAATAATTCAAGAAGATATTCCAGCAATATTCCTTTATAGACCTGTTTATTACTATGCTTCAGATAATAAAGTGCAGGGAATTAATTTAGATGACTTAGCATTCACTTCTGATAGATTTTGCAGAATCAACGAATGGACGTTTTAAGCTTTACAATCAGGCTTAATTACTATATCTTATCAAAGCTTTAAATTATTAAATCACATAATCATGCAAATTATATTAACTCAAAAAGTAGATAAACTAGGCCGAAGAGGCGAAGTTAAAACAGTTAAAGAAGGATATTTTAGAAATTATCTTCTTCCAAAAGGATTAGCTTTTGCAGTTACACCAAAAAGATTAAAATGGGCAGAAGCTGAAATGGAGAAAATCGTTAAAGAAAAAGAAGAATTAGTTAAAGAAGCATCTAAATATAAAGAACAATTAGATGCTCTAACACTTACTTTTGAAGAAAAAACAACTGATAAAGACACTTTATATGGATCAATAGGCGAAAAAGAACTTATTGCTGCACTAGAAGAACAAGCAAAAATGAAAATTGACAAAAAACAACTAAAACTTGCAGAACCAATCAAAAAAATAGGAACTCACGATGTAAAAGTAGCATTAGCAGATGGTGTAGAAGCAAGTGTAAAAGTTGAAGTAAAAGCTAAAGAATAATGCCTAAAATTTTAGGATTAGACTGGGGCCATAAGCGCATTGGAGTTGCAATAAGTGATTCTGAAGGCTTAATGGCTTTTCCACGTACGTCAATTGAGAATAATAAAGATGCAATTTCTAAAATTGGAGAGATTTGTAGCGAAGAAAACGTGAATTTGATAGTTTTAGGGTATCCATACAACCTAGAGGGTGAAAAGAACGATTCAACAAAAGCTGTTGAGGCTTTTGCAGAAGCCATAAATCAAGAATTGAATATTGATGTAGATTTTCATGATGAAAGGTTGACAAGTGTAGAAAGTGATAGTATAATTAGATCTATTAATATAAAAAGAGAAGATCGCAAAAAAGAAACAGATATAATTGCGGCTTCACTTATTCTCAAAAATTATTTAGACTTAAAAAGTCAGGGAAACGGGGACAAAGGGGCTAACAAGAAATAATCATGGAAATCTTACTTGTTATTGCCTTAATACTTATAGGAGTTTACGTAGTAGCTATACTGCTTGAACTGCTAAGTCAAAAATTAGCAAAACAAAGACAATACGCAAAAAAATATAAGGTTTTAGAGGTTCGTGTTTCAAAAGAGAATGAAACAGGACCAATTGTTGCTGAACAGATTTTCTCATCAATGCATGGGATTTATCATAAATTAGGATTTTGGCGCACTTTATTAGGTGGAAGACAAGATAAAATCAGTTTTGAAATCGCAAATAGTGGAAGCCACATTAAATTTTTTATTGCATTCCCTCCAAAATATAAGAATTTCATTGAAGGCCAGATTTATGCTCAGTATCCAGATGTTGAAATTCATGAAGTTGAGGATTATTCAAAAATCCAACCAACTGAAATCGCTGAAAACGAGCAAGAAGTTCAACAAGAAGGATTGGTTCCTTTACAAAACTTAGATCAAATTAAAAAGAAATCAAAAGACTTTAAAAATGTTGATTTTTATCAGAACATCTATGGAACTGAATTAGCATTTACTGATCCTGATATCTATCCTACAAAACGTTATGTTCAGTTTGAAGATAAAATAACAAGAACTGCAGTTGATCCTATTGCTGGTGTAACTGCCACTTTAGCAAAGCTTAATGATGTTGATGAACAAGCTTGGATTCAAATGGTTGTTAGACCTTTAGATGATAAATGGCGAATTCTATTCACAAAATGTGTGAAGATTATTAATAAAGGTGTATATGCGAATATAGAGAAGCTTCAAAAAGCATATACTCGAATGTTTTGTACAAGAAATAGAATATGGAGAATCCTTTTCTTTCCATTATATTTTATATTCTGGTTACAAGGTTTAAGAGCTGGTTCAAAAATTAGTTATTCACAAGATTCGCACCAAACAGATGATGACATGGAGGACTTAACTTCAAAGTCCCATGAAAGAGAAAGTTCAACTGGAGCAGCTATGGATAAAGTAGTTAAGCTTTTATATGAAGGAAATATCAGAATTCTATATCTTCAAAAGAAAAAAGATCCTCAAACTGCAAAGGTTAAATTAAGAGAAATAGCAGGATCATTTAAACAATTCAACATTCCGCAAATTAATGGATTTAAAATGGGACAATACTTAAAAGGTAAAGAAGCATTAGATAGATTCAATTCAAGATACATGGAAAATAGTTTTATTTTAAATGTCGAAGAATTAGCAACAATTTTTCACTTACCAAATCAAAGTGTAGCGACTCCTAATATTTATTGGGTTAAGTCTAGAAAATTAGAACCACCTGTTGATTTACCAGAACCAAAAGGTGAACTTGCTGATGACTTAACAATGATCGGTAAAACAAACTTTAGAGGTATTAGAAAAACCTTCGGAATAAAAACAGTTGATAGAGGAAGGCACATGTACATCATAGGAAAAACCGGGATGGGTAAAACGACTTTATTAGAAAATATGATTTTTAGCGATATTATGAGTGGGAAGGGTGTTGCAGTTATTGATCCTCATGGAGACTTAGCAGAAAGTGTTTTGAATTTTGTGCCATCTAATAGAACAAATGATGTAATTTTGTTTGATCCTTCTGATAGAGATTTTCCAATTGCATTTAATATGCTTGAGTCAAAAGATCCTGCTTTAAATACAATTATTGCATCTGGTCTTGTAGGTATATTTAAAAAGATTTATGCAGATAGTTGGGGGCCGCGTTTAGAGCATATTTTAAGAAACACAATCCTTTCATTGCTGCATTATCCAAATACAACAATGCTTGGGATTACTCGAATTCTACAAGATAAAGATTTTAGACGAAAGGTTGTTCGAAAACTTGAAGATCCAATTTTAAAGGGTTTTTGGGAAAAAGAATTTGAACCTATGCAGGACAGAATGAAGATTGAAGCGATCAGTCCGATTATGAATAAGGTTGGGCAATTTTTATCTTCTCCTATCGTGCGAAATATTGTTGGTCAGCCAAAATCAACAGTGAATTTAAGATTTGCAATGGATAAAAAGAAGATAATCATTGTTAATTTATCAAAAGGTAAGCTTGGGGAGGATAATTCGAGTCTTTTAGGTGCGATGCTCATTACTAAATTTCAGATTGATGCCATGAGCCGTGCAGATGTAACTGAAAAAGAACGTGTACCTTTCTATCTTTATGTTGATGAGTTCCAGAATTTTGCAACTGATTCATTTGCAACGATTTTGTCTGAGGCAAGAAAGTATAAATTGAATTTAACAATGGCGAATCAGTATATTGCGCAAATGCCTGATGAAGTACGAGATGCAGTGTTTGGGAACGTTGGAACGATATTAGCCATGCAGATTGGATTTGATGACGCTGAATATATGTCTCAACAATACGGCGAAGAAGTTTTACCCGCTGATTTAGTAAGTTTAAGTAAATATACAGCATATACACGTTTATTAATCGATGGAATGCCATCGAAAACATTCTCTTTAGATACACTACCCCCACCAGAATTAGAATTCGAAGAAGGAAGAGCTGATCGAATTAGAAAAGTTGTTCGGGAAAGATATACAAAAAATAGAGAATTAGTTGAAGATAAAATCAAAAGATGGAGCACGGTAGAGAAGAAGAAAGAATTACCAGAAGGTGGGAAGAAGCTGCCTCCAAAAAATCTTAAACCTAAGCCTGATAAGAAGAAATAATTTCTTGGATTCGTTTACATTCTCCAAGCAGATGTGTAACAACTATTTCATGTAGTTCGATTAATTCTGAAACGTGCTCGAAACCTTTTATTGATTTAAGAACATCATCTCCATATAAAATACCTGCGAGATTATCAGCATCCGTAAATTGACCGTCTATTACATTTTGTTCAAGTTCAGGATTCACGAAAATAGTTTCTCCTTGTTGTTCAAATTTAAATAATTCTTGTTCAATTTTTTCTAAAGCATTCAGAAGCCCTATATGATTAGCACCAATCTTTTGTACAAGATCTCTATGTTCTGTAAAATCTAATGAGCTTAATAATTCTCTATTCAATCTACCTTCTAGAATTGCTCTTAATCCAAAAGACATATCTTTCTCTCTGATTACATCTCTATCATAAAGGAAGTCAAAATGATCAGATAATGCACGATAAAAACTCCTACTTGCTTTTTGAAATATTCTTTTTGGATGAAGATTCTTAATGCTTCTAGTAGGAATTGGTGTAACTTGTGCAAAAGGAATTCCTGCTTTGTATGATCCGCCATCAGTCAATGGATTATCTCCTGCCATCATTGTGTTATCAGGATGCATTTGTACTAAATCAAGACATTCTTCGTAATTTTCTAACGAAGGTTTAGAATATTCACTACAGTGAATTATAATTCGATCTCCAAACATTTCTTTTAATACATCATATCGTGATGTAGCTTTCATATTTGAATTAATAATTACAACAATTCCCATATTCACCATCATTGCAATATGTTCAATGTTTTCTTGAAGGATTTCACCATGGTGTTCAGCTACTGTTTCATCAACATCTAAAATTACGCAATTAATACTATTACCTGTAATTTGCTGAATTCGTTCAATATTAATAGAAGTGAATTTATCAACCTTTACTATTGCTTTATTGTTATCTGGAATTAGTAACTGACCTAGAGCTTCAAATTTATCACCTGATACACCTTCTCTGCTTTTATCTTTATTTGGTGTGAGCGCCATTTAATTAAATTATATACAAGATCCAATTATATAAATTTTGTAGCTATTGTAAAGTTGATTTTCGCTTCTAATAGTAGTAAAATCATCTTCGGTGCGCGCTCAATAATCATAAAAACATGCAAACAATTCAAACAGATAATGCTCCGCAAGCAATAGGGCCTTATTCACAGGCAATGAAAGCTAATGGAATGCTTTTTGTTTCTGGCCAAATCCCTTTAGATAAAGATGGGAATTTAGTAAGTGAGGATGTTGAGGAACAAACTAATCAGGTTATGAAAAATTTAAATGCGGTTTTGGAAGCTGCAGGTTCATCATTAGATAAAGTAGTTAAATCAACAATTTATTTGAGTAGTATGGAGGACTTTGCAAAAGTTAATGAAGCCTATGCTACATATTTTCCAAAACACAAACCTGCAAGAGCAACTGTTGAGGTTTCTAGACTTCCAAAGGATGTTCTTATTGAAATTGATTGTATTGCCATTATTTAACCACTGAATATGCCTAATGGAACTTCAACTGCGAAGTTTTACAAATTGAAGTGTGTGGAATGTAAAAAGGAATATGATGAAAAGGAGACATCTACATTTTGTCCTAAATGTTCAGGTGCATTGGATGTAATTTATGATTATGAAAGAATAAAAAGGCGAATGAATACTTTTTCGCTTAAAAATACAGCAATTTCAGCAATGAAGTATTTGGATTTTTATCCAATTCAGGATCTCGAAAAAATAATATCTTTAAAAGAGGGTGGGACACCTTTATATCGTGTAAATCATTTAGCAAAAAAGCTTGGTGTGCCAAAATTATATATAAAAAACGAAGGAGCAAACCCAACAGGTGTATTTAAAGACAGAGGAACGCTTGTAGAAGTTACAAAAGCATTAGAATTAGGTGCAAAAGCAATATGCTTGGCATCTTCAGGTAATATGGCAGCTTCAGTTGCAGCTTATTCAACAGTCGCAGGTATACCATGCTATGTAATGGTTCCTGAGAATACTCCAATTGGAAAATTAAGTCAGACAATTTCATATGGAGCCCGTGTTCTTTTAATTCGTGGCGAATACTCTGAATGCGCATGTTTAGCTGCTCAAGTTGCTGAAGAAAATGGTTTTTATTTAGCAGGGGATTATGTGTTTAGAAGAGAAGGTCAGAAATCACAAGCCTACGAAATATGTGAACAGTTGTTTTGGAGATCTCCAGATTATGTTATTTGCCCTATTGGATGTGGAACAAATCTTTCAGCTATCTGGAAAGGATTTAAAGAATTTCATAAATTAGGATTCATTGATAAATTGCCAAAACTAATTGGTGTTCAGCCTGCAGGTTGTAGAACTGTTGTAGAAGCATTTAAGAAAAATTCAAGGAAAGTAAAACCAATAGAACATATTGATACTGTATGCAGCGCAGTTGCAGTAAATTACCCCCTAGACGGAACATTGGTTTTAAAAGCAATAAAAGAATCAAAAGGTTTTGCAATTGATGTTAAAGATAATGAAACTTTAAATGCAGAACAGCTTTTAGGGGCTGAAGAATCAATATTTGTTGAACCTTCAGGCGCTTTGGGAATCGCTGCATTAAAAAAATTAGCTGAAAAAGGTAAATTTAAAAAATCAGATACTGTTGTTGTTATTGGAACAGGAAATGGATTGAAAGATCCAATTACAGCGATGTCAAATCTACCTTCACCTCCTTCACTTGAACCAGATAAAAAAGACATAAATAGATATTTAAAGAATAAATTATATAAATTAAGAACAGCGTCAACACGTGAAAGAAAAACATTATGGAAAAAAATGCCAACAGAAAAAGATTTGCAGAAAATCATTAAAGATAAGTTTGATATTTTAATAAAAGGTGATTATTTACGCGCTGTACATGGTGAACTTTTAAACTTTGCAGGTAAAGGTAAATCTGTTACTGAATCAGATCTTCAAAAGATAGTAGAAAATGTCTTAAAAGAATATTCTTCAAAAAAACCTGTATTAAAAGTTATAGATTTTGATCTTCAAATAAACAAAACAAAGCCACCTCATGTAAAAATTGATGTAGAATTCATGGGAAACAATATTTGTGCAAAAGCAGAAGGTGTAGGGCCTGTTGATGCGATTATAAATGCACTTAAGAAAGCTGTAATAAAAGATGATAAATTAAATGTTAAGTTACGTGATTATAACGTAACAATTCATTCTGCAGGTACAGATGCTGCTGTAGAAGTTAATATAAAAATGACAGATAAAAAAGGTGAAAAAGTAGTAGGCTCTGCAACTTCGCCAGATATAATTCAAGCTTCAACAGACGCCTACGTTAGAGGATACAATGCACTTTATTGGAAAAACAAAAAATAGCCACCCTAGGGGCCTTGCTTAGCAACAAGCCTTGGTTCGCATTTATGCTGCGCCATCACCATTAACCTGACCTTCTTCATACTTATCTTCAGTGTTTGCTGCTTTTTTTGCGGCTTCTTCAACTGCTTCAATTTCAACTGTTACTTTTTCACTTCTTTCTTCAGCTGGTTCTTGTTCACGATATTCCTTCACTGCTAAATTGCGTAATTTTTGCTGCCAGAGAGTTTTTAATAGTTTAAATTGCTTCCAGTTTAAATCAGAGATCATTCCATTCTCTTTCTTTAGAATATTTAATATTTCTTGATAATTACCAGCTTCATCAAATGCATTTGTTTTTAAGCAATGCCTGATTTCTTCACTTAAAATTTCTTCAGCAATATCTTCAGTGAGTTTTCTTTCTTCACTGTATTTTTTTTCAATTTCATCAATTTTATTGAGTTCTTCACTCACACTTTTGTTTTTATTTTTATTTTAATATTATAGCTTATTTTAGCCAAAATATCAAGCTTGTAAAACCTTTAATCCTGGTAATTCTTTTCCTTCTAACAATTCAAGCATAGCTCCACCACCTGTTGAAACATGAGTGTAGTCTTTTCGATCAAATCCAAAGTGTTTTAAAGCACTTAAAGTATCTCCACCTCCTAAGTAAGTTTTTCCCTTATATCCTCTTAATGCATCTGCAATTTCACGTGTTCCGCGCTCAAAAGGTTGCTTTTCATAAAGTCCAACAGGGCCATTCCAGATGATTGTTTTTGCTTCTTTTAATATGTCTAAATATTTATAGAGAGTTTTAACTCCGATATCTAACATTTTCATATTTCCTTCAACTCCAGTGATTTCCATATCAGCAGTTACAACTGAGTCAGAAATCTCGTCTGCAACAATAGTTCCTCCAGGTAAAACAATTTCACAACCTTCTTTTTCTGCTTCAAGCATTAATTCGCGTGCTAAATCCATTTTGTCTTCTTCGTATAAAGATTCACCAACATTAAAGCCTTGAGCTGCAACAAATGTATTTGCAAGGCCTCCACCTAATAGGATTTTATCTGCTTTTGAGATATATGCTTTAATTACACCGATTTTCGTATCGATTTTTGCTCCACCTAATAACAAAACAAAAGGTCGATCAACTTTGCCAAGCAGGGGAGTTAAAGCCTCAACTTCTTTTTCAATTAAAAATCCTGCATACGAATCTAAATGATGTGTAACACCTTCAGTTGATGCATGGGCTCTATGTACTGTTCCAAAAGCATCACTTACAAATAAATCTGCATAAGATGCCAATTTTTTAGCAAAATTTTTATCATTTTTTTTCTCTTCGTCATGAAATCTTGTATTTTCTAACATCAAAACATCTCCAGCTTCTAAAGCCTTAACAGCTTCTTCAACTTCATCCCCAATACAACTATCAACTTTTTTCACATTAACTTTCAAAAGTTCACCAAGGCGCTTTGCAACCGGATCCATCTTTAACTCATCATTGTTATCACCTTTAGGACGCCCTAAATGAGACATAACAATAATTTTAGCACCGCTTTTAAGTAAATATTGAAGAGTTGGCAGAGATTCAGTGATTCTTGTATCATCCATTACCTCTCCATTTTCAAGAGGCACATTGTAATCAACGCGAACAAGAACAGTTTTATCTTTAACATCTGCGTCTTTGATAGTTTTTAGTTTCATAATATTTTAATAGTTAATTAATTGAGCCATTTTAATTGCTGATCTAGCATATTCTTTGCCTCTAAAAATTCTTTCTTTAGCTATTTTTGTATTTGGAGCTCCAATCACTCCCTGAATTATTGGAATCTCATATTTAACTGAAAGATCTGTCAAAGCTCGAGCACAATTTTCTGTAACATGTTTATAATGATCAGTTTCTCCTTTTATAACAATTCCAAGTGCAATAATAACATCATATTCATTTTTCAATATAAGTTTTTGGGTTGCAAAAGGGATTTCTAATGCTCCTGGTACTTGCATAATAAAAGCATCTTCAACTTTTAGCTTATCTAACTCGTTCAAAGTCGACTTTAAAAGGTCAGAACCAATATCAAAGTTGAATTCTGAGATTACCATCCCAACTTTTACACCTTTTCCATTTAAATTTGTTTTTTCTGATACTTTTTGCTTCATATAAATCCGCGTTCTTTAAGAAATTCATAATCTGTTTGCTTATCGCGCTCATCAAAGAGTCTTTTTAAATAACGCGACATCATATCAACTTCTATATTAACCAAATCACCAACTTTTTTGAATCCTAAAGTTGTATTTTTAAGAGTGTGGGGGATTAGGCTAACTGTAAAAGAGTTTTTTTGAACCTTTGAAATCGTCAGACTGATGCCATCTACAGAGATTGAACCTTTAAGTGCAATAAATTTGCTGTATTTTTTTTTAAATGAAATTTCGAACTCATCATTTTCAATTTTTGAGATTTTCCCCGTTGTATCGATATGACCCTGAACAAAATGACCGTTGATTTTATCACCGATTTTAAGTGGAGGTTCTAGGTTTACTTTATCTCCTTCTTTCCATTTTGGGATATCTGTGATTTTTAGAGATTCTGGCATGTATTCAACAGTGAATCCTTTTGATTCGATTTTGATAACAGTTGAACAAACTCCATTAACAGAAATTGAGTCATCTATTGCAAGTTTCTGATCTGATTTAATTGATACAACTAATTTATCTCCATTTTTTTTAAGAGATTTAATTTTGCCCAGTTCTTTTATGATTCCAGTAAACATTGTTTTTATTAAACTCGATTTGGCGCATAAACACAAGCAAATCGCTTCGATTTTTTTTAAGAATATTTTAAAATATTTTAATTTTTAATTGTTACGCTGTAGATGATTTATTTTTAACCCTTTTATCATGAGGAGTTTAAACAGAGTTACCCTGATTGGTAACCTTGCGGCGGATCCTGAAATTCGGGAGACCAACTCAGGAAAAAAAGTAGCTAATTTTGCATTGGCTACAAATCGTCAGTGGAAAAATGACGATGGGAAAAAAGTTACAGCAACTGATTACCACAAAGTTGTAGCTTGGAAGCGTTTAGGAGAAATTTGTGGTGAATATTTAAAGAAAGGAGCTGGAATTTATCTCGAAGGCCTTCTTAAAAACCGTAGCTATGAGGATAAAGATGGAGTAAAAAGATATTTAACTGAGATTGTTGCAAAGAATGTTAAATTCCTGAATCTAAAAAAAGATAAAGATGGGAATCCAAAAGCCTCTATTGATCCTGTAGATCCTGAATCTGATGAAGATTCTGAAGAATAGTTGTGTTTTGTAGGTTAGTGACGTAAAATTTTTGCGTCACTAACTTATTTTTGTGGAAGTTTCAGTTGTTATACCAACTTATAACAGAGCAGATACCTTAAGAGAATGTTTAGAGCTACTTATAGGTCAAAAATTTGTTAAAGATGAATATGAAATCGTAGTTGTTGACGATGGAAGCACTGATTCAACTGCAGAAGTTGTTGAAAATATAAAAAAATCATCAAAGATCCAAATTAAATACTTGTATCAAAAGAACCAGGGGCAGGGGATAGCTCGAAACTATGGAATTAAACATGCTCATGGAAAAGTAATAGTTTTGGTTGGCGATGACATTTTAGTTAAACGAGATTTTATTAATGAACATATGAAGTTTCATCGCAAGCACAAGTCAGAAAATGAAGCAGTTTTAGGTTTTATAGGCTGGGATCCACGTCTTGAAATAAATCCATTTATGGAATGGCTTACAAACGGTTCAGCTGTTATGGGTAAATTTGGAGGCCATCAATTTGCTTTTGAAAAACTAGAAGGCAAAAAGCAAGCTAATTTCAATTTTTTTTACACCTCAAATATTTCAATCAAACGTTCTTTACTGATGCGAAATCCATTTGATACTCGTTTTAGTTCATATGGATGGGAAGATATCGAACTTGGTTATCGTTTAACAAAAAAAGAAGGCCTTATACTTCATTACAATCCAAAAGCAATGGCTTATCATTTACATCCAATGGATGAAAAAGGCTTAGCTAATAGAATGCGAAACATAGGGCGATCTGCACATTTGATTCACAGAAAATACCCTGAACTTAAAAAAGTACCTTCAAAATTTAAACAATCAATATTTGCATTACTTGGACACCAGATAACTTTATGGATTTTAGAGAAAATACGTGAATTATCAGATGGCAAATACTATACGCTTTACTATTACGCACTTTCAAAAAAATACTTCCTCGAAGGATTAAAAGAAGGTTATTAACGAGGCATTCCACCACCAGCTTCGAATCTATCTTCGTCATCTACAGCTGGAGGCAGTTCTTCTTCTGTTGCAAACCCACCTTCTGCACCTAGATCTGTTGCTGCAGGAGCAGGTTCTCCTAAATTAAATGTATCTTCACCAGCACCACCTTCGAATGTAGGTTGTTCTTCAGGTAATTCCATGCCTTCTGCAGCATACATTGGAGGCTGCATTTCTTCTTGCTCAGCAGCATTGTAATCTCCCATTTCTTGCATACCTTCAAGGGCATTCATTTCTCTATCATGAAAACCACCTCTCATATCATCAAGAGTTTGCTGAACCTCAGGATCTTCTCCTTGCTCCATGAATTCCGGCTGGCCTTGTAAGCCTTCTTGCTGTTCATAATCATCAGGAACTTCTGGCATATTTTAATTTTTATTTATATTTTCATCTACATTATACTATAAAAAAGCCAAATTTGCAATTTGTTTAAGCCGGATTTTTGTAGTATAATATATTAATGAAATAAATAATTATATGAACAGACAATTATTACTAATTATTGGTGGTTCAGTTGTAGGTGTGATCATGTTATTTATGATTGCGTTTGCTGCTGGATGTTTTCGACAAAAAACTTTTACTCCCGGAAAGAGCAGGGAACAGGTAGAATTGACTTATTATAAGCTATATGACGACTCAGATGTTATTGAGCCTTTAATTCAGGAATATAGAGCGGAAAATACAAATGTTAAGATAAATTATCGTCAATTTACTGATCCTGAAGAGTATTATGATTTAATTTTAAATGAATTAGCTGAAGGTGAGGGTCCGGATATGTTTTCTGTCCCAAATACCTGGCTTTTAAAGAATTATAAAAAAGTTTCTCCGGCTCCAGCAGCTGGAATACCACCATCAGCATTTGAAGATACTTATGTTTCAGTAACTTATGATGATGTTGTTCGACAAAATCCTGAAACAGGGGAAACACAGGTTTATGCCTTACCTATGACTGTTGATACTTTAGCTCTTTACTATAATAAAGACCATTTTGATGATGCTATTCCAGAAAGAGGCAAACCTGCTGCAACTTGGGAGGGAATTAAAGATGATGTATTTAAACTAACAAAAAAGGATCAGAGTTTTGAGAGATTTGAAGTTGCAGGCATTGCAATGGGTTTTGCTGACAATATTACACGTGCAGCTGATATTCTTTACTTGCTTATTTTACAGAGTGGAGGAGACTTTTATGACCAATCCTTTCAAAAAGCAATTTTTGCAACTCAGCAAGGAGTTTCTGACGACGCTACACCAATCCGACCAGGACGCGATGCTTTAGAGCTTTATACAAGCTTTGCAAATCCATCAAATAAAAACTATTCATGGAATGCATATCTTTCATCAGCAAACACAGATGAAAAAGAAATTGGAACATTTGCCCGAGGTAAAGTTTCAATGATTATTGGATATTCTTATATGTATCAACAAATCCTTGATGAAATCAATGAGTTAACGGAAAAAGGCATTTCTACAATCAGCCCTGACAGCATCAGAATTGCAACAATCCCTCAAATGAAAGACCCAACTCAAACAACTGAAAAACGTGACGCTTATGCCAATTATTTTGTTGAAACAGTTGCAAGAACTTCTGAACATCCAGAATGGGCTTGGGACTTTTTATTATTTGCAACATCAAAAGAATCACTTGCTCATTATAATGAGAAAACACGAAAGCCAACTAGTCGTCGTGACATGATCGAAGATCAAAAGAATGATCCAATCTATGGTGTATTTGCAGAACAAATTGGATTTGCTGAAAGTCTTCAAATTTGGGATGAAGAAGTTTATGAAGACTCAATGCTCAAAGCAATTACTGCTGTTTTGGCTACTAAAAGCCCTCAAGATGCAATCAAGATTGCACAAGATGAAATAAATGCTATATTGCCTATTGGTGGAATTTACCCAATAGTCAATGTTCCAGAAGAAACTGAAGAAACTTAAATCGCAGATTAGTGAAATAACGCCTTTAAAGCTAAGCCGTTTTTTTATTTACGCTTTTATAATTTGTCTTCCGTTTCAGATTAATGTTGTTACATACACAACTTTTGTGTTTGAAGGCGGAAATTTCAATCCTTTTACTTCTGTTTTTATTCATCTTAGCGACTTTTTGTTTTTGTTTGCTTTTATTTTTTGGGCAGTTTCGATTTTTACTCGAGAATTTAAAGAGAAAATTACTTACGGTAATCCTTTAGTTCTGATTTTGTTTTTTGTTTTTTTGATTGCTGCGGAGGTTTCAGTTTTATTTGCTTATGATCAATTTTTGGCTTTTAGCCTAGTGATACGTATGTTTGAATTTATGCTTTTGTACTCCTTTTTGATAAATAAAGTGGTGCGATTAGAATCTTTGATCAATTTCTTTTTAATTTCAGTAGTGATTCAGGCTGTAATAGCAATATTTCAATATATTTTTCAAAGCTCAATTGGTCTTGGATTCTTAGGGGAGTCTCAAATAGGTCCGGATGTTGAAGGTGTAGCAAAAATTGACGTTGGTGAGGATAAGGTAATACGCCCATATGGAACTCTGCCTCATCCAAATGTTTTAGCTGGATTTCTAATGACAGGGATCATTTTATGCTTACATAAGTTAAAATCGAAAGTACATTTTGCTTTACCAGTTTTGATAGTATTAGTTGCGGCATTTATTTTGGCTTTTAGTAGGGGAGCATTCCTGGCAATTTTAGTTGCTGCAATGATTTATTATTCAATAAAAGATACTAAGCTTAATTTTAAATATTTAATATTAATTGCAGTTGGATTATTTTTTATTATTGTTTTGTTTAATTTAGAGCAAACTTTCTTTAGCAGAATGATTTTTTCTGATGCAGCAAGCTTTAATGAACGCGTAATGTACTTTAATATCAGTAAGTACATGATGTATTTGAATCCTTTTGGAATTGGAATTGGTAACTTTACTTTAGCTTTACCTGAATACACTTCAATGAGTTTAGAACCCTGGCAATTTCAACCAGTTCATAATACTTATATGTTAATTATGAATGAGGTTGGTATTCATGGTGCTGTGATATTTTTAGGAATTTTTGGAACATTTGCTGTTAAACTATTCACAAAAATGAAAAAAGCAATTAAGTCAGAGCATATCTTGGGAGCTTTATTAATTGCAGCATTAGTTGGAATTTTTGTAGTTGGCTTGTTTGATCACTATACTTTCAGTTTATATCCGGGGCTTGGATTGTTGTTTTTGATATTTGGGATGTCAGGGAAGTATATAAAAATGTAATGATGTCGCTTATTTAGGCTTATATAAACCTTGATATTACATTTTTACTATGGGAAAAAGAAAAAATATTGAATATAGAGAATCTGCAAAAGAACTCTTACTAGATAGTTATGCAAGATACGGAGCTACTCCTCCTACAACAGATGTTGCTAAAGCATTAGGTATCCATCTTGGTGTTTTCAATCATAATGTATTACCAGATTTAATAAAAAGTGGTGATTTTGAAATTCCATTTAGAGGCAAAATAGTACCTTCGCAGGAACTTAGACAAGCTGCTGAAGAACAATCAACTTTAACTATCAATGGAGGAATTATACATTTGGGAGAGGATCAAATCGCTGATCATATAGATGAAACCATTCATAAAATAAATCAATTAGGATATTTAGGGATTATTGTTTTTGGAAACTCAGGAAATATTACTATATCACCATTAAATACAAATCCCTCTTCAATACCAATTAATTTGGTCTCTGATATAAGACTTACTGATTGGGATTTACAAAGGAATCTAGCGCCTTATCACACATTGTTTTCTCATCCAAATGATGCAGGACACTATAAATTAGCAGAAGTAGAAGAACTACTGAGTAGTTGGAAATTGGTTGGAGAAATTTCGAAAGATTTTAGAAAAAAATTACTAGAAGCTTTAATTTAACAGAAATCCATTAATAAAATCCTTATCTTCCATTGGCTTTTTGCCTTCTAATTGAAGTTCATTGATTTTTAGTGATCCATGGGCTGTTCCTAAAACTAAGGTTCCTTCAAGTTCTTTTAATTCTCCTGGTTTTGCATCATATCCACTCATTTTCATTTTAAGAAGTTTGCATCTTTTGCCTTCATACATAAAAAATAATCCTGGCCAAGGATAGAATGCTCGGAATTTATTCATGATTTCGTTAGCATCATCTTTCAATGGATCAAACTCTGCATCTTTTTTAATGATTTTCTTACAAAAACTCTTTTCATCTTCATTTTGTGGAATAGGGGAAAGCACTTTGTCTGAAATATCCTTTAAAACACTAGGAATAAGAATTGCACCAACTTCAGATAACCGATTTAATAGCATTTCTGCGTTTTCATTTTCTTCAATTGGAGTTTTTTTAATGTAATAAATGCCACCGGCATCTAATTTTTCCTCCATGTCCATAAAAGTAATTCCAGTTTCTTTGTCTCCATTAAAAAGGGCTGTTTGAACAGGTGCAGCACCACGATATTTTGGTAAAAGAGAAAAGTGAACATTAACAGATCTATGTGTTGGCATATCTAAAAGCTCAGTTGGCATAATTTGGCCATAAGCAATTACAACATTAAAATCTGCATCGAATTTGCGCATCATATCAACAAAATCATCATCAATTTTCTCCGGTTGAAGCACTTTTAATTCTAATTCTTCTGCTTTTTCTTTAACTGGAGGCGCTTGAATTTCTTGTTTACGACCAACTGGTTTATCTGGCTTTGTGACAACTGCAAGAATTTCAAATTCAGGGTCGTTATATAGAGTTTCTAGGAAGGGAACCGCAATATTAGGTGTTCCGTAAAATACAATTTTCATAGTTTGTGGGTTTTCCTCAGGAAAGTCCATTCCTGAGGAAAGGACTTTTGTCGGAAGTAAGTATATCAAATCTTTCAATATTTTTAAAAATGAGTTCGCTTTGCTCACGCTTGGCTCGCGATAAATTTTCGCTCGCTAGAGACTCGTTGATACTCGTCTCTGAAAATGTTAAAATAATTATGATATAAACACTTCAATATGAAAATACCATTTCGTGAGTATTTGTTTCAGGATTATCTTGAAGATGGTGAGAAGATATATTTTGTTGGTCATCGAATTGTTTTTATTATGTTTAGGGATTTTGCACGGATAATAGCTATTCATGGCATACTACCTCTTATTCTGTGGCTCTTTTTCCCTAATCTTTTTTGGATTATGGTTGGTGTTGCTGTGCTTGGAGTTGTAAGAATCTTATTGGTAATTCAGGATTGGTTCTATGATTGTTGGCTTGTTACAAATATGGGGATTATTGGTGTTGAATGGACTGGATTCTTTGATAGAACTTCTGATCGTGTTGAATATCAATCAATTGAAGGGATTAGTTATAAAATTAAAGGAGTATTACCTACAATGTTTAATTACGGGAATATTACTTTGGCAAAACTTGGAGCTCAAACAAATGTTAAGTTAAAAGATGCATACAATCCGAAAAGAATTGAAAAGAATGTAGTTAAATTTCAGGATAAGTTTATGACCAAAAAGAACTTTACAGATCAAGAAGTATTAAAACAGCTATTATCCGAGCTTGTTGCTACTCATGTTCAGGAGCATGGACTTCCGGATGAGGCTATGGATGAAAGTAAAATAAAAGAATTCTCTAAGAAAGAATAAATGGAAATCACAGTTATAGTTATTTTGGCAATTATTGGACTTGCGATTCTGCTCGCTTTTTTTGTGATGATCAAGTCGAGTAAAAGCGGATTAACTCAGGATCACCAAAAATATCTAAAAAAGCATTGGAATAAAATAATTGAAGAGGTGGATTCGCAGCCTAATCTTGCGATTATGGAGGCTGATAAGCTTCTAGGATATACCTTGAAGGCCAGGGGAGTTGAAGGATCTGTTGGTGAGCAATTAAAAGCTGCTCCTTCATTATTTAGTGATTTAAATGGGATTTGGTCTGCTCACAAATTAAGAAATGAAATTGCGCACGAGATTGGTAAAGAAATTTCAGCAAAACAAGCAAAATCAAATTTAAATATATTTAAAAAAGCACTTAAAGATTTAGGTGCCAAACTATAACAATTCAAATATGGCATATAAACCAAAAGTTTTATTAGGAGTTACAGGTTACCTTGGATCAGGTAAATCAACAGCTCTTAAGTATTTTAAAAAACACGATTTTCTTGTAATTGATGCAGATGAAGTTGTTCATGAATTATATGAACCAGGCAAGGATGGCTGGAGAAAAATCAAAGATTTCTTTGGTGAAGAATATTTACGAGGAGCAAAAGGAAAAGTTAATCGTCCAAAATTAAGAAAAGTTGTTTTCAACAACACAGCAAAGCTAAAAATCCTAGAAAAACTTGTTCAACCAGTAGTTTTTAATGAAATACGCAAAAGAATCCAAAAAGCAAAACCTGAAAAGGTTGCTCTTGAATCTACGACTTTCGACAAACAAAGATTAGGAATGGATGTAACACATATTCTCTGGATCGACTCAACTCAAAAAGCATGCTATGAAAGATGTTTTAAAAAAAGAAAATTGACAAAGCAAGAACATAAAAATATTATAAACCACCAAAAAAAACCACGTAAAATCCATTTTACTATCAGAAATAATAAAGGATTGAAAGAACTGCGGCAAAAAGTGGATAAAATAGCTAAAAAACTATAAGATGGTACGCGCTCTAACTGAACAAAACGATTTACATGAAAAACTAATTTACTTTGAACTTCCTGAAGAAAGTTATGATCAGGTAAACATTGAAAAAGAAGTTGATCCAACAACATTGTTTATTTTATTTGATAGGCTTCAATATGTAATTGCTCATCCTCCAAATAGTGCAATGGTAGGCGCACAATCTGTGAAAGACTTTTTAGATACTTATGAATACTTAAAAGAACTTTTGGAATCTAAAGATTATGTTACTGCTAAAGTTGAACTTGTTAGAATTAGCATCATACTTGCAATTATTTATTTAAATGCCGAGCAGTATTTATTTACAGCTTACGATGAACTTCCTTACTTAAAAGATATATGTGATGAGATAAGAAGAGTTGAAGCGCAGATTGTTTAATAGTAGAATGTTTTTTGTGATTAATTAAATATTATGTATCAGGAATTCGAAACAGTAATTGGTATTGAAATTCATGCGCAGATAAATACAAAGACTAAAATGTTTTGTCGTTGCGATAATGATTCTTTTGATAAAGAGCCGAATTTGAATGTGTGCGAGGTTTGCATGGGATTTCCTGGTCAGCTTCCAGTTATTAATGAAGAAGCTGTTAAAAAGGGGACTATAGCTGCTATTGCATTAGGTTGCGAGATTCCTGAGTATTGCAAATTTGATCGTAAGAATTATTTTTATCCAGATCTTCCAAAAGGATTTCAGATTTCTCAGTTTGATGAGCCTTTGTCAGAAAAAGGAGCAATTGAGATTACACTAGATTCAGGTAGAACTAAGACAATTCGAATCACTCGTCTTCATTTAGAGGATGACGCAGGTAAGTTGTCCCATGTTCCTGGTGGATCTTTGGTTGATTATAATCGAAGTGGAACACCTTTGATGGAAATTGTTAGTGAGCCTGATTTAAGAAATTCAGAAGAAGCTGTTGCTTATGCTCGTGAAGTTCAGAATATTTTAAGGTTTTGTGGATCTTCGGATGCTGATATGGAAAAGGGAATGATGAGATTTGATGCTTCGGTTTCAATCCGGCCAAAAGGAGAAGATAAATTATATAATCGTGCAGAAATTAAGAATTTAAACAGCTTTAGATCACTTGGAGCTGCAATTGATTATGAAGCTGAACGTCAAATTAGTTTATGGAACGCTGGAGAAGCTTTAGATAAGGATTTAACTGTTGGATGGGCTGATGATGCTCAAAAAACCTATGTTATGCGTGAGAAAGAAGGTAGTGATGATTATAGATACTTTCCTGAACCAGACTTGCCACCACTTCATTCTTCAAAAGAAGATTTAGATAAATTGCGCAAAATGGTTCCGGAAATGCCAGCTCAAAAAAGAGCACGCTACGAATTAGAATACGGATTATTACCAGATGACATTAGGATTTTAACTTCAGATTTGTATACTGCACAATATTTTGAAGAAGTTGTTTCAATGATTAAAGATCCAAAAAAAGCTGTATCTTATATCAATACTATTTTAATGAAACGCTTAAATGAAGATCAAATTCCTTTAAAAGATTCAAAAGTTACACCAAAATTATTAGGAGAGCTAATTGCTTATGTTGAAAAAGGTGAGATTTCAAATAACCAGGCAAAAGGCGAAGTTTTTGATGAAATGTACGACACTGGAAAAGAACCTGCAAAAATTATTGAAGAAAAAGGATTAAAAGTTGTAAGTGATAGCGGCGAATTAGAAAAAGTGTGTCAGTCAGTTTTAGATGCTCACCCTGGGCCGGTTGAAGATTACAAAAATGGTAAAGATAAAGCATTTGGATTCCTGGTGGGAATGGTAATGAAAGAAATGAAAGGGCAGGGGAATCCTCAAATGATCAATGATATTTTAATGAAGCTTATTGGTAATTAGGATATCCTACAGGCACTCTTTGACCTTTTGGGCCTATTGCAAAAATTACAATATCTTTATTTCCATTAAGTCGCAATACAACAACATGCGGCACTTTATTAATTTCAACTGCAATTGAATTTGAGGCAAAATCAATATCAACGACCCCAATACCCATAGCGTTTTGTAAATTTTCAGTTTGGTTAACGGGAGTTTTTAATCCAGTATCCTTGAAATTTAGTTTTACTAGGTCTATTAAATCTTCTAAAGATTGTGGAGGACTTTCTATAATACATTTTTTTACCAAAACTAGCCGGCTTGAAACTAATAACTCATCAATTTTTTCGTCTTTTGGCTCTTCTGTCTTTTCTTCTCCATAATCAACTTCACCTAATCTTTCAATTATGAAGAATAGGTTTTCTGTGTCTAGATCTCCAGCCCCTTCTTCGATTTTAGCTGCAACTCTTTCCATTATTTGAGGATCTCTTAATAGTGCAGGTAAAAGGGTTCGCATTGTTTCTAAGTCATTTTGACGTGTTTTTTCATTATTACTCATTTTAAATTTATTATAGATTACAAGGGTCTATTTAAACAGAATTTGCATAAATTGTCAATAGTCAGTTTATGTTAAATTGTTGCGTGTTTGACAAGTTACAAATAGAATATAAATGAATTAGCCCAAATAATATGTTTGAAAATCCTTTGAATTTACTTTATATCGTTCTGGCAGCAGTTATTTTGCTTTTAGGTATCTTGATTGCTATTGCATTGGTTTATTTGATCATGATTCTAAGAGATGCAAGTAAAGCTTCATTTTTTGTTCGAGATACAGCTGAAAAAGTTAATGAATTTATGTATAAACCCTTGATGATGGCTACTACAATTGTAGAAAACATAAAGCCAATACTAGAAAATTTACAGGAAAAAGGGGAAGGAATGCTCAAGAAAAAGAAGAAGAAAAAATAATTAGAGCTGTTTAATTACTTCAAACGGGAATTTAATTGTAGCGTTAAATATTCTTTTTATACGAGATGGTTGTTGAATTAAGCGGAATAACCATTCAAGGCCAAACTTTTGCATCCATTTTGGAGCTCTTGTTCTTTTGCCAGCAATAAAATCAAATGCTCCTCCTATTCCTATAGCCTTTTTAACTGATGGAAGTTGGTGAAGATGCTCATGGATCCACATTTCTTGTTTAGGAGCGCCATATGCAACAAAAAGAATGTCAGGATCAGTTACATTTATACGATTGATTATGTCTTGCGCCTTTTCTGGGGCAGGGGAGCCAGCAAAAGTTCCAACAATTTTTAAGCCAGGATATTTTTTTGTGAGTTTTTCTGCTGCTTTTTCTGCAATTCCAGGTTCAGCTCCAAGAAAGAAGATTTTAAGAGGGGAGTTAGCTGCTTTTTTGCATATTTCTTGAACCAAATCAGTACCTGTTACTCTGCCTTTTAGTACTTTTTTGAATCTTTTAGGAGCCAACGCAATGAACGGAAGTTCTGAAAGTGCTTTAAATTTAGAATTTTTATTATAGATTTGCTCAGCAGCCCATAAAATTCCAATTCCATCTGGAATATTTAGCAATGATCGATTTAAAACATCTAAAAAAGGTGCATTATTTTGGCATTCTAATAGCATTTCAGGATTTGGAGTACATAGATATCCTTTTTGATTATTATTTAGCACAAAACCAACTGCTTCCTGCATTGAAACATTGTTGAATTTAACATTCATTATTGTTATTTCTTCCTGCATACCAGACATATATTATGAGAATCTAAAAATGATACTTTTTTCCCTTTTTTAGTATAGAACATTTCAAGTATTTCAAAACCATTATTTTCAACTACTGACCAAAGTTCTCTTGGGGTAAAAGCATGGTAATATCTTTTAATTCCAGACTTGCCCCAGGGGATAAATGTATCATTCCAATCGTACTTACCAAAAGTTGTTAAAAATTTAACAATAGCTTTAAAAATATGCTTCCTGTACTTCTTTTGAAACAAATTCCATACAGTTAAAATTAAGATACCTCCTGGCTTTAGATTATTGCATAAATTTTGAATACTTTTTTTGCGCAATGCTTCTGATGGAATGTGGTGAAATGCTGCAATACTAAAGATTAAGTCAGCTTGATAAGGCGATTTAAATTTCACTAGATTATCGCGCACAAATTTTGCACTTGTATAATTTTTTTGTGCAATATTTATAAACATTTTATTGTTATCAATTCCTGTATAATCAACATCCTCAAATAAATCGAATAATCTTCCATTTCCGCATCCAACATCTAATACTTTTTGTCCTTTTTTTATATACTTTTTAAAGAATTCAAACTCCGGCCATAGCCATTTTCTTGTTTGATCAAATTCCGAGGCAATTTGTTCATAATCCTCTTCTACTTTTTTTAATAATTTGTTTGCTGTTTTCTCTTTCATAATATAGTATATGAAGCCGCTAATAACCTTACTAAAAAGGCAAATGAATAGCAAGCAGGAACAAATTTTGGAAGATCTTTTGATCCAAGCTTTAAATGAAAATATTCGAGATCAAAAATCTCTACAAGCCCTTAAGAATAAGTATAGTTTTAAGCATGAAATAAGCTCTCCTTCAAATGTTAGCTTAATTAAAACTTATAGAAAGCTCATTGATGAGGGCAAAATTGATGAAGATAAAGTTTTTTTTAATCTTATTGTTAAAAGAAAAGTACGTTCAGAATCAGGAATCGCAAATATTACCGTACTTACTAAGCATTATGCTTGCCCTGGAAAGTGCATTTTTTGCCCTTCTGAACCTGAAATGCCAAAATCATATCTATCAAATGAGCCTGCAATGATGAGAGCGATTTTGAATGATTTTGATGGTTATAATCAGGTAAAAAACCGACTTAAAGGACTTGAAAGAACAGGACATCCAACAGATAAAATTGAAATAATTGTAGCTGGAGGGACTTTTTCATATTATCCAAAAGATTATCAAACTACTTTTATTAAACAAGTCTTTAATGCCCTTAATGAAGACAAAAAATCTACATCATTAGAAGATGCAATTAAGAAGAACGAGACTGCAAAACATCGATGTGTAGGTCTTTCTTTAGAAACAAGACCAGACTGGATTAATGAAGAAGAGATTAAAAGAATGCGAAAACTCGGTGCAACAAAGGTAGAAATTGGAATTCAAACGTTAGATGATGAAATTTTAGATAAGAATAAAAGAGGACATTCGGTACAGCAAGTTCGAGATGCAATGAAGTTATTAAAAAATGCTGGATTTAAGATAAATGCCCACATGATGCCGAATCTTTATGGTTCAAATATGAAAAAAGACTTAGAAATGTTTAAAATGTTATTTGAAGATCCTGATTTTAGACCAGATTGGCTAAAAATTTATCCGTGCGTTGTTACACCATATTCAGAACTCGAAAAATTGCATAAAGCAGGGGAACATACAACTTATACTGATGATGAATTAATAAATTTACTGATTGAAATGAAACAGCATATTCCAGAATATGTAAGAGTTGCACGTCTTTACCGGGATATCCCAGCTGAAAGTATTTTAGGTGGTTCAAAAATATCTAATATGAGACAAATTATTCATGAAAAAATGGCTAAACAAGGACAAAAATGTAAGTGTATTCGATGTAGAGAAATTAAAAATATTGTTCCTATAAAAGTTGAATTAATTGAACGTGAATATGAATCTTCAGATGGAAAAGAGTATTTTTTAAGTTTTGAAGATACAGTAAATGACAAGTTGATTGCATTTTTAAGACTCAGAATACCTTCTGAAACCTTCATTAAAGATCTTGAGGATGCCTCTGTTATAAGGGAAGTCCATACTTATGGTGTACAAGTTCCGGTAGATAAAGAGGGGAGAGGTGCTATGCAACATAAAGGCTATGGAAAAAAATTATTGAAGAGGGCAGGGGAGATAACAAAAAAACATAAACTTTCAAAAATGGCTGTAATAAGCGGAGTTGGAGTACGCGAATATTATAAAAAACAAGGTTTTGAGCTAATGGAGACTTATATGGTTAAGAACTTGACATAGAAGCTGCATGCTGTAAGATTTGCTTCCTGTCACTGAAGCCGCAATTATGGACCCGATGGAGGCTACCAGAATCTCGTGGACGGAAACACTCTTATTTGGTCCTTGGACTTTGGCAGGAATTGCTCGTCGAAACATTTGGAGTAGGCGAGCATTTTTTAATATATCTAATTTTGCACAATATATCTTGTGCAAAGTAGAGTAGGTTATGACTATTTTGATTAAAATAGACTCCCCAATTTATGTCGAGATTACTCATTTATACTAATACCACCTACAGCCAGGCTTTATTCTTGGCTTCTACAAGCCCAATACTCAAAACTTGCGATTTAACGCATTTTTGATAAAAAGTTGAATATTGGGTCGACTCGCCTTCAATTTAAAATAACTTTTTCTCTACTTTTTATTAATTTCCTGTTATATTTGCTTCGCTCTATTTTTATTACAATTTATGAAAAAAATTTTATTAATTGATAATTTTGATTCATTTACATATAACTTGGTTCAACAAATCCAGGAAATTTCAAAATGTGATTTAAATGTGATTCGAAATGATGTCAAGATTCAAGACATAAATCTTAAATTTGACAAATTGGTAATTTCTCCTGGACCTAAAACTCCAAAAGATGCTGGAATTTCAAATCAACTTATTAAAAGATTTTATAAATCTAAGCCGATTTTAGGGGTTTGTTTGGGAATGCAGTGTATAAATGAAGTATTTGGTGGAAAAACAGTGCCTTCTCCCCTTCCCTATCATGGAAAAATTTCAAAGATTACACATAACGGTAAAGATATTTTTAATAATGTTTCACAAAATATTGAAGTTGCACGTTATCATTCCCTTATAGTAGATAATATTTCATCTAAACTTAATGTTTCTGCTCAAACTGCCGACAATATTCCAATGGCCATTAAACTTAAGGATTATCCTGTATTTGGAGTTCAATTCCACCCAGAATCATTTATGACACCTGAAGGTCATAAAATTATGAAGAACTTTCTTGACATTTAATCAAAAATCCTTATAATAAACTTCTTGAATAATAAATCAAATGGACGAAAGAACTAAAGACATAGCTATAGAACTACTAGAAGAACAATCTAGGCAACATCAAGTTGATAAGATTGTTGAAGCTTTAGGAGATATTTTAATTATAGATTTAGAACAAGATCCCGAGTTACAGCGTACACTTCTAGATTCTTTGATTAAAGTTTTAAAAATACATGGACTTTCTGAAGCTCAAGCTGTAGATAATATAAGAGCAGTAACAAGAAGTGAAACAGTTTTATTATTACTCAAAGATGACGAAGAAGAAACTACACAATATATGCACTAAACAATTAGATCCAAGATTGGATCCAATTAAGCTATATTCTCACTTCGCGAATAAAAAAAACACAGCTCTTTTAGCTGGCAAAGGCAAAAAAGACAATTCTAGATATTCATTTATTGGATTGAATCCCTTTTATAGAAGCAAACCTAAGACTGATCCATTTAATGAATTTCAAAAACTTATAGACCAGTTTTCTGTAAAAAAATATCGATATCCAGCTAATCTTTGGGGCGGAATTGGATATTTTTCATATGATGCATGTCATTTTGTAGAAAAGCTTCCAAAGTCGAATCCAGATCATTTAAAAATGCCTGTTTTTCAGATGGTTTTTTTTAAAGATATGATTGTTTTTGATCATCATAAAGGAAAAAATTACTTAGTTCAGGTTGATGTTGGTGATGGGTTTTCGGATTTTGAGATTCCAGGATATGTGCCTGGTGATTTTGAAGTTAAAGGAAAAATAGAATGTGATTCAAAATTCAAATACATTAAAAAAGTTAAGAAAATTAAGGATTATATCGTTGAGGGTGATGTTTATGAAGTTAATCTTACGCATAAATGTACTTCTGATTTTAAAGGTGATCCTTTTGCTATATTTCAAAAGTTATTCAAATTAAATTCAGCTCCTTTTTCTGCATATCTTCCTTTTGATGATTTTACTATTATCTCTAATTCTCCTGAACGTTTTATTTTAGCTGAAAAAGACAAATTAGAAACTCGACCGATTAAAGGCACGCTTCCCCGCTCTGAGCCAAGATCAAAATTAAAAAATTCCATAAAAGATGAAGCTGAACTTAGTATGATTGTAGATTTAATGAGAAATGATTTTGGAAAAGTTTGCGAATATGGATCTGTAAAAGTTAAAGAACATAAACGCATTGAAGGATATAAAAATGTTTGGCAAATGCTTTCGATTGTAGAGGGCCGATTAAAACCTGAAGAAAGTTACGGAACTTTAATGCGCGCATGCTTCCCAGGTGGCTCAATTACTGGCTGTCCTAAGATAAGAAGCATGGAACTTATTGATGAAATAGAAGATTATACTAGAAATTTATATACAGGTTCGATATTTATCGCTAATGATCAAAGGATGGATTCGAGCATAGTTATCAGGACCATAATTATCA
>Ga0180436_10000672_pt1 | contig 34625 bp, 23 predicted proteins | sample SS_ome_2_FD_132434 | JGI IMG/M metagenome (GOLD analysis project Ga0180436, IMG submission 132434) | Hypersaline lake sediment archaeal communities from the Salton Sea, California, USA - SS_3_S_2 metaG | ecosystem: Environmental > Aquatic > Non-marine Saline and Alkaline > Hypersaline >... | reverse complement strand
TGGCGCCCCACCAAGGGAACGGCGCCCAAGCGAGAGACGCGGGGATCCCAATGCCGCGGGCCACAGATCGCCGGCCGGGCAGAGCAGCCAGGCTCCGGCCTGGCGGGCCCAGGGCGGGCGCGGGCTAGGCGATGTGGTCGCGGAGGCGGGTGAGGAGGGCACGGAGGCGACCTTGCTCGTCGGGGACTTGGGCAAGAGCGGCGTCGACGGCGGGGAGGGCCTGGGAACCGAAGCTGACCAGGGCCTCGAAGACGAGCTTGCGGGTCTTGGTGTCGGGGTCCTCCAGTTGGGCGATCAACGGCTCGATGGCGACGGGGTTACCGGCGGCGGCTAGGCCGCGGACGGCGCCGCGGCGGATCAGGTGGCTGTCGCGGTCCAGCGCCTCGATGATGCCTTCGACAGCTTCGTCGGTGCCGATGCGCCCCAGTTCGTGCGCGGTATGGGAGCCTATCCAATCGGTCATGCCACGGAGCTTAGCGACCAGATAGGCTACGCAGCGCGGATCGCGCAGTTCCCGGAGGAAATCGGCAGCATCGTCACGAAGCTCTTCGGAGCCCATCAGCTCGACGAGGATTTCGTTGCCACGGGGGTCGCCCTGGGCGCCGATGGCGTAGGCGGCGGCAGGATTCCGTTCCTCAAAGGCGAGGTCGCGCAGCATCGCCGTTGCGGGTTCGACGAGCGTCTCGAGCGCCTCGACGGCCTCACGGGCGTTGCGCGGCGTGGCCTCGCGCAGGAAGTCGCGGAAGACGGGCAGGTCGTCCACGGTGATGCTCTCGCGGAGCCCTCGGATGGCCTGGCGTCGCACCATCTCCTCAGCATCGTGAATGGCCTCGATGAGCACAGGCTTGCCCTCCGGCGCACCGATCTTCCCCAGGCACTGGACAGCGTACCGCCTGATCCGTGTGACGTCACTGTTGGCAGCCTCGATGAGGCTGGGCACGGCGGGCTTCCCGATGCGGATGAGCCCCTGCAGGGCCTTGCGACGCACCTTGGTGTAGTCGTCGTCCAGCGCGTGGATCAGGAGGTCGATGGACCTTGGATCGGCCAGGTCGACCAGAGCGCCGACAATGGTGCGGCGGAACCAGGGGCTGGGGCTGCCGACGGCGACCAGTAGCAGGTCTGTGATGCAAGTGCCCAGATCGGCCAATGCCTGGGCCTTGGCGGCCTCTTTGCGCTTGTCGTACGTGCCGATGGTGACCATCAGATCGAGCGCCTGCAGCATCTTGGCGAGCCGCTCTCGTTCGTGCTCGGGCGCCGAGGTCAGATCGCGCACGGGCTCGGCCAGCGCCATCGCATGCTGCCAGTCGCCGATCAGCGCACCGGTGAGGCATGCCACCACGAGGACGACGCTCCGAGAGGTGTCCGGATCGGCCAGGAGCTCGGTGAAGACCGCCTCGCGCAGGGAATCACTCTGGGTCAGGAGATAGGCGGTGACGAAGCCGCTCGTGGTGTAGGTCTCCATGTCACGCATCGCGGCGATGGTGTAGGGCACGATGGTGTCGGCGAAGCGCAGGAGGATGTCCGTGGCGGCGACGCGCACATACTCCTCCTTCTGGCCGATGAGCGAAGTGAAGCGGGCACCTGAGAGGGTCTCTCCGTGGAAGAGGAAGGCCTCCGTCATCAACCAGCGGGCGTCGGGATCCTCCATCTCCAGGGCGGCGGCCAGATCCCCCGGCAGGAGAGTCTCGGAGCCGTGGAGCCGGCGCCAGGCTTCGCCGATGTTGCCCGTGTCCCCCACCGTCGCCATACGCGATCGGTAGGACGCAAGGATGCCCTCGGGATCCGTCAGTTCGAGCCTCACCTGGGTGGGGGTCGGTGCCGGCGACTCTGACGTCAGGTCGGAAAGCAAGGATTCGAGCGCCGCTTGATCCTGCGGTGTGGCCCAGGCATCAAAGGCCTGCTCCGGAATAGTGGCAACGTGGAGGTTGGCCTGCCACGGGCGGAAGCTGGAGAGCGCGCCTCGGTTGATAGGTAGGCAGACCAGGCCGCTGTCCTCGTTGAGGCTATAGGGCATCCGCGTGATCAGCTGCAGGAAGTGTGCCCGGCTGCCGCTCCACTGGATGAGGGTCCTGGCAGCCTTGCTGGCGGCCTTGCCCCGGAAGCCGCGGGGCAGGCCGTCTCCCGGGAGTATGATGTGGAGGCTGCGGTGCCCGCTGAACTTGTGGAGATAGGGTGCGCCGTACGCCTCGAACAAGGGTATGACTGTGGAGACGTCTTGGAAGGCGTCGCGCCAGGTGGGTAGGTCGGCCTCGAACACGCAGTCTCTGTGAACGGCAAGGTTCGCTGCGACGCCGCCCGCGAGCATCGCGGGGTCGTCCGCCGCCGCCTTCCACACCGATTGGTGGAAGGCCGGATAGAACTCGGGACACTCGTCGAGCGCCACATCGGGCAGGCAGGTCTCGATCTGTGCCACCAGCCACTGGCGTAGGCCGGCCTCGGTCGAAGCCCGCACCTCGTCGGTCTCCCAGTTGGGCTCCCAATGTTTGCGCGGTGAGATGACGAACACGACGCGGCGGCGGCGCGTGACATCAAGCAGGTGGCGCAGGAAAGACTCCTGCGTGTAGTAGTCCAGCACTTCGCGGAGAGTTGGGTGACGGCCCAGTGTTGCTGTCATGGCGTCCTCGGGTGTTGGTGAGAGCTGCCGGCTTCCTGCCGGCTGCTCTCAGCGTCTTCATACTGCGCCGCATGGAGCTGAGCGTAGACGCCGCCGGCGGCGATGAGATCGGTGTGGATACCTCGCTCGACGATCCTGCCGCCCTCGACCACCAGTATCTGGTCGGCGTGGAGGACCGTCGAGAGGCGGTGGGCGATGACGATGCTGGTTCGGTTCGCCAGCAGAGTGTCGAGGGCATCCTGGATCAGGCGCTCTGTCTCGCTGTCGACCGACGAGGTCGCCTCGTCCAGGACAAGGATGCGCGGGTTCTTGAGCAGGGCGCGGCCGATGGCGACGCGCTGGCGCTGCCCACCGGATAGCTTCATCCCCCGTTCGCCGATGACTGTATCGTAGCCGTCAGTCAGCTCGAGGGCAAACGCGTGGACGTTGGCGGCTTCCGACGCAGCCAGCATCTCGTCTTCGGTTGCGTCCTGCCTGCCGTAGCGCAGGTTCTCGCGGAGTGTGCCCTGGAAGAGGAAGGCCTCCTGGAAGACGACGGCGATGTGGCTGCGGAGCGACGCGATGGAGATGTCACGTAGGTCCACGCCATCGAGCAGGATGCGGCCTGCGCAGGGATCGTAGAAGCGCGGCACCAGTTTGCTCAGGGTCGTCTTGCCGCCGCCGCTATGACCCACCAGTGCGATCATCTCCCCGGGGGCCACGTCGAAGGTGATGTCGTGCAGGACCTCGCGGCCCTCCTCATAGGAAAAGTCGACGTGTTCGAGGCGTATGGCCCCCGCTGCGTTGTGGAGATCCAAGGCGTCCGGCGCGTCGCTGATCTCGGGCTCGGTGTCCAGCACCTCGAAGACGCGCACGGCGGAGGCGAGCGTCCTCTGCATCTGGTCGTAGCGCCGGCTGAGGGTGATGACGGGATTGTAGAGCATGCGCACGTACATCAGAAAGGCCGTGAGCATGCCCGCGGTCATGCTGCCCCGGTAGAGCGCCAACCCACCGAGGAGCAAGATGGCGGTCTCACCGGCGGAGAAGAGCAGGCCGGTGAAGAAGGTCAATGTGGCGTTGAGGGTCGCATCCTTGAGCCCGATCTCATCAATCTCGGCGGCTCGCGCGCGGAAGCGTGCCAGCTCGTGGGTCTCGCGCCCGAAAATCTTGATCTCGCGGATGCCGGCGATGTTCTGCATCAGGAATGACCAGAGCGCCGACTGCGCCAGCCGCATCTTCCAGGACTGGCCGTGCATCTTGTCGCCGAACTTGTAGACGGCGTAGCCCAGCGGAGGGGCGATGGCCAAAGCCACCAAGGTGAGGACCGGGTTGATGGAGACCAGGAAGGCGAGGGCCCATGCGAGCTGGGTGAGCTCACCGGCCAACCGGGTGAGCGGGCCCATCACGCCGCCCGCCAGGGCACCGACGTCGCCGAGGGCTCGGGAGATGATGTCGCCGGCGCCGCGGGTCTCGTGGAAGCCGATGGAGAGCGACTGTAGGTGGGCGTAGAGGTCGCTGCGCAGATCGAAGATGACGCTTTGGGTCAGCCTGCGCGAGAGATAGGCCTCCGCGAGCTGTATGCCGCCGAGGGCAACGCGCAGGCCGATGTACTGCACGGCGAGCCGGGCGAGGGCCTCGGCCACGCCGATCGCGACGGGCGCCGTGTCGCCGGCGGCGATGTCGACGGCGCGCTTGAAGAGTTGGATGGGGTAGGCACCGAGGAAGCCGCTGAGCACAAAGCTGAGGGACGCGGCAAGGGCAAGGCGCCAGTAGGGTCCGGCATAGGCGAGAAGACGTCGGTAGAGCTTCACTTGTGGTTGACCCCCTCTATGTGTGGGAAACGAAGAGGCACCCACTTACCTGTGACCGGTGGCGCCGGTCACAGGTAAACAGGTGCCTTCGGCTGGAAAGGCAGTTTCCCGCGAGCTATTGCTTTTTTGGGGGCCAGCCAAGGACAGTATAGCAATCGGCAGAGGGGATGTCAATGTGTTGGGCGGGATAGGAGACATGCCACTGGGGGAACGGGAGACCGTGCGCGTACGTAGGCCGGACTGTCTAGTCTGGCCAGTGGGTCGACGCGGCCTCCGGCGAATGGCAAGTCACTTGCTCGACAGGAGGGCCGGGCACGACGTCCCCGGCTACAGGGAAGGTGCGGCTACCAGAGGTGGGAGGCGGCGGGCGTGTCCTCGTGGAACTCATCGCCATCGACCGACAGGCGGTAGCGCCGGGCCGGCTGGATGTGGAGGGTGTGGTCGCGGCCGCGAGCCCAGTCGATCAGCGCGCGAAGCTCGCGGAGGGCGGCGAGCATGGCGAGTCCCTCGGTGGTGCCGAAGCGGTAGGTGAAGAAACCGGGGTTGGTGATCTCGGCATAGTGGAGGATGGGGTCGAGGCCCTGAAGCAGGCCGGCGGGCGAGGGCCTCTGGTCCAGGTGCTGGAGAGGGACGGCGGGCAGGCCGAGGTCCTCGACGAAGATGCGCAGGAGGGCCGGGCGGTAGAAGAACTTGCAGAGGGCGTCGCGGTGGGCGACCCGCAGCTCGGCGGGTATGGTGATCAGCGTCCCCTGCGGGTCGTGGGCTTGGATCCGGAGCTCGAACCGCTCGTCGATGGGCGTGGTGTGACGCTGCCGGTAGGCTGGCGGGATCAGGGCCTCCACTGCCTCCATGATGTGCACGGACGCTTGGTGCAGGGCCTGTTTGCGCGGGACGCCCGGCGTGGGTCGGACCGGCGGGATGACCTCACCGACGTTCATGACCAGCTCCGGACGCTCGAGCTTGAAGACGGCGTCCATGGCACCCTCGAGACCGCCGAAGCCGATCGGCAGGATCGGTGCACCGGCGCGCCGGCTGAGCCAGGCGACGCCGCGCTTCGCCTCCATCGCGCCGGGGTCCCAGATGCCGCCCTCGGGGAACATGCCGAGGACGCCGCCCTGGCGGAGCACGTCGAGGGCCTGGGTGAGGGCGCGGCGGTCCATGTTGCCGCGGTTGATGCCGATGTAGCCGTGGAATCGGGCGATGGCGTCCATCGCCGGCGGCGGGGGGATGTCGCCGGGTCCGAGCATCTCCATCTGCCACGGGGCGTAGACCACCATCAGCACGACCTCCATCGTCGCGATGTGGTTGCCCACGACGATCAGGGGCCCGGTCTTGGGGAAGCGGTCCAGCCCGGTCACGGTGGCTCTGGTGAGGGCCGGGACGATGATCCGGCCCACGCCGCGCAGCAGGCTTCGAGCCACGCGCCTACGAGGGTAGGCGATGGAGTAAGTCGGCTCTGCCATGATCGGCCCTCCCTCGGTTGAGCTGCGGGTCACCCGTGGTATAGTGTCGCGCATCACGCCTGCCTCACGCTGCGAAAGCTCGAAATCCACTCTCGTCCACGCGCCCACCGGCGTGACCCAGCCACACGGACCAAAGGCTAACACGAGTTACCCGGAGCGCAAAGGGTCCCACCCAAGCCCCACCTCGAGAGGAGTGCTATGGATCGCGACATCCGCTGGTATGACTACGTCACCATCAACGTCTATTGGTTTGCCCTGACCACGAGATCCCAGGTCCTGACGCCGCTGATTGTGCCGGTGTTGGTCCAGCGGTATGTCGGCGAGGCCGTCAAGGGGACCTATGTCGGCAAGATGCGGCTCTGGTCGCTGATGGTCGCGCTGCTGGTCCAGGCGGCGATGGGGATGCTCTCGGATCGGAGCACGCTCCGGTGGGGGCGACGCCGCCCCTTTATCGCGATAGGCACCCTGTTGGAGCTGGTGATCTTCGTGGCGATCGGCGGCATCGCCGGGTTGACGGGGATGACCGGCTACTGGGCGCTCTTCGGGGTGTATATCCTGTCGATGGTGACCTCAAACACGGCGCACGCGGCGACCCAGGGTCTGATCCCCGACCTCGTCCCCGAGGAGAAGCGCGGGCGCTTCTCGGGCGTCAAGGCGCTACTGGAACTCCCCGTACCCCTGATCTTCTCGTCCTTTGTCGTCGCCGGGATGGTGGGCGCGGGCAACATCTGGGGCGCCATGATCGTTCTGATCGTCGTGATGTTCGTCTGCATGCTCATCACGATGTTCGTGGCCGAACGGCGACTCACGACGCAGCCCGGCACGTCGATGGGCCAACCCCTGCTGCGACTGGCGCTGATGACGGCGGTCTTCACGGTGGTGATCCTGGGCGCGGGATCCGGCGTGACCGGGGCTATGTCGCTGGTCGCTGGCCTGGCGGGGAACGTGGGCTCGGTATTGACTGTGGTCGCCGGCGTGGTGGGCATGGCGGCTGCGGTCCTGGTGGGCGTCTGGCTGAGCGTGGGCGTGGGGCTGGGTGCGGAGGCCCGTGGCCAGCGATCGTTTATCTGGTGGGTGGTCAACCGACTCGCCTTCATGGTCGCGGCGACCAACCTGGCTACCTTCATGGTCTACTATCTCCAGGAGCGCTTCCCGGCTTTCTCTGGTGCTCGGGCGGCCGGGCCAGCCTCACAGGTGATGATGTTTGTCGGTATCTTCATCCTGGTGACGGCGGTGCCCAGCGGCTGGCTTGCGGATCGATTCGGGAAGCGACTGCTGGTCGCGGTCGCCGGGGCGTTGGCGACCTGCGGACTGGTCATCATCCTGTTGGTGCCGTCGATGGCGGCCCTCTTCGTGGGTGCGAGCTTCGTCGGGGCGGCCATGGGGTTGTTCTACGCGGCGAGCTGGGCGCTGGGCACCGAGATCGTACCGCAGACCGAGGCCGGGCGGTATCTGGGGCTTTCGAACCTGGCGGGCGCAGGAGCCGGCGCGATCGGGGCCTATCTGGGTGGGCCAATTGGGGACGAGTACGGCTACGTGGTGTTGTTCGTGGTGTACGCGGCGATGTTCGCGCTGTCGATCTTGACGATGCTCGGGGTGAAGGAGAAAGCCCCGGCGTGAGGTGATGCTATGAGGACGAATCACCCGAAGCTACCTGATGGTCTTGCTGTGCGCCCGGCGACGATGGATGATGCCGATGCCGTGACGGATCTGCTCAATGCGTGCTCGACGGCTGCTGTCGGTCGAGCGACCAGCGATGCCGATGAGCAGCGCAGTTTCTGGCGGAGCCCCTACCTGAACCCGGAGACCAACTGCCTCGTCGCCCTCGACGGCGACGCGGTGGTGGGCTATGCCAGTGCGTGGATCGAGCCTCCAGCGGTCAGCGTCTATGCGTCGGCGCGGGTGCGCCCTGAGGCCGCGGGCCGCGGGTTGGGGACCTATCTCGCAGCTTGGACGGAGGAGCTGGCGCGCGCCAGGGCGCGGGTCGTCGCGCCGGAGGGTGCCCGCATTGTCATCCAGCAAGTGAGGCCGGCGACACACACGACGGCTGGACGCCTGCTGGAGGGCCGCGGGTACCGCGACGTACGCCACAGTTACCGGATGCGGATCGAGCTGGATGGCGAGCCGCCGGAGCCCCAGTTCCCGCCGGGGATCGAGATGCAAGGCTTCGACCGCACCAACCAGCTGCGCACGCTGGTGCAGGCCGAGAAGGACATCTTCCGCGATCACTGGGGTTTCGTTGAGTTGGACTTCGAGCAGGATGTGAAGGCCTGGGAGCAGTGGATCGATGATGATCCGCATCACAAGCCGGAGATCTGGTTCCTGGCGATGGACGGCGATGAGATCGCGGGGGTGTGTCTGTGCAGCGACTTCATGGCTGAGGATCCTTGGATGGGGTATGTGGAGTCTCTGGGTGTGCAGCGGGCGTGGCGCCGCAAAGGTCTGGGATTGGCGATGCTGCACTATGCGTTTCGACACTTCCGCAGGGAAGGGAAGACAAGCGTGACGCTGGATGTCGACGCCCAGAGCTTGACGGGGGCGACCAGGTTGTATGAGAAGGCGGGGATGCACGTGGAGCGGGAGGACGTGACGTTTGAGTTGGTGCTGCGCGAAGGGAAGGATCTGACGACCCAGGTGCTGGAGGCCACGTGACTAGCCACAGTGTGTGGCTGCTAGTGGCTGTGGCAGCAGCGATTGTGCTAGGTGGGTGTGCTGCGGCAACGCCGGCGCCAACCGTGGGTCCGAAGCCGACGGCGACGTGGATTCCGATCCCGACGGCGACGCCGAGACCGACGGCTACGGTTACGCCGACGCCGGTGCATGACTCCGTGGCCGCGGCGCGCGCCGCTAGGCTGGGACGCGGGGTCAACCTGGGCAACGCGCTGGAGGGGCCCAGTGAGGGTGAGTGGGGGATGGTGATCGAGGATGCGTTCTTCCCGCTCATCGCCGAGGCCGGTTTCCAGACGGTGCGGGTGCCCATCCGCTGGTCGGCGCACGCGGCGGCGGCGGCGCCATACACGGTCGATCCGGTCTTCTTCGAGCGCATCGACCACGTGATGACACAGGCGTTGGCCAGTGACCTCAACGTCGTGATCAACATGCATCACTATGATGAGCTGTTTGCGTCGCCGGACGAGCACGCCGACCGATTTGTCGCGATCTGGGAGCAGATCGCCGGCCGGTACGAGGGGATGCCGGATACGGTGTACTTCGAGTTGCTGAATGAGCCCCACGACCGGTTGACGACGGAGCTGTGGAACCCTCTGCTGGCCAGGGTCGTCTCAGTTGTGCGGGAGATCGACGATCACCATACGCTGGTGATCACGGGCGCAGACTGGGGCGGGCTGGACGGATTGGAGCGGATGGTCGTGCCCGAGGGGGAGACGAACGCCATCGCCACCTTCCACAGCTATGACCCGATGATCTTCACGCATCAGGGCGCGTCGTGGGTGGGGCCCGAGATTGGGACCTTGGGCGTGACCTGGCCCGGTCCGCCCGAGCATGAGATTGAGTTGGTGGGTGCGGCTCGTGAGACGGAGTGGGTGGCAGCGTGGTTCTTGCGCTACAGGAGCTTGCAGGGAGATGCCAACCCGGCCAGCCGAGCGGCGCTGGCCACGATGATGGACAGGGCCGCGGCTTGGCGGGAGCGGAAGGGCATCCCGGTGTGGCTGGGGGAGTTCGGGGCGTACGAGACGGCGGACATAGACTCGCGGGTGCGGTGGACGACGGCGATGCGCGAGGAGGCAGAGGACCGGGGTATCCCGTGGGCATATTGGGAGTTTGGCGCGGGGTTCGGGGTGTATGATCGGGAGGCCGGGGCGTGGCGTGAGGAGTTGCAGGGGGCGTTGATCCCGCCGGGAGGAGAGTAGACGGCGCGTGACGGCGCACCTGCATATCCCTCGACCGGTGCTCGGCGTCCGCGTCGGCCTTACACAACATACGAAGCAAGGTAGACTAGTGAGAACGCGATATGCGCCGGGCGCGTGATACGGGGTTGGGACGTGATCCCGGCGGCAGCTTAGGAGGAGAGATGAGGACGAGCGATAGAGACACCTTGAAGCGGAAGGTCCTGTCACGGCGAAGGTTCCTGGAGTTGGCGGGAACGGTGGCGGCGGGGGCGCTAGTCAGCAGTTGTGTGCCGGCTGTGCCGGCATCGGATGCGCCGGCGACGACGGCAGCCCCGACCGAAGTCATGCCGACCGACGTGCCGCCAGCGGCGGAAGCCGCGACGCGTACGCCTGCCGGGGTTGCCGAGGCGACCGAGGCGGCAGCTACGGCCACGTCCGCGCCGACGGTCGAGGGAGCTACGCCCGTGCCGACCGAGGTGCCGACGAAGGCCCCCGCGCCGGTGGCATCGGGCGGCCCCAAGGTGGCGATCGGGACGGCGCGCGACTATGACCGCGCGACGATGGAATCGGTGATGCGGGATATGCTGGATGGGATCGGCGGACTGGGTGACGTCGTCCGACCAGGCGATCGCGTGGCGATGAAGGTGAATCTGACTGGCGGCGTGGGGAACAACGGGCCGGCGGGCTACTCGCCGATGGAGTCGTTTGTGACCCACCCCGAGACGGTGCGCGCGCTGGCGGGGTTGGTGCGCGATGCCGGTGCCAGCGAGGTGCTGATCGTGGAGGCGGTCTATCAGTGGGAGAGCTACACCCAGTGGGGGCTGGACGCGGTTGCCGCGGACATGGGAGCCACGCTGGTGGACCTGAACGCCACCGATCCGTACGACGATTTCCTCCATTTCCCGGTGCCGGGTGGGGGGACGGTCTACCCGGACTACATCCTGAACCCATTGCTACAGGACGTGGATGTCTTCATGTCGATCGCGAAGATGAAGTGCCACTTTGTGGCCGGCGTGACGCACTCGCTGAAGAACCTGTTTGGTCTGGTGCCGGCGCGGTTCTACCGATTGAGCGATAACCACAGCCACCGGTCCGAATTCCACGGACCGACGAATGAGACCGCGGGAGACCGGGTGCCCAAGATCATCGTGGATCTGAACAAGTCACGGCCGATCCATTTCGCGTTGGTCGACGGTGTGCTGACCACCGACGGTGGCGAGGGTCCCTGGATCGGGAGCTTCGGCGCGGTCCAGCCCGGTGCGCTCTTTGCGGGCAAGGACCCGGTGGCGACCGACGCGGTGGCGACAGCGGCGCAGGGGTTTGATCCGGAGGCAGCGCATTACACGGAGCCGTTTATCCGGGGGCTGAATCACCTGGCGCTGGCAGCGGCGGCGGGCCTGGGGACGAACCGGCTGAGTGAGATCGAGGTGGTGGGGGCGTCGGTGGAGGATGTGAGGACGCCCTTCAAGTTGGCGACGGGGTAAGCGGGAGAGCCAGGCTGGAGCCTGGCGGTCCCAGGGCCAGGACACTGTGCCCTGCTATCACGACGCGCTGACTCCCAAGCGGGTGAGCGGCACGGTGGTTGTATAGGGGCGCGCCATCGCCAAAGAGATGAGCTACTCACACGGAGGTTCCGCGTGTGGGCCCCAATCGTACCATCGGTTGCTCGGGCGCCGATCTTGGGTATAATCACCTTGCTTTCGAACATGCCCATTGCACCGCTGGGTGCAGTCCCGGGGGCACGGGAGCGCCTAAGCGGGCCTCAAGCAATACTTGAGGCCGCTGTTGTCCTAAGAATCCGCTCGAGGAGACAGGCTTCTATCTATGCCAGCACCCTACCGCGAATATGAACTTCAGGATGGTTTTGTCCACAACTGGTTAGTCGTAGGCCCCGTGGAGACCCCGGTCGTCGTCGACCCCACAGGGGCGTTGAACGAACACGACCGCAAGTTGCAGATTGTGCAGGGGCGGCGGACCGCGACGCCTGACATCACCGGCGACATCGTCGAGCGAGAGCCGGCGAGTGTCGATGGAGAGGAAATCCCGTGGTGCTATGTTCGCACTCTGGAGGACCACTTCGTCGATCTCTCGACGTTCCGCCATAACTGGACGTATCTCCGGGCGTGGGCCTACACCAGGTTGAGCCTCTTCGACGCGGCCGAGGCCACGTTTGAGCTGACCACGAACGGGCCCGCCGACGTCTGGATCAACGGCGAGCACGTGCACCGGCAAGAGCATTTTCACCACCAGGATCCCGCCACCGTCACCTTCGCAGCCTCGCTGCAGGAAGCTGATAACGAGGTGCTGATCCGCCTCGAGGAGGTCGCTGCCCGCGAGTGCCCCTATGCGATGGCGCTCAAGGTCACCGGCGTCGATGCCGAGGACGTTGAGGTGAGGATACCGTCGGCAACCGAGCGAACGGTCCATCACATGATGCTGGAGGAAAGCTTCGACCAGGCCTTCATCGACGAAGTGGCCAACTATCGGGGCAAGGTGATCAACCTCCGTTGGGCCGACGATCTCCAGACCAACTTCAACTACAACTACGGCGTCCAGGGTCCCGGCACGCGCATCAACGTGAGCGGCGAGACCGAGGCAAAGACGGACGAGATCAACGACATCGGCCACGGGTACCGAATCAAGCAAGGCCCCTATCGCGTGGTCCTCCGCGCCGTCTCGTCACTGTACTACGAGTGGCAGGTCCGCTATCAGCGCGAGATGCCCCTCTACATTTTGGATTTCGACTATTCGGAGACGCCGTACGGGACCTACGAGGAGCGCAACCGCGAGGCACTGGCCTACGCGGCATCGCAGGAGGGCGACCTCTACGCCGAGATCGCGAAGATGGAGCTGGGCGAGTGGGAAGACCTGGACCTTGCCGTGATCCGGCAGTCCATGGTCTCGATCAACACCCGCGGTGACTGCAGCGACTTCTATCTGGTCGGGCTGCTGGGCGCGCTGTACCGCTACGGCGATGCGCCTGAGTTCCCTGAGGAGCTCAAGGCGCCGCTGAAGAGCTGCGTGCTGGACTTCAAGTACTGGCACGACGAGCCAGGCGCGGACGCGATGTGCTACACCACCGAGAACCACAGCATCCTGTTCCACGCGTGCGAGATTCTCGCCGGGCAGCTCTATCCGGAGGAGACGTTCAGCAATGCGGGACAGACGGGGGCGTGGCATCGCGCCAAAGGCGAGCGGCTGGCCCTCACCTGGATGAGGACGCGTGGCAGGACGGGGTTCTGGGAGTGGGACTCGAACTGCTACTTCGACGAGGACCTGCTGGCCCTCTCACATCTGACGGGTCTTGCTGAATCGGAGGACCTGTCGGAGTTGGCAGCGGTCCTGATGGACAAGATGCTCTTCACGATGGCCGTCAATTCGTACAAGGGCACCTTCGGCTCAACCCACGGGCGGACGTACGCGCAGCTCGTAAAGAGTGGCCGGCTCGAGGCGACGTCGGGGATCGCGCGTCTGCTGTGGGGACAGGGCGTCTACAACCAGCACCTGCGGGGCCTGGTCGCGATGGCCTGCTCGGAGTATGAGTTCCCGATGCTGCTGGCCAACATCGCGACCGACCAGCGGGACGAGTCGTGGGATCGCGAGCGCCACGTGGTGAGCGATAGCGGCGAGGAGATCAACAAGGTCACCTACAAGACACCCGACTACATGCTGGCCTCGGTGCAGGACTACCGGCCCGGCGAGAAGGGATACCAGCAGCATATTTGGCAGGCCACCTTTGGGCCCGACGCCGTGGTCTTTGTCAACCACCCGCCGTGTGTCAGCGAGGAGGGCGCGCATCGCCCGAACTTCTGGTCCGGCAACTACGTGCTACCGCGCGTGGTGCAACACAAGGATGTGTTGGTCGCGCTGCACGACCTGCCCGACGACGACTGGTTGGGATTCACCCACGCTCATTTCCCCATCCACCAGTTTGACGATGTCGAGGTCAACAGCGACTGGGCCTTCGCGCGGAAGGGCGACGGCTATCTGGCGCTCTATGCCTCGAGCGGACTCTCTTTGACCAAGCGAGGCCCTGGGGCCTACCGCGAGCTGCGCGCCGGCGGGCCGCAGACGGCGTGGGTCTGTCAGATGGGGCGCGCCGCGCTCGACGGCGACTTCGCCAGCTTCAAAGCCAAGGTACTGGGTACGGCGATCGAGGTCGACGGGCTCAGCGTCCGGTACCAGACCCTGCGCGGCGATGACCTGGCCTTTGCGTGGAACGGACCCCTGACGCGGAACGGGGCAGTGGAGCCCACTTCGGGATTCCGTCACTACGAGAACCCTTACTGTGTGACCGATCTTGAGGCCGAGCAGATGGACATCGGCATTGGTCAGACGCTGATGCGGCTGCAGTTCTAGCCACCCAATCCAAACTGGCGCTGCCGACGGGTAGCGCCGGTTTGGGTCCCTTACCATCGCGAACATTGACACGTTGTTGATCTCGCAAATGTGACCTGTCACGGACGTTTGGCGGTCAGTACCCCCTGTGTTGGCTGCTCTTTTCGTCGATTCGTGGCCAAGAATGGCCTCTGGCGGGCATACTTGGCCTGCAGATGTGACAATTGACGTGCGAAAAGGCGTCCTGGGGCTTGCCAACCGCGAGATTGCTATATATAATGGTTGAGTGAATAGGTGACAGGTCACAACCACGGAGCGACCCCAGACTATGCCAAGCGTGCCTGCGAGACAGGCGACACTCCGCGACATCGCCGACACGGTGGGTGTCTCGTATCAGACGGTGTGGCGTGTCGTGAACGACAGGCCACACGTGGCTGAGGCGACGCGGGCGCGGGTGCTCAAGGCGCTCCGAGAAACCGACTATCGTCCGCACCGAGCCGCGCAGGTGTTGACAACCGGCAAATCGTACCTGATCCAGCTGATCGTCTTCGAGTATGGGCACAACGACCGACTGCCAGCCCTGCTGCATTGGGCGCGCGAGTATGGGTATAGTATTGTGGTGTCAGAGCTGGAGGGGCCTCCCTCCAGCGAGGGTCTGAGGAGCGCGCTGCGAGAGTCTTCGCAGATGGTGGACGGCGTGATCCTGGTGCTCCCGTATGCCGAGCTGACCCACGACGAGATGCGCGATCTCTGTTCCGATCTGCCGTACGTCGTGGTGAACACCAAGATGAGCTCGCGGATGCCGTCGGTTGTGACGGACCAGTGGGCGGGTGCGCGATCGGCGATGGACTATTTGCTGGACCTGGGTCACGTGCGGATCGCCGAGGTGAGCGGGCCGGCGGGGCACTGTGACGCGGACATGCGCCACCGAGCGTGGCAGGTTTTCCAGCAGCAGCGTGGGTTGACGGCGAACCCGGCACTGAGCGTGACTGCCGAGTACGATGTTGGTGCCGGTTATGAGGGAACGAAGCGGTTACTGAGCCGGGACGTGCCGTTTACGGCTTTGTACGCGGGGAGTGATCACATCGCGCTGGGCGCGATGCGCGCCATGCGCGAGGCCGGGTTGAGGATACCCGAGGACGTCTCGGTGGTGGGGTTCGATGACATACCGGAGGCGGCGTATCTGGAACCGCCCCTGACCACGGTCCGCCAGGACTTCGAGGCGGTGGGCAAGGAGGCCGTGGAGTTCCTTGTCTCGTTCATAGAGAATCCCGGGATGAACGTGCACCAGCGCGTGCTCTATCCCGAGCTTATCATCAGAGAAAGTACGAAGAAGCTAGAGGCATCATTGACCCAAGTCTGAGAGGAGGTGCGGTGCGACGAGTGCCCTGTACGTTGGCTCCTGATTTCGCAACACTGTTATGTGCACGACAGCTTGACTTTCATTTGGAGGAAGAACCATGAAGAGCCTTTCACGTCGTCAGTTCCTGCAGGTATCGGCAGTCGCCGGTGCCGGCGCTGTCCTCGCGGCCTGCAACCAGGCCACCGAGGCCCCCACAGAGGCCCCGACCGAAGAGGCCGTTGCCGAGGCCACGGCTACCAAGCCGGCGCCCCCAACAGCTACCCCCAACGTTGAGGCCGCGGAACCCACCGCGGTGCCCGAGGAGATGCAGAGCTGGCCCCGCGAGGATGTCGCTCGCGAGCGCACCCTGATCTACGCCTTCGGCGCAGCCGAGGAGCCCGGCACGGGCATCGGCAACCTGTATGCCAACGACTGGCACCAGCGCGCCGGCTCGGCCTTGACCGAGTTCCCGTTCTACTACTGCGCGCTGAACGACAAGACCTACCCCTGGCAGGCTGAGAGCCACGAGTACAACGACGACGCCACCGAGATGACGCTCTATCTTCGCAAGGGCGTGCGTTGGGCGGACGGCGAGGACTTCAACGCCGAGGACGTGGTCTACACGTTCGAGACGCTGCGGGACAACGCGCCGGACTACAACCAGTCCGGTCTGGTTGCCAAGTACGTGGACACCGTCACGGCGGTGGACGACTACACGGTGAAGTTCACGTTCGTGGAGCCGACCTTCCGCTTCCACTTCACGCACTGCACGGCTCGCTTCGACCGCGCCATCCTCATCGTTCCCGAGCACCTGTTCGCGGACGCCGGGGACTGGCGTGAGTTCACGTTCTTCGATCTCGAGGAGAAGTGGCCGGTCTACACCTCGCCCTACAGCATCACCCGCATGGAAGCTCAGGTCAAGCACCTGGACCTGCGCTATGAGTGGTGGGCGGTAGATGTGGGACTGACTGACCGCATGCCGCGCGTCGAGCGCATCGTGAACTTCGGCTGGCCCGGCGAAGAGGTCGGCGCCCAGATGCTGATCAACGATGAGTGTGACGTGACCCTGGACCTGCGCCCCGCCTCCATCGAGGCGATCCTGGCGCAGACCGATCACGTGATGACCTTCACGGGGCTCGAGAAGCCCTACGGCTACGTCGACTGGTGGCCCACTTCGCTGTTCATGAACAACCTGACCGAGCCCTACGACAACGTGGATGTGCGCTGGGCTATCGCCTACGCCATCGAGCACGATCAGGTCAACGAGGTCGGCTCTCTCGGCGCCAGCCAGATCAGCAACACGCCGTTCCCGCAGTACCCGGGTCTGACCCAGTACATCGAGGGAGCGTCGCCTGAGCTGAAGACCCTGATGGATCAGGTCTACGTCCGCGATCTGGACAAGGTCGATGAGCTGATGACCAAGGCCGGGTTTGCCAAGGACGGCGATTTCTGGGCCAAGGATGGCGAGGTCTTCAAGCCCGAGATCTGGGTCACCGACATCTTCGGCGACATCGGCCCGGTGATCACCGAGCAGATGCGTCAGGCCGGCTTCGATGCCGAGATGGTCAAGCCCCCGGACTTCTGGGGTGGGACCGGTCTGGGTGATGCCGGGTTGTTCTTCCGCGGTCATGGTGGCAGCGTGAAGGATCCCTACGTCACGCTGGCCTTCTACCTGACCGACAACGTTGTGCCGAATGGCGAAAACGTGAAGAACGACAACTGGCCGCGGTGGGGTAACGCGGAGTACGACGAGCTCATCGCCGAGATGAGCCGCACGTCGCCCGACGACACGGCCAAGATGCAGGACCTGTTCGACAAGGCGATGACGATCTGGTACACCGAGCTGCCCGAGGTCCCGATCCAGGAGTGGTTCCACAGGCTGGGTATGAACACCACCTTCTGGACCAACTGGCCCAACCAGGACGATCCCTACAACTCAGCGCCCTGGCACTGGCCCTTCATCCTGACGCTGAACCGTCTGGACCCGACGCAGTAGATCCCGTCTCAATCACGAGGGGGCCGCAAGGCCCCCTCGTGTCGCCCACACGCAGCCGCGAGGGCATTGAGAACTCGGAGCCGTGCGCCAATGCTCTCCGTCTTCTCAATGGCTGTGCGGCGGGCCGAGCAGGTCTGTCGTGATGAAGTCGGCTGACCTGAGGCAACTCAAGACTGGAGGCGTTCTATGCGCATACCAATAGGCTACGTTCTCAAACGTGTCGGTTTCCTCATTCTCGTCCTCTGGACCGCGGCGACCATCAATTTCCTGCTACCCAAGCTCACGCCTCGTGATCCGGTGCAGGAGCAAGTGAACCTGAAGATCGCCACGATGGGCGTGTCGTCCGAGGGTGCCACCGAGATGGTCGAGTCCCTCAAGGAGCTCTATGGTCTGGACAAGCCGCTGTGGCAGCAATACACTACGTATATCTGGAACACGGCGCGTTTCGATCTGGGCTTCTCCATCGCCAACTACCCGAAGCGGGTCAACGAGATCATCGGTGAGACGATCTGGTGGACGTTGGGCTTTGTGTTGACGGCCACGGTCCTGGCCTTTATCCTGGGCACCGTCATCGGGGCGTTGGTGGGGTGGTCCAAGACATCGAAGTATCTCTCGTGGCTGATGCCGCCGTTGGCGCTCTTCTCGGCTGTCCCGGCCTTCATCCTGGCGCTGGTCCTGATCTACTACCTGGCCTTCAAGGCGCAGTGGTTCCCCTTGCGCGGCGGCTATGATCCCCTGATCGACCTTGACTGGTCGAGCTGGAGTTTCATCCTCGACGTGGCCCACCACGCGGCGCTCCCGGCGATCTCGTTGCTCCTGGTCTCCATCGGCGGCTGGTCGCTGACCATGCGCGCGATGATGGTGACGGTGGAGGGCGCGGACTACATCACGTTCGCCGAGGCCAAGGGGTTGACGGGCACGCGCATTTTCTTCCAGTATGCGCTGAGGAACACGCTGCTGCCACAAGTCACGGCGCTGGCTATGCAGTTAGGGTTTATCGTCTCGGGATCCACGCTGGTGGAGAACATGTTCGGGTATCCGGGGATCGGACGCCGGCTTGGTGCCGCCATCACCGCGTTCGACTACCCTGTGATCTACGGCATCGTCTTCTTCCTGGTGGTGGGGATCGCTCTGGCTACGTTCCTCGTGGATCTGATCTATCCTCTTCTGGATCCGCGCATCTCATACGAGGGAGGCTAGGCGATGCAACGAGGTCAAGGTTTCAAAGGTTTCTTGAGCTATATACGCCGAAACCCGGCGTTTGGACTGGGGCTGTTCATCCTGGTGGCGCTGCTGGTCTTCGCCGGCGTGGGGAGCCTGGTGGTCTCGGAGGAGGATGCCCAGCCGCTATCTGCCACGCCGAACTCAGAGCCGACTGGGGAATACCCGTTTGGCACCGACAGCACCGGGCGCAATCTGCTGGCCCAGATGATCCACGGCACGCGGGTGACGCTCTCGATCGGGATGATAGCCGGCTCTGTCGGTCTGGCGATTGGCACTGTGTTGGGCTTCATGACAGGGTACTTCGGCGGTATCTTCGACACGATCGTCAAGTTCATCGTCGACGTGCTGATGACGATCCCGCAGTTCCTGCTGCTGGTGATGATCGCGTCGTCGGTACCGGAGCCGGACAAACTCACGATCGTCCAGATGGGCCTGATCCTCTCGCTGATCTCGTGGGTGCGACCGACGCGCGCGATCCGGGCGCAGATCCTGAGCATGCGCGAGCGCGCCTTTGTGATGATGGCCAAGCTCTCGGGGATGAGCGGTATGGAGATCATCATCAAGGAGATGATGCCCAACCTGATGCCCTATCTGGCCATCAGTCTGGCGACGGCGGTCAACGGCGGCGTGGTCAGCTCCCTGGGTCTGCAGACGCTGGGCATCGGCAACCTGCGGCGTCCCTCGCTGGGCATGACCATCTACTGGCTGCGGTACTACAACGCCTTCCTGCAAGGCTACTGGTGGTGGATTCTGGAACCGGTGATCGTGGTCGTACTTATCTTTGCCGCGTTCCTGCTGCTCTCCATCGGTATGGATGAGTTTGCCAATCCCCGGACCCGGAGGACGGTATGAGCGAGTCCCTGCTGCAAATCAAGGATCTCAAGGTCTACTATCACGTCGAGGCTGGGGCCGTCCAAGCTGTGGATGATGTCAGCTTCACCCTGGATTCCGGTGTCAAGATGGGGTTGGTGGGTGAGTCGGGGTCGGGCAAGTCGACCATGGCCCTGGCGATGATGCGGATGATCAAGCCGCCGGGCAAGATCGAGGGCGGTCAGATGATCCTGGGTGGGACCGATCTGGTCGGCCTCACACCGGAACAGATGCGCCAGACACGGCTCTCCAAGCTGGCGATGATCCCACAGGGTGCGATGAACTCGTTGAACCCTGTCGTGACGATCGAGAAGCAGATCCTCGACGGCCCGCTGGATCACGGCGTGGTGATGTCGAAGGATGAACGCGCCGACCGCGTCATCGAGCTGCTGGAGATGGTCGATCTGGCGCCCAAGGTCGCCAAGATGTTTCCCCACGAGCTGAGCGGCGGGATGAAGCAGCGCGTGACCGTGGCCCAGTCCATCTCGATGGAGCCGGACATGATCATCGCGGATGAGCCGACCAGCGCGCTGGACGTCGTGATCCAGCGGCAGGTGATGGAGACGATCAACCGGCTTCAGTCGGAGCTCGGCCTGGCCGTGATCCTCATCGGCCACGACATGGGGCTGATGGCCCAGTCGGTGGACCGGCTTGCCGTGATGTACGCGGGCAAGATGATGGAGATAGGGCAGACGCGGGCGATGTTCGAGGAGCCGCTCCATCCCTATACGCAGCTGTTGATCCAGTCCCTGCCGGTGCTGGAGAACAAGGGCATCTTCAGCGGCATCCCCGGTATCACGCCCTCGTTGTTGAACCCGCCGGAGGGCTGTGTCTTCCACACCCGATGCCCCAAGGCCTTTGACCTGTGCAGCGCGAAGACGCCGGCGTTCATCGAGGTAAGTCCAGGGCGGCAGGTCGCTTGCCACCTGCAGACGGCATAGGACTGGAGAAGATCATGAGACCACCCCTACTGGAGCTAAAGAACGTTAGCAAGATCTTCGGTGGCAAGAACAACCCCACGGTGGCGCTGGAGGACATGACCTTCGCGCTGAGCGAGAATTTCCCCAAGATCGTCACCGTGGCGGGTGAGAGCGGTAGCGGCAAGACCACGATGGGCATGTTGATGCTGGGCTTCTACGGCCCGACGTTCGGCAATGTGCTTTACCGTGGGCAGGCACTGGGCGACCTGGACAAGGCCGGTATGTTCCAGTTCCGTCGCGAGGTCCAGGCTGTCTTCCAGGATCCCTTTGCGGTCTACAACCCGTTTTACAAGGTCGACAACCTGTTGTCGATTCCGATCAAGAACTTCGGGCTGGCGAGTACAGCCGCGGAGTCGCGCGAGTTGCAGGAGGAGGCGCTGGAGCGTGTGGGCTTGCGCCCTGAGGAGACGCTGGGGCGGTATCCGCACCAGCTGAGTGGCGGGCAGCGGCAGCGGATCGCCGTGGCGCGCGCGTTGTTGCTGCAGCCCAAGCTGCTGATCACCGACGAGCCGGTCTCGATGGTGGATGCGTCACTGCGTTCGACGATCCTCAAGGCGCTGCGCGGGCTGAACCGTGAGTTCGGTGTGCCGATCTTCTACATCACGCACGACCTTACGACGGCCTATCACATCAGCGACTACATCATCATCCTCTATCGCGGCAACGTGATGGAGGTGGGCAACGTGGATACGATCATCCGAGATCCGAAGCACCCGTACACACAGCTTCTGGTCTCGTCGATCCCGTGGCCCGATCCCGATCTGCCGTGGGGCGGCAGCGAGGAGATGATCCAGTCGAGCCAGGTGGCCTTCAAGAAGATCACGGGTTGCCGGTTTGCACCGCGATGCCCGTACAAGATGGACATCTGCGACACCGAGCCACCGCCGCTCTACCGTATGGAGACCGACCGCGCGGCGAGGTGCTATCTCTATCGAGAGAACGATGAGCTCGCGCGCGATGCGTTGGCCGAGGTCTTTGCCGACGCGTAGTTGCACGAGCCCCGGTCCTGCCGGGGTGAGCCGCCCTCGGCTCGGCCCGTAGGAGCAAGATGGCGTAAGATTACTGCAAGGCGCTCAGGCGCCTTGCAGTGTCGTTTCTGAGGTGCCCTTGGGCACAAGTGGGGGCAGCGAGTGGGTATAGCCAAGACGGTTGGGCGGAACGCTCCGTGCCCGTGTGGGAGCGGGAAGAAGTACAAGCATTGCCACGGGCGGCCCAAGCCACCGGCGCAGGTGCTCTATGTCCATCCCGCGAAGCAGGATGTGGACACCTATGCACAACACCACACGTCACGCGATGTCGAGATGGGGCGGCCCTACGGACTGATCCCGATGGGCGTACCGGCGTTGGTCAACGTGCTGAGAGCTCACGGGATCGCTGTCCGCGGGATCAGCTTTCCCATGGAGCACAAGCTGAGCCGGGAGTTCGACCTGCGGCGTTGGCTGCGGACCCAGGGACAGGCGCGTGTGGTGCTGATCGACCTGCACTGGTACGAGCACTGCTATGGCGCGATCAGCGCAGCCAACGTGGCCAAGGAGGCGCTGCCCAACGCGTGGGTGGTGTTGGGTGGCCTATCGGCCTCGGGGTTCGCGCGGGAGATTCTGGAGCGCTTCGCGTCGGTGGACTTCATCGTCCGCGGTGATGCCGAGGGGCCGCTGCCGGCGCTGGTGCAGCGCTGCCTGGCGGCGCCGGCCTCTGAGCAGCCCGACGTCACGGACATCGACAACCTCAGCTACCGCGCCGGAGGCGAGGTGATGGAGAACCCGATCGGTTACTGCGCGGCGACGGAGGACCTGGACGGCCTGGACTACGCTGACCTGAGTTTCCTGGACCACAGTCGTGAGTACTTTGTCCACGAGTACCTGGTGACCGATCTGCCCAAGGCGCGGGCTGCTCTGGAGACCGACCCGTTCCTGGGGCGCTGGGTTGCTACGGCGCGGGGATGCAAGTATGAGTGCTCGTACTGCGGCGGCTGCAAGAGCGCGCACCGCGTGCTGGCCGGTCGCGATGGGATCGTGCCTCGATCGCCGGAGGCGGTGGTCGACGAGATCGAGCGTCTGGCCGACGCGGGCGTCATCCAGGTATCGCTGTCGTATGACATCGCCGAGCTGGGAGATGATTACTGGCGCACGTTCTTCTCGCTGATGCGCAAGCGCGGAATCAAGATCGGACTCTACAACGAGTGCTTCCAGATGCCCTCGCTGCGGTTCGTCAGGTCGTTTGCCAGGGTGGCTGACCTGGAGCACTCGTGTCTGGCGTTCAGCCCGCTGTCAGGGTCGGAGCGCGTGCGGCGCTTGAACGGCAAGATCTTCACGAACGCGGAGTTGCTCAACATCCTGGACTATCTGAGCATGTCCGATGTCTTCTCGCTGATCTACTTCTCGCTCAACTTGCCGGGTGAGAACGATGAGACCCTTACTGAGAGCATCGAGCTGGCACAGCAGATGTGCGAGACGTATCCGGCGTCACGATTGCGTATCCTGAGCTCGTGTCACACCTTGGATCCCCTCTCGCCGATGGCCGTGCATCCGGAGAAGTTCGCGATCGATGTAGGGATGCGGACCTTCGATGACTGGTATACTTACTGCCGCGACACGCAACTGAGAGACCCGGCGGCGCGGACAGAGGCGCATCGGGGATTTGTACCCAGCGATGCCGGGACGCGCGAGTTGGAGAAGATGGCCGATCGGTGGGACGCTGCGCGGGCTGGGCACGAGGAGAGCTGGTGGCCGATCCCGCCGGGATGGTAGGCGAGCGGCTCAAGAAGAACGCTGAAGGCGGACAACAGTCCGCCGGTCTGGGTCGGCTGCGACCTGCCGACCACCACATGGAGGACAAATTGGACAAGGCTCCGGTAGCATTGTACGTTCACCCAGCCAAGCAGGCCGTGGGTCTCTATGACACGCCCGCCAGGGGCAAATTCGGTCGTCCCTACGGCTTGATCCCTATGGGTGTACCCGCGTTGATGAACCACCTCAACGACAACGGTATCCCGGTGCGGGGCGTCAACTTCCCTATGGAGAAGCATCTCGATCCGGAGTTCAACTTGCGCCAGTGGTTGCTCGACCACAAGGATGCGCGAATGGTCCTGATCGACCTCCACTGGTACGAACACAGCTATGGCGCGATCAGTGTCGCGACGGTGGCCAAGCGAACGCTGCCGAATGCGTGGGTGATCCTGGGCGGCCTGACGTCCTCTGCTTTCGCGGACGAGATCGTTCGCGATATCGAGGTGGTGGACTTTGTGGTGCGCGGCGATGCGGAGCGACCGCTGCTGGCCTTGGCCCAGGCGCTGATGACGGAGGACGAACCGGGAGTGCTGCCCGACCTGAGCGGGGTGCCCAACCTGACGTACCGGCGCGATGGCGAGGTGGTCGAGAACCCAAGGACCTTCTGCGCGTCGCCCGAGGACTTCGCCGACTTCGACTTCGTCAACCTGAGCTGGCTGGAGCACGAGGACGACTACTACGTCCACGAGTACTTGGTCATCGATATGGACCTGGCCGAGCAGGCGCGAGAAGGTGCGGATGTCAGCCAATACCGGGGCCGGTGGATCAACAACGCGCGCGGGTGCGACTTCGAGTGCTCGTATTGTGGTGGTGCGAGAAGCGCACACAAGGCGATCGCCGGGCGCAACGGGATTGTGCCGGTGCCGGTCGAGACGATCGTGGATCAGATCAAGGAGCTAATCACGCACGATGTGATCCAGGTCTGTTTCTCCTATGATCTTGCTGCGATGGGAGAGCGCTACTGGAAGAAGCTATTCCGGACCCTCCGCAAGGAGGCGATCAAGATCGGGCTCTACAATGAGTTCTTCCAGCTCCCGCCGTCGGGGTTCATGAAGGAGTTCGTGCGCACCGCCGACATGGCGCACTCCGAGGTAGCCCTGAACCCGTACTCCGGCTCGGAGCGGGTGCGGCGGCTCAACGGCAAGCGCTACAACGATGCCCAGCTCTTCAACGCGCTGGATGAGGTGATCCTCTATAACGTGCCCATCATCGTCTACTTCTCGCTCAACCTGCCGGGTGAGGATGAAGAGGCCATCCAGGAGTCGATCAACCTGGCTCAGGCGATCTACGACATGTTCCCGCGCTCTAAGCTGAAGATACTCAACTCGTGCCACACGGTGGAGCCCATGTCTCCGATGGAACAGCGCCCCGGCCGGTATGGTGTCGAGGTGCAGTGGCATACGTTCAAGGACTGGTACGAGTACTGCAAGAACACACAGTTGCAGCTTCCGGGTGCTCGCACCGGCGATTGGCGGGGGTTCGATCTGATGGCGCCCAACGAACGGTCCATCGAGGCCCTGGCGGATGCCTGGGACGAGGCGGCCCAGGGGCGCGAGCAGACGTGGTGGCCCATCCCGCCCAGCTGGTAGCCGCTGGCGGTCACGGTGTTACAATGTGGTCGGGTCGGCCACATCTGCCCTTCCGGTCGGTCCCGATATCCGATACTGTTGTCTGGTGCAGGGAGGACATAGTGGAGACGCGACGTAGGATCCGGAGATGGTTGGCGGCGGTTGTGGCGGTCGGTATAGTGGTGACGCTGATGGCGGCGTGCGGCGGCACGGAGCCCGAGACATCCGAGGACATGGCCCAGATGGGGCATTCACCGGCGCTTGACGGACAGGCGTTGCTGGAGGGAGCGTGCGTGGATTGTCACGACCTCGAGCGCACCACGAGCGAGTCCAAGACCCGCGATGCGTGGTTGACGACGGTGGAGCGCATGGTTGACAAGGGGGCGTCGCTCAGTGCCGAAGAGGTCGAGGCGCTGGTCGACTATCTGGCGGAGGAGTACGGTCCGTAGACCATCCGGCTCGCAAGTTGGCTTTGTCGACCAAGCAGCACGCTGTCATGTGCTGCTTGGTCGCTTTGTACGCAGGGAGGTGATTGCATGTCGAAGCTCTTCTCACCGGTTCAGTTGGGGACGTTGACGCTGCCGAATCGACTTGTGCGGTCGGCCACCGCGGAGCGACTGGCGGATGCCGGCGGCAAGCCCTTGCCGGCGCTGTCGTCGATGCTGTGCGATCTCGCCGAGGGCGGGGTGGGGTTGATCATCACCGGGCACATGTATGTGAGCCCTGAGGGGAAGTGCCATCCGGAGATGACGGGCATCCACGACGATGCCCTGTTGCCGGGGTTGTCGGCGTTGGCCGAGGCAATCCACGATGCCGGCGGGCACGTGGCCGTGCAGATCAACCACGGAGGCATGCAGTGCGCGCCGGAGGCCGTGGACGGTACGATGGCGCCGTCGGCCATCGCCGCCGACTTTCTGCCCCAGCCGGCGCGGGAGATGACGGTGGCGGAGATCGAGGCGACCGTGCTGGCGTATGGGGCGGCCGCGCGCCGCGCCAAGTCAGCTGGGTTCGACGCAGTGCAGCTCCACGGGGCGCACGGGTATCTGATCAACCAGTTCTTGTCGCCGCTGGTGAACCGGCGGACGGACGGGTGGGGCGGCGGCCTCGACGGACGAATGCGGTTTCTGCGCGAGGTGTGCGCGGCGGTCCGTGCCGAGGTGGGCGACGACACTCCCGTCTTCATCAAGCTGGGGGTACAGGACGGGCGGGATGGCGGGTTGACGCTACCTGACGGCGTGGCAGTGGCGGCGGCGCTCGAGGGCATGGGGTTGGATGGCGTCGAGGTGAGCGCCGGGCTCAGCGGGCCGGATCTGCAGGCGAGCCGGGCCGGCGTGCGTGGGCCGGAGGACGAGGCGTATCTGCGGCACCTGGCCAGGGCCGTGCGTGAGGTCACGTCGCTGCCGGTGATGGCGGTGGGGGGCTTCAGATCTCGGGCGGTGATGGATGCGGTGTTGGCATCGGGAGATGCGGACTTCGTGTCGATGTGTCGTCCGCTGATCTGTGAGCCGGACCTGCCGCGGCGGCTGATGGCGGGGCAGGCGCGAGGGGCGTGCATCTCGGGAAACCGTTGTTGGCCGAAGGGGCCGGGTGAGGGGATCGCGTGCCGGTGTCTGGGAGAGCCAGCGGCTTAGCGTTGTGGCGTCCGCGAACACGCCGTGTTCGTGGCGGCGTGGCGTTGGGGCTCGGCGGGACGCCGGCCCCAGCTGAAGCATGGTGGGGCTCGATACTTGCCCGCGGTCCAGCACGGGCAGTGCGGGGTGGGATTGGCGTGGCTGGTCTGCGTAGGGCGAACCTTCGTGTTCGCCTGCGCGTTCAGGATACCAGGCAGGCGGGCCTGCTCGTGCGCACTTGCGGCCTGTGAAGGGCGAGGTAGCCGGTTTCAGGCAGTGGGCAGGACATCGCGGGCTCGGTGAATCGTGTTATGATCGGTGCACTGACACGGACCCGCAAAGTTCCCCTGCGTAACCTGTCGAGAGCTGCCCACACCCCCAGAGGAGGTGCCGTTGATGGCACAGCAAGAGGCAACCCCTGAACGTCCCAATATCATCCTGATCATGGCGGACGATATGGGCTTCTCCGACATCGGCTGCTACGGTTCGGAGATACAGACGCCCAATCTCGACGCGATGGCTGCGAGCGGGGTCCGTTTCACGCAGATGTACAACAACGCACGATGCTGCCCTACGCGGGCGAGCCTGCTCACCGGGCTCTATGCACACCAGGCAGGTATCGGCCATATGGTCGGTGACTACGGGATACCTGAGTACCAGGGATACCTGCGCGAGGACTGTGTGACGATCGCCGAGGCGCTGAAGGCCGGGGGCTACCGGACGCTGATGTCGGGCAAGTGGCACGTCGGCGGATCCTACAATCCGCTGGCACCGGAGACGTGGGACCCGGGCGGGCCCGGGCATCCTACGCCGAGACAGCGGGGTTTCGACCGGTACTACGGCACGCTGGACGGCGCCGGCAGCTACTTCCACCCGCACACGATGCTGGAGGACGACACGGTTGTCACGCCAGAGTCGGCAGACGGACGGTTCTACTACACCGATGAGATCAGCAACCACGCGGTCTCGATGATCGAGGATGCTGCGGCCGAGAAGTCGGCCCACGACGATACACCCTTCTTCCTCTACGTGGGCTACACGGCGCCACACTGGCCGCTCCACGCGCTCCCCGAGGACATCGCCAAGTACGAGGGTCTGTATCGCAAGGGCGGCTGGGACGGTCTGCGAACCGCGCGCCACGAGGAGATGAAGGGGCTCGGACTGGTGAGTGATCGCTGGGACATCTCGCCACGCGATGGGGAGGCTCCGTCCTGGGAGGATGTGAAGGCCCGCGACTGGGAGGACCTGCGGATGGCCGTCTATGCCGCCCAAATCGATCGCATGGACCAGGGGATCGGCGCTATCCTGGCCAAGCTGGATGAACTGGGGCTGACCGAGAACACGTTGGTGATGTTCTTGGCGGACAACGGTGGCTGCGCGGAGTTCCTGGCGGAGGACGGCTGGTGCCAACGATACGCCACCCAGACGCCGGATGGGAAGCCGATCCGTACGGGAAACACCGTCGATGTGCGTCCCGGTGGCCGCGACACGTTCATGAGCTATGATCTGCCGTGGGCGAATGCCTCGAACGCGCCTTTCCGGCTGTATAAGCACTGGGTCCACGAGGGCGGCATCTCTACTCCCCTGATCGTGCGCTGGCCCAAGGTGATCGAGGTGTCACGGATCGAGCACACGGTCTGCCACGTCATCGACCTGATGGCGACGTGTCTGGACGCCGCCGACGTCAAGTATCCTAGCGAGCACGGTGGGCACAGCATCACGCCGCCGGCGGGCGAGAGCTTTGTCCCGGCGCTGGTGGCAGAGGGCTGGCGCCGCGAGGCACCGGTTTTCTGGGAGCATGAGGGCAATCGGGCGGTGCGTGATGGGCGCTGGAAGCTGGTCAACCGATACCCTGGTGAGTGGGAGCTCTACGACATGGTCGACGACCGCACCGAGCTCAATGATCTTAGCGGGGTCAACGAACCCCAGGTCGCGGCGATGATCGATCAGTACACGGGCTGGGCCGAGCGGTGCCGTGTGCGAGACTGGCCCGTGGGGCCGGAGGCCGGCTAGTGCTCGTGGTCCTACGCCCTGAGCCAGCGCGCCTCACCCCCTGCCCCTTGGGTACCGTGCAGATATGCAGCAGTTGAGGTCACAGGTCAGGCGACTCCGGCTCCGCAGCCAGACGGTGGGCCTGACGCGGGTACAGCGGCGGAACTTCCTCTACACACAGCTCGACGCCGTCGGCGTCGGCCTGGTGATGTCCGTCAGTCCCTTTGTGTCGGTCTTCCTGACCCGACTGGGAGCGACGAACCGGCAGGTCGGGCTTCTCAGCGCCGTCCCCGGTATAGCCGGGCTCTTCCTGGGCCTGGTGATGGGGGGCGTCCTGCAACGGCGGCGCAGGATCGTGCCGATCTACGCCCTGGCGCGCTTTCTCCGGCTCATCATCTACGCCGGTGTCGGTCTCTCCTCGCTGTTGTTCCCACCCGAGGCCGCGATCTATGCCATCCTGGCGGTGATGCTGGTCACCAACATCCCGCAGTCGCTGATCACGGTCGCGTTCTCGATCCTGATGAACCAGGTCTCGGGCCCGAACCACCGGTTCGCGCTGCTCAGCCGGCGGTGGGCCACGATCGCTGTGGTGGGAGTGGTGATGACGCTGGTGGTGGGCCAGCTGCTGGACCGCGTCCCCTTTCCCCTGAACTACGAGATCACGTTCATCGGTCTGGCCGTGGCGGGGTCGATCACCAGCTATCTCTTCGCGGGGCGTATCTCGGTGCCGGACGCTGTGCCGCCTGATAGGGAGACCGTGGATCGCCCGGTGATGGTGCGACTGCGGGAGACGGCGAGGCTACTTTGGGCGGAGAAGGCCTACGTGAGCATCGTGTCCAAGCGATTGGTCTATATCATGGGCTCGCACCTGGTGATGCCGCTGTTCACGCTCTATTACGTGCGCGAGCTGGGGGCGACCGACGCGCAGATCAGCCTGATCACCACCTCGCAGCGCTTGGCATCGGTGGCCGGCTTTTACCTGTGGCCGCGGGTGCGGAAGCAGCGCGGTACCCGTGTGGTGATGGTTATCACCACGCTGGCGATGTCACTGTATCCTATGCTGACGGCGGCGACGAACCGCGTGGGCACGATGATCCTGCTGGCCGGCGTGGCCAGCGTCTTCCAGTCTGGCATTCGGTTGGCCTTCTTTGATCGGTTGATGGCGTCGGTGCCGGAGGAGGGCGGCGCGATATTCGTGGCCGTCTCCCAGACGCTGCAGCACGTGGAGTCGATCGTGGGGCCGCTGATCAGCACATGGCTGGCCGACTTCATCGGGCTCGGTGGTGCGCTGGTACTGGGGGCGTGTTTCCGTTTCGCGGGGTTTGTCCTGTTTGCCCTGGATCGCGGCGGCGCGAGGCGCGAGGGGGCGCCCGTGGGGTAGGCGACATGGCAGCGCTCATCCGCGCGCTCTCCTCGATCGCACTGGTGGGGCTGGCGGCGTGCGCCGGCCAGGCCGTTGTCCTGATGGCCCTGTATCTGCGCCATCGCCGTGACCCCTCGCCCCACCGACCTGCCCTCGCCGAGGACGATCTCCCCATGGTCACCGTGCAGATTCCCCTGCGCAATGAGAGGCACGTGGCGAGCCAGGTGATCTGCGCGGCGGCGGCCCTCGATTGGCCGCGGGACCGGCTGGAGATCCAGGTGTTGGATGACTCGGACGACGAGACGTCGGAGGTGGTCGCCGGCGAGGTGGCCGCTATCCGGCAAGATGGGCTCGACATCATCGTGCTGCGCCGCCCTGTGCCGGTGGGATTCAAGGCCGGCGCGTTGGCGGAAGGCCTGGCACAGGCCAAGGGCGAGCACCTGGCCGTCTTTGACGCGGATTTCTGCCCTCCCCCCGACTTCCTCCACCAGACCGTGCCACACTTGGTGACCGATCCCACGCTCGGCTTCGTGCAGGTGCGGTGGACGCATTTGAACTCGGCGTACTCGCTGATGACGCGCGTGCAGACGCTGGCGCTCGACGCGCACTTCACGGTGGAGCACATCGCGCGAAATCGCTCAGGGCTGCTGATGAACGCCAACGGGTCCGCGGTAGTCTGGCGCGGGGAGGCGATCGGGGCCGCGGGCGGCTGGAGTGCGGAGACCATGACCGAGGACCTGGATCTGAGCTACCGGATGCAGCTCTCGGGGTGGCGGGCGCTCTATCTGCCCGATGTGGTGGCGCCGGCCGAGCTCACGCCGCTGATGGTGGCGTTCAAGGCGCAGCAGCAGCGTTGGGCCAAGGGTGCGATCCAGTCGCTGCGCAAACTGGCGGGTCCGATCCTGCGCTCCCCACGGCTGAACGTGGGGCAGAAGGCGATGGCGATTCTGCACCTGAGCGGCTACCTCAACCAACCGTTGCTCCTGGCGATGGTGGTGCTGACGCTGCCGATGGTCCTGACGGACGCGCACCTGGCGGACTTCGGACTGTGGTTGGGCGCACTAGCCTGGGTGCCCCCTGCACTGTACCTGCTTGGGCAAGCGCATCTCCACCGCGACTGGCCCCGGCGATTCTTCGCCTATCCTGCTCTGATGTTGCTGTGGCTGGGAATGGCGTGGAGTCTGACGCTGGGCCTCGTGGACGGCGCGCTGCACTGGGGCGGGACCTTCGTGCGGACGCCTAAGTATCGCATCCGAGGTCGATCGGGGCGGTGGCAGGCCTCGTCCTATCGACCTGCCGTGGGACTGACTTGGGTGGGTGAACTGGTGCTGGGAGCCTACGTGTGCGTGGCCATCTGGCTGGCCCTGGCCCGGGGACAGGCGCACCTGGTGTCTCTGGTCGGGGGCTATGCGGCGGGTCAGATGATGGTGCTGGGGCTGACGCTGGTGCAGGCGCTCAAGGCAGGTCGGGATAGGGACAGAGTGCTAGGAGAGTGAGATGACGACGTCACGTGAGAGGGTGATGATGGCTGTGAACCACCAGGTGCCGGACCTTGTACCGGTCGACCTGGGCGGGCACCGGTCGTCGGGGATCATGGCGATCGCGTACAGCCAGCTGAAGCAACACCTGGGCATCACGTCCGGTGACATCTATGTGTACGACTTCGTCCAGCAGCTGGCGATCATTGAGCCGCCTGTGCTGGAGCGCTTCGGTGTGGATGTGATCGAGATGGGACGTGGGTTCGCCCGCGGCGATGCGGACTGGCGGGACTGGGTGCTGCCGGATGGCACGTCGTGCAAGATCCCGGCCTTCATCGACCCGGTCAAGGTGGGTGAGGACTGGGAGATTCGCGATCCCGATGGGACGCTGATCGCCATCCAGAAGGCAGGCAGTCTCTACTTCGAGCAGACGTGCTTCCCGTGGCTGGAGAGCGGGGGCGGGGACTTCTCGGACCTGGCGGTGGCGATGGACAAGGTGATGTGGGCCACACTGGGCTCGCCGCCGGCGCCGATCGGCCTCGACGACGCCGGGCTGCGGCAGCTCACCGAGGGGGCGAAACGCCTTCGGGCGTCGACCGATCGAGCCATCATTGGGCTTTTCGGTGGGAATCTGATGGAGTGGGGACAGTTCCTCTTTCGGATGGACCAGTTCCTGATGCGGCTGGCGATGGAGCCCGAGAGGATGGGTCGCTTCCTGGACAGGCTTGTGGAGATGCACCTGGCCAACCTGGAGAGGTTCCTCTCGGCTGTGGGACCCTACATCGACATCGTGTTGTTCGGCGACGACCTGGGGATGCAGGGCGGTCCTCAGATTTCCCCAAGGATGTACCACAGGCTCTTCTTCCCAAGGCACAGAGCGATGTGGCTGCGTGCCAAAGAGCTCGCCGACGTCAAGGTGATGCTGCACTCGTGTGGTGGCATCGAGCCCTTCATCCCGGACTTCATCGAGGCCGGTCTGGACATCCTGCAGCCCGTGCAGACGTCGGCGCGCGGCATGGACGCGGCACTGCTAAAGCGTGAGTATGGGCGTGATCTGTGCCTGTGGGGCGGTGGGTGTGATACGCAGCACGTGCTGCCCAGTGGGACGCCCGAGGATGTGGCTGCCGATGTGCGCGACCGGGTGGCGACGCTGTCACCGGGTGGCGGCTTCGTCTTTCAGCAGGTGCACAATATCATGGCGGATGTGCCGCCGGAGAACATCGTGGCGATGTTGGATGCGTTGGCCACGATCTAGTGCCCCCGAGCCGGGCCGGTGATTTGCCAGTGACGACCGCCATCCTATACTCTGCGAAGCCGTCGGCACGGTGAGGGTCTGATGCGCGCCGGCACCCCCGAGGGTTCACTGTGAGAAGGAGGACAGATGCAGCCACTGCGTTTCCCTAGAGCGGTCCTGTCGGCAGCCCTGCTGGTGGCGATGTTGGCCGGGTGTGCTGCAGCGGTGCCGACGCCGGATCCCGTCACCATCACGTTCGTGCACCCCGACGATCCCACCGGCTCGTACGAGCAGTGGGTCGCCGAGTTCCAGGAGCAGTATCCCTATATCACGGTCGAGCTCGAGAGCCGGAACCAGGTCAACACCAACAGCCTGGCCGACCGCGACGTCTTCACCGTGAGCAGCTTTGACTGGCCCGGTTTCCTGGCGTCGCAGTCGATCCGAGATCTCACGGGCTTTGTCGAGCTGGATGAGGGCTTGGATGTCGGCGACTTCTACCCGAGCGCGCTGGAGGCCTTCCGCGGCAGTGGGCGGCAGTGGGGGGTGCCCTTTGGCGTCGACGTGATGATGGTCCACTACAACCGCGATCTCTTCGATCGCTACAGTGTGCCTTACCCGGCGTCGAACTGGGACTGGGGCGACTTCCTAGACACAGCGCTGGGCGTGACCGATCCTGCCGCCGAGGTCTACGGCTACGGGGTGCAGCACGAAGGCGAGTACGCGATCTTCGAGCCGGTCATGATGATCTACCAGCACGGCGGGCGCATATTCGACAGCCTGACGGCGCCGACCACGCCGACGCTGGACGATCCGCTCAATATCGAGGCCATGGCGTTCTATGCCTCGCTGATGTACGACCACGGCGTCGCGCCCACGCCGGAGGACGCACGGCGTATGGGACGGCCCTATCCGTGGCGATCGGTGGTGATGGGCAACGTGGCCATGTGGACGACGTTCTACTCGCAGCGAGGCGGCTTGCAGTGGGAGCGTGAGTTCGACTTTGGGTGGGGTGTGGCCCCGATGCCGCGCGATGCCGCGACCGGGACACTGGCGCAGGCAGAGGGACTGTTCATCTCGTCGGCCAGCGAGCACCCTGACGAGGCCTGGCTCTGGCTGAGCTTCTTGAGCAAGAAGATGGCGCCGTTCCAGATACCGGCGCGTCGATCGCTGGCCGAGTCGGACGCCTTTGAGCAGGCGGCGGGTGCCGATGTGGCTATGGCCGCCCGGACGGCGCTGACCGATTCGATCCTGGTTCATCCCGCAATAATGGGGTTCGAACAGGCCCTGGAGGCCATGGGCGAGGCGTTCACGATGGTGCGCCTGGGGCAGACGCCGCCCGAGATCGCGCTTGTTGAGGCGCAGCAGAAGGCCGTCCGCTAGGGCGGGGCGGTGCAGCGAACGGTGACACGGACCGGAGGAGTGGGAGCGTATGGTGAAGCGTAGGCAACTTGTGTCGCTGTTGTGGGCGCTGGGGCTCGCGCTCTGTACGGCAGTGCTCCTTGCCGGCTGCGATGATGGCTTCTCATTGGCGCCGCGCGAACCGGTCACGATCCGGTGCGTCTTCCCGGGTGGGACCGAGATGATCGAGCCGCTGGTCGAGGCGTTCCAGAACGAGCACAAGCACATCACTGTGGAGATGGTCGACTCTCCGTTCCTCTTCTATCGCCGAGCCGAGCCCGAGGAGTTCGATGTCGCGCTTGTGCCACCGTTCAATCTCGAGGGATTGGTCGAGGATGGGGAGATCATTGGGCTCAGCTCCCTGGTCACTGAGGACGACGATTTCTCGATGGATGACTTCTACCAGGGGGCAGTCGACTCCCTGATGATCCAGGGGCAGCCCTACGCGATCCCCTACGCGAGCAGTATGGCAGTGATGGTCTACAACCGAGATCTCTTTGACAAGCACAATGTCCCCTACCCGCAGGTGGGATGGACGTGGCCTGACTTCCTCGAGACGGCCAAGAGCCTGACCCACGAGGATGCGGGCGAGTATGGTTATGCCTACCAGCAGGTCGGTGGACAGCTGGGCTTCGTCGAGCCGCTGCTTCTGGTCTACCAACACGGCGGTCGCATGTTCGACAGCCTGGCCAACCCCTCGCGTGGCATCGTGAATGAGCCACTCACGGTTG
>Ga0180436_10000670_pt1 | contig 34647 bp, 31 predicted proteins | sample SS_ome_2_FD_132434 | JGI IMG/M metagenome (GOLD analysis project Ga0180436, IMG submission 132434) | Hypersaline lake sediment archaeal communities from the Salton Sea, California, USA - SS_3_S_2 metaG | ecosystem: Environmental > Aquatic > Non-marine Saline and Alkaline > Hypersaline >... | reverse complement strand
TTTTTTAAAAGTTAATTATAGACAATAATGCTAGAATTACGCAATTAAAATCAAAAGGATTGTAGTGAAAGTTACAGTAGAAAAAGTAGATGATATCAACTATATCGTTAGTGGTACAGTTGATAATAAAATGATAGAAGATAAAGTTGCTCAATTTAAAGAAGAAGCAGCTGCCAAAAAAGAGAAAGGTGAAGCGTCTTCAAATGAAAAGATCGAGCAAGCTGCAGCAGGTCAGGTCTTTAATGAATTTGTTGAAGCCGGTATACAAGAAGCAAAACTTGATGTTGAAAGTATTTTAGGTCAGCCTGGACTAAAAAAATATGAACAGCGTGACAATAGTGTTTATTTTGAAGTAGAACTATCTACAAGTCCACAGATCGATCTAGAGATCGGTTACATGGATGTTATGCCAAGCTTTACAAAACCTAAAGCTGATCCAGCTGCTGTAGAAAAAAAGCTTGCAGAGTTTGTTCAGCAGCAAGCACCTTTTAAGAAGATAGAGAAGGCTAGAGCAGTAAAAGATGGAGATGTTACTATCATCGATTTTAAAGGGTATATAGATGATGAACCATTTGAAGGTGGAAGTGCTGAAGAGTTCAAGCTTAAAATTGGATCACAGTCATTCATCCCTGGTTTTGAAGAGCAGCTTATTGGTATGGAATATGGTGAAGAGAGAACGATAACAGTTCATTTTCCTAAAGAATATCAGTCAGAGGATCTTGCTGGTAAAGAGTCTAAATTTGTAGTAAAGCTTCATGAAATACAAGAGCAGCAAGCGGAAACTCCGGATGATGCTTTTGCCCAAAAGATACTTAGCGACAATACTGCTACACTTGCAACGCTTAAAGACAAAATGGCAGACCAGGTGATCGCTGAAGAGCTCTCTCAGATCTATGTAAATGAACTTAAACCAAAGATCATAGATGGTTTATTGGCGAAGTTTGACTTTACATTGCCAAATAACATTATAGAGCAAGAGATAGATGCCATGGTACGTGTTAAAACAAGTCGATTTAGTGAAGATGAACATAAACAGTATATGGAAGATAAGGCAAAGTTCCAAGAGCTTAGAGAATCTCTTAGAGAGGAAGCGAGAGAAACGATAAAAGCTGCACTTATTACAGAAGCTATAGCTAACAAAGAGGGTGTGAACGTTGATGAACAAGAGGTGATTTCAGCATTATCTTATCAGGCAATGATGGCTGGTCAAGATGCTCATGAATTAGTGAAATACTACCAGGAGAACAACTTGATGAAATCAGCTCAAATGGGCTTGACTCAAGACAAACTCTTCGGACAATTACTCGGATTCGATAAGTAATGCAAGTAGTCCAGATATTTTCAAAATGAAAACTATCTGGGCTGTATATTACGCAACTCTTATTGGTCAGTTACATCCTGCATACACCATTATATATCCTAGAATCTTATCTATAAAGTTTTAATTTATCATTCATATCTTACTAAGCTAGCAGTATTGTTTGGATATACTAAACAATATTGATATTAGGAGAGAGTATGCCTTATAACGACGTAGATAGAGGAACAATTGAACAAATGGTACAGGAGTTTTATGCCGATGTACTGAAAGATGATATTCTGGGTCCTATCTTCATCAAAGCTTTAGGTAATGACCTGAAAAATGGAAAATGGCATGAACACCTTAACACTCTATACAATTTTTGGATGCAGATGATGACAGGAGAGTCACCATATCAGGGACATCCTTTCCCTCCACATGCATTTTTAGGGCCACTTACTGAAGAACACTTTGAACGCTGGTTAAAACTTTTTCATGAGACGGTCTATAGACTCTTTGTCCCTGAGATCGCAGATAAGTTTTATAAAAAAGCGGACATCTTGGCAGTACAGTTTATGGATAATCTTGGTATAAATGATGAAGACGATGAGTGGGACTAAAAGCCTGTCTCCACTCTTAATTAGCTTCTAAAAGACTAGAAGCGTTATTCTACGATTCTACTTCGTGTAACTTGGGTTTGCTCTAACAGCTTCCCGTACACTTTCAGCACTATCTTCACTTAATTTATCTAAAACAGCAGCCGGTGTCTTTACATTTTTTGCAACAGCAGCACGAACATCTTCATTCTCATCACAGCAGAGTATTGATAGTGTTGCCGCAGGTGTACTTGGATTCACAGAAACAGATGAACGTATGTTTTCATGCTCATCTTTACTGAATTTATTTAATAGTTCTACAGGTGTCTTAGGGTTTCCGGCAATCCAATATGCCATGTCACTATCTTTGCTAAGTTCAAGTAAAGTATCCACTGGTGTATTTAGGTGTTCAGCAACGAACTGTTTTACCAAAGGAGTCTCATCACTACTCAATTTTACCAGTGTTTGGGCAGATGTATTGAGATGTGCAGCTACACGTACACGTATAAATGGGTTCTCATCGTTGCTTAGCTGATCAAGTATCTCAGCAGATGTATTTTCATCTTGTAATTGTACTAAGGCTTCTGTATTCATTATATTACCTTTAAATATTCATAATTTATTGAGGGGATTGTAGCTTTTAATCTCTTAAATATTGAAGTAACGAAATGTTATATATGTTTATATTGATAGTGTAATAACGCACTTGCTGTCAGTCAGTATAAACCTTTTAAGCTATAATGGCTTTTAAACTATTTTATGGAGATATAATGCTAGTTCAAGAACAGGATGTACAACAAGTTGCTAATGCGATGATGAATATGTTACGCGAAGATGAGATAGAGCTTATTAATGGGTTTTATGATGCTGTTAAGGCTAAAGACATCGATAAGATAGATGAACTCTTTAAAGCACTTATAATAGAACTTGACACTAATTTTAAAACTGAAGAAGAGATGATGGATCAAAGTGGTTATGCTGATATGCAAATGCATAAAAGTGACCATGACCTGATTAGAAAAAAACTGGAAAAGTTCCACAAACGTTGGGAAGTACTTAAAGGTCCAAAAGAGGTACAAGGTTTCCTGGAGAAAGATCTTAAAAAATGGTACACACAACATATTTCAAAATGGGATGCACAAACAGCACCGCACATTGGATAATCTGTATATAATATTAACAGACCCTCTGCTTTAATTTGTTTGTTGTACTTTTTGCTACATAATTAAGATAGAATAGTTAAAATTGACTTCAATTGATTATGTAGATAATATAGATGAAACTAAAAGAGAAAAAATGACAGAAACAGAAGCATTAGTTAAAGCGGAAATTGAGAAAGCAAATAAATCTTGGGCACTAGATGATGACCAAGAAGAGGATACACTGCTAAGTGAGACTCAGAGCAATATTGCTTTTGTCAAGACACTAAAAGAAGAACTTTCTAATGAGCTGTTCGGACAACAACAGGCGATCAATGTTGTAGCCAACAGTATGAAAACGTTTGCCAAGGATGAAAAAGGTCCAAAGACAACCTACCTTTTCTTAGGCTCACCGGCTACAGGTAAGACCTTCCTTGCAGAACTTATAGCCAAGCATCTGCCAAAATACAAGATCATGAAATTTGATATGACACAGTACCATCAACAGAATGGTGGAGAACTCTATGGATACCCTGCAGGATGGAAAGGGTATGGTGTCGGTCAACTCACAGGTTTCGTACATAGAAACCCCAAAGCAGTCATCGTACTTGATTCTTTTGAGAAGTGTGACAATACCATCCAAAATAACCTCTTTTCGATCTTTGAAGGTGGTAAGATGCGTGATGCCTGTGGTTGGGATAAGATCACGGATGAGCCATGTAACGAAGATCCGGATATCATCTATAACGACGAAAATGCAAATTACTTGGTTGATTTTACTGAAGCCATTTTTATCATTACTACCAGTGTAGGTAAAGAGCTCTATCTTGATTATCGCTTCAAAGACCTTGTTAAGAAAGATTATATCCAAGCTGAATCGATGATCCTTGAAGCCATTAAGCGTGAAACAAAAAGAGACAGTAGAAGCGGTGGTATCCAGGAAGCGATCGTTCCGGAATTGGTCTCTAGGTTTTCCAAGGCGAATATCGTTCTGTTCAATAAACTTGAGTATGATGCATTTGAAAAGATATCTAAAAATATATTTTTAAACTATAAGAATGAGTTTAATCAACAGTACAAGATCGATTTCGTTGTATCCAATAATTTTGACAACTTTTTGAAGATCCAAATGCTCAATTTTGCTCCAGAATTAGATGCTAGGCGTCTCAAAGAGAAGGTCAGTCCGCTCTTTTTTAACAGGATCATTCAATTTATACAAGACACTGAAAAACCCATTCCGTATTTCAAACAGATCAAGGTATCTCTTTCTAAAGAGAGTACAAGGTTCTTAAAGGAACGCGTTAACCCCCTTATAGATGACGAGACCCTTGTAAGAGAACTTTTTAGAAAAAATATGACGCTTGATATTGATGACACTATCACAGAGAAAAATGGTGTTATCACATATAAAGTGAATAGTTGTAAATTTTCACAGGTCATTAGAATTAAGGACTTTAGTGAAGATGGACTTGTCTTTGATATCCCTAAAGTCTCTTTTGATGATATTGCCGGTCACCATAAGGCAAAGCAAAGACTAGGTGAGGTGATCAACATCTTTAAAGATCCTAAGCTCTTAGACAACTTTGACATTGAACCTCCTAAAGGTATGCTTTTATATGGACCTCCGGGTACAGGAAAGACGATGCTGGCAAAAGCCTTTGCTAAAGAAGCAGAATTGCCTTTTATCTCGACAACGGGGCTTGAACTGTTGAAACCTGAAATGACAAAACAGATTTTTTCCAAAGCAAAAGAGTATGCACCTGCGATCATTTTTATCGATGAGATTGATACCATTGGAAAACGTGATGCAGGGAACGGTAAAGAAGTACCTATCAATAAACTTTTATCTGAAATGGATGGTTTTTCGGGTAGAAAGGGAGAGAACATCTTTGTAGTAGCAGCGACAAACTACAAAGAGAATATCGACAGTGCCATCATCAGACCAGGTAGGGTGGAGATACATATAGAGATCAATAACCTGGATAAAGAAGCAAGACAATACTTCTTGGATAAGGTCATTCAAGATAAACCTACAAGCGGTGACTTTGATATGAAAAAACTGCTGATGTATACAACAGGTTTTACCGGTGCACAACTTGAAATGCTGGGTAAAGAGGCATCATTTTACTGTTTACGTCATGGTTTGCCAGCTATAACAGAGGATATCCTGATAGAACAGATCAACTTGATCAAGTATGGAGAACAGCAGTCTTATCTATCACCCGAACAGATGTTTGAAGAGGTAGCGATGTATGAAGCAGGGCGTGCTGTAATCTCTAAAGTTCTCATGCCCCATGTACATATAGAACATATCAGTCTTACACCCAGAGACAACAATGAGCACTTCGTAGCAGACAATTATAATGATGTGCAAAACAATATGACAGTCAAAGACTTTAAAGACAGGATATGTGTCTCTTTGGCAGGTAGAACAGCACAGATCAAAAAATTCGGATTTATTGATGGAATGAATACAGGTGCATCAAATGACCTGCAGCAAGCAACACGTGATGCCTATGCTGCCATAGCACATTACGGAATGGATAAAGAGGTTGGATATATCAACATCAATGGTGTCATGGATGCAAAAGATAATGCAGTGCATACGCAAGACACAGAACACTATCATTCAAAAATAGATATGGCACTTGAAAGCTGGATGCTTGAAGGTGAAAAAAGTGCTACAGATCTAGTTAACGCACATTGGAAGACTATAGAGAGTTTATCAACATTACTTTTAGAAAAAGAGATTATTTATGAAGATGAACTGGATAAGATACTGGCAATATGATCATGTTAGGGGAAGAGAGTATTAGACTTCTTCAATTAAGCAGAGCAAGGTAAAACCGGCTTCTTTAGCTTCTTTTTCAACAAGCTCTGCTTTAGTTTCTGCTATTTCCAATATGTACCCTCCGCAAAACCCTTCACCCTCAGTTACGATTTCATTGGCAACGACTTGGGCATCGTCTATGTTCATATGAAAGACTTCCATAAGTATTCTCATGCAAAATTCCCATGAAACATGTTTATCGTTGATGATGGATACGAGATATATCTTAGGTGCGACCTGCGTCTTCAAATAAGATTTGAGTGTAAAGGGCATTTTTATTTTGATGGGCATAGTACACCTTTATGATCTTAATATACTTAATCATATAACATTATACTTAAAAAACTATATGCTACTTCACACTGGCTTTATTTAGTATGATCAAAATAAGATACAAATACTAAACAGTAGTGATGATAAAAGTATTCTATTTTTTTATAAATCCTGCTATAATTTCACTTCAAAAAAGATCATCATTTTCTTCGTTAGATGATCTGTATAGAAAGGATGAAGTATAGAACTTCAAGAGAGTATAACTAGAGAAAACCTTAGAACTTTGATGACCTCCTTTTATAAAAAGGCTATAGAGGATGAAGTGTTAGCACCTTTTTTTATAGATGAGATAGGAGATGATCTAAGCGATGAGGATTGGATCGATCACATAGAACTTTTAGCGGATTTCTGGCTAGCAAAGATATTGGGAGAAGACACTTACTATGGAAGCTTTGTGGGTGCACATGTTAAGATGCAACATTTGAAAAGAGAGACCTTTGCAAGATGGTTAGAACTCTTTTCCCAAACAGCAGATGAAATATATGTGGCGGATATTGCTGAAGTGTTTAAAAAGAAAGGTGATCAGTTCTCTAAGCAGTTTCTCAATACAAAGAAAGAGCTTTAAATGACTATTTTAATAGAAGGACAATTATGACTACAGATCAAAAATGGAAGATGCTATTTATCAAAGATGAGAGTTCGACGTTCGATTCAGATACAAATGCATTTGATAAACTGTTCGCAAAAGTAGATAAGGTTTCAGGAAGGGAAGAAGCACTAAAGTTATTTGACACTAATCAATACGATATCGTTTTAAGTGACTTAAGTGTGGAACCTGAAGAGGTTGCTTTTTTAAAACAGATCCAAGATAAAAAAACAGAACAAACGATCTTTGCTTTGGTCTCACCTAAAGATACCGATAAGCTCTATGGTATCGCGGATCTGGGAATCAATGCATTTGAATTAACTCCAGACTACTTTGATCAAGCCTTAGAACAAATTGCAAAATTTGATCCCTACGCAAAGCAGTAAAAGATGTTAGGCCATTGAAAATTATCTGCAACCTTGCAGTTTTACTTGGTCTTCTTCAAATACTTCAAGCCAATCTCGTGGATCAATCTCTTCTTTTGGAAGGTTAACTCTTTTTTCATGAATTAAGAGCAGATCATTAACATCTATCAGCTCTTCTTCACGCTCTCTTTGCTCCAGTAAACTCTTTTCTGTCTCTACTACATCTAATCGACTCATATGTGATCCTTTCACGAAGTTCTTACTTAAGCATATCATATTATTCTTTATAAATTTTTATATTGATTTTGGAACAGCTCAAAAAGGGTATAAGTAAGTCTTCTTTCGCTAAGATGTCACATCATTAAAAAAGGCATAAGATGGAACAAATAAATAAATTATTAGAGAAGTATGATCACTTTAAGCATGCACGTATAGACTCCGTAGAATCACCTGCTGATCGTTCAAAGGTGACTATTAATATTGTAATAGAAGATGATGAAGGTGAGATCACGAATACTGTTAGCATTGAGTTTAAGGATATAAAGCAGTCACGACTGCTTCAAAACAGTGTTCTTGCTTTTCTCGATATGATGAGTGGTGTCAGTATCGTTAAAGAACATGATCTGTATGGTTTTGCATTGGGCAGTGACACGGCTATGTTACATGTGCATACTGCACCGATGTTTGTTATCGCTTCACAGATCAGCGTTGAAGAGAAATAGAAGAAACATAAGGAAATATCATTATGGATGCTATGACCAGTATAAAGTTTAAAGTAACACCATCACAAAAAGAGACGATAGATAAAAGAGTGTCAGAGAATGGATTTGATGATATCTCTGCATATGTAAAAGTAGTAGCGCTCAAAACAGAGTCATTCACGCATACGCCTGCTGGTTCAATGGCGGAAGAAGAAAACATTGAACTAGAGATCAATGTGACATCATCACAAAGATCTAAAATAGAGGAGAAGATGAAAGCAAGCGGGTGTCAAGATATTGACACCTATCTGCAATACGTTGCTCTACATTCAGTCATATCATCCGTGATAGAGATACGTTCTACAGGAAATCTGGATGAAATTTTAAAGCGTATCGCAGATAGTAAAAACGCAGCAAAGAATTAAAACCGGTTTAACAACCGCAAGGTCCACAGCTGCCTGTACTACAAGAGCTGCCATTAGGGTTATCAGCTACACTTATCACAAATGCATTATCACCTGTTTTTTGAGCAAAGAACAGGTGTTTACTGCAAAACTCTTCATTCATAAGTTCTGATGCTATATTTGCGTAATTATAAGCATCTTGTTGTCTCTCAAATGATTTTTCACTTTCAAACTCACTTCTTTTAAAACAACCACACTCATGTGCTATATTTACTGTATACATAAAATTACCTTTTATATTATTTTATCGGAGTATAGTGTTTAAAACTAAAAATAAGATAAAATTACTCCTAATTTAATTTTTCTTTATAAAAATTTCTATAGATTTGAGACTTTTAGTTGAATGGAGTGTAGGGTAGGTTTATTTATATATTTGAAGATGAGATTCATTAAGGGAAATCTCATTTCCCTTAACGAAAAGAGTTGTTATCTAGGTTGATAATTTTAGTTTGAACCACTCTCATTTGGCGGTACTTGGCTACCATCAAAACCAATTTTCACTTGACTTTTGCATACAAGATCTCTTGCATCTTCAACATCTTCAAACTCTTCATCATCATCAGGTCTAACAGTGCTGTGAATGATTATTTTTTCACCGTAATCAACAGCTTCAAAAAAGTGTTTCATGCAAAATTCTTGATTCATACGGCACTCTAGAACACGTGCCTTATTGTACATATCTTCTCTCGTGTCAAAAGTCATAGGGTTATCAAATCCACTTTTTTTGAAACAACTGCATTCATTTTCAATTTCTATTGTATACATTATATTTCCTATTAGTATTATTTATTGAGATTGTTATATCATTTAAAACTTAATGTGTAATAAAAGAGCTTTTAGAGCTCTTTTATTACGATAAATTCACCTGATTCATATGAGTAGACTTTCTTAGCAGCTTTATCGATAATGACAGGGCGTATCCACTCATTTAAAATGAACTCCTTTGCAATAGAGTTCTCAACTGCTTTACCAACAATCTCCAGTGGTGCTTCCATGTAAGTGAGTAGACGTACAGGTTCATGATAAGCTTCACCTTCCTCAAGAACACTTTGTGTAGGCAGCCCGATCTTTAGGTCACTGTAGTTTCCATTATAGACACCGATCTTTGATACGACATTATGATAAACTTTAGATCCTGCACCATAGATGCTGTTATCTACTGTCGAGAAGTAGTGCTCTAGGTTGATCCACTCTCCAACAACTAAAGGTCCGTTGAAAATGCGTGTAAGAATATCTGCATTTTCATTGTCGATGTCAGAGTCATAAGAGTGCATAAAGAGTCTATTATCAAGTTTCATATGTTTGATAGAGCCTCTAGGACCTGCAAATACTCCCATGTTTTTTGCCAGACCCCACTCCGGTCTTGGTTCAGACCAATCCATTGTTTTGATAAATAGATCATCTTGTGTATTTGCATTTGGCAGAACAGTAACTCTCTCTTCTCTTGAGGCTAAGGCAGCTTTTTTGAAGTCATGCTCCATCTTATTAAAGTCATCCAGCTCTTTAGTGGTTAAAATTTCGGTATCAAAGAATGTCATTTCATCTGTAGTTGTTGTATGTAACGCCGGTAAGAATTTGGTATCTTGAGGAATATCGATGCCTTTTTCCCTTAGTTTTTCACGTATTTCATGCTTGTTTCCGATCATACAGAGTGCTCGTGCATTTGGCAAAGAGATACTACCTCCACATGCACCACAGTCTAATGCTGATTCAAACGGGTTGTTGTCAGATACACTTCCATGTCCTGAGATCACAACGAACTTAGGGAACTCTTTTACGAGACCTATCATCTTAAGAAGGTTCTCTAAGTACATCACTTGCTCATCCAGTGTAAATCCAACCATGGTAAGCTTCTGTTTTTGAAGAGTATAGTCTTCAGGAGTGATGTGATACGCATGCTTTAACTTATCAAGGATATCTTCAGAGATCTTAATGCATAGATCTTTGCCAAAAATAAGATGCTCCCATAGAATGACGGTTTCATCTTTATTGAGTCGTGTATCATACTGCGTGGTTAAAACTTCATTGATAATATTTGTATGCAGCCTTCTAATATATTTTTCAATCTCTTTAATTGTCAGTTTTTCAAGCGTGAAAGTCGTTTTAGGCTTTTTAGGTTTCATGTTTTTGAAGAGTCTGTTGGTCTTATTCGGGAAGAATGTTTTTCCAAAAAGTTTGACACCAAAAAGCCATCCGATCGCTTCTACCATAATATATGGTGTATAAGGATTGTTTTTGAGATCACTTAGAACTTTTTTGGTTGTTTTATTGACACCTTTTTTGCTATTGTACTCTTCATGTGCTTCAACCGGTATCTCAAAGACAATGTTTTGAGGTTTAACAATGGCTGGAGCCAGTGCCAATGAATGTGCTTTGTCAAACTCTACGAAAGAGATCGGGATACCCAGGAAACCACCTGCACCATAGGTATCATATGGTCCTACAGCCTCTACATTTCTACGCATCACTTCAGATCTTACATCCAGACAGAATATGGTGGATGCCAGAGGCTTTTCATCATATTCTTGAGGTGATGTAAATGCATCGACCTGATCCATGATATAACTGTCTTCAAGAGATTTTAGCCAGATAAACCCTTCCTCTTTTTTAAGCAGGTTGGCAAAGTTAGAAAATTCGATCAGTGACATATCAAGCTCAGGTAATTCTTTTTTTGCCAGTTGTATCTGAAGTGAGTTTAGGTTGATCTCATCTTTCACATAAGCATTTAGGATCTTTTGATAGTTTTTATGCTCTTCCATGGCATCATTATAGGTACCGGTAAGCTTTCCTTTAGCCTGCAAGAGTTTTAGGATGGCATAAGGTGTATTCTCGCTGATAAAGGCTTTGAGTTTATCAAAGTTGTTGATCTTCTCATTTTGCATATATTTTAATTCGAAATGCAATCTGATGGCCATATAGTCCATCATTGTTGAAGGATGCTCCTGCTGCGGGAAATACTCATTGTCTTCTGAACGGTACTTAATGTATCCGGCCCAACCATGGAGTTTGAGAATATGTGTGAGAAAATATTCCTGAACATCCTCCACTTTTAATCTATCAAGAGCCTCTTGTACAAAATCTTCTACGTCTATTACATAATCTATATTTTCATAAAGCTGGAAGGATTTGAACATACCAAGGTCTCTGTCTTCCATACTCAGCGTGGTTTGCTGTTGATCTAGAAATCGTGAAATGAACTCAATAACATCTTTCTCTATCAGCTCTTTTTCACTGGTACCGAAAAGCGCATCATGAATTTCATAGAGTGTCATATGTTTTGTAAGTGATGCGATCCATGCTTCATTGTCTTTATAGATAGAGTTCTCTTCAAGATAAGTATGCAGTTCTTCATCTATGTCATATACTTTCAGCTCTTCATAGCTTCTCAATCCATTCCAGAGAGGGCTGACATCCAACATAAATTTTGTTGCATCAGAAATATGCTTTTTAAGTTTCGCTTCTTCTAACGTTTTTAGTAAGTTTTTCTCCAGTAGCTCAGGCTTCACCTTACCTTCATCATAAAGTCCGATATAATACTCAGGATCCATATACACTTTACCACCAAAGATACTTTGGGCTTTGGCAAGTCCTTCTTTAAAGTTAAGATGCTCAAAACCTTTGAGAGGGTTATGGTGGATAAATGCACCGATCGGCCAATAGTGTGGTACGGTATCTTTAACCGCATTTAATTTTTCTAGTATACTCATGCTAGCAACTCCTTAAGTCCTACAACACTCAGGACCAGTAATATAATAAACATAGTAAGATGTAACCATCTCTCTTTAACACCTAGATCAATGTAGTGTACATTGGTATTTGGTTTTCCAAAAACGGTTTTTGCCATCACTCTTACAGCGATCAGGAAATTTCCAAAAAAGATAACAACGACTGCGATGTACCATAACGTATTAAGTTCAGCGTTAAGTATTCCGCTTAGAAACATTAACGAATTTGGAAAAGGAGGGTAGAGTGCCAAGGCTGTTAAATAGATGGTCATCATCAATCCTGCATACGGTGTGACAAGTGTAAGACCTGTGATAGAACGATAATTCGCACTACCATAGTTACGTTCATAATATTTCCCCATCAGGAATATACCTACCAGGCTTAAAAGTAATGATGCACCGTATAAGGCACTCTCTTTTGCACCGAACATGATAAGCATTGGTGCATTGAAGAAAAGAATGTAATAGGACAACTTATAGAGGTTATTTGTTTTGATCGCTTTATAATGAGAGTAAAAAGATACAGCCAGGGCAACACAGATGACCGGCATTGATATCGATTGTGCGGACTCATTTAAAAGTACTAAACCAACAATAACCAGTAGGGCAGAGAGATAGAATATCTTCTCTTTGCCTAAGATGTTTGTCTTTTCAAAGATAACATAATATGGTACTCCTGCGAGTAAAAAAAGTAATATAATTTCCATTAACATGTCATCTCCTCCTAAAACACTTTGAAATATTTGATGTACATATCAGAGATGTAGCCTTCTTTTGCTAACATCTTGTAGATACGCCATTTGGACTTGCTCGGTTTGTGTTCACCTATAGGTATGCCGACAAAGTGCTGTTTATAGGTAAAGTACCAACCAATGATCATGATCGCTATTAACATAATAAGGGTCATTGTCGTAGAAATATGAAGTGTAGCGACATTATAGAAGAGTGCTCCGTATTCTCCGTAAAGGAATTGTTGCAGCATATGACCGACAAACTCATAGGTAAAGAGTATAATCACAAAAGAGCTGATAAGTGCAAAGATGACCTTAGGCGAATTTGCTTTAGATACTTCAAAGAAAGACAAGAAGAGCTGTGTACCCGTAAGCCATGCAAATGCAAGTATGAGCGTAGCAACATTAAACTGGAAGAAATCTTCTCCAAGCAGTAGTTTCACACCAATGAACACGATCACAGGCAATACTGTAAAGAATGCGATTAAACGGAACATATTGATACTGTTATATTGCGGTTTCTCTTCCCAGAAAAGTTCATGTGAAAGACGTCTTGGGATATTTGGATCTTTTCTCGCCCAGTTGATAAGACTTCCAGACTCTAAGAATAGAGAGGCTTTGAAGATACCATGCACCATAAGGTGGTAGATCGCAAGTGAGAATGCTCCAAGACCGACTTCCATGATCATATATCCCATCTGACCCACTGTCGAGTAACCAAGAGAACGTTTGATATCAGATACGGCTAACATAAGGATCGATGCAAATACAGCCGTGATCAGACCCATCACAAAAGCGACATTCAGTACAGCAGGTGTTAAGAGCAGTAAGAATGCCATTTTATTTAGTAAGATACCACCAACATTTACAACACCGGCATGCATCAGTGCAGAAACAGGTGTAGGTGCTTCTGAGGTATAAGGTAACCAGTGGTGGAAAGGTATGATAGCAGACTTCATCATGGCTGCAAACAAGAACAGGAATCCAATAACATAGATCATCGGATCATCTATTGAACCGACTTGAGACATCTGCAGCCACTGCTGACTCAGTTCAGCTAATTCAAAACTGCCAAATACTTTATAGGTAAGGATAACCGCTATAATAAAGAAGAGATCGGCAAGTTTATGCACCAACATGGTCCAACCGCCATTTTTAATAGCAGATTTAGACTCTACATTAAATGTAATGAGCAGATAAAGACTGATACTCATGAGTTGCCAAGCAATGGTCAAAATGATAAGGTTGTTACTCATTACAAGCAGATAGATTGCTGAGAAAATAAAGTTTAAAAGTACAAAGAATCTTTTATATCCTGGTTCATCCCACATATATTTTGTAGAGTACTTACGTATAACAAGACCCAGTATGGCAACATACGGTACTAGTATCGCAGAGAGCTCATTAAAGATAAGGTATCCTCCGAAACCATAAATAACCTCGTCTGTACTCATAACGTGATAGGTACCATAAAGGCCTAAAAGTGCTACGAGAGATGAAAAAAAGATAGCTACCTTAGGCATTAACTCTTTTTTATTTAAAAAACCTATCAATACTGCGATAACAACAGGCATGAACGGAATGAATAAGACTAGTTTTTCCACATAAAACTCCTATGATCTAATAAACTATTTAGTAAAAAATCTCTATTGCTTGGTCAGACCTGTCAAAAATATATTTACCTCAATATATTTTAACATTGAAGAGGCCAAAGCCACCTTCTAAAATCTTTGCAATTTTTAATTATAGATTATTTTATTAAAATATATTCTGTATTATTGTAAAAACTTAACTATATTATTACTTTGTGTTACCACTTTACAATTAGACTGATAAAGAGAGCCATATGATCATCCATATCAAAAATAAGGATATTGATGATTTTTATGTAAGAAATTTCGCTATTGAGTAAACAATGAACAAGACCAGATGAGCAATTTATATAATAATGTATATGTGGTGAAATATAATAAGTGAAAGATGTAGAAATAGATAAGGCTCATTAATTTAAAAATCATAAGTATATCATATTATAATTATAAATATAAGTTTTTTATGTTATTGAAAAGTTTTATTTAAATTATAAGAAAAGTCAAAGGTTTTTACAGTAAACTCCTTTTTGAAAACATATGAATGATGTTGAAAATGAATTTATCATAAATATAACCTAGCAGTATTTGTTATTAAGGTTTTTTTGTGTAAAGTAAATTTGAAACAACGTTTCTAATCTATTGGTTGTGATGATTAATATGATTGTCATAATCAATATATGTATGTTTAAATTATCGTGGAGTAAAGGAGTAAGAATGTATTATGTAGCAAAAGTCGACTCAGACAAATGTGCTGAATATAAATGTAATACCTGTACACTATATTGTCCAGAAGCAAATACGCTAATGTTCGATAAAGAGGGGAATACATCTTGGGTAGATGAAGATAGATGTAAAGGGTGTGCACTTTGTGTATATGTTTGTTCTGACATGCTTGATCGTAATTGTATTACGATGGAAATGGCTGGTCAAGAAGGTTAAGTCTAACATTTAGATTTAATTCACAAAAAATTTAATTAGGAGAAGTTATGGCAAACCAAGGTCCTGCGTATTATTCACCGTATCCTACGGCTACGTATGAAGGTAACATCACACCACCAGAGGGTAAAGCACTTTTGTTGGAAGATGTAGTTGATGAAGAAGTTGCAATGAGAGAATGTGCAAGAGTGATGTTGACAAGTGAAAATGCAACTATTTTCCCTGGTCCACAAGTATTATATGGTTGGAATGAAGAAGCGAAGAAGAAAGCAACACTTATTAAAGAGATTGCTGAAGTACTTGAAGCTAAGATGATTCCAATGTACGATTATCGTCCAAAATATCCAAAGATCGATCCAGAAGTAGAGATCAATCCAAATCACCCGAACTTAACAATTTGGCACAACAATATTAAAGCAGCGATCTTTGTCGGTGTTCACTGTCACTATGCTAACGTTGCATTAAAGATCGTAAGATCAGAGACAGATTGTTATACAATTGCAATTTGTGGTCTGTCTGGGCATGAGGATGCAATGGCAACATTAAGAGATCAGCATACTGAAGAGCTAGCTAGATTTATTGAGATAGCTAAAGAAGTAAAAGCTGAGCTGGGAAAGTAGGAGAGAAGAATGAGTAAAATTACTGATATGACTAAAACACACAACTGGTCTGGACAAAAGCTGGTTTCTATTGAACACATGCTTTTTGAAGCTCCTAGAACGAAACACTTTATGACAGGTTCTGAGGTTTTAAAAGAGGCAGTTAAGCGTGCAACAGTAGATGCATCGGTTTCATACCCAATTACACCACAATCAGAAGCAGCACACCTTATCGGTGAGCTTTGGGCTGAAGGTTATGTAGGTGTTTATTTCCGTGGTGAAAATGAATTTGGTGTAATGTCTGAGGTTGCTGGCTGTTCAATGGCTGGTGCTAGAACAGTTACAACTACTTCTGGTCCTGGTACACTTCGTGCAATGGAAAACTTTGCTATGTGGTCTGGAACAAGAGCACCTATGCAACTATGTCTAATGGCTCGTGGTATCAACTCACCATTATCAATTCAGCCAGATAACTTAGAGGTTCAATACCTTCTTGAAACTGGATGTATGATCTGGTATGCAGAAAACGTTCAAGAATTATTTGACATGTCTTTGGCAGCATTTACTGTTGCTGAGCAGCCAGATGTTCACGTTCCAATTATTACTGCTGTTGATGGTTTCTTTGTTTCTCACACTCGTGAAGCAGTTGAATTACCTGATGATGATATAGCACTTCAGCCATATAATCCATATGCAGCTCCATTACCTCCAATAGACTCTGAGATGCCTCCGGGACGTTTCTTAAGAGATCCATTCGTAATGAAGTCAAACTATATCTCTTATGCTACTCATGCATCTTGGCAATGGGAGATCAGGTCAGCTGTTGAAAGATCTAAGCCATATGCTAGAAAACTATTAAACGGCCTAGTTCACACATCTGGTAATCTAGATGCTGAAATAGCGTTTGTCGCTTGTGGTACTGCTTCAAACCAAGCAAAAGAGGGTCAAAGAGAGCTAGAGAAACTTGGAATCAAATCTAAAGTTATCAAACTAAGAACGATCAGACCATTCCCTGAAGAAGAGCTAATTAAAGAGTTAGACGGTATCAAACATGTATTCGTACCAGAATTCAATGTTGTTGGTTGGTTGGCAAATGAAGTGAAAGCAAAACTTTATGGTAAAGTTGATGTTAATATTCATGCAGGACCAAAAGTTGCAGGTGGTATGAGTTTGCCTGCTGAAGCTATTATCCAAGAAGTTATGGAAGTAGTTAACCCAGGAAAAGGAGCATAGTATGGCATTAGATATTTATAAAGTTAATCCAGAATTTAGAGACATTATGCCTAAAGAGATCATCGATCTCGAGGAAAATGCTACATGGGCTCAAAATCAAGAGAAACCACGTGGTATTAAAGAACTTCCAGAGACAAAAGAATTGCTTGAAGAGCACTCTTTATGTGCTGGTTGTCCTGAGGCGGCGACATTAAGATATGTGCTTTCTGCACTTCCAAAACCTGAAGAGACAGTTATCGTAAACTCAACTGGTTGTACATCTTTGATGTTCCCACACATTGCACTACATACTGTGCACTCACTATTTGGTAACCAGAACGCAGTAGCTTCTGGTATCAAAAGAGTACTTGAGTGGAGATTCCCGGATAAGCAGAAAGACGTTGTTGTTCTAGCTGGTGACGGTGCGACTGTTGATATCGGTCTTGACTATACACTTCAATCGTTCTTTAGACAAGAGAAGATCACAACGATCTGTTTTGATAACGAAGTTTATGCGAACACAGGTGGTCAAGAGTCAGGTATGACTGCTAAAGGTCAAGTATTTAAAATGGCACCAACTGGTAAAAAGTTTGATAAAGTTCCAATGTGGGAACTTGCAAAAACTTCAGGTTGTCACTACTCTGTGAACATGACAGGTTCTGCACCAAAAGCTGTTGCTAAAGCAGTAAGAGAAGCTATCTTGGTTGCTAGAGAGATCGGACCAACATATCTTAACATCTATACACCTTGTATCCTTGAGATCGGACTAAGTGCGAATGAAGGACTTGGAGAGATGAAAGCTGGAGATAAACATAGATTTGAGTTCTACAAGCATGTTTCTCCTGAAGCAGAAGAGTACTTGAAAAAATGTAAGAAAGAGGGAATTTTATAATGGCAAAAGATTCAATTAAAATCAGAATGCCCGCTTTAGGTGGGCAAGGAGCGGTTACAGCTGCACACATTGCAGCAACTGCAGCGGACACAGAAGGTTACTACGCGGTATCTAACCCATTCTTTGGTGCTGAAAAGCGTATGGCACCATCTGAGAGTTATGCAAGAATCGGTACAGTGCCTATTTACGATAGAGGGGAAGTAATTTATCCTGATATCGTTATGATCTACCACCCACAGGTTATTACTATGGGTAAATCATATACTATGCCTTTCTATGCTGGTATTAAAGAGAATGGGCTTGTTATCATTAACTCTGATAAAGATCTTTTAACTGCTGAAGATAGAAAAACTTTAGATGACTTGAATGTAAAAGTTCTTACTAGAGACTTTACTCAGTTTGCTATCGAGCAAGCTGGTACTGAACTTGCTACGAACATGGCAATGTTGGGCGCATTATTCGGTGCACTTGGAACTGTTAGTAAGCCTGCTATTGAAGAAGGTATTAAAGATAGATTCCTTAAAAAGTATACTGCATCTGGTGGTACTGCTACACTTGATTCAGTTATTGAGAAAAAGTTTAAGAAGAAAATGGATCTTATCCAGAAAAACCTTGACACTGCATCTGCAGCATTTGACTTAACGGCTGAATGGTGTAAAGAAGTAGGGTTCGAGCAAATGTTGGAAGCTCCAGGCAAATAATTCTATTCCTAACAACTGTGCATTTGCACAGTTGTTACTTTAACTCTATTTACGATATCTTTCTAATTTACAAAACATCCATTCAATCACAATTTAATATTTAAGGTACAGGTACATGATACAATCATTTATAATTACGGGATTTTTAGGCGTTGGTAAAACCACTATGCTCACCAACACAGTTAAGGAACACTTTAGTGACAAAAAAGTTGCTATCGTTGTGAATGAGTTTGGTGATATCGGCGTTGACGGTAATATCCTAAGTAATGTATACAGTGAAGTACTAGAGATATCTGAAGGGTGTATCTGCTGTCAGTTGGCACAAGAGTTTGAAAGTGGTGTGCTTGAGATCATAGAGAAATATAATCCTGAAGTGATCTTTGTCGAAACATCAGGTGCTTCTGAACCATTCCCTATCTTTTTATCGCTTCAAAACCTTGGTATATCTGTAGAAGGTGTGATCTGTGTTATCGATTCGAAAAATCTTCACTCTTATAAAGATAACTCAACTGCAAAATACCAAATAGGCGGTTCAAATATCTTGGTCTTAAATAAGACAGACTTGGTCAGTGATGATGAACTCGAAGCCGTAAAACAAGATGTGATCGATATAAAAGAGCAGTACAATATTAAAAATACGCTTACGGGTAAGAAGATATTTAACAGCTATGTGATCAACAATGCCCAACAGGGTATCGTGAACAAAGAAGTCTTTGAGGGTGTTTATAAAGTTGATGAGATCGTTGGTATGGCTAAAGAGTATGAACACCCTGACCATACAACAAAAGACTCAATTACACAAAAGGTAGCTTATTTAAATGAAGATATAGCGTTTGATGATGTAGATGAAGTGTTAAAACACCTTCCTAAAAGTATCTACAGAGTTAAAGGTGTGGTAAAAACAAAAGATGTTCCCAATCCTATTGTGATCAACTATTCGTTTGGGAATGTCTCATTTGAAGAATTGGATCAGTATGACCAAAAATCGATTTTGATATTTATTGGTGAATCTGTAGAGAATGATGTTGAACTTCTCTGTAGTAATTTTGATTATTTAAATACACCAAAATTTAGAATCAGTATGTAACTACCGACCATCGAATTGTTTCGTAAGTACATCTTCAAGTTCAGAGGCCAATAGAGGGTGATAGTAATAGTGCCCTTGAACGATCTGACAATCCCTCTCTTCTAGGAAGTTAGCTTGTTCTAAGGTCTCTATACCTTCAGCGATAAGATCAAGATTAAGACTTTTAGCCAGCGCTATGATCGAGTTCACAATCACAATATCCTCTTCATCTTCCGGCAGATCCCGGATAAATGATTTGTCGATCTTCAGTTGGTTAATCGGTAGACGTTTTAAAAGCGAAAGAGAAGAGTACCCTGTCCCAAAATCATCGATAGCGATGTTTACCCCAAGACTATTGATCTGATTGAGTTTTTTGATAATCTCGATGTGATTTTTCATCATATGTCCTTCGGTTATTTCCAACTCTAACCACTCAGGTTTAAAGTCATACTTATCTATATTTTCCTGAATATTCTCAAGGAGGTGATCATTTTCCAATTGTTGTATCGATATATTGAGTGCGAGTTTACCTGGCGACAATCCTTTTTTATACCACTGTGATACCTGTTTGATTGCAGTTCGCATCACCCAGTGGTCTATCTCTATGATCATTCCCGTCTCTTCTGCCAGTTTTATAAATTTTTTAGGTGTTATGAGGCCTTTTTTAGGATGCTGCCAGCGTATCAATGCTTCTAATCCTATGATTGAATTGGTAGAAATATCGATTTGTGGTTGATAGTAGATCATAAACTCTTCATTATCGATAGCTTGGCGTAAACTGCTTTTCATCTCCATTTGATCAAATACGTATTTTGTCATTTCAGGGCTGTAGAATTGGAAGTTATTACGTCCATTCTCTTTTGCCCTGTACATAGCGGTATCTGCGTATTTCAAAAGATCTTTCGCATTTTTTGCATCTTGAGGGTAGAGACTGATACCTATACTACATGTAAGGTAAAGTACATGTTCATCGACGTGTATAGGTTCTGAAAAGATATGTAATATGTCACGTGCTAAACGTGAGGCATCATTCGTATCTTCCAACTCTTCAATAATAAGAGTGAATTCATCACCGGCTAAACGAGCCAGTATATCCCCTTTACGGATAGAGCCTTTAAGGATATTTGCAACTGTTATCAGAACTTTGTCACCTATATCATGGCCCAAGGAGTCATTTATCTCTTTAAATTTGTCCAGATCGATAAAAAAGATAGCTAACTGTCTTTTTTCTTTTTGTGCGATCTCAAGGCCTTCATTTAGCTTAGAAGAGAATAGCAATCGATTAGGAAGACCTGTAAGCGGGTCATGGTGTGCTTGATGGTGTAAGATACTTTTTTGTTTTCTTACCTCATTTTCTGCTACGACCCTTTCAGTAATATCTTTGGTCAACTGATTTTTCGTATGCTCGAGCTCTTTTGTTTTATTGAGTAGTTGCTCATTGATCTGCATGAGGTCACTTGTTTTCTCTTTGATCAAACGCTTTAAGTATTTTTGATCACTCTTTTTCTCTTTTAACAGACGTTTTTGTTTATGTAACTTCTGAAGATTGATCTCGTGATATTTATTACTCAAGATCAGGGTAAAGAAGATGATCTCAATGAAAGAGCCCACTAGAAAAGCATATCTTGATATATCTGTATTGTCCAAGATACCATTAAAGGTCAATGTCATTAATCCCATCGTTGGCATATATATCATGAGTGCTATAAGATAGTACTTTGCACCGATAAGCCCTTGAAAGAGTACTTTAATAGATACAACAAGAAGTAGTGTGAAAAATAGAGATGAATAGATATTAAATACAAGACTTGAATAGGGTACATTCATTGATATCAGCAGAGCAAAGAGGAGGAATACCCCTGCTGAGATTTTAAATATCTTATCTATCGTTGGCATTCGTTTATAAAGTTCTAAAAAACGCCCTGAGAATAGTACTAAGAACATGACAACGATCGTACCAACAACATGAAGTCCTTCACTCCATCCCGGTATTTCTAATGTAAGGTAAAAGCCGCTTTTCATTGCTATAAAAACAATGAATGAGATGATATAGGCTATATAGTAGGCAAAGACACGATGTCTTACTATGACAAAATTGTAAATGTTAAAGAGTATGATGACAAAGAGGATAGCTGCATAGATGATGTATATATCGGTTATATCCAAGCGGCTTGGTCTATAAAACTCCTCTTGTGTGAAGACCTTAAACTCTCCAATATGACCGGAAAGTGTTTCTCCTCGCAGATAATATGTTTTACTTTCCCCTGATTTTAAGTCTATTTTATAAGAGGGGTTACAGTTTTGTACACTCCTTTCTTTTAGTGGAGTAGCCAGTGCATTTTTTTGTACGCTCCATGAACCATTACTTTGTGTGTAGAGGTCCAGCTTCGTCCAGAATGGTTCTGTGAAGTAGAGTATAAACTCATCATTGGCGCTGTTGTTGACAAGCTCTAATTTAAACCATGCGGCAGCAGTATGATACCCTTGGGTAAATTGATTTTGAATGAGGTCTTTGAAATCTTTTTGTGCTATATCATTGATATCAAGTTCATTGTGCTGATCAAAGAGGTAGTGAAGTGTGAAGTTGTCGTAGCTTTGTTTTTCATCGGTAAGTGTGAGGGTAGCATATGATCCAACAGTACATAATAGTATTAATAATAATATTCGATTGATCATGAAACCCCAACTAACTTATATAAATGATGGTTTGTAAAATAATACGCTTGATTGATCCCTTATAATAATTAATTATAATAGGTTACACTTAATCTACTCATAAAAACGTTCATAGAAAAGATAAGAGATAGTACGGAAGAGTAGTGTCATTGCAACTAAAAGCAGACTAAAGACGATGACTTCATCAAACGGAGCATCGAAAAAATAATAGGTTCCCCATATCATGAGATTTAGAATGATGAGCATGATCCATGGGAACCACCCATTCGTTTTATATCCAGAATAGAATGCATAGGCATCTTTGTGCTTTATAGCATCAAAACACTCATTATGATATGTGTGAAATGATCTTCCTACGACTGCCAGGTCTTCTTTACGTTCTATGGGTTTATTGCACGCTTTGCAGTTAAATTTCTTGTTGTTCACTTTTATCTCTTCTCTTTTCTTCTCTCTTTACCGTTGTAGTTCGATGAAGTGAGATCTCTAAAGTCTTCGGTGAGACTGACACCTGCCATCTGCTCAAACTCTTCAAACTCAGAACTGTAGACAGTAAATGATATCTCGGTGATATGGACCATATTCCAGTTTTGAGCAAATACCTCTTTTTGAAACGCAACATGAGCAGAAACAGGGTGCTTCTCTTCGCTCTCATCACTCTTAGAATTTTCATAGGTAAATCTTACAAATTTTGGCAGAAGCTCCAGTTCCTTTATCTGGTCTATTTTCTCTTGCTTTGCTTTAGCGATAGTTTCGTCATCGGCATTTTTGTCTTCGCAACCAAAATATCTTCCAGTTAAAACTCTGTTAAACGTCCTTCCTGGAGGATCTGGAACATACTCTTCTTGTTTTTTACCAAATAGGTTTTTCAACTTATCAATCATCAGTCTTCCTTATTTTCATATTATACAATATATTTTGACGAAAAAACAAATAGTTGTCATATTTATGTAAGATTCATTTAACTTTATATCAATATAATTAAATTACAAATAGTTATTTTAAATTATCATTGATCATGCCAAACTTGTTGAGAAGCAAGGACGGAAAGCCATGGGTCTTAATAGACAAGATCGCCAGGTTGCCATTTTATACATATGTTATGTATTGTACTTCTACGCTTAACTTGTTAGTGCATTGTCTTATTTAATTAAATCATTTTGTTGTAACAGGTGTATATGTTTTGGTATGTATAGCAAGGCATATATTTAGGTGGCCTATCATCAGTAGATCATACGGTTTGAGTAAATTTTATACAATCATTAGAGGACAGTAATGTACGTAAGAAAAGAGCAACTTCCCGAAGAGAATTTAGACTGGCATGAAAGTTTTGAAAAGAAAGATCATGCTGAAACACAAACTGAGAGTAGGGAGAAGATGCATGTCATTCATCCTGCTACAGAAAACAATAAAATAGTTTTAGAGAAAAAAGTTAAACTGAAAGATGTAAATCTAAAAAAGACTATTCTAAGTTTCTTTGATGAACATGCAGAAGCTTCTTTATTTCTTGGTATTTTAACACTTCCTTATGTTATTGGTTTTATTGTTGTCTCTTTCATCTTGGTGTATGGCGGTGTACCCATAGATCGTTTTTTCTCTTTGAAGGAGGGAGTTTTCCATTTTGAGCTTTGGTCGATAGGAGCCTACATCTTTATAACAGTCGGAGTGATCTGGCTTGTTATACTCCTTTTTCTGCATAGAAGATAATTAAACACTTTTCCTTTTATACTTCATAACTTTCATTTTTAATCACACATAATTAACACTTTTAGCACTACATCTATCATAATAATTTAATCTTTAAAGTCATCTACTTTATGAAATATATTGTTGTTTGAAATGAAATAAATTTTTTAACTACTTTGTAGTTAAAGTCTGAAATGTATGATAAAAATTGGAGTTTATTGATTTATATGTAGAAGTATCCCACCCCTCAATGGGGTAGGATAAGAAGCATTAGTTCACTGCTTCTGTATGTGTAGCTACTTCTGTAACTAAGAGCTTTAGAGCATCACTCGCTGCTTGATCTAGGAATCCAGTAGTAGGGTCTACTTTGAATACACCATTTGCACCTTTTTGCATATAGTATACTTTATATGTAACGCTTACACCGGTTTTACCTGTGATATCATAAGTAAGTGTATAGGTCTCTGTCTCATTAGGACTTAAACGGTTATCACTTCCAACCTCATTTGAATCAAATCCTGGACGTACTACAAATGAACCTGCCCCAGATGTGTCAAAACTACCATCCACAGTATATCTCTTACCTGTCTCATGACCATAAATTCTTGTGAATGTACTTGCATTACTATCATTAACAATAGCAGCATTTTTAACTGTTCCTGATGTTACACCACTAGAGGAGACCGTTTGGCTTTTAACAGTTGCATCTACAGCTTTAACTGTTACAGATGTTCCATCGAACTTTTGGCCTGATACAGCTGAACCATCTAAGTCTGCAACTTTTCCAGGGAATGTCAATGCATCACTTCCGTTATTTTTTACAGGAACTACTCCACCATCTACTGCACTTGAGTGAAGTTCTTTTCCTTGAAGCGGTTGAACATTATTTACAATGTCAGTAAATGTTGAGTTACCATCACTTGAGACTACATCAATCATATCTCCATTACCATCTGTAACGATCACACGAGTCAATACACGTCTCATAGGATGAGCACCAGGGAACATATGAGCTGTAAGGTTTTTGAGTGTTGTTTCTACTGTTAGTGTATCACCAACTAAATCAGTAGTTAATGTTGAATCAAAACCACTTTGAATTTTTGCCTTTGCACTTGCCTTTCTTTCTGGATCTGCAAATGTTTTACTTGCCCCTAAGAATGCATGTGAGTTCAACCAACCGGCAGCAACTGGGTTATCATCACCATAACCATCTGGATCTTCAGGATCGAAGTGACCAGTTAATGCAGGATTATCTGCCAGGGTAAATAACTTGTCAGGACGTGCCCATTGGTGAAGTACAGTACCTTCGATTCTCTCCATGTGACATTTTTGACACTTTGGTGAGCTTAATGTATCACCTGATGCAACATCATCACCTGTTGTTACAGCCATTTGTGTAGAACATAGCTCCATGAACTGGCCTGCACCATCTGCGAAACCTGGTACTTTAGCACCTGCAGAACGCTGGTGGCATGAAAGACATAAGCCTTTACCGCTTTCACCAAAATGATTGTTACCATCTATATCATAGTGCGGATTGACATGCGCTGATCTATTAGTCTCATCAGTTTCATTTTCGTTAGATGTACCTGTTACACCATATGGTCCATAGAATGGTCCACCAGTGAAGTGTACTTTTCCGTCAGTACCATTGATATCTTTACTTGCCATAGTATAACGACCATCTACTGTTTTACCTTCATCAAATGTACCGGCAGTACCACCTTTTGGTGTTGCATGGTATGCAGCATACTTTTCAGGTCCCCAAAGTCTAAAGAATTTATTCATATCATCGTTAGTCGCATCATCACTATGAAGTAAAGTATCGTTGATGTCAGCCATGATTGGTCCGTGAGGTCCAACACGCATAGTTTTTGCCAAGGTATACTCACCGTTATCCATACCATCTGCTTTCATCAGTCTCGGTGTCTCTATACTATGACAGAATGCACAGTTTATACCTTCACGGTTTGCTTCATGTCCAATTTGGAATGTGGCTTTATAGATTACTCCTTGATTTTTATTTGCAGCGATTACCACAGTTTCTCCATGAGGATCACTTACTTCAAGTGACGCTTTTAATGATGTCAACTCTGTAGCGTTAATCTCTCCTATAATATTTTGTACCTCAGAAACTGACACTGCTACATCACCTGCATAGTATGCACCCGGAGCATGACACTTGATACATGTTTGTGAAGCACCGCTGAACATATTTTTACTTCCTACACCTACAGACGCCTGCTCATACACGATACCGCCTTTAGCAGTATTGTCTTCACCGATCTTTGCGAGGTGTGTACGTAAAAAGTCCTGGAATTTTGATTGGAAAATCGGGTCGTTCCAAGATTGACCATGCATTGAACTCTTCCATGTATCATAGAGCTCATTGTGACAGTTCATACACTTTTTATCTGCACTGTCGAAGAGTGTATTTCCATATCCTAAACCTGTATGATACTCCGCATCTGCTGCAGATGGTGGTGCTATTTTCGTACCGCCGGTATAATCTACATACTCTATAGATCCATCTGGTAAGATCGTTTGGTGACCTAACTCACCTGGGCCTGGTTCGGCATCATCAGCAACTGGTGGTGCTGGTTCAGTTCCACTCGGCGGTGTTTCTGGCAATGTACCTGATTCACCACATCCAGTTAACGAAAACACAACACCTGCACTGAGCAAAAGCATTAATGATTTAACATTTAACTTCATTCGTATTCCTTTTATCCTATTTAACTTAATTGAATTAGTTATAAAACTAATATCTCCTCCTGATTAAAACATTTCTATTATATAAGTTAAGTGTTAAGAAAGTGTTAACAGAAGCAAAACTTATAATAAAAAATCAATAAAAAAAACATACTTATTACGGAAAGTATCACATCGGACTCTCTTTAAATCAGACAAAATTTATGTCATTTTGCCATCTTTTTTACACTTTATTTTAAAGATAGATATACTTGTTTGAAAGATTTTTAGAAAGGTCAAGAGTATGTTTTTGCATATAGATATAGACAGCTTTTTTGCCTCTGCGGAACGCAGTGTGGATCCTTCTCTTAAAGGTATACCAATGGCAGTAGGTGGTCGTAGTAATCTGGAGATATTTAACAAAAAACGTACCTATATCAAACTCATGGATGACAATTCGGGCGCCTTTGTTGCGCCTGTCTTCTATAGTGATCAAAAGAGAACGTTCGAGTCTTATTTTATTGATAACATTGAAGGCAGAAAGAAGATACGGGGTATCATTACTACGGCAAGCTATGAAGCCAGGGCACATGGGGTGAAGACCGCGATGCCTATCGCTCAAGCGTTACAGCTTTGCCCTGCATTGGTCGTAGTACCTTCCAATTATCCACTCTATCATAAGCTCTCTCATCAGATACACACTTTTATAGCTGCACATATTCCTCAGGTCGAACAGTACAGCATCGATGAGTTCTTTGGGGATGTCAGCGGCTGGAAAAAAGAGGAAGAAGTATATGCCTTTGCCAAACATTTACAGTCAAAACTTTTTGAACGATTTGACATCCCTGTCTCCATAGGTATCTCAAAAGCAAAATGGATCGCTAAACTTGCTACAGAGTCTGCAAAGCCATATGGCGTCTATGAGGTAAAAGATATCGATGTCTATATAGATAATATTCCTATTAAGGAGTTTCCCGGGATAGGAAGAGGATTTCAGAAACGTCTCATGGATCATTATATATATACGCTTGGTGATGTGAAGAAGCATAAAAAACTTTTTGAGTCATGGAAAAAACCGGGCATGCAGCTCTATAGACGAGTGATCGGTATAGATCATGAAAGTATCAGTACAAAAGGGGAGAGAAAATCCATAGGTATCAGCCGTACTTTTGATGCCATAGATGATATGGATGAGATAAAAAGACGTATCATGATCATGGCAAGGCATATTGTCCACATGGTCATGGCCATAGAGGTAAATCCTACAAGATATTATCTGAAGATAGGATATATGAATGGTGTAAGGGCAAAAAAGACGCTAAGGGTGGAGAGGGTGTTTTCTGAAAGACTTTTTAAGGCTATGCTTTCAGATATGTATGATGAGATAGTACAAAGAAACAATGGCGCTATAAAACTTACACTCAACGTCTCAAATTTCAGTGCTCAACGTAAAAAAACATTTTCGCTTATGGACTTTGATGAAGATCTCAATAATCATAGATTGAGCAAAGAGGTAAAAAAACTTAGAGATCGTTTTGGACTGGATATTATAAAAACTGGAGATGAACTTTAGTCTATTACATGGATGTAATTGAAATTATGTATAATTAAAAATGATTATTCTTAATTTGATATCAAAAATAGCTAATATAAAAGTCATAGATAGGGTAATGGTATTAGAACTATATACTCTTTCACAAAGAAGTATTGTCGCTACCATATTTCTTTCCGTACTTCTGACCTATTATTTCTATCCCATGTTATCTTATGCTATTGTCCTGTGGAATATTATTCTTATATCTATTTTATCTGTTCGATTGTATCTTGCTTATGGTTATCATCATCATGAAGAAAAATATTCGATAAAAAAATGGTATCAATTATTTACTGTTTTCACTTTTCTTACAGCGACCCTGTTTGCACTGCTGGGTTCGATCTCCCTTTTTTATCTGGATGAAGTACATCAAGTTTTCATCATTGCAGTTATGATAGGATTTACATCTGGAGCAATGAGCTCTTTATTCCCGGATATACGTATCATAGTAGGGTATATAAGCATTATATTATTGCCAATGGTCGCAGTGTTGCTTATGCTCCAGACAACAATGCATATGGTATTGGCAGTGTTGATGATACTATATATTTTCATGCAGAGTATGGTTATTTTAAATTCCTATAAGCAGAGTGTTGATCTAAAGAGACAAAAAGAGGAAGTCTCTAAAGAGCAGATAAAGTTCCATGAAAAAGAGGAGGAGTTGGAGTATTTTTATGAACAGGCACCCATTGGTGTTTTTTCTTATAATACGCAATTGAATGTCACAAATTGTAATCAAGCTTTTTTGGATCTCTTTGGATTGAAAAAGGAAGAGATCATCGGTAGTAATTTAGAAGATCTTCCTGATAAACGTTCTCTTCCGACCATTAAGAATGCCCTGAAAAAAGGTACGCAAGTATATGTAGGCCCCTATATTTCCATAAAAGGTTACGAGTTCTGGGTTGAGGCTAAATGTTTTCCGCTTTTTGATCATGATCACAATACAGTAGGAGCTGTTGGACTCATAGAGAACAAAACAAAAGAGTATGAAGCCTTAAAGGAGCTGGAGCATATAGCACAACATGATGCGTTAACTTCTCTATTGAATAGAAGAGGGTTAAAAGAGTATATGCATAAATTAATAAATTCTGGAAATCATCAAAGTTACTACTCTCTTTTTGTCTATCTTGACTTAAATAAATTCAAACATATCAATGATTCGTTAGGGCACAAGGTAGGGGATCGGCTTTTGGTCTCAATTGCTGATCGTTTAAAAGAATCGGTAACAAGTCATTGTGTCGTGAGTAGATTTGGAGGCGATGAATTCATCGTGGTTGCTCCTTCTATCGCACAAAATGCCGATGATGCCATGATAAATTCTAAAGGATGTATAGATAATATCCAAAAAGCATTTTCACAGCCCTTTGAGATCGATGAAATGTCTTTATCCGTGAGTATAAGTTTGGGTGTTGTGATCATAGAACCGGATGCACGTGACATTGATGAGATCATACGCTACGGAGATATAGCGATGTATCAGGCTAAAAAGAGTTCTACGGATCACCCTTCTTTTTATGACACGGAACTCGATAAACAGAGAAAAAGACTTTTTATGCTTGAAAATGACCTCTTTAAGGCAACAAAAAATAATGAATTAAAATTTTATCTGCAGCCTATAGTGACAATGGAGAAGGATACTTTGGTCTCCGCAGAGTGCCTTTTACGGTGGGAACATCCTACATTAGGTCTCTTATCTCCTAGTGAATTCATCCCTTTGGCTATTGAGACAGGATTTATTTCCAATATTACCTGGTGGTTAATAGAAGAGGTGTGCCAATATATTTCAGCGCTTAAAAAAGAAAATATATGGAACTTACAATATATCTCGATTAATGTCAATGCAAAACAGTTACTGCTGAATCATTTTGATGTTGAATTTCTGAAGTTACTTAGAAAATATGATCTCGGTACCTCTGACATTATGATAGAGATCACAGAAAGGTCCATCATCGATAACTTTAGAGATGCGCAAGGAGTAATTAGTGCTTTACATAAAGAAGGTGTCAAGTGTGCTATAGATGATTTTGGCGTAGGGTATTCTTCACTCTCTTATCTTAAAAAATTGTCTTTTAATACATTGAAGATAGATATGCTGTTTATAAAAGATATTCGAAATAGACCAGATGATATGTTGTTGGTCAAGACGATATTGGATATCGGTAAACAGTTCAATTACCGTCTTGTGGTAGAAGGTATTGAGGAAGAGGAACAAAAAGAGTTACTCTTAGAGATTACTAAGGATCTTTTGTATCAGGGGTATTATTTTAGTAGACCTATTCCTTGTGAAGTGTTCACCGAGAAGTTTTTAGTAAAATCTGCTAAGAAATCCAACGGTGATTAAGCGGGTTTAAATCTTATTATCTATAACTTATTGTAAAATTGTGTCAAGATTTTAGGTGCACAAGAGATAGCTCATCTCGCTCGCATTATAGAATCCTTTGATATAAAAGAATACAAAGAAATAACTATGGGTTTACTATATGAATATAACGAAAATGATCAATAATCTTATACAGTGGGAAAATGTCAGTGAGAAGATGGTCAGTGACCTCTTTCTCTATTCTGAAAAGAGTCTCCGTTCTGTTATAGTCATGTCGATATTTATATCGTTTGTTCTCTCTCATACTGCTATTGGCAATACAATGTATCTTTGGGGTATCGCCATGATACTATTTAGCCTTTTTAGACTTTTACATGCCTATCAGTTTAAGAAAGATTCTGAAAAATACAGTTTAAAGAAATGGTATAACATCTTTTTTACAGAGGCAATAGCACTGGTGTTACTTACCAATGTAGTGGCATTTTTTGTACTTCCGGAAGTTGAGCAGGGTTATCAACTCTTTATCATGGTAATGTTCCTTGGAATGAGTGGAGGGGCGATACACTCTTTATCACCAGACTACAGATTGTCTTTTATCTATCAGTTCTTAGTATTGATACCTGTTACGATTATGTTGGTAATGCAGAACTATGAATTAAATTATTATGTAGCAACCATCGTACTGGTCTATTTTGTGACACAAATAAATATCATTAAGCAGGAACATAAACAAAGTACAGACCTATTTATAAAAGAGAAAGAAATACAAAAAGTCCAAGAGTTATTGAAAGAGAAACAGAATAGATTGGAGTATTTTTTTGATGAGAATCCGCTGGCTGTTATGGCTTACAACAATGATCTGGTAGTCACAGACTGCAACGCTGAAGCAGTAAAGCTTTTTAACAATAATGAACTTATCGGTTTAGACTTTAAAAAGCTTAAAGATATGAGACCTGTAGAGAAGATCAAAAAGTCACTGACACATGGGGCTCAAGTCTATAAAGGGCCTTATCGCTCTATGAAAGGTTTAGATCTATGGATCGAGATCAAATGTCTTCCTGAGGTGGATAGTAAAAATAACGTTATCGGCGGAATGGTTATCATTGAAAATAAAACAAAAGAGAATAAAGCCCATCAAGAGTTAGAGTATCAGGCATTTCATGACACGCTTACTTCTCTCTCAAATAGAAGAGGCTTTATGAATTTCATCAATAAGATGATCCATGAAGAGTTACATAAAACCTACCACTCTTTACTTTTCTATATTGATCTCAACCGTTTTAAACATATTAATGATTCTTTAGGGCATGCTGTTGGTGACCAACTGCTTGTAGAAGTCTCAAAACGTCTTCAAGCGAGTATCGGTAGCAGATCAAGCCTAAGCCGTTTGGGTGGTGATGAATTTACGATAGTGATTCCTTTCATATCAGAGAATAAAGGTACAGCAAAAAGAGAAGCCAATAACTTCGCTTTGAAAATTCAAGAGCTATTGCGAGAAGTATTTATCGTAGATAATATGCATTTGTATATAAAAGCAAGTATCGGTGTTGTATGTATAGACCCTGGTACTAATGACATAGAAGAGATCGTTCATCAGGCTGATATCTCAATGTATGAAGCTAAAGAGCACGGACACAATGAATATATCTCTTTTTATAATACAGAATTGGATATTGAGAGAAAAAATATATTTGCTTTACAGCAGGATCTTGTTTATGGGTTGAAAAATGATCAGTTCAAATTAAATTTTCAGCCTATTGTCAATGTCAAAGATGACGGGGTGTATGCAGCAGAAGCACTTATACGATGGAATCATCCTACACAGGGTAATATATCACCTAATGAGTTTATCCCTTTGGCTATTGATTCTGGAGCTATTATGGATATTGACTGGTGGGTGATAGATGTAGTTTGCAAGCAGATAGGGCAATGGAAAAAAGATAATCTCTGGAATCTTCAATATGTCTCTTTCAATCTGAATGCACAAGAGTTACTTAGAGAAGATTTTGTAAATAATTTATTAAAAAAACTGAGTCAGTATGGTGTAGAGAAAAATGATATAAGAATCGAGATAACAGAGACGAACCTCATTGACAACTTTGAAGATTCCCAAGATGTGATAAGCATCTTGCATAGGTATGGTGTCCGTTGTGCCATAGATGACTTCGGTACTGGATATTCATCACTCTCTTACTTGAAACGATTATCCTTTAACACACTGAAGATCGATAGGGAATTCATTAAAGATATTGAGAATGAAGCTGAAGATATCCTGCTTTTGCAAAATATCATCAGTATCGGTAAACAATTTGACTATGATATCGTTGTAGAAGGTGTTGAGGATGAGTCACAAAAAATGATCATTGCTTCCATCGATAATGATGTACATTACCAGGGGTATCTTTTCTCTCCTGCCGTTGATACAGAAGAGTTCGAAGATAAATTCTTAAAATCCTAGAAAACTATCTGTCCGTCTTGTTGCATACGGTTAATGATGCTTTTAGCCATCTCATGTCCCTGATAAGCAGCTTTTCTACACCACTCTATAGATTTCTCTTTATCTTCCTCGCAACCCATACCTGTGTCATACATTGCGCCAAGGTTGAACTGTGCCTTTGCATTGCCTGCTTGAGCAGCTTTTGAGAAAAGAATAAATGCTTTTTTGAAGTCTTGAAGTACACCGCGACCTTCTTTGTACATAGCCCCCAGATTATTGAAAGCATCTATATTACCTCTTTTGGCTGCTTCTTCGTACCAAAATGCTGCCTCTGATTCATTCTTTTCACAGCCTTCACCGTTTTCTAACATCAACGCAACTTCAAATTGTGCTAAAGGCACTTCTCTTGTCGCAGCTTCAAGATAGTACTCAAATGCCTTTTTAGCGTCTTGATTTACGCCTAAGCCTCTAAAGTAGAGGTAACCCAGATAGTAATATGAAACAGGGTCATTCTGTTTTTCCAGAGCTGTATAGAGTTCAAATGCTTTATCATACTCTTTTGCCAGTAGTAGATCATATGCTTCTTGTGCTAGTGGAGTCATATATCGCGCCCTTTATATAGGAGTTTTAAAAGCGATTATATAGAATTTGAGATAGCTTTGGCTTAAAGAGTGTACACTTTGAGATGATTTATGTTACTGTGATGCTTCTTTTAGTAGCCAAACATACTCAACTACCTCTTTTACTTGTTTCAAACCACCCTCAACAGACATTTCATCAAGTTTTGTAATGGTGTAGTGAGCACCATAGTGCTTCTTGAGCTCTTCACCATCGACACTAAATGGAGAGTTGTTCATAAGGCTTTGGTCGTAGACCACAGTGGTCATCAACTGTGGAGTATCTGGAGCCAATGAGAGCATATGTCTGCTATAATTCTTTCTCATCTCTTCTGGTAATGCAACGATAGCAGCTCTGTCATAGACGGCATCTACATTGCCTAAGATCTCAGGTGTTAATGCAAAGATATCACCCACGAAGATATCCAAGTTTTCGGCACTGTAGTGTATGAGTTCACCTTCTTGCATAATATAGGGCTTTTCACCTAGTTGTTCAAAAAGTTCTTTCACTGCTATCTCACTAAGTTCCACACCTACCACACAATAACCCTTTGAGAGTAACCAATCGATGTCATGTGTTTTACCACACAAGGGAACGAAAATTCGACTGGCTAGAGGAAGTTCCAGTTGATTAAAGTGTTTTACGAGTAGAGGATTGACTTCATCGATATGAAATCCTGTTTGTCCATTTTCCCATCTCTCCAACCAGATATGTTTCTCCATGCGTTATGCACCGAATCCTGCAAGTTCAGCTTCTACCTTGGTCATCTTGGCCTGTGCATCTTCAAGTGCCTGTTTATTAGTAGCAAGTACTTCTGCCGGTGCATTGGCTACGAACTTTTCATTGTTCAGCATACCGTT
>Ga0180436_10000669_pt1 | contig 34715 bp, 27 predicted proteins | sample SS_ome_2_FD_132434 | JGI IMG/M metagenome (GOLD analysis project Ga0180436, IMG submission 132434) | Hypersaline lake sediment archaeal communities from the Salton Sea, California, USA - SS_3_S_2 metaG | ecosystem: Environmental > Aquatic > Non-marine Saline and Alkaline > Hypersaline >... | reverse complement strand
CTCGGCGACTTCAAAGGCGAACACTACCTGCCGACTCACCACGCCATGCTGAACTGGGCCCGCTGGGACTGCTTCGCCCCCGAAACGCTGCTGACTCCCGATGGGCGCCGCGTGATGTGGGCCTGGTGCACTCCGTGGGTCAACGGCATGCAGAAGGTCGGGCGCAAGGTCAACTTCGATTCGCTGTTCAAGAGCGAACTACAGCCCGGAATCCAGTGCCTGCCGAGAGAACTGAGTCTGCCGAAAGACGGCGTGCTGCGGATCAAGCCGCTGCGCGAATTGAAGAAACTCCGCCATGACGAGAAGAAAGTCGCCGACATCACCGTCAAGGGCGGCGCTGTCAAAGTGCTGGAGGAGATCGCCGGCGATGCAATGGAGCTCGAGGTCGTAATCGCCGCCCCGAAGGCCAGTGAGTTCGGACTGAACCTCCTGTGCGATAAGGATGGGAAGAACGGTTATGTGCTTTCCCACGGCGCCGGCGCCAAGAAGCTCAAGGCCAGCTACAGCGAGCCGCCGTTCGAACTGAAGGACGGCGAGGACCTGACCCTGCGGATCTTCATCGACAAGTCCATGATTGAAGTGTTCGCCAACGATCGGCAGGCGGTGGTGACCTGGCACAAATACGACCCGAAGAACATCGGCGTGAGCCTGTTCTCGAAAGGCGGCGACCTGAAGGTCAAGAGCATAACCGCGTGGAGGATGAAGTCGATCTATCCTGAAAAAAAGAGAATGATCGATCCGATCCACTTCACGCCGAAGCGTCCGACTAAGAAGACCGTCGGCGACGTGATGCCGTTCTTCTGGAAGGGCGAGTATCACGTGTTTTACCTGACCAACCCGATGGGCAACAACGACGTGAACTGGGAGCACTGCTCCTCGAAGGATCTGGTTAACTGGAAAGAGTATCCCCCTGCCCTGAAACCGGACCCCACGGACCCCAACGGGCCCGAGGGCGGGTGCATGTTCACCGGCTGCATCGTGGAGAAAGACGGGATATTCCACGCCTGGTACACCAGTTGGAACCCGCGCAACCCAAAGGGCCGCGAGTTCCTGTCCCACGCGACTAGCAAAGACCTGATCGTCTGGAATAAGCATCCCGAACACATGATCGCGCCCGACGGGATCCACTACGCCAACCATCGCAAGCGCGACTTCCGCGACCCGCAGATCTTCTGGAACGCCGAAACGAAGGAATACTGGATGCACGTGTTGGCCAACGCCGCCAAACTCAGGCCCGGGGCGCCGCGGCAGCGATTCGGTCTGCTGAAGTCCAAAGACCTTGTCAACTGGACCCAGCACGATCCTGTGGCCATGGAGAACGCAGGCGGCGACGAATGCCCCGACTACTTCAAGATCGGCCAGACGCACTACATCCACAGTTGCCGGCGATACTACTACTCCGACAAGATCGACGGGCCTTACAAGCACCCTAAGCTCACTCACGAGTTGGACCGACCCGGCGTCAACGCCGCCAAACGCGTCTGGGACGGCAGGCGGCACGTATGGTTCGGCGGCTGGTCCGGCGGGATTATGCCGCTGCCGCGAGAGATCTACGCCGGACCCGGCGGGCTGCTGTACATGAAACCTGTCGACGAGGTTGTCGCGGTCTACAAGAAGACGGTGCTGGATCTGTCGGGCGAGCCGGCTCCGAAACACGCCGCCGACGTTCCGCGTCACTACATGCTCGACGCGAGCGTGAAACTTGCGCCCAAGGGCGAATTCGAACTCCTGCTGGGCATGCAGTACCGGATGACGCTCCGCCCGAAAAAAGGGACAATGTCGCTTGTCGGTCCGGGCTTCAATCGGACGCGCCCCTGTCCGGTCGACACCTCCAAACCGGTCAAGATTCAGATATTCACCGAAGGCAAGCTGATCGAGTGTTTCGTGAACGATCAGTTCGCCGCCAGTTGCGTAGCCAGGGCTCAACTGGCCGAAACGCTGGAGATCAAAGCCGTTGGAGCGAAGATCGAGAAACTCAAGGTGATGATCGCTGACGCGAAATAAACGAAAGGCCGATCTATGAAGATCAAGTTCCTGTTGTGGATTTGCATAGTTCAAGCTGCGATGTCGAGTTGCCTCTGCGCCGCGCCCGCGCCTGATAGACGGACAAGCGTATGGGACACCGCCTCGCTGTTCAAGGCGCCGCAAATGCATGAAACAAAGGACCGTCCGGCGAAGGGCATGAAGGCGTTTTTCTACGAGGGCGCCGACTACAAGGGCAAGCCCGCGTGGGTGTTCGCCTACTACGCCGCGCCTGAAGGATCGCCCCCCAAAGGCGGCTGGCCGGCGGTCGTCTGCGCACATGGCGGCGGCGGGACGGCGTATCCCCAGTGGGTCAAATTCTGGAACTCGAGAGGATACGCCGCGATCGCGATGGACCTCGAAGGGCATCTGCCCGGCGGGAAGTCGCATCACGTGGAAGGGAACTTCCCGACTGGCAAAGGTCACAAGAACGCCGGTCCGGCGCGCATTGACTGGTTCGGCGATCGGGCGCTTCCGGATAAGCAGCAGTGGTTCTATCACGCCGTGGCCGATGTGATCCGCGCCAACTCCCTGCTGAGATCGTTCAAGGAGATCAACCCGAAGAAGATCGGGCTGACCGGCATATCATGGGGCGGGGTGATCGTCAGCAGCGTCGCCGGGGTCGACTCGCGATTGGCGTTTGTGATCCCGGTCTACGGCGCCGGGTTCATTCACGAAAGCGACAATCCGGGTCTGTCGCAGTGGTTTCCGCCGAAGAACATGACCGCCGCACAGTACGCCGACTACCGCACCAAGTGGGATCCGTCGGCTTACTTGCCTCACGCGAAGATGCCGATGCTGTTTGTAAGCTCGGTCGCCGATCCGGTCTTCCAGATCGACATTTTTTCAAAGTCGGTCAAAGCCGCCGGCGGGCCGGCTGCGCTGTGCATTCGTCCGTGGATGATCCACGCGCACGGGTCCGGCTGGAATGATGCGTGCGAGATCACGGATTTTGCAAACAGCATCGTAAAGGATGGCCCCGCTCTGCCGAAACTGGAGCGGCCGATCGTCAAGCCCGAGACTCGAATCGTGCATACGAAGTATGAAGGGACAAAGAAGTTCACCGAGGCCTGGATGTACTTCACGACAGCCAAAGGGGCCTTCAAGACCAGGAAGTGGCGTTTCACCCAGTGCACAATCGGCGAAAAGGAGCTTGTTTCCAAAAAGCCGTTGCCCAAAGCCGCCACGGCGTTTTTGGTCTATGTTTTTAAGGATATCGGCGGGCGACGCAGCAATCACGTCGGTTCGGAGTTGGTCGTCCTGACCGACGCCGGTTCGCCCAAGGCCGACAAATGAGAGAATAACAGTTTCGTTTTTCCAGCGAGAGACATAGAATCTCGACACTGGAAACCTGAAACGGCGACAAGGAGAACGCAGGATGCATGAAGTAATCGGAAAATCGAATCGAATCGTCGCCCTGCTGCTGTGTGCGTGCGCCGCGGGTCTCTTGCTGTCGGCGCCCGGATGCGCCGACCCGCACGTTTGTCAGTGGCGAGCCGAGAAGCTCCGAGTTATCGAAGGACTCGAACACCCCGAATGTGCCGTCCCCGATCCGATCACAGGGAGGATCTACGCCAGCAATATGAACTTCGACCCCGAAGCCGAGTTGCCGGGAAGGTACTGGGGCGACGACGGAAACGGTTCGATCGCCCTGCTGAGCGACACCAAGCTGGAGAAACTTCACTGGTCGGCCTACCATCGCGCGGCGGTGCTCGATTCGCCAAAGGGCCTGTGCATTCTCGATCGGCAGCTCTGGGTCGCCGACAATCACCAGGTCGTCGTCGTGGACATCGCCACCGGCAAGCCGATCAGGGCGATCGAGGTCCCCGGAGCCAGGTTCCTCAACGACATGGCGACAGACGGCAAGTACGCATACGCCGCCGACACGTCAAGCGGACGGATCACCCGCGTGGGTCCCGGTCCCATGAAGCACTACAAGGGGCCGGCAAGCGCAAACGGCATCGGCTTCCGCGACGGGAGGATGTACTGCGCCAGTTGGGGCGAGCATGACATTTTCGAGATCGACATGAGCGGAACCGAAGAGGCCAAAGCCGTCGGCCTTGCAAGCGAGTTCGAAGGTCTCGACGCCATCGAAGCGCTGCCCGACGGCAGTTTTCTGGTCTCCGATCAGCCGAAGAACCGCATCGTCTGGGTCAGCGCCGACTTCAAGAAGACCGAAACGCTGGCCGAGGTCAACAAGCCGGCCGACTTCGGGATCGATCTGAAACGGGGACGCATATACGCCCCGACGTTCTTTGACGGCACGGTGACCGTCTTCAGCCTGAAGCGGAAGTAACGCCGCCTGAACTGAATTCAAAGAGAGAATGAGAGCATGAAGTCTTTCGTGATGTTGCTTGTCGTTTGCGCCCTGTTGTCGATCTGCGTTGTGGACTGTCCCGCCGCCGGCTCCGATTTCGCCGCCCGTTTGGCTGGCGACACCGCGTGGTTGAGCGGCAAGGTCCCGGTCGCCCCGACCGCCTCGGCGCTTAAGAGGCTGCTGGCCGATCCGACCTTCCGAGTTCGGTTGACCTCAAGGCGACTTGTCGCCAAGATCGGCCCCGACAATCTCAAGGCGTTCGCGTCAGCCTCAAGAGGCAACGCCGCGTTTCTCGCGCGGATCATGCGCGACGCCGAGACTGCCGAGACGTTTGTCCTGGGGGCGACTCCCGTAGGACTGAATCAGCGAGAAGTCGACAGTTGGCGGATTTCGACGAAATCGCTCGATATATGGAAGAGCATTTGCGACGCCGATCCCGAGTCGCGCAAGGGCATGTGTCTTCGCCTGGCGATGGCTATAGGGCTGAACCCTCCCGGCACGGGAAATCGCGGCGTCGGGCAGGCCGAAAAGCCCGAAACTCCGCTGGCGAGATACAAGCACTTCAAGAGCGCCTACAGGAACGGAGAGCTGTTCGATACGTTCGCAAGGCTGACGGTCTGGGAGTATCGCCAAATTGTATCGTCGAACGCATCCAACGCCGATCTGGCCTGGGGCCGGGAGATGATCAATACGTGGCGCCCGGACCTGCGATACGGACAGAAGGTGGTGTTGTCGACCGGGCGCGTCTGGCGGCGGGGCTCTCCTTACGGATACAAGAACGGCTTCCGCTCGGTGATGGAGGGCGGCGGCAAGTGCGGCCCGCGCTCGTCATGGGCGGTGTTCATCTGCCAGGCGTTCGGCGTCCCGGCAACCGGCGTCAGGCAGCCGGGCCACGTTTGCGTAAGCTGGCGGTCTCCGTCGGGCCAGTGGATGCTGGCCTACGGGCGCGGGTGGGGCGCCTCGACGGTCATGGGCATGTCCGGGCGCGAGTTCCTGGCGTCGACCGAGGCAAGAGCCCATGCCGACGAGTTCTCGCTGGTCGAACGGTTGCGATGGCTCGCTTCGGCGATGGAGTCGAAAGAGAAAGCGGCCCGGATTACGGCGATCGCAAAGAAGATATCCCGCGCCCAGATGCCGGACAAGGTTGACCTCGCCGGCAAGTTCGAACAGTCCCGCGGCCTGCCGATAAATCCGAAGGGTCCGAAGTTCAAGCCCGAGCCGCCGATCAAGGTCCCCTCCGGCGTGATTCACGTCGAGGCCGAGGCGTTTGCCAGGACAGGCGGACAGATATCCTACGGCGGCCTGCAGAAAGCCGGCGTATGCGTCCACAACTGCTGGACCGGCGGCAGGCAGGTCCACTTCCAGTCGCACATGAAGTCCGCCTGGGCGGACTACGCGGTCGATGTCCCCGAAGCCGGTCTGTACGAAGTTACGCTGAGAGTCGCCGTGGCCAATCGCGATCAGGTGCTGACCGTAGGCGGAGCCAAAGTGAGCCTGCCCAATACTTACGGCCTGTGGTCCACAGTCCCCGCAGGCGAGATCAAGCTCGAAAAGGGCGCGCAAACGATACGGGTGTCAACCGGTTTTCAGCGGGGCGTTACTATGCGATGGCTCCGGCTGAAGTTGAAGAGACAGCCGCCCGCACCAGAGCCGCTTGAAACGCCGTCCCGCTGAGCCGTCCCGCGTGGCGGCTACAGGTTCTTCCTTATCTTGTCGAGGATCAGTTGGCTGAGAGTCTCGTCCCCGATTGCGCCTACGCGAATCGAAATCGCGCTGAGTTTCGCGGTCTGCGCGGTGCATCTGACCGCCACCGGCTTGTCAGTCGCCGTGCGTCCGAGAATTTCGGCGTCAAGGGCCGATGAGGCGATCGAGGTCTTTATGATTCTCAGTTCCTTGAAGGCCTTTTCGGTTGCGGTTGCGATTCTCGGCGGGGTCGCTTCCAGATTCGCTTCGAGATCGCCTTTGGCGTAGAGCACGCCGCCTCCGGCGGCCGCTCCGGCGGCGGCCAGCAGACAGCCCGACGTCATAAGCGCCGCGGTGAGGGTCGTCGTCAGCACCAGTGCGACAGCAGCTTTCTTAATCATCTTCGTGCTCCTTGTTCGTGTTGGGGTCTTGAAGAGTTGACAATAGCAGACGCCGCCGGTGTTGAAAAGGATGTTTTGCGCCGGATGCGCATTACCCGTCGCGGTTTGGGGCTAATTCAAAACCGGAGTTTACGCCGAAGAAGTTATTGTGTGTTGACATGGCAAAGTCGTAGTGCTAACCTCGGGTGTTGTACTCGGTTAACCTTTGCGCGCCGGCATCGGTGGTAAGGAGAACGATATGCTCAACAATGCGACATTTCGGATAGCGAGCTTCCTGTGCGTAATAATCGCGGCGGGCTCGGCGTTTGGGCAAGCTTCCGATTTTCCGTACGAAGGCATGATAAACGGAACGGCCGTTAGAGTTCGCGCCGGTCGAGGCGACCCCTCGGGCGCCAACAACTACTACTACTGCGCGATCCTGAACAGGCCCGACAAGGTCACCGTTGTCGGAGCCGAAAAAGGCTGGCTGTGCGTTTTGCCGCCAAAAGGCTGCTACAGCGTTGTCTTGCAGTCGGCGGTAAGACCCGATGTCACCGGCACAAAAGGTACAATAATCAAACGTGAGTGGGCTCGCGCCGCAGGGACGGCGCGAACCAGCAAATTTGTCGCCGGTCAGGCAGTGCTGATGCCGGGCGACACCGTGGAGATCATTGGCTCGGTCGTCGATCGGTTCAAATTCTACAAGATAAAGCCGCCCAAGAACGCCCGCTACTGGATATACGGATCTCTCGTCGACAAGATCAGCACGGCGAAGACTGCTGACGGGACCGGAAACGGCGGGCTGGAGATAGGCGAACTCAGCCCGACTACCAGACCGGCGGGAGCCGGGGCGATAACCGGGACAGAAACCGAAACATCCGGGGTTGGGGAGCGGACAACCGCCGCCCCTGCCGCCAACGGCGTGACTCCCGAGCAGATGCGGGAGTTCAAGGCTATCCAGGCCGCTTTGCAGAAGGAATACGGCAAGCCGGTTGTCGAGCGGGATTACGCCGGATTTATCGAACGGTTCAAGGGAATTGAGTTGGAGGCCGAGCACCCTCTGATCCCGTTCGTAAATTACTACGTCAAGTACCTCGAAGCCGACATGGAGCGCCTTGCGGGAATCCTTGCCGCCAGGAAGCTCAGCACCGCCGCAGCCGACGCCCAGCGGGAGTTCGACGCGGCGCGCGCCAACGTCACCGTCAAGGTTCCAACCAGACCGGTGACCTACGACGCCGACGGAATAGTCGGCGAAAGCAGGATGTTCACCGGCACTTCGGCTGTCCGCAAGCGATTCATCCTCTACGTCAACAAGACCCACCGACTCAACGCATACGTCTATACGACCAATCCCATGGTGGACCTGGCCAGCCTGGTCGGCAAGCACGTGGGCGTATACGGGACGGCGAAATACGATCCGGGCCTCGGCGCAAAGATAATCAACGTTCAGCGCGTGGAGGTCATAACCGATCAGGTGGGAGTCCCGGCGATAGACAAGCCTGTCGTCCGTGCCGTTCCGACCAAGCCCAAGCCCAGCGAGACGCCGATAACCCCGGCTGTATCTCCCAGGCCGACGCCTCCGCCGACGCCGGCCGCCGGCGGCGGAACCGACATGAAGAAGCCGACGCCTCTTATCGATCTTGCTCCGGATGTTAAGCCCGCAGAAGATAACAAGCCGACCCCGACGCCGACCCCGGTTCCTGCGCCTCCGAGCACCATCGGGAGGACCGGCCTCGACCAGGGGATCGAAGTCGTGGATCCTCTGCCGCCGGGATTGACTACTCCGGACCCGGTTGAGGTCGCCAGGCCGACACCCGTCGAAGTTGCTAAACCTGCGCCCGTGGAGATCGCCAAGCCCACGCCTGTCGAGGTCGCCAAGCCTGTGGTGACCCCTCAGCCGATCGAAGTGACCAAGCCGAAGCCGGTCGAACTGATAAAGCCCAAACCGGTCGAGGTCGCCAAACCCGTTCCGGTCGAAATCGCAAAACCCAAACCGGTTGAGATAGCCAAACCTGCGCCGATCGAGATCGCCAAGCCGACCCCGGTCGAGATCGCCAAGCCCACGCCTGTCGAGGTTGCCAAACCGACCCCGGTCGAGATCGCCAAGCCCACGCCTGTCGAGGTTGCCAAGCCGACCCCGGTCGAGATCGCCAAGCCCAAGCCTGTCGAGGTTGCCAAACCGACCCCGGTCGAGATCGCCAAGCCCAAGCCGATTGAGATAACCAAGCCGACGCCGATCGAGATCGCCAAGCCCACGCCGATTGAAATAACCAAACCTACGCCGATCGAGATCGCCAAGCCTAAACCGATCGAAATAACCAAACCTACGCCGATTGAGATCGCCAAGCCCAAGCCGATTGAAATAACCAAGCCGACTCCGGTCGAAGCGGCCAAGCCGACTCCGGTCGAAGTGGCCAAGCCGACTCCTGTTGAGATCGCCAAGCCGATCCCGATTGGAGTCGCCAAGCCGACTCCGGTCGAAGTGGCCAAGCCCAAGCCGACGGTCAAGGACGTTGATGCCGCCACCGATGAGCTTGGCGGCTTGATAGACCTCGAGAACATCGGCAAGAAGCCGACGACCAGGCCGGCGATTGACTTGGAGGCTATTCCCGCTCCAACGAAAAAGGTGAATCCCGAGGATTTCCCCATGCCGCTTCCGCCTTCGGGCCTTCCGCTTGTGGACGTGAAGAAGACCCCGACGACGGCGCCGGTGGACACAAGTGAGTTTGACTAGAGTCTCTCTCTGAACGATTTTGCCGGCCCTGAGGAGAGATCGTCTTCAGGGCCGGTTCTTTTTGCCGACCCGCCGATTCCGAACTCATCGGGCCGGCGGACGCCCGGCGAGGCTGAATTATGGCTGAAGCGAAAAAGAGAATAGAAATATACGACAGCACTCTCCGCGACGGAGCCCAGGCCCACGGCGTGAGCCTGTCTGTTCAGGACAAGCTCCAGGTGACCAGACTGCTCGACGAACTCGGAGTCGACTACATCGAAGGCGGATACCCGCTGAGCAACCCGAAGGATGCGGCGTATTTCGACGAAGTGCGCAAGCTGGATCTTACCCACTCGCGCATCGCCGCGTTTGGAATGACTCGCCGCAAGGGCGTCGACGCCGCTTCGGACGCATGCATGCAGGCCCTGCTGGCCAGCGAGGCCCCGGTTGTCACTATCGTCGGCAAGACCTGGGATCTGCACCTTACCGAAGTCCTGGGCGTCTCGCCCGAGGAGAATCAGGCGATGATCGGCGATTCGATCGCCCTGATGGTCAGTTCCGGTCGGGAGGCGATATTCGACGCCGAGCACTTCTTCGACGGCTGGAAGGCCGATCCGCAGTTCGCCCTTGCCGCGCTGCGAGCCGCCGCGGAGGCCGGGGCTACTACCCTGGTCCTGTGCGACACCAACGGCGGGACCCTGCCCGGGCAGGTCGCCGAGATCGTAGAGCAGGTCGCAGGCCAGTTCCCCTCGATCAAGATCGGAGTACACTGCCACAACGACAGCTCCCTGGCGGTCGCCTGCTCCCTGGCGGCGGTCGAACGCGGAGGCGTTCAGGTCCAGGGCACGCTCAATGGAATCGGCGAACGATGCGGAAACGCAGACATCATCGCCGTGGCGGCCAATCTCGCCCAGAAATACCGCGGCAAGCACCAACTGCTGCGGGACGGAGCCCTGGGCGAGCTGACGAAGGTCTCCAGGCGCTTCTACGAGATGATCAACCAGACTCCCCAGGCAGGTCAGCCGTTCGTCGGCAGTTCGGCCTTCGCCCACAAGGGCGGAATGCACGTGCACGCCGTGCAGCGAAATCCGCGTACTTACGAGCACATCGACCCGGCCAGCGTGGGCAACGTGCGGCGGATCCTGGTCAGTGAACTGTCCGGCGTGAGCAACATCGCCGCGGTCGTGTCCGAGAAGTTCAATCTCGACGACGACACCGACGCCCAGAGGCGAATACTCCAGGTCCTCAGCCAACTCGAAAACGACGGTTACCAGTTCGAATCGGCCGAAGCGAGCCTCGACCTGCTGGTCCGACGCGTGCTGGGGGGACAGTGGTATCGCAAGGCGTGGGAGCTGGACCACTACCGCTGCGTGATATTCAAGGCCCAGCGGGCCGAACCGAACACCGAGGCGATCGTGAAGCTGTCGATTAACGGAAACGACCATCACACCGTCGCCGAGGGCGACGGCCCCGTCGACAGCCTCTACAGGGCTCTCAGGCGGGCTCTGCGGGGCGATTATCCGCAGGTCGACGATCTGCACCTGGTGGACTATCGGGTCTCCGTGGTCAACACGTCGGCCGAGACCGCCGCGAAGGTCCGAGTCGTGATCGACTGGATGGACACCACCTCGTCGGGCATCGGATCGGTCGGCGTCAGCGAAAATATCATAGAAGCTTCGTGGCTGGCGCTGGTCGACGCTGTAGAATACGAACTGCTCAGGGACGTCGGGCCGAATTGAATTCGACGCCGACGACGAACCGGGCAGGCGCCGACGGAAGAACAACAGGAATCAAAACCGCTGAACGGAACATACGCAATGTCATCTGAGTTGTCCAAAACCTACGAGCCGCACGAAATCGAAAAAGACATCTACGCCGCGTGGATCGACGGCGGCGTTTTCGACGCCGAACCTTCGGCGCCGGGCGCTCCGTATACGATCGTGATCCCGCCGCCGAACGTCACCGCGCCGCTGCACCTCGGCCACGCACTGAACAACTCGCTGCAGGACATACTGATCCGATTTCGCCGAATGCAGCAGAACAACACGCTCTGGATGCCGGGCACCGATCACGCCGGCATCGCCACGCAGACCGTCGTTGAAAAACGAATTCTCTCCGAAGAGCACAAGCGTCGAACGGACTTCGAACGCGACGAGTTCGTCAAACGCATCGAGGCGTGGAAAGAGGAGTACGAGGCCCGTATCATCGAGCAGCTCAGGGCGATGGGCTGTTCGTGCGACTGGCGGCGAACTCGGTTCACCATGGACGAGGTCTGCGCGAAGTCAGTCCGCGAGAATTTCTTCAATCTGTTCTCCGACGGGCTGATCTACCGCGGCAAGCGTCTGGTCAACTGGGACCCGGCGACCCAGACGGTGCTGGCCGACGACGAAGTCGAACACGAGACCGTCCACGGCGCCTTCTGGTACATGCAGTATCCGCTTGTCGAGCCGGTCGAGTTCGACGGCGGGACAATCGAACACGTAACCGTTGCGACCACTCGTCCCGAGACGATGCTCGGCGACACCGCCGTGGCGATGAATCCGTCCGACCCGCGGGCCGAAGCGCTGGTCGGCAAGCTGGTTCGCCTGCCGCTGGTGGGGCGCCGGATCCCGATAATCGCCGACGATCACGTTGTGCCCGCCGACCCCAATAGCGAAGACGAGAAGGCCAAATTCTCGACAGGGTTCCTGAAAGTCACTCCCGCTCACGATCCTGACGACTACCAGATCGGTCAGCGCCACGAGCTTCCGATGGTGAACGTCATGGCGCCGGACGGGACGATATCCGACCGGTACGGCTGGGACGAAGCCGCCGGCTCGGACGCCGAGCAGTTTCTCGGCATGGACCGTTTCGAGGCCCGCAAGGCTATTGTCGAATGGTTCCGCAGCGAGAATCTGCTCGAAGACGTGCGCGACTACACCCACGAGGTGGGGCACTCCTACCGCAGCCACGTGCCGATCGAACCGTATCTCTCGGATCAGTGGTACGTCGCGGTCAAGCGGCCGATCGAACACCTGGCCGGGAAGTTCGGCGACGGGGTTCTGGACGAAACCGACGTTCCGGTCAATTCGCTGGCCGGCGTCGCGCTGAAGCCGCTGCTGGACGGGCGTCTGAAATTCACGCCCCAGCGATACGCAAAGACATACCAGACCTGGCTGGAGAACCTGCGCGACTGGCCCATAAGCCGCCAGTTGTGGTGGGGCCACCAGATCCCCGTCTGGTCGCAGGACGTCAGGCTGCCCGAAGACGCCGCCGGCGATTTCGACGCCAAGGCCGTCGGGGCCCTGGCGATCGCGGTCAACGGGAGCTTCGAAGACGCGATGGCCCAGTTCCCCGTGCGGCACTCGGTTCAATGCACTCCGCACCCGGAGGACGACCTCCTGGTCCGCACCCATATCTGCCTGGACCGCGACGAGCCGGGGGCGGTAGATTTCATCGAGCGGGCCGGATGGACGCGCGACCCGGACGTGCTGGACACCTGGTTCAGTTCGGCGCTCTGGCCGTTTTCAACGCTGGGCTGGCCCGAGCAGACCGAGCAGCTCGACAAGTACTATCCCGGAAACGTGCTGTGCACCGCGCGGGAGATCATAACGCTCTGGGTCAGCCGCATGGTCATGATGGGGCAATACTGCCTCGGCGACATCCCGTTCAGCGAGGTGTTCATCCACGCGATGATACAGGACGGACAGGGGCGAAAGATGTCCAAGTCGCTGGGCAACGGGATCGACCCGCTGGTTGTTATCGATTCGCACGGGGCCGACGCGATGCGCTTCACGCTGGCCCAGATGACGACCCAGACCCAGGACGTCAGAATGCCGGTCAAGAAGATCGAGTTGCCCGACGGGCGCGAAGTGAACTCGTCGCCGAAATTCGACATCGGGCGAAACTTCTGCAACAAGCTCTGGAACGCGTCGCGGTTTGCGATGATGAACCTCAAGGCCGCTCCCGCCTGGTCGCAGATTCGCCCGGGAGCCGATCTGGCCGATGCGTGGATTCTGTCGCGATTGAATTCGACAGTCGCCTCGGTCACATCGGCGGTCGAGTCGTTCCGCTTCAGCGAGATGGCCGACGCGGTCTACCACTTCATGTGGGACGACCTGTGCGACTGGTACCTCGAGATCGCAAAGCACCGCATAGCCGCCGGCCAGGACGCCCCCAAGGCGATAGTCGCGCACTGCCTCGACGTTCTCCTGCGGATGCTGCACCCGATATGCCCGTTCATAACCGAGGCGATATGGGCCAGGCTCAACGAGCTTGTCCCGGCCCGAGGACCGGGCGGAGCCGCCGGCGAGCCGGTGCTGGCCCAGGCGATCTGGCCGCGGGCCGACGCCGCGGCGATAAACCCCCTGGCCGAGCAGCAGTTCGACATGCTGACCGACCTGATCCGTCAGTGCCGAAACATCCGCACCAAGCACAACGTGCCGCCGGCGGACAAAGTAAACGCCGTCGTAGACGTCTCGGGCGACGAGTCACGAGTTGTCGGCGACAATATCGAGTTGATAAAGGCCCAGGCGGGGCTCGGCGAGATCACACCGGGCGATGCCGAAACCGCCCAGCCGTCCGGGTCGGGAGCCGCAACCGGCGGGGGGGTGCGAATATTCCTGCTGGATGTTATTGACGCCTCGGCCGAGATCGCAAGACTCGCCAAGCAGGCCGAAACGCTCGAAAAAGGAATCGCCGGAATCGAAGGCAAACTCGGCAACGAGAACTTTGTGAGCCGAGCGCCGGCTGAAGTCGTGGAGAAAGAACGCCAACGTCTCGAAGGCCTCAAACGAGACCTCCGGACCGTCCGGGAAGCTGTTGACGCCGTCAGTTAGAACCCCGTTGAATGGAGCAAGCCATGAGTATAGGACGACGTGATTTTCTGGAAAGCATCGCAGCCGGCGCCGCGGGTATGACCCTGGCGGGAGTCCGAGCCCCGGCGATAGCGAAAGCCAAGCCGGCGGCCTCTTCGCATTTCGACGCATTTGAGCCCGTGAAGATAGGACGCACGAAGATCGAGACCTCGCTGGTCGGTCTGGGAACAGGCATGCGCGGCTGGATGCGGAAATCGGACCAGACGCGGCTCGGTCAGGCCGGCTTCACCAAACTGATCAGAGGAGCCCTGGAAAAGGGCGTGCGCTGCTTCGACCTTGCTGATCTGTACGGCTCGCATCCGTTCTTCGCCAAGGCCATGAAGCCGGTCAAACGCGACAAATACACGATCCTGACCAAGATATGGTGGCGTCCAAAGGGAGTTCCCGACAAGGATCGGCCCGACGCCGACATCATGGTCAAACGGTTCTTGAAGGAGCTCCAGACCGACTATCTGGATGTCGTCCAGTTGCATTGTGTCGAGTCGGGAAACTGGCCCGGGGAGCTTCGAAAACAGATGGATCTTCTGGCGGGGCTCAAGAAGAAGGGGCTCATCAGGGCTCACGGCGTCTCGTGTCATTCGATGAAGGCTCTGCTTGCGGCCGCCGATGAGCCGTGGACCGATTGCGTCCATGTGCGGATGAATCCCTACGGCGTGCGAACCGACGGCAAGCCCGAGGAGATCGCCGCGGCGGTCAAGAAGCTGTCGGCCGCCGGCAAAGGCGTTATCGGAATGAAGATAGTCGGCCAGGGCGCCTTCCGCGACAGCGACGAGAAGCGCAACAAGTCGATCGAATACGCACTTGGGATGCCCGGGCTAAGCACCATGGTCGTCGGCTTCGAGAAGCTGGCGGAGATCGACGATTTCGCGGCAAGGGTCAAGAAGGTCAAACGCCCGACGAAGCGTTGATAGTCATATGCAGCAATAAGAACAGCCGCACGCGTATTGCGTGCGGCTGTTCTTATTCACATTGTATTCAGGGGCGTCTGGTCTTCTTGATGGTGCGTACGATCAGGCCTCCCGCTCCGCCAACGGCCAGCAGGGCTATCAGAGCCGGTTCAAAGGCCGTCGCCAGTGAGGCGTTCTCAGATTCGGTCGATTCGGCCTGGGGCGCCTTGGCGTCCGACGCGGGAGTTTCTCTCAGGCTCGCTCCGGCGTTCATGGCTTCGAAAAGCCCGAAATCGCCCTGATCGCCCGGCGCAAGATCAGACAGCGAGATCGACGGATCGTTGGTGTCGCGGTCCATGTCGGGGCTGTTGCAGCATATGCTGCCTGGCTCCGGCGTTGTCGGCGTATTGTCTTCGTCGCCGTCGGTCGGAGCCCTTGCGGTTCGGCCCGCGGCGTGTCCGGTCGGCGTGAACCGGCTGAGTTCCGTGAATGACAAACCGCCGTCCGAGAGATCGGCGCCCAATATCGGCGATGCGGAAACTACAACCGCAGACAACACACATACCGCCAAAAGACTCTTGAACATACTGCTTTCCTCGCTTTGGAGCGACCCTTCCGTTCTTTGAACAAATCCGGAGCAAAGCCTTTTGCGAGCGATATCCGGAAGAAAAGATGATACCCCAGGTCGGCTAATCTGTCAAGTCAGAACTCGCCGGATGCGGACACATACGGCGACGGCTTCCTGCGACCGAAAGCTGGGAGCACATGGAGGTGCAAACATAGCGGGGAAATGGCGTCCGTTGCCGTTTGTCGTTACCGGCCACTGGCCGTTCTCTGTGTCGAGGCAGCGCAGGCCGATCAGCGGGGGAGAGTGATGATGAACGCCGCGCCCTTGTTCGCGACGGATTTGGCCTTGATCTTCCCGCCGAGCGATTCGACTATCTCCTTGCAGAGAGCCAGTCCCAGTCCGTGTCCCTGGTCCTGGTCGTCCTGTTTGTCTTTGGTGGTGAAATACGGGTCGAATATCCGATCGATGATGTCCGAGGTGATGCCCGTGCCGTTGTCGGCGACGATTATCGTGACAATATCGTCATCCGGCGTTGCGCTGACCTTGATTCGCCGCAGCCCGTTTCCGGCCAACACCGCGGTCCTGGCGTTGATCAACAGGTTCAGGAACACCTGCTGCAGTTCTACTTTTCGTGCGGATATCTCAAGGTCTTCGTCGATGTCCATGACCAGTTCGACACCGTCTTTGGACAGGTCTCGGCCCATTGCCGCCAGCGTTTCGTCCAACAGGGTCTTGAGACCGAACTGCTCGAGCTCAGCCGGGGCGTCGTGAGTCAGGCCGAGAATCGCCGAGCATATCTCGCTGGCGCGCAGGCCTCCGTCGGCTGCGCGCGATATCGCCTTGGTCGTGAAAGTCGGATTGTTCTGCGCCATCTGCGCGTAGTTGATTATCGGGGTGAGAATGTTGTTGAATTCGTGTGCGATCATCGCCGTCATGGCGCCCACTGACGCCATTCTCTGGGATTGCCGCAGCAGGCGACGCAGTTGAATGACCTCGGTCTGGAGTCTGTCGAGTTGTCGAGTGTGTTCTATGTCTGCGGTTATGTTCAAGATGCAATTTCTCTTCTTTTGTGAAGCTATACCACTTGCAAACCGCCGTGGTCTCGATTATCTATTGGCGTTCGGCGCCCAATTAGTTATCGGTTTGCGGGGCGTCGGACTTAAATAGGAAACCGAGGAAAATCGTCATAATCCGAATCACCCAGGATCCCGCCGCCGAATGAACGCAATAGCACACGGAATAGATCTCGTAGAATGCGATCGGTTGGGCGAGATAATCGAGCGGCACGGAGACAGGTTCCTGAATCGTATTTTCACCCCCGGCGAGTTGGCCTACAGCGGCGATCGGAAGAGGCGGCTGGAGCATCTGTCGGCCAGATTCGCCGCCAAAGAGGCGGTTATGAAGGTTCTCGGCACAGGCTGGTCCGGCGGCGTGCGCTGGACGGACATCGAAGTGACAAACGATCCTGCGGGGCGTCCTTCGGTCAGATTGTCAGGGGAGTGCGCCCAGGTTGCTTCGCGGCTCGGTATTGACACAGTGCTTATTTCGCTCACACACACGGCCGGACACGCAATGGCCTCAGCTATCGGATGCAAGACAACATGAGCGACAAACCCGTTACGATATTCATGTCGGCCGCCGAGGCCAGCGGAGACCAGCATGCGGCGAATCTGATACACGCGATCGCAAGACGCCTCCCGAATGCGAGATTTGTGGGAGTCGGCGGTCCGAAGATGGCCGCCGCCGGATGCGAACTGCTGGCCGACCTGACGGTCAAGGCCTCGATGCTCGGCGGGCCGATCCTCAGGCTGGGCTACTGGCTCCGTCAGATGGCCCGGATCAAGAAGGCCATGAAGGCGCTGAAACCCGACCTGCACATCCCGGTCGACAGCCCGGCGCTTAACTGGCATCTGGCCAAGGTCTCGAAGTCCATAGGCGTAACGGTGATGTACTACATTGCTCCGCAGGTGTGGGCCTGGGCTCCCTGGCGGGTCCGCAAGGTAAGGAGACTGACCGACATGGTCGCCTGCATCCTTCCGTTCGAGGAGCGTTACTTCCGCGATCGGGGAGTAAGCGCCACGTACGTCGGGCATCCTCTGTTCGATTCGCTCGATCCGCCTTCGCAGCCTCTGCCGGACCTCGCCGAGGCCTGGTCGGAGGGAACGTGGAATGTGGCGCTGCTTCCGGGCAGCCGACCGGGGGAGATATCCGGACATATGCCGGCTCTGCTTAATGTCGCCGAGGCGATCAAGCAGCGATGGTCCCGGGCAGTCTGCACGATCACCGCGCACAATGACGTTGGGGCCAAGAACATTCACGCCGCGTGCAAGGGCAAGCTCCCCCCGGATGTCGAAGTGGTTGTCGGCAAGACCCGGCACGTGCTGAAAAACGCGCACGTAGCCGTCGCCGTCAGCGGAACGGTCACGCTGGAAGTGGCTCACTACGGGGTACCGATGGTGATCTTCTACCGCGTCAACGCGGTGGGGCACAAGCTGGTCGGACCTTTCCTGGGCATAAGCACGCCTCACCTGGCGCTGGTCAACATCCTGGCCGGCAAGCGAATTGTCCCGGAACTTATGCCCTGGTACGGACGGATCAAGCCGGTGCGGGAAACCGTGATGGACGTCATGGACGACCTGGGCTGCCTGTTCGACATGCGCGAGGCGATGCGGGAGGTCACCTCGCCGCTGAGGACCACTCCGCCGGCCAGCGACAACGCCGCCGACCTGGCGGTGCGGATGCTCGGGCTGTAGGCGCCCCAGGGGCTCGGGATCAGGAAACCGACGAGCCGGGCGGGACCGGCTTGCTCGGCGACAGGACGACAACGTCAGTCAGCTCCTCGCCTTCCAGCGTGCTGGCCGCCAGCAGCATTCCGTTGGACTCCAGGCCGCGCATCTTTCGCGGCGCTAGATTCGTGACGACGACGATCTGCTTTCCGACCAGCGATTCGAGTTCGCAGTACGCCTTGATTCCCGCGATGATCTGACGCGTTTCAGTTCCCAGGTCGACCTGTAGGACGACCAGTCGGTCGGCGTTTGGGTGTACGCCGGCTTCGGCGATCGTTCCGATTTTCAGATCGAGTTTGCAGAAGTCGTCGTACGTTATCGTCGGCTTGCCAACCGGCTGCGGCTCTTGGGCGGGTTGGGGGGCTTCGGCGTTAGGTTGTTCTTCAGGAGCCTGACACATTGTAATTTCCTTCCGGCCCCAGGCGGGGGCGGTTGCGAGTTTGTCGCGGCGAGTCTAGGAAATTCGCACCGATTTTACAAGGTCTAACCGCCGGCGTTTGTCGCCGGGGCGCTGTTTTGATCACGTCCCCGTCAATTCGACACAGCAAAAAGATTCTTGTTGCTTGACGTTTGTCGTTCTCTGAGCCTCTGAGTCTCTGTGTCAAGATCCGAACGGCCCGGAGCCGGTCCTGTTTCGCAGAAGTCAATCATGATGTCACGGCGTCCGCGATCATCACCGCGTTGAAGAGCATGTGGATCATTATCGGGGCCCAGAGCCGACCGGTGCGTTCGTAGCTGTAGCCCAGGGCGATCGACAGTGCGAACAGCGCCGGCAGAGAATCCGGCACCGCCATATGGACTGATGCGAACAGGATCGACGCGAGTACGATCCCAATCCAGGGACGCCCCATGTATCTGCGGAGCATCGACTGCAGCAGACCGCGGAAGAGTATCTCCTCGCCGATGGGCGCCATGACCACCGCGGCGGCGATGACCATCACCGACCAGGCTATCGGCGTCTCGGGCCTGGTCAGTATAGTCAGGAACTCGTGGGTGTTCAGCAGATCGGGATTCAACTGCCTGATCGCCCATCTCGTCGCCAGCAGCAGTCCCACGCAGACCGGAAGGACCGCAAACAGGGTTATGACGGATCTTATGCTGTCGGATATCCACCGTCGGGGCGTGAATCCCATTCCGCGCGCCGCTCCGTCGTCGAAGCAGTAAGCGGCGATCGGCAGCCCTGATATCAGGAGTGCGGGGAAAGTCAGTCCCATGATGATCGCCAGAAGATCGGAGTCCAGTTCGGTATTCATTTGAATCCCCGCGGCCAGAGCGGCGCTGGCGAACAGCGCGCCCAGCAAGAGGCCCAGCACGTGCAGCGGCGTCAGGCTGTTCCTGCGCCCGGGGCTGTTGGACAGTTTGAACTTCTCGGGGTTCATCAGCACGTATGCGATCCATACCAGCAGGACGCATATCCCCATTCCGCACAGGGTCGTCATGAAGGGTGAAAGCTTGTCGTCTTGAGCCGCATCCGGGCGCGTTGCGGCTCCGGCGGCGGCCAGGAGTATTGGTAAAGCGTTTGACATTATGCGATCGATCCGGTTAACGTGGCGATGGCCCGGGCGGGCCTGAAACCTCCACGAATGAACATGAGTAATATATTAGACAGGATACTGAAAACCAAGCGCCAAGAAGTTTCCGCTCTGAAGGCGTTGACGAGTGCGGACGACGAACGCCGCCGTGCGGTCGACGCGCCGGAGGCGAAGGATTTTTTTCGGGCCGTCGGATCTGAGCCGCGCCGACTGGTGAATCTTATCGCCGAGATCAAGAAGGCTTCTCCGTCGGCCGGCGTGATTCGCGAGGACTTCGACCCGCCGACGATAGCGAGTCAATACGCCGCTGCGGGGGCCGACGCGCTGAGCGTGCTGACCGACGAACAGTACTTTCAAGGGTCCCTGGACTATCTCGTCCAGGCCCGCGCCGCGGTCGACATACCGCTGCTGCGCAAGGATTTTATCATCGATCCGATCCAGATTCACCGCGGACGGGCGGCGGGGGCTGATGCGATTCTGCTGATCGCCGCGGCCCTGGCCGCCGGCGAACTGGGCGACCTGCTGGGCCTGGCCAACGATTTGGGCATGACGTGCCTCGTTGAAGTGCACAATGCCGATGAACTGGACAAAGTCGAGGCGATCGTGGCCGGAGCTCCGGGGAATCTGCTCGGCGTCAACAACCGCGACCTGACGACATTCACCGTGGATCTGGCGACTACGGTCAATCTGCTGAAGCGGATCGGCGCCGGAATTCCCGTTGTCAGCGAGTCGGGGATAAAGACCCGCAATGATGTTGAGACAGTAGCCGCCGCCGGAGCCAGGGCTATACTCGTAGGCGAAACGCTCATGCGGTCCGGCGACATGGCCGCCGGCGTGCAGGGGCTGGTGGGCTGATGAATCAGGATTCCAGAGAACGTGCAATGACTCGAGAGAAAGAAGATATCCCCGCATCCGGACGCAAATGGGCGCTCATTGGCGGTGCGGCCGTCCTTGTGGTGGTCGCAGTAGTGTGCCTGATGATCCTTATCGGCGGGGAGACCGGACCCGACGAGCCCAACCCAAGCGCCGCGATGCAACGGGCCTACAAACAGCTTAGCCGGCGAGTCGCCGAACTTATGACGGATGCGGAATTCGTCGAAGCCTCCGGCGCCATAGAGAGTTTTCTGAAGCAGTATCCCGATACGCCTCAGGGCGCACGGCTGTGGGCCTTGAAGATAGCCTGTCACCGAAAGAGCAATGACTTGAGCGGGGCGTTGCTGAGCGTTGCGGATCTGGCGGCGAAGTACCAGGGGCGAGGAGAGGATCTGTGCGACGCCGGCGACGTGCTTTCCGGCAGGGAGTGCTTCCAGGACGCCGCAAAGGCGTACGAACTGGCGTCGGACGACGAATCGGTGCGGGCCAGGGCGTGTTATCACGCTGCGATATGCAACTACCGCCTCGGGCGATTCGGCGCGGCGATGAAGTACATAGACGTTGTCGCGGCGATCAAGCCGGACGACCCGAAAGTAGCCGCGGCGGTCAAGCGAATCGAAGACGCCCGGTTCGCCATGGACTAACCTGAGACCGCTTAGCCGTCCAGGCGTATCCGCTTTGACGGCTTCAGTTCGCTGTTGGCCCTATACAGCAGCACCGTCCTGCCGACGACAGCTATGCATTCGGCTCCTGTCGCTTCGGCCAGAGCCGGTCCCACCTCCTTGCGAGCCTCTCCCGAAGGTCCGGTAAGGCGCACTTTGATCAACTCTCGCTTGTCGAGCAGGTCGCTTATGGAACTGACGACCGGATCGGTGATCCCTTCCTTGCCGACGGTGAGCAGGGCGTCGAGGATCTGGCCCAGGCCGCGCAGGCGTTTCTTCTGTTTGCCGGTCAATTCGGCCATTGTGGGGGGCTCCTGGGGTCGCTACAGCGACGACAGCGGTTTGAGGTGCTGTTTGATGTTCCCGCCGCTGATGTCCTGATCGGCGTCGAACTCCGCGATATATCCGCGGGCGTGGTCCGACAGCACCACCGCGGCGCGGGGGGATATTACGTCGTAACCGGCATCGGTGTGCTGGTGGGCCATCAGGAAGAAGCTGACATCAAGTTTCGATGCGAGATCTTCGAGAAACTCCTCGGTGTGTCGCCGGCCCCAGACCCAGTTGTACGCCGGTCGGTTTCGCTGCATGTCGTCAAGTGTCGTCGTGCGGCTGAGTATGTCGATGCAGGCGTCGTCGAACTTCAGCGGTGACGGAGCCGAATGCGATATGAACGTTCCGCCGGGGCAGCGCACCGCCAGCGGCATCGACATGAACAAGTCGTCCAGGGCCCTGATCACTTCCTCGGCGTCGTCGCTGAACGCATACCGCACTCCGGCGACGAACGCTTTGCAGACGCCGTGTCCGTATTTGGATATCTCCGATCCGGACGCCTGGGCCAGATCGTGGTTTCCCATGATCATCAGCACCTGCTCGGGATGTTCGATTTTCAGTCTCGCCGCTCGCATGAGCAGTTCTATGCTGCGATCGAAACCTGCGCTCTCGTCGGGCGGTCCGTGGAGTATTTCCTGCAGTATCAGCCGGCGATTCGGATCGGCCGACAGGTCGGCGTGGGAGATGATCTTCGCCAGTCCGGCGCGATAGCCGTGGATGTCGCCGGAGCAGACCACCGTGCAGTCGGGTGACAGCGTGACAACGTTTCCGGTCCTTAGGGGATCGTCGCGGTTAAGCTCCGCGGCCTGGCGGAATATGTCGACTGCGGCGCAAGGCACGTTATCCGGCCTCGCCGACGGGTTCGGCGTTCTGGGCTCTCCGCTTCATCGTGAGCCTGACCAGCCCGAGGCGGGAGACAACGTCCTTCATCGAGTTGGGCCTGCGGACGGGCATCGGTTCTATGCAGTCTTCGACAAGCTTGCACAGGGCCGCAGGAACTTCGGGATTCAACTCGGATATCGGGCGAAGCATGTGTTCGTGCTTCATCTTGATCCCCTCGGTCGGCAGGACTGTGGGAATCGCACGTCCGGTAAGCGTCCAGTAAAGGGTCGCCCCGAAGTTGAACACGTCGGTCCGCGGATCGAGGGGCTGGCGGTGGACCTGCTCTGGTGCGATGAAGTCGGGGGTGCCCTGGATCCGCTCCTTGACCGTGCCGGTCAGGCAGCTCTGCCCCAGGTCGATCACCTTGACCACGTCGTTTTCAGTGATGAGGATATTGTTGGGCTTCGTGTCGGCGTGGATTACGCCGCGCGAATTCATGTGCTCCAGCGCTTCGGCGACCTGGTTGAAAATGGAGACGACCCTCGGGATAGACTGCGGGCGGGAGTTTTGGACGGTTTCGCCCTCGCAGTACTCCATCATCAACTGAATTTCACTGACCGCCAGCCACTTTCGAATGCGCCGCAGGTCGTAGATCTTGCGGAGGTTCTGATGGTCCAGTTTGTGGGCCAGCGCGTGCTCGGCTTCAACCTGCTCTATGAATCTATAGTCGCTGCGCTCGCGCTTGACTACGCGCTTCAGCGCAAAGAACTTGCCAGTGCTAAGCTGGCGAACTTGCCAGATCGTGCTGCGTGCGCCGTTGCCCAGTAACCGTACAACCTTGTATCCGGGCGCCTTCAATGCTCCAGAAACAGTAGCCATAACTCAATTCATGCTCTAGAAAAAAGGATAATCAGTTCGCGCAGAGTCGAAAGCATCCGACCCGATACGCCTTAGAAATCTCTAAGGAGGCTCATTGTAACGCGCCGCAAGCCTTGAGAGCAAGGATCTGTTTCCGATAATTCCGAATTTGAGAGGAAATTCTCTATGTCGTTTGCCCCAGTCGATTGGCCGACATGTTGTCTATTGGTCGGCGATGCGTTACAATCCGGCGAGTCGACAGACTCACTCATGCTGCAAAACACCAAGAAAACACTGATACTGACCGCGAAGTTGCTGGTTGGCGTTGCTCTGATGGCCTGGGTTCTTATGGGGGCTCACTGGGAGGACTTCGTCAGAACCCGCGATGGAAATAACACTTACTCGATCATCGAAGTCTGCGATCCTCCGGGGCGATTCATTGTCCGCAAGGGATTCCTTCTCTGGTCGGAGAATGTGGAAGTCTCCGTCGATCAACTGCAGGCCGTCGAGCAAACAGACCAGTATTCGGACACTCCCAAGCAGTATGTCCGCCCGGGCTTTCTCAGGAGCATCAGCAGAATTCGCGTGTGGCTTCTCGCCGCGGCGGTGTTCGTGGCGTTGGCGGGGGTGCTCGTTACGGCTCTGAGGTGGTGGATGCTTCTGGCGATCCAGGGGATCGGGATCTCACTGTGGGAGGCGGTTCGGCTGACTTTTCTGGGGCAGTTTTACTCGCTGGTCGTACCCGGAACAGTCGGCGGCGATATCGTGAAGGCTTATTACGTCACCAAGCACACCCACGCCAAGGCCGGGGCGATACTCAGCGTGTTTGTCGATCGAGTGTTCGGAATGTCGGCGTTGACGCTGGTGGCCGCCGTTGCGATCGTCTCTGCGCTGCTGACGGGGTTGGGCCAGTGGTCCGATCCGATGCTGCGGTACTCGGCGACTGTGACGGTGTGCGTCGTCGCGGCGATCACCGGCGTTATGGCGATCACGCTCAGCAGGCGCCTCAGGCGACTGCTGCACCTTCAGAAGATCTACAGCCGCCTTCCTATGGCCAGGGCTTTTGAATTGCTGGGCCAGGCCGCCAGACTCTATCGCACTCGCTGGAGAATGCTGGTGAAAGTAGGCGCGATAATGATCGGAGCCCCGGCGATATGGGTTGCGGCGCTTGCTCTGCTTGGCGTCAGCATCAATCTTCCGATCCCGTGGCACAGTTACTTTCTCTACATTCCGCTGATCTACATTCTCGGTTCAGTTCCCCTGACGCCCGGCGGGGCGGGGTGGATCGAGTATCTGTATCTGGTTTTCTTCGCCGGACTGGCCAACTCCAGCGAAATACTGGCATTTGCGATCCTGGCCCGCGGATTTCCGATCGCCTGGTCGATACCCGGGATGATAGTGGCCATCAGCGGGCCGAAGCTTCCCAAGGTCCGGGCCATGCACGACGAGTTGGGGATATAGCATTCGATTTCTCCGGGGGCATCGGGGCGCAATAATCGCCGTTCTTATTTTAGAGTGCCTCTGCAAAGTCCGAAAACATCTTTAGACGCATTGCGTGCAGAATTTGCGCAGCGTATCCGGGCTAAAACGCCGGCTACTTCATGGAGTGAAAAATGGCTAAATTGCAGGAAATGACTCAGGAACAGATCGGCGGCGTGCTGAAATCGGCCATCGAGCGGCAGGTTCCGGTTACCGTCACGCTGAAGCGAGACAACGCATGGACCAGTTGCCATACCAGGCTGCTGGCGGTTCGGGACCCTCACGTTTTCCTCGGGCCTCTGCTGCCTCCGGCGGAGCATGAAACGCCGGTGATCTCACCTGCCGAGAAGATCGGCCTGAGCTTCAAACTCAAGCACTACAAACACGTTTTCACTGTAATAGCAGTTGGGCCGGAGGAGTTCCAGAACTCCGCCGGAGAGTCGACCGAGGCTGTTTCCGTATGCTGGCCGACCAGTATGCATCGCCTGCAGCGGCGTGCGTTCGTTCGCGCCGAGGTCCCGCACGGCCGCGTGGTCCGCGCATCGTTCTGGCTGGGCGGACACGACAACGAGCCGGAGCACTCCGATCCGGATCGTCCCGTATGGTCCGGCAGGTTGACGAATATCAGCGCAGGAGGCTTCCAGGTCCATTCAGGCGAGGCCGGCGACATGTGGGAGCTTGTAGTCGGCGAGACAGTCGGCGTGCGCCTGGCGTTTGAGGCCGGCAGCGAATCGGTCTACGCCGACGCGCAGTTCAGGCGGGTCGACCGCATCGACGGCCAGACTCTTCTGGGCTTCCAGTTTGTCGGACTGGCCCAAGATCGACGCGGACGCCAGGGCTTGCAGTACATTTCAGCCAAGGTGGCCGAATACCATCGTCACATCGAGGCCGTCGGAGGCCACAGACGGTAGCATCATGCCTCGCGGCGCCGTATACTCGGCGCTATGGCTTCGAAATCAAAAGACATGTACTACGCCGTCTGGACCACCGCATGGGGTCCAGTCGGAGCCGTTGCGGGCAAAAACGGGCTCAGGCGAATCGTCCTGCCGCACTATACGATGCAGGATCTGACCGAGCTTCTGGCCTGGGAGCACAAAGGCGCAAAGCTCGACGAGAAACCGTTTGAAGATCTGGTCGATCTGTCGCGTGCATATTTCAACGGGGAAAAGGTCGATTTTGCCGAACTCCCGTGCGATCTGCCGCCCGAAACGCAATTCTCCGGCAAGGTCTGGCGCGCCTGCCGCGAAATCCCGTACGGAAAGACCATGTCGTATTCGCAGGTCTCGATGGCGATAAAGTCCGAGGACGGAGCCCGAGCCGTTGCCGGCGCTCTGAGCAGAAATCCCATCCCGTTGGTGATTCCGTGTCATCGCGTGACTTATGCAGACGGAAGGCCCGGCGGATTCAGCGCCCCGGGCGGTGTGAATCTCAAGGCCAAGATGCTCACGCTGGAGTTTTCCGATCAGTGATTCGCCCGCCGTCAATTGCCAACCGCCTGTCCTTGTGGTAGTCTCTCGGCGCTGACACCAAACTACCGTCGCTCGAATCAAGACCAAAGGCATCGTCATGGCACAGACACTCGTTTACAAGATCCTCCAGGACCATCTGATCTCCGGCGAGTTGACCGCCGGCAAAGAGATAGGTCTCAGAATCGACCAGACGCTGACCCAGGACGCAACAGGAACCACAGCGTTCCTGCTCCTGGAGGCCATCGGCGTCCCGCAGGTCAAAACCGAACTGTCGGTCAGCTACATCGATCACAATATGGCCCAGTTCGGGCCGGAGAATCACAACGATCATCTGTATCTCCAGTCGATCGCCCGAAAAGTCGGAGCTTATCTGTCGCGGCCGGGCAACGGAATCTGCCACCAGGTTCACCTCGAACGCTTCGGTCGGCCCGGGCGAACCCTGCTCGGTTCGGACTCACACACGCCTACCGGCGGCGGGATCGGGATGATAGCGATCGGAGCCGGCGGTCTTGACGTGGCTGTCGCCATGGGCGGCGGTCCGTTTTACACCACCTGCCCGCGCGTCATCGGCGTGGAGCTGCGGGGCAGGCTGGCGCCGTGGGTCGCCGCCAAGGACATCATTCTCCGCCTGCTGAGCATCCTGACTACGCGCGGCAACGTCGGCTGCATGGTCGAATACTTCGGCCCCGGCGTCGCGTCGCTGAGCGTTCCGGCCCGAGCGACCTGCACGAATATGGGCGCCGAGTTGGGCGTGACGACCAGCGTGTTCCCGTCCGACAGTGCGACTAAGGCTTTCCTCGCCGCCCAGGGGCGGGAGGATCAATACCGGCATCTCGCCGCCGACAAGGGCACCGAGTACGGCCCGATAGTCAAACGCCTTCACGCCGAGCGCGACGCGACAACAATCGACAACATCAAGGACTTCTGCACCGACGTGGACATCGAGCCGGCTTCGGATCCGGCGGCGGCCGACGAGGGAATGCTCGACGTGAGTTTCGGGCACGTGGTTATCGATCTGGGCAAGGTCGTTCCGCTGGCCGCCGGTTCGCCGAGCCCCGACAATGTCAGCACGATCGCAGAACTGTCCGGACAGAAAGTCAACCAGGTCCTCATCGGCTCGTGCACCAACTCGAGCTGCCAGGATCTCATGCTGTGCGCCGCGGCGCTGAAGGGCCGCACCGTGCACACCGGGGTTGAGCTTGGAATAGCGCCCGGAAGCAAGCAGGTGCTGGGAATGCTCGCCGAGAACGGAGCCCTGGCTGATCTTGTCGCTTCGGGAGCCCGGGTGCTGGAAAGCGCCTGCGGGCCGTGCATCGGGCAGGGCTTCAGCCCAGCCGAGGGAACGGTGAGCCTGCGCACGATCAACCGGAATTTCGCCGGGCGATCGGGAACCAAAGGCGACATGGTCTATCTGGTCTCGCCGGAAACAGCCGTCGCCGCGGCCCTTTGCGGAGAGATCGCCGATCCTCGCGATCTGGGCGAACTTGCCGGCGTGGAGTATCCGCATATCGAACAGCCGCGTGCGTTCAAGGTTGACGACGGCATGATAATCGCACCCGTTGACGCCGCACAGGCCGCCGAGACGGAGGTCGTTCGCGGCTCGACGATCGTCAAGCCGCCCGCCGGCGAGAAGCTGCCCGACCCGCTGCCAGGCAAGGTCGTCATAAAGGTCGGCGACAAGATCACCACCGATCACATCATGCCCGCAGGCTCGCTGTTGAAATACCGCTCGAATGTGCCCCAATACGCCAAGTACGTGTTCAACTGCTTCAACGAAGAGGGGGGTGAGACGTTCGCCGACCGCGCGACGGCCATAAAGGAATCCGGCGCCAAAGCCGTGATAGTCGCCGGCGACAGCTACGGACAGGGCTCATCGCGGGAGCATGCGGCGCTGTGTCCGATGCATCTCGGCGTCGGTGTTGTGATTGCCAGGGCCGTCGAGCGAATCCACCAGGCGAATCTGGTGAATTTCGCCATCCTTCCGCTGACGTTTGCGGACCCGGCGGATTACGATCGCATCTCCGAAGGCGACGAGCTTACCGTGCGGGATGTACGGACCGCCATTGCATCGGGAGACACTGTCGCCGTTTCGAACGTCACGCGGGGATTTGATTTCGTCTGCAACGTGTCCCTGGCCCCCAGGCAGCGGGAAATTCTGTCGGCCGGCGGACTGCTGAACTTCACCAGACAGGGCGGTTGATGCCCCCGAGAGAATCAATGGACCCTGAAGTGAAAGTATTCCAAGAGGATGTCGTATCGGTCTTCGGAGCCAATGACGCCGTCGAGGGCGACTATGCGTTCCTGCAGGCGCACGAAGTCGGCAAAACGCTGGCCAGGCTCGGCTACAAAGTCGCCAACGGCGGATACGGCGGGACGATGGAAGCCTCGTCGCGAGGAGCCAAGTCGCAGTTCGGCGACACGATCGGCGTGACCTGTTCGATCTGGAAGACTTCTCCGAATCCCTACATAGACCGCGAAATCCGCACAGACAGCCTCAAGGAACGCCTGGAGACCCTGATCCAGGCCGGTACGAGCGGATACGTCATCCTGCCCGGGGCGACGGGAACGCTTGCGGAACTGGCGTGCGTGTGGGAGATGACCGCCAAGGGCCTGTTGGAGCGCAGGCCGATTGTCTGCATGGGCGATTTCTGGCGTCCTGTGCTGGATCTGATGGCCGAAGAACGCCCCTCGTGCGCCCAATACGTCTGTTGCGCAGAGACGCCTCGCGAGTTGTCGGGCCATTTCGACAGCCTCATGGAAGGGTGATTTCTTGAACTGTCGCTTGCATAGGGTGTAGAATAACTATAGTAGGCGATCGGGGCTTGGGTTAGGTCCCGGATATCTGTAACGGCTTAATAATGAGCGTGATGCGAAAACTCGCTGTCATAATTTTGATTGCGGCTGTAGTGCGCCCCGCCTGGGCGCAGCGGTCGGCGGACGATGACCTGGAGACTGACGGCCAGGTAAAGGCGTCCAAACGCGCCGATGCGATTGATCTTACCGACTTCGATCCGCTCGAGGCCGAGCCCGCCGGCGTCATCAAACCGAGGAATCATAAGCCCGGGCCGCCGAAGAAGCCGAAACTTCCGCCCGAAGGAAGCAAGATTGTCGACCGCTTGTGCAGGATCAAGACCGATCCGAGCGGATGGGTGCTGGCTATGTTCCCCGCCGAGGGAGATCGCAAGGCGATCAGGCCAAGATGGGCCCTGCCGAACCAGGCGCTGGAGGCTCTTGAGAATATTCGCGCCAAGAATCCGAAGCTGAAGTTCCGCATCTCCGGCGAGAACACCGTCTATCAGGACAACAGTTTCGTGTTGATAAGGCGAGTGGCCGTTATCGAACCGGATCCCGAGTCGGCGAACGTATCGTCCGGCGGGGGGACTGAGACGCCGGCGGCGACTGGCGGTGTCAAGGACAAGGTCGACCGCGCCGCGACGACGAAGCCCCAGCCGACAACGGCGCCCAGTTCGGTTGATATTATGAAGGCGCTGCTTGCCGAAAAGAACCCCACGCCGGTGATCCTCCCCAAGGTCAAGAGGAAGATCGCCGCGTCCAAGGTCAAGTCCGTCGCTCCCGGGGCCAAGGGAGACATCATCCAGCCGGCGACGGCGAGGCTGATTGTCGATCGACTGATGACCATTCGCAAGACGAATGTCGCCAACTGGCGCGAAGCGACGTTCGAAGCCGACAATACGCTTCGAGAGCCGCCGGTTACGCTTCTGCCCAGCCAACTGCTCCGATACGCCGAAACCCAGCCCCCCAACAGGCGGTTGAGAGTAACCGGCGAGATTACGAACTATAAGGGCAAACGCTACATGCTGCTGCGGAAGGTCATCATCGAACGGTCGATGAACCGGTTGTAGTCCGCCGGAGGATATCCGCCAGCCATTTGCGACTGACATGAACCCCGGAACGCCTGCGTGTGAAGCATGACTTTTATGCGGCCTTGGATACTCCTGTGTTTGGCGCCTGTGGCGATTGTTGCGCTGCTTACGCTGTTCCGCCCTCGAAGAAGCCTCGTCATCGTCGCATCACTTGAATTGTGGGTCCGCGCGCTTAGTTCGGCCGCATCTTCCGACAGCCGCAGACGAAGGCGAACGTCGCTGTCGTGGTGGCTGCTTCTTGTCGGGGCTGTTGCAGCCGTGCTGGGCGCCGCCGGAGCCGTTCGTCAATCCTCCGGGCCGATCAGGAGCGTGGCGATCGCGTTGCATCCCTCGGCGGAATTGGGTCCCGACGGCATCGCCGAGATGCGTCTGGCTGCTGAGGAACTTCTCAAACGACTGGATCCCGAAGACCGCGTCGAGTTGATCGGGCCTGAACTGCTGCCGCCTCAAGTCGGGCCGATGTCTCCCGGCCGGGCTCGCGAAAAAATCGAGAGTCTTTCGCTGCTGCCGGTCTGTTCGGCTGATCTGTCCGTTGCTCGGTCGACGGAGTCCGTGGGGCGGACGTATCATTTTGCAGTCGAGACAGGGGAAATCGCCGCCGGACCGATTGTCACGCGAATTGACATCCCCACGCGCCTCCCGGCTGTCACCATAGACGATGTTGGAGCCGAACTGATCGCGCCGGATAGAGTGCAGGTGTTCGTTGCGTTGCGCAACAATGATCCGCGCGATGTCACTGCTGTCGTGAGCGCCGGCGACGCGCTGGGCGGCGCTTCGAGCGAAACGAATGTCTCGCTGGCGGCGAATTCCCGCAAGTCGGTTACTCTTGCGATTCCGCCGGCCGAGGCGATAACCGTCGCCGCACGCGTGGGGGATTCCCGCGCTGCGGCGTATCTTGTTCGACCGAAGACATCCGCCAGCCGGGTTGCGATCATCGGCCGCGACGATCCGTATCTGCGGAGATTCATCGAAGTTGACCCGTCGTTGATGCCGGTCGCCGACAGCAAAGATGCGAAGATCGTGATAGCAAACGGCGTGTCGGCCCCCGACCGAGCCGCGGCGCTGGTGATCGATCCGCCAAGTCCGCCGCAGGGATGGGGACAATCCGCCGATCCGCTCGATCGCGTGATGCTCGCCGACGCCGGCGTAGCGGCGGATGATCCGATAATGCGCCGGGTCGACCTGAGCGCCGCTGCGATTCGGAGAACGAAAGCCTGGATCTCCGGGGAGGCTGCCGCAGGGAAGGTGCTCATAAGCAGTTACAAGGGTTTGGCCATTGCCGTGCGAACGGATGACGCTGCCGACGCCTCGGGACCCAGGCGCGTCTATCTTGCGTTCGATATCTCCGAACACAACTGCACGCTCGTTCGCAGCGAGGCGTACGTGGTGCTTCTGGCCAATATCATGCGGTTCCTGGCGCCGGGATCGCCCCAGTCGGATCGATTCGAATACCTCACTCCGCTCCAGGCCGGGTCAAATCCGGCGTGGAAGCCGATCATTCGCGATGAAGCGTTTGACGCCGCGGCGCTCGCGCCGGCCGGTCTGACTGCTCCCGGCGTCCACCGCGATCCGTCCGGGCGGCTCAGTGCGGTCAGTCTTGTCGGCCTAAGATCCGGCGGCGTCCATGAGTCTCCGCGAACTGCGGCGTCGTCGGCGCCCTTGCCGGAGCGTCAGTCGACTGGGCGGGGGATGGATCTGTGGCCCGTTCTGCTTGTAGCGGCGGGTTTGCTCTGGCTGGCCGGATGGGCCGCCGGCGCGTTGCTCGACTGAAGAGAGGATGTGAGGCATGTCTGACTATCACGATGCTATGCTGTGGACGCCGGGCGAGGGAGGAAACATCGAGTGCAATCTCTGCGGGCAGGCCTGCAGGATCGCACCCGGGCAGTACGGGATGTGTCGCGTGCGGCTCAATGATGACGGGCGGCTGGTCAGCACAAACTACGGATCGCTGGTGGCGATGCACGTCGATCCGATCGAGAAGAAGCCGCTGTTCCACTTCCTGCCCGGCAGCAGGAGCCTTTCGATCGCCGCGCCCGGATGCAATTTCCAGTGCGGTTTCTGCCAGAACTGGCGAATATCGCAGGCCCCTCGACGCGATCCGAACCTCTCCGGCGAGGCTGTCGATCCCGAGCGGATCGTCAGTTCCGCCCTGGGGCGCGATTGCGCTTCGATCAGCTACACGTACACCGAGCCTACGGTCTTCTTCGAACTGGCGTACGAGACCGCTCGTGCGGCGCATCAGGCGGGCTTGCGAAACTGCTTCGTATCCAACGGATTCATGACCCCCCGGGCGGTGGCGACGATCGCGCCGTATCTCGACGCGATCAACGTGGATCTCAAGAGTTTCCGCGAAGAGACTTACCGTCGCGTCATGAAGGGAAGTCTCTCGCCGGTGCTCGACTGCCTCAGGGCGCTCGTCGCCGAGGGCGTATGGGTCGAGGTCACTACGCTTGTTGTCCCGGGCATGAACGATTCGCAGCAGGAACTGGGAGACATCGCCGCATTCATCGCCTCGGAGCTTGGTGCGAACGTGCCGTGGCACGTCAGCCGGTTCCACGGGGATTACGATATGACAGACAAGTCCGCCACGCCGCTTGAGACGCTGGAGACTGCATACCGCCTCGGGCAGGCGGTCGGGCTGAAATACGTTTACTGCGGAAATGTCCTCAACGGACACGGACAGTCGACTTACTGCGACGCCTGCGGGGCGATGGTCATAGAGAGAGTCGGATTCTCAGTTGGGGCGATCCGCATGCACAGCGGAGCCTGCGAGAAATGCGGTCGGCAGATCGACGGGATATGGGCGTTGTAGTGCGCAGCACGACGGCGCCGCGGTGATTAAAGCACCGGCGGCGCCGCAGTGCAGCGTATCGCTTAAGCCTGCAATACCGCCAGTCGGAGCAGCACCGGCCGATAGTGCGGGCAATTACTTCTTCTTGCGACGGTTACGTCGTTCACGACGCTTCTTGGAACCGATTTTTCTTCTTCGTCTTGGCTTGCTCATTACAACCTCAAATAGTAGTTACGATGCCATCGATCAAGCGGATATAGAGTTCGAAAAACAAACCCGCCCGATTGCGGACAAAGATGATAGCACATTATTATCCGCATTGCCAGCATTATTATTACAGCTATCAGCTCTCAGCCGTCAGCTTTCAGCTACGGCAGGCGCCGACTACGGCCAGGCTCGACAGCGCGTGTTGCAGGTTTGAAGTTCGCCGTCAGTCGTAGCTGAAAGCTGACGGCTGAGAGCTTACAACCAATGTACCTCGGCGTCCCCGGGTGGTACAATACCGGGCTCGTGTGAGTTTTACGGACATGCTATGGGCGAATTCAAAGTAATATCGGACATGACCCCCAGCGGCGATCAGCCCGAGGCGATCGAGCGCCTCGTGCGGAACTTCCGCCAGGGTCAGAAGAAGAATGTGCTGCTCGGCGTGACGGGATCGGGCAAGACGTTCACCATGGCCCACGTGATCGAGCAGCTTCAACTGCCGACGCTGGTCATAAGCCACAACAAAACGCTGGCCGCCCAACTCTACGAAGAGTTCAAGACGCTGTTTCCTGAAAATGCGGTCGAGTATTTCGTCAGCTACTACGACTACTACCAGCCCGAGGCGTACATCGCCGCGCGCGACATTTACATCGAGAAGGACGCCTCCCGCAACGACGACCTCGAACGTCTGCGGCTGTCGACGACTACGAGCCTGTCGCATCGCAAGGACGTTGTGATCGTATCGAGCGTTTCGTGCATCTTCGGACTCGGCAGCCCCGACGAATATAAGAAGATGGTGATCGCTCTGTCCTGCGGCCAGGAACTCGAGAGGCACGATCTTCTCCGAGGCCTGGTCAACCTGCACTACAAGCGGAACGACATCGCGTTCGAGCGAGGAACGTTTCGAGTGCGGGGCGACACCGTCGACATATACCCGGCCTACGAACAGTTCGGATACCAGGTCGAACTGTTCGGCGATACGGTCGACAGGATACGCCTTATCCATCCGACGACCGGAGACGAACTGTCCACCGTCGACAAGGCGTTCATCTTCCCGGCAGTCCACTATCTCGCCGAGGACGACACCATCGAACGCGCCGTCGCGGCGATCAAAGAGGATCTCGAAAACCGCCTGATAGTCCTGCGGAATGAGGGCAAGCTCCTGGAGGCCCAGAGGCTCGCGGCCCGCACGCGCTACGACATCGAGATGATGCTCGAGACCGGGACCTGCCAGGGCATTGAAAACTACTCCCGCTACCTCGACGGACGGCAAGCCGGCGACAAACCGTATACGCTGCTGGACTACTTCGACGGCGAATTCCTGCTGCTGATCGACGAGTCGCACGTAACGATCCCGCAGGTGCGGGCGATGTTTAACGGCGATCGGAGCCGCAAGCAGGTGCTTGTCGATCACGGGTTCCGCCTGCCCAGCGCGATGGACAACCGCCCGCTGAGGTTCGAGGAGTTCGCAGAGGCGTGGGACGGGGTTATGTTCGTCTCGGCGACTCCGGCGGATTACGAGCTGGAGTTGTGCGGCGGCGAGGTCGTCGAGCAGGTGATCCGACCGACCGGGCTGGTCGATCCGCAGGTCGAAGTGCG
>Ga0180436_10000668_pt1 | contig 34721 bp, 26 predicted proteins | sample SS_ome_2_FD_132434 | JGI IMG/M metagenome (GOLD analysis project Ga0180436, IMG submission 132434) | Hypersaline lake sediment archaeal communities from the Salton Sea, California, USA - SS_3_S_2 metaG | ecosystem: Environmental > Aquatic > Non-marine Saline and Alkaline > Hypersaline >... | reverse complement strand
GATCTGGCACCAACGCGAAGACCGCGTGTTGGCCCACATCCTGGTCTGCTTCCTCGCCTACGTGCTCTGGAAGACACTCGGACAGATGGTCCAGGCGGCCGGGCTGGGCGACGAGCCGCGACGGGTGCTTGAAGAGCTCAGCGGAATCAACTCGGTCGATGTGGTGCTGCCCACCCGCGGCGGCCCGGAAATCCGCCGCCGCTGCGTCACCCGCCCGAGCGAACACCAAGCGATCCTACTACAACGGCTGGGGCTCCATACCCCCCGTCAGCGAACAAATTGACCCCGATGTAGTGAAGACTTCCAACCACCGACCCCTAAAAACAAGGCGTTTGCGGTCAGGACTGTGGAACTTGGGTTAGCGATCTTAAGAAACAAGTGACGGACCTGGAGGCCGAACCGAAGCATCGGGCGAAACGCCGCATTGAGATTCCCAAGCAGGCCGCCGTCCTTCGGGAGCAATTGGGCGAAAGCGAGCGTCAACTCAAAACGGAACTGGCCGACGACGCCGCGCCAGCCGCTCAAGCCGAACGCCTGGCTCTGCGTGCCCGACGTCAGGCGCTGCAAGCCGAGCTAGACGCTCTGGGGCACGAACTTGCCGCTTACGAAGCCCGGGCCGACTTATTGCCGTTGCGGCGCGATCTGGCGGCGGGCAAGCTGGCCCGAGCCGAGCAGCAGTTGAACCAATGGCGCGAGGCGGCCGAGCGGCTTCGGCGGGAGGAGACGGAGTCGCAACTTCGCCGGGCACGCCGCGAAGCGACCTTGGCCGATCCAACATTCGCGGCCTTGGCCGAAGCCAACGCCCGCTGGACCGAACGCCGCCAGGAGATCGTGCAACTGATTGCGCGCGACACGGCGGACTTGGAAAGCAGCCAGCAGAAGTTGGCGCATCTTCGCGAGCAAATGACCCGCACGCGGCAGAAGGTCGACGCGGTGGGCCTAACCAACGCCATTGGTCTGCTGCTCCGCAAGCAGGCGGCCGCCTTACCCGACTTGAGCGAATTACGCTATCGCATCCGCCTGCGTCAACCGATCATTGGCGATTGCCAAATGGAATTGCTCGAGCTGGAAGACCGCCGCTCGGAACTGGCGAACCTGGACGAGCAGGTCGAGTTGGTGGTCGACCAGGTGGCGGCATCGCGTCCCCGTTTCTCGCGATCCTATCTGGCCGTCACGGCGCGCACATTCCTGGAGGCGGAGAAGCAGTATCTCGACGCGCTGATCAGCGACGTGAACACCTACTTCGATCAACTGGTCGACTTGGACAATGCCGAGCGCCAACTGATCGAGGAAACGGAAAGCTATTCGGCCTACCTCGCCGAGCGAGTGCTCTGGGTGCGGAGCGCTTCGGCGTTCAGTTGGTCCGATGTCGGGCAGCTTGGCCCGGCCTTGGGGTGGCTGGCCCGCGTCCGCGGTTGGCGGGAGGTGGCCCTGGGCTGGTTGAGTGACGGGCGGCGGCATTTCGTCGTTTATCTGGCAGCCGTGGCGTTGCTCGCTGGGGTGCTCTACCTTCGCCGACACGTGGGCACCCAGTTGGACGCGGCCGGCGAAACGGCTCGGCGTCCGGCCTGTTGCCGGCAGCTTCCCACGATGCAAGCCGTTCTGCTCACTTGCCTACTGGCCTCGGTGTGGCCGATCCTGGTGTGGCTGGCGGGATGGCGACTGGGGACCGCGGCCGAGGGCGTCGACTTCCCGCAGGCGATCGCCGCCGGACTGACCACGGCCGCCGGCTTGGCCCTGGTGCTCCAGCTTTGGGGCGGCATGTGTCGGCCGAACGGCTTGTTCGAAGCGCACTTCCAATGGTCGACGGCCACCTGCCAGCATCTTCGACGGCTCACGGTTTGGGCGATGATCGCCTTGCTGCCGCCAACCTTCCTGGCGGCCACCATGAGCCATCAAGGCCACGAACGCTATTCGGCTTCGCTGGGTCGGCTGGGATTTGTCGTGGTGATGGCAGCGGCCGGCGTACTGGCCCATCGGCTGCTGCGACCGGGCGGCGTCGTCTTTGGCGAGATCCGCGGCGGCCTGAACCCCGCTTGGGTGAAGGTGATACGCGGCTTGGGCTATCCGCTGGCCGTCGCCATGCCCGGCATCCTGGCCCTGATGTCGCTCGCCGGCTACCACTACACCGCGGCCCAGCTCGCGCGACGGATGGTGGTCTCGCTGCTCGTCTTGCTGGCCTTCATCCTCCTGCGAAGTCTCTTGCTTCGCTGGGTGATGGTTCGCCGCCGGAAGCTGAGTATCGAACAGGCTCGGCAACGCCGCGAGGCACGACTGGCCGAAGTGGAGGCCAACACCGACAACGATGGCGACTCGGAATCCGCCGCCACGGCCAACGTCGCCGAACCGGGCATTGATCTGGCCGCGATCAACTCGCAAACCCGACACCTGGTCGAGTATTCACTGGCAGTCAGCGGCATGTTGATGCTCTGGTTCACCTGGGTCGACGTGCTGCCCGCCCTAGGGATTCTCGATCGCGTGGCCCTTTGGGGCACTCTCGACGGGAATGGAGCCGTCACGCTCGCCGACCTGGGGCTCGCCGCGCTGATCCTGGCCACCGCGCTGATCGCCGTCAGAAACCTTCCCGGCTTGCTGGAACTGACCCTCTTGCAACGCATCCCGCTGGACGCCGGTATCCGCTACACCATTGGCACCGTGTCGCGATACGCGATTACCATGCTCGGCGTCGTGCTGGCTTGCCACGCTGTCGGGCTGAGTTGGCACAATGTGCAATGGCTGGTGGCCGCCATCGGCGTGGGGCTCGGCTTCGGCTTGCAGGAGATCTTCGCCAACTTCGTCTCCGGCTTGATCATTCTCTTCGAACGACCCATCCGCGTCGGAGACGTGGTGACCGTCGACGACGTGACGGGGGTCGTCTCGCGCGTCCGCATGCGAGCGACCACCATCACCAATTGGGATCGCAAGGAGTTCATCGTTCCCAACAAAGAGTTCATCACCGGACGGCTGCTGAACTGGACGCTCAGCGATCAGGTCAACCGGATTGTGGTCAAGGTGGGCATCGCTTACGGGTCCGACACCGAGTTGGCCACGCGACTGCTCTACGAGGTGGCCACCGACCACCCGCTCGTGCTCGAAGACCCCGAACCGATGGTCACCTTCGAGGAGTTCGGCGATAGCGCCCTGGTGTTCACCCTGCGATGCTATCTGCCCAGCATGGAGCGGCGTTTGGAGGCGATCCACGGTCTCAACATGGCGGTCGACGCGCGTTTCCGCCGCGCGGGAATCGAAATCGCCTTTCCTCAGCACGATGTGCATCTACGGTCAATCGACTTCGCCCTGCCGCTGGCCCGGGCCACCGCCGGCGCTGAATCCCAGCCGACCGTTCAACCCGCCCCGTCCGCCGACGACGCTGGGCTTCGCCAGCCGCTCAAGGGCGGCAACCCCGGGAAGCCCTCGCGCCACGTGGCCTAGCGCTTTGTGACGGCTAAGAATTAGGGTGCCACTGGCATCTTGCCAGTGCCGTAGGTGGTTCTGTCATTAGGGCTTGCACTGGCGGGACGCCAGTGGCACACCCCCAAAAATCAAGCCGTAACAAAGCCCTCGCGCCACGTGGCCTAGTGCTCCGTGGCTTGGTGCTCCGCGTGCCAGCCTGGAATTGGGCCGCCATGGCATCTGCCGACCGCGCCCCTTTTTTGCGCTCGGACCGTCGGTTAAAATCGGCTTCTCGTGACGGAACCGATCGGCAGGCGGCCACTCGGCCGGATCCCCGGCACACAAAACCAACACCACCGACCAGCTAGGAGCGAATCATGACGGCGATGCTTGGAATCGACATCGGCACCTCGGGCACCAAGGTTCTGGCAGTCAGCCCCACCGGCGAGATTCTGGCCGACGCCATGGAAACGTATCCTTGCCACGTCCCCAAGCCGCTTTGGAGCGAGCAGGATCCGGACGACTGGTGGAAGGCCACCGTGACCGGCGTGAAGAAAGTGCTCCGCAAAGCCAAACTCAAGCCGGGCGACGTGAAGGCCATCGGTCTCTCGGGGCAGATGCACGGCTCGGTGTTCCTCGACCGCGACGATAAGGTCATCCGCCCGGCCATCCTGTGGAACGATCAGCGCACCGCCGCCGAGTGCGAGGAGATCGAGCGTCGGGCGGGTGGACGGTCGAAACTGATCAAAATGGTGGCGAACCCCGCGCTCACCGGTTTCACCGCGCCGAAAATCCTCTGGCTGCGGAACAACGAGCCGGCCCATTTCGACCGGCTCCACAAGGTGCTGCTGCCGAAGGACGAAATCCGCCGCCGGCTGACCGGCGAATACGCCACCGAGGTGAGCGATGCCAGCGGCATGCTACTGCTCGACGTGGCCAAACGATCCTGGTCGAAGAAGCTGCTCACCGCGTTGGAACTCGATCCCAAGCTACTGGGCACGGTTCACGAATCGGAGGACGTGACCGGCAAGCTCACCCAAGGCGCGGCCAAGCAACTAGGCCTGACCACCGATTGCGTGGTCGTCGGCGGGGCGGGCGACTGTGCCGCGGGGGCCATCGGCAACGGCATCGTCAATCGCGGCGTGCTTTCCACCTCGATCGGCACCTCCGGCGTCATGTTCGTTTACAGCGACGATGTAAAGATCGACCCGGCTGGCCGCATCCACACCTTCTGCCACGCCGTCCGCGGCAAGTGGCACATGATGGGGGTGACCCTCTCGGCCGGCGGATCGCTGCAGTGGCTTCGCAACGAACTCTGCAAGGCCGACATGACAGCCGCCAAGCGGGCAAAGCGGGAAATCTACGACGTGCTGGCCGAGGAAGCCGCCTTGGCCCCGGTCGGCAGCGACGGGCTGTTCTTCCTGCCCTATCTCTCGGGCGAGCGGACGCCGCATGCCGACCCGGATGCCCGCGGTTGCTTTGTGGGTCTGACCCTGGCGCACCAGCGCGGGCACATGATCCGCTCCGTCATGGAAGGGGTCACGTATTCGCTTCGCGACAGCCTTGAAATCTTCAAGCAACTCGATGTGCCGGTCCGGCAGATCCGGGCGTCCGGCGGGGGGTCGCGCAGCGCGCTGTGGCGGCAGATTCAGGCCGACGTGTTTGGCAAGAAAGTGGTCACGATCAACACCGAGGAAGGCCCCGCCTATGGCGTGGCCCTGTTGGCCGCCGTGGGAGCGGGTGAGTTCAAGAACGTGAAAGAGGCCTGCAAGGCGACCGTCCGGGTGGTGAGCGAGACGGCCACCGATCGCAAGGCGGCGAAGGTCTACAACCGTGCCTACGACATCTATACGGATCTCTACCCGGCGCTGAAGGACCAATTCAAGGCCATCGCGGCGCTGGAGCGGTAGCGGACGGGCGAAATCGGAACCCAATCTCGCGCATGGGATCGGGCCAAGCGTTTGCCACCGAGCGCGACAAGTGGCAAGTGACAAGGGGAGAGGGTGAGAGGGTGACAAGGGAAGGGGGCGAGGAGCGTTTCGTCCGCGAGCACCTTACCCCGCGCCCCGAGCGCTTCGTCATCTTGCCCCTCCCCTTGGCGGTCCTTGGTCGGTGGGCCGAACGGCGTCTCTGTCTTCGCGCCTGGGCGTCTTTGCGGCAGTCTTTCCTTGCGGAGCATGCGTGCTTTGAACTGGTTTCGGATCGCGGATTTCGGACCTCGCTTTTTCTCCAAGGCGCAACGACCGCCATCGGAGCGGGTGGGAGGGCCGCGCTGGCAACTCGTCGCCGAATGGCTGCTGGTTCTGCTGGTGTTCGCCATCCACGCCGGCTGGCCGGTACCGGATCCGAACGAGCCCTACTACCTTGGAAAGGCGATCCACTTCTGGCAGCCCGATTGGGTTCAGGGCGATTTCTTCCTCGACACGGCCGACGCCCACGCCACGTTCTACTTCACCTTCGGCTGGCTGGCCCTGTGGTTTGGCCCGACCGCCCTGGCATGGACCGGCCGGCTGCTCACCTGGTCGCTGCTGGCTTGGGGATGGCAGCGGCTTAGTTGGTCGGTCGTGCCGCGTCGATGGTGGGCCGTTCTCTCGGCCACCGTGCTGGTCGCCTGTCTGGAGAACGCCCACATGGCCGGCGAATGGATGATCGGCGGCGTCGAGGGCAAGAGTTTCGCCTACGTGTTCGTCCTGCTGGGTCTGGAGGCGATGGCCCGCGAGCGGTGGACCAAATGCTGGCTGTTGTTGGGGATCGCCTCGGGGTTCCATGTGCTGGTCGGCGGCTGGGCCGTGGTGGCCGTGGCCATCGGTTGGCTGCTTCAAGGGCGATATCGGGCAAGCGCGGCCGAGCACCTGCCTGGGCTGGTTGGCGGCGGCTTGATCGCCCTGCTGGGGCTGATTCCCACACTGCTGCTCAACCGAGGCACGCCGCCGGATATCGTCTCCTGGGCCAACGAGATTTATGTCTACGTCCGGCTGGGGCATCACCTCAATCCGATGGTCATCCCCGACTGGTTCATCGTCCGTTTCGTCGCCCTCACGGCGTTGTGGCTGCTAATCTGGTGGCTGACCGCGAAGTCGGCGAAAACCATCAGCCAACGCGACGCCTCCCAGATGCCCATCGCCGGTCAGCCGTGGGCCATTCACGGCTTCGTGGCCGGGGCGGTGATCATCGCCGTGGTTGGGGCCGTGATCGCCTGGCTCCAGCCCGGCGGCCCCGCATGGACGGCGTCGCTGCTTCGGTTCTACTGGTTCCGGCTGTCCGATGTGGCCGTGCCGATGGGCGTGGCACTCGGGGTGGTGCAATTGGAGTTCGTCACGCGCGAGATGGTGGTTTCGCAACCGACAACCGGCGGCCCGACGGTGACAGTGGTCCGGCGGTGGTCTTGGCTTCGCCGCGGGGTGATTGCCATGGCCGTGCTCAGCTCGGCGGCCTATCTGGTCCCCCGCGCCGGGCAGATCACCTACATGCAAGCCCCACGCTCTTTTCGGGCCAGCCCGTCGCGATCATTTGCGGATCGGGCGGCGAACTTCGTCGCGTGGCGCGACATCTGCCACCAAATCGCCGCGTCGGAGGAGATTCCAACGACCGCTCGCTTCCTCACACCGCGACTGTCGCAAACCTTCAAGTGGTACGCGCAGCGTCCCGAAGTGGCCAACTGGAAGGAAATCCCGCAGGATGCGGCGGGCATTGTGGAGTGGTGGCGGCGGATGCGGAAAATCCACTCTTACCCGGGTTCGTGGGGACGCGTCTACTGGTACAATTCCCTGGCCCGGCAGGGCCCCCGTCGGCTGCGCGGACTGGCCGAGCGATACGGAGCCGACTACGCCGTCACCGTGGCCTCGCCGACCCTGCCCTTGCCGGTGGTGCTGCGGAACAATCGATACGTGGTCTACCGGCTTGATCGGCCAAGGGAGAAGGCCGAACCCCGCGCGCAACTGCACCCGTGAATGGATGGCTATCGCCGCACGTGCCACGGATGTCTCACCGGGGCGAAGCCGTATGCACGAGCAAATTGCAAGCCGTTCCCGGACACGATGAAAAGAAAGTGCCAAGTATGACTGACACCATCCGCGCCGTCGTCTTCGACATGGACGGCCTGATGTTCAACACCGAAGACGTCTACACCGAGTGCGGCTCGACCCTCTTGCGCCGCCGGGGCCACGAATTCGGCACCGAGTTGAAGAACGCCATGATGGGCATCCCGGCGAGGCTCGGCTTTGAAATCATGATCCAGCGGCATCAACTCGACGATACGGCGGAACAGTTGCTGGCCGAATCGAACGCCGTGTTCCTCGAAATCGTCGACTCGATCATTAAGCCCTTGCCCGGGCTGATGGAACTGCTCGACGCGTTGGAGCGTGAGGGCATGCCGAAGGCCATTGCCACGAGCACCACCTGGAGCCTGGCCCGACCCTGCCTGGAGCCGTTCGGCCTGCTGGAGCGATTTGAGTTCGTGCTGACCGGGGATGACTTCAAGCATGGCAAACCGCATCCGGAGGTCTACCTGACGGCCGCCGAGCGATTGGGGTTTCCGCCCGAGCAGATTCTAGTGCTGGAAGACAGCGAAAATGGCTGCCGATCGGCGGCCGCGGCGGGCACTTTCGCCGTGGCCGTGCCGGGTGAGCATAGCCAGGGTCACGACTTCAGCGGCGCCCGCATGATCATCGACAGCCTCGAAGACCAACGCCTCTACGATCGGTTGGGGATCGAGCGGCCGTCGGGCTAGCGACGCCGCTTGATAGCACTGGCAGCATCACCGTTGGGTGCCATGCCCAGGGCCGGTTTTGGGCCCGCGTGTCCTCCAGGCGCCGTCAGCCCGGGAAAGCCGGGGCGACGCTCCCAAGGGGCCGCGCGGCGGGTCCGCCAAAACCGCTTTTCGTTCCTATTGACCGTCTTCTCGCGAACGTGGTAGACTGCCGCCAATGCTGGGCGGCGCGCCCGGCCGAGGAAACCCGAGTCGAAGGAGCGAGGTGGGGCGGATGTTGCACACACTGGGAATCGTTCAGGCGTGTCTGCCCCAGCGGCGGACGGAATTCTGCATGCGTCGCCGGTTTGGCGGGCGCCCCTTGCTGGAATGGGTGATTCGTCGCGTGACCGACAGCGCCCGACTCGACGGCGTGGTCGTGCTGGTTTGCGACGAGCAAGCCCACCAGTTGGTCCGCGAGCAGGTGCCGTTGGACGTGCCGATCGTGGTCGGCCCTGGAGCCGACCCCTTGGCCCGCTTCGTGAAGGCACTGGAGCAATATCCGGCCGAAGCCGTGGTCCGGGTGCAAGCCGACATCCCGTTTGTCGACCCCGGCCTGATCGACCGGCTTGTGGCCTCCGCGGGCAAGCACGCCGGGTGCGACTACGCCGGCTACTGTAACCGCGACGGGCGGCCGGCCGTTCTCTCGCCGCTGGGTGTGTTCGCCGAATGGATTCGCGGCAGCGCGCTGCGGAAGGCCGACCGGGTGGCCAAAGCTTCAGCCGATCGCCAGGACGTAACCCGCTACATCTATTCCCACCCCGAGAAGTTCAACCTGCGGCTGGTGCCGGCTCCGGAGAAGATCGATCGCGACGACGTACGTCTGCGGCTCGATCGGGACGAGGATTGGGAGCACGCGTTGGCCATCTACGATGCCCTGGGACCCGAGGGCTTGGAGTGGCAAAGGATTGCCGAACTGCTGGACCATCAGCCGGCGTTGCGCCATCGCATGGCGGCGCTGAACCGCGCCGGCTCGATGAGCTGATCGACCCCGGGCCGACGAGCCGGAGCGACCGTCCAGCGGTGTAACCGAAAGGAATCGGAGCGATGAGCAGGAAGCTCATTGTCGCGGAGCTTCAGTCGACAGCGTGCTCCCGCAAGCCGCTGGCGACCCCCTCCCGCGACCGGACCGAGCAGGGGACGCTTCCCCACGGCGTCCGCGGACTGATGTTCGACTTCGGCGGTGTGCTCTACGACGACACCGTCTGGCGTCGCTGGCTGCTGAGGCTGCTCTCCCACCTCGGACTGCATGCCCACTACCGCAGCTTCTTTCATGTACTCGACCACGAATACCTGGTCCAGGTCTATACTGGCCGGGAATCGTTCTGCGACGCGCTTAGCCGCTTCCTGCGCGCGGCCGGGCTCTCGCGGGGGCAGGTCAGTGAGGTCCTGGCGGCCTGCCAGGGACGCCGTCGCGAACTGGAGCAGTCGACCCGTCCGCTGCCCGGCGTCCGTGGCACGCTGGTTCGCCTCCGCGGCATGGGACTGGTGCTCGGTCTGCTCAGCGATAGCGAACTGGGAGGCGAAGAACTTCGCGAGCGGCTCGACCGCTTCGCCACGCCCGACACCTTCCGCGCCGTGGTCTCCTCGACCGACGTCGGCTGCACGAAGCCCAGCGCCTTGTGCTACCAGCGGACGCTGGCCGACATGGAGCTGCCCGCCGACGCGGTGGCCTACGTTGGTCACGACCCGGCGGAACTAGCCGGCGCCCGCCGGCTGGGGATGGCCACCATCGCCTACAACGCCCCGCCGGAAACAGCGGCCGACGTGGCCATCGACCGGTTTGAACAACTCAGCGACGTGGTTGATCCCGCCAGATCGCTGGCCGCCGCCGGTTGAACGCCAGGAGAGTCCCCGCGTGTCGATGGTCATCTTCGCCAATCCCGACCTGCTCTTCCCGACCTCTCTTCAGGGCGTCGACGGCACGCCCCGTGCGCGCGTCCTGCTCGAAGGTTCATGGGGCAGCGCCTCGGACGAGGGAGCCCACGGCAGGCCAAGCGTCGGCGAGATGCCAGAAGCACGCCAGACTGGCGCGAGCCGAGCGCTCTGCCTATCGCTGGATGAAACCATCGGTCCCGACGATGGTTGGCTCGACGCCGAAGCGGTGGCCTGGTCGGAGCAGCTAGCTTCGCCCCCGACCAAGCGTTGCCCGGTGTTCCTCAACGCCCTCGGTCTGCGATATCACCTGGTTCGCCTGTTCCGCGTCGTGCTCTTCTTCCGGCAATATTGCCCGCCGCAACGCGGCGAGCAGGTCACGCTGGTGGTTGATGCCGGTCGCGCCCAACCCGGCGGAGAGCATGAGGATTACGTCCACATCATCGGGTCATTGTGCCGTCAGGCGGGGGCGGAACTGACGGTGGCGCGCAAGCCGGCAATGCACGATCGACCCGACTCGCGGCCGCCGCACCGGACAACGCGCGGACCATCGCGCCATTTGCTCTGGCGGCGCACGCTGGCCCATGCCATCCAAGTGGCCGAAACAGCGCTCTCCATCGCTCAGCGACCGGCCGGGCAGCCCGTGCTGCTGTGTGGCAATCCGCGTTTGCTCGATCCGGTCTGCCACGCCCTGGTCCGCCGCGGTGCGACCGTCGCCTGGCTCTACGAGCAATTGGCCGTCAAGTCGTGGCTGCGTTGGCGACGGCGCGGAGTGCGGCAGATCGTGCTCGACCGGCCGGCCTCCGCCAATCGACGCGAAGACGTCAACAGCCCGACCGCCGACGTGCCAATGGCACACCTCCGAACAACGTTGAGTAGTCACGCAGCTTCGACGGCTCGCCACGCGCGCGGCGAGACCACCTTTGGCGGCGTCGATCTGCGCCGGCCGATCGAGCGCTGGCTTGATGCCCGACTCGCCGAACGTGGCGACGTTCAGGCCCGGGTGGTCGATCGGCTTTCACACGAACTACAGCGATGGCGGCCCCGGTCGATCGTGTTGGACCAGGACCTCACGCCGCTGGCTCGGGCGACGGTGGCTGTTGCCCGCGAACTGCGCATCCCCACGCTAGTCGTGCAACATGGGGCGTTCTTCTGCCGGCTGGGTGCTGCTGGTCCGGTGGCCGATCGTGTGCTCGCGTGGAACGAGGCGTCCCGCCGTCAACTGATCGGCTGGGGCGCCGACCGCGGGCGTTTGATCGTGACCGGTCCGCCGCACATGGCCCATCTTGCGCGGCTGGCCGACGCCAGCCAACCACCCGTTCCAAGCGTCCAGCGTCGTCGGTTGTTGCTGCTCGATACGGTTCCGCCCCGCGACGAGCGGCCGGACGCCGTCGAGTTGGCCCTCACGTCGGCTTCGTACTCCCGTCTGCTGCGCTCGATCGAAACGGCTGCCGCCCGCGTCGGCGCGGAACTGATCGTCAAACCGCATCCCCGCGCCGACATTGCTGCCACGGCATCCAGCATTCGGCGTGTTTCGGGCGATTTGGCGTCGCTACTCCCACGGGTCGACGCCGTGTTGAGCATCGGCTCCACGGCGGGCATGGAGGCCGCCCTGGCCGGATGGCCCGTCGTGCAGGTGTTTCCCTCGGCCGCCCGCGGCGTGCCCCAGCCCGACGACTGGGGGCTGATCGGCGCCACCGACGACCCGGCTGAGCTGGAACAACTGCTGCGGGCCATTCTCCGTGGCGAGTACGCCGACAAGCGTCGCGAGCCGGCCGTGTTCGATCCACTGGCGGCGGCCGATCGCATCGCCGAACTGGCCCTGGCCCCACCGCCCTGCTCTTCGCCGATATCGAGGCCGGTCGGATCGGCTTCGTTGCGTCAGCCGCACCCGTTGAGTTTGTCGCCTCCGTCGCGGCAGCTTACGGCTAGTGGAAAGGCAGGTGCCGCATGAGCAGTCCTTCAACGCTCGCTCCCGAAAAGCGATTACCGCCCACCGGCCAACCCGTCACGGCTGAGCCCGAAGGCGTGCGAATCAGAACGATTCGCGTCGATGGTCCGCATGTGGCCCCGTTACGCGGCTGGCGGCGGTTGGTGTCCGACTGGTGTCGGATGGGCAGCGCCACGCTCATCGCCCAAGGGCTGGGGGTGATCTGCAGCCTGGCCCTGAGAATGCTCGTCCCGCCGGCCCAGATGGGCGTCTGGCACACGGCCCGACTGCTGATCAGCTATGGAAACTACGCCAACCTGGGCACGAGCAAGGGAGCACTCCGCGAATTCAATATCGCCACAGGACGGCGGCCGAGGGACGGGACCTCCAAGCCCACCGCCCCCAGGAACCGCAACCTCGACTTGGCTTTCACCGTCAACACGGTAACCAGCGTCGTCTATGCGGCGGCGCTGGTCGTGGCCGCCTGCCTGATCGACTTCGGACCGACGCACGCCTGGCATTGGCGCATGGCTTTGGCGGCTGCGGCGTTGCTGGCCGTGGGGATGCGGTATCTGACGTTCCATGTGTCGATCCTGCGCGCCGCCCAGCGGTTTGCAACGACGGCACGCCTGACCATCATCGAGGCGTGCGTCACCCTCGTGGTGGCCGTGGCCGCGGTGGCCGTATGGGGATGGCCGGGCCTATACGTGGCGGCTGTAGCCACGATGGTCGTCTCGCTCTGTTACGTCCTTCCGCGCGCGGCGGTCCGGCTTCGTTGGTACTGGAGCCGATCGCGACTGATCGGCCTGGCGACCGCCGGGCTGCCGATCCTGTTGGCCGGTGTGCTCTGGTCGGTGTTGAAATCGATGGACCGCTTCGTGATTCTGGCCTGCGTCGAAAACCGCGAGCATCAGTTGGGTTGCTACAGCGTGGCCTTGCTAGCCTGCGGTGCTCTTGGTGGACTGGGCAGCGCCCTGGCCACGGTGGCGGCGCCGCGATACGGAGAACTCTTCGGAGCGACCGCGGATCGTCGGGCGGTGGCGCGACTCGCCATGCGCACGAGCGAATACCTGGCGGCCATGATGGGCGCGGTGGTCGCCGTGGCCATGCTGATCGGGCCGCCCCTGCTGGGCCTGCTGCTGCCCGCTTATCGCCCCGGCTTACCGGCTCTGGTATGGCTCGTACCGGGGGCCATGCTGCTCACCCTGGCGATGCCCTGCTCGCACTACCTGATCGGCGTTCGCCAACAGAACCGCGCCCTGCCGCCGGTCATCGCGGCAATCGGGTTGGCGGGGCTTGGTTGCACACAAGCTCTGGATTGGCAACTCGGATTGGCCGGCGTGGGCGGGGCCATGCTGATCGCCTATGCGACCTATTACGTCCTGTTGGTGGGCATCTCCTTGTGGCCCGCGCTGAGTTGGCAAGACCGGCTACGCTACGCAGCCACGCATACGGCCGCGGCGCTGCCCGTCGCGCTAACCCTCGTCTGGCTCCAAGCGAGCCGGGGAGGTGCGGCATGAAAAAACGTATCGTGTTCGATTCTCGGGATACTCACCAGCCAATGCCCAACGCCCGGCAGCCGCTATCCGAGACCCGGTATCCGGTATCCACCGCTCAATATCCAACATCGTTCCAGCAGTTCGAGCGGGTTTGCCAGAAGCCGGACCATCGAAGGATCGGCAACTGGATGGCTCGACGCATCACGCGACCGATGGCGCTGCGAATCACTTGGCTGTTGGCGCCCTACGGGGTTCATGCCCATGCGGTGACGCTCGTCGGCTGGGCGTGCGCCGCGGCGGCCGCGGTGGCCTTAAGCCGCGGGACGGTGCTCTGCTGGTCAATGGCCGCCGGGCTGTTGCAGCTTTGGTATCTGCTCGACCATGTGGACGGCCAACTCGCCCGACTGCGGGGCACGGCGTCGCTCGACGGCACGCAGCTCGACTACCTCATGCATCATACGGTTCATTTGCTAGTGCCCGTGGGGATCGGTTGGGGAGTGACCGAACGATGGGGCGACACTGCCTGGATTGCCCTGGGGCTGGCGGCGGGGATCGGTTGGTTGCTGGTCACGCTGCGTCACGATGCCCGATACAAGGCCTTCTTCCGCCGGCTGAAACGGCTAGACGGCGAATTGCTCGTCGCCGGAGGCGGCGGCCAGCGACCGGCCGCGCCCCCGCCCATGCCGCGTCATCCGCTGAAGCTGACCGTCTGGTTCAGCCGCAAGGTGGGCGAGATGCACGTGGCCATGAACTTGGTTGCCCTGCTGGCGGTGGTCGGCTGGGGGCTGCCGGCCGTGATGTCCTCGCTCGCCGCCGGATACCTCGTCGTGTTGGCCGTGGGGGGCACCGCCGTCGCCGCGTGGGACATTGCACGGGAGCAGCACGCCGGCACCGCCGAGCGGGAATTCGACGCTTGGTTTCGACCCGTGCAGAACGCCACTGGCGGATCGCCAGTACGGACCTCAGCCCCAGAACCTCTCCCGATAGCCAACACTCCAATGTCGTGCAACACCGTTCCCACGGGAAGATTCCCGTCGGCCTGGTTCCAACATTCAGCTTTAGAACATGGGTCCGCGGCGGAGCCCGTGGGCTTGAATCCGAAAGCCACCTCCTGACATGCATCCGATGCGCGTTGAAATCTTCATTCTGAACTACAATGGCCGGCGCCTGCTTGACGCCTGCTTGGAATCGGTACTGCGCGCGGCCGACCGCTCGCAATACGATTGCCGCGTCACCCTGATCGACAACAGCTCGACCGACCGCTCGGTGCCGATGGTGCGCCGGCTGTTTCCGCGTGTGCGGGTCGTGTGCATGCCCAACGATGGGCTATGCTCGTTCAATCCCGTGCTTGCGGTCACGGATGCTCCCTACGCGATCCTGCTGAACAACGACATCGAGCTGGAAGACGACGCCGTCGACCCGTTGATCGACGCGCTTAGGGACGATCCCCAGTCGTTCATGACGGCGCCGCTCTGCTGGCAGCGCGACGGCGGCGAATATGAGGGCTTCAAAACGGCCGTCCGCTGGCGTCTGGGGCTGGTGCAGGCGACCGCCCGATTCAACGGTTGCGAGTCATCCATCGCCGAGGAGGGGCTGACCGCCTCGGCCGGGGCGGCCTTCGCGGTCGATGTGGCGAAATACAACGCGCTGGGCGGCTTCGATCCCCGCTATCTGCCAGGCCGGATCGAAGACCTCGATCTGGCCATCCGCGGCTACCTTCGCGGCTGGCACGCGCGATACGTTCCCCGTTCGGTCGCCTGGCATCACGGCATGGCCACCTTTGAAGCGGTCTATGGCCGTGAGGGTTGCGATCGGCTGGCGCTGCGGAACACACTGCTCTGGCAATGGAAGAACTTGCGGCATCCCTGGCACATTGCCCGGCAGGTGGCCATGTATCCGGCACGCGTTGCCGTCGACGTGTTGCAAGCCCCGCTGCGGACGCGGCAGGCGCGATTCCGCTTCACGCAGGCACTACTGGCAGCGTGGCGGCGGTGGCGCCAAGTGCGCAGGGAAACCGCCTTGGCCGCCCGGGCGGAAGCGGGCGACAGCCCGGTTGACGCCTCTCGTCCGGAAAGGATCGCTACCACGGGGGAGCCGATTTGCCGCCGCGCCCGGCTGCGACGCGAACGCGAGTTCTTCCGCCGTTTCAGCCCAAGCGCCCTGCGGCGCGGCGACGCCAGCCGAAGCAACGCGGTGACCGACCAATTGGTGCCGACCGTCGAGCGGATCAGCATCTCGCCCGCCACCGCGGCCCATGACCTGTCGGCGGCCCCCGCGTCCACTGGTCAACTCGTCGAGGAGGTGACCGGATGAACGGCGCGACCGTCAAACAAACAAGCCAGTTAACCGGCGAGTTCACCTCCCGCCGCGCGATCCAACGAAACCGCGCGATTTATCAAAACGATGCCCGCGGGCTTGCGTCGAGCTTCCCCTCTCCAGCGTCCGGCAAACAATGCGAAACGCTCGCCTTCGAACGTCGAATCGCACATCTTCGACACCCGTTGTCCAGGTGGTACGTCTGCCCGCTGGCAGCGATGGTCGCGCGTCGGCTGAGAGATAGCCGCGTGCGTCCAAACCACGTGACACTGGCAGGTCTGGCCGTCGGGTTGCTCGCGGCGGTGATTCTTGCCTCAGCCGTGCCCAGCGCCAACATGCCCTTCGCTGGGGCGTCGTTCGCCATCGCCGGGATGTGTGTGTGGCTGGCCTGGTTCTGCGATCGCCTGGACGGTGCACTGGCACGCGCGCAAGGGACGGCCTCCGCCGCGGGCGCTCGGCTCGACGCCCTCACGGACGAACTGACCGACGTGCTCTGGCACGCCGCGCTCGCCGCCGGATTGGCCGCCATTCACCAAGCCGTTTGGCCATGGTGGCTCGCCTTGGCGTTTGTCGCTGGCAAGTACCTAATGTTTCGCGGCCAGCGGTTGGTCGAGTCGGCAAGACCGGCTCCCCAGGGCGATTCGCCCGACGGGGCCCGCCCTTCACGCGGCGCGTTGGGCTTCGACAGCCGGCTTCGTCGCCTTGCCCGACTGCCGGGCAACGCCGACGTGCGTCTCCACCTGCTGCTGGTAGCGCTGCTGTTGAGCCCCTGGGTCAGTTGGTTGCCCGCCGTGGAGTTGATGCTGGTCGCGGTGTACTACAATCTACGCTGGTCAGCCCACTTTCTGCTGCACGCCCGCGGCGAAAGGAGCGGGAAATGAACGGCCGACGTCGCACCCACCGCCCCAGCCTGACCGTCGCACTAATCGTCCTCAACGAAGAGCGTAATCTCCGCGAGTTGCTGCCCACGCTACGTTGGGCCGACGAACTGGTCGTCGTCGACAGCGGCTCGGATGACGCCAGCCTGACGGTTGCCCGCGATCATGGGGCTCGCGCCACGCACCGGCATTTTACGGACTTCGCCGCGCAACGCAATGCGGCTCTGCAACTGGCGACAAGCGATTGGGTCCTGTTTATCGACGCCGACGAGCGTCCTACCCCGGCGATGATCGCGGAACTGCGGCGCCGCGTGCAATCGTCGCGATGCAACGCCTATCGCCTGCCGATTCACAGCTCGCTGTTTGGTCGCGCCGTACGGTGGGGCGGCACACAAAACGATCGACCCATGCGACTCGTGCGGCGAGGATGCGGGCTCTGGCGGGGCGCCGTTCACGAAGTGCTCACCGTCGCCGGGCGCGTGGGATCGCTGCGCCACGGCCTGAGGCACGACACCCAACAAGACCTGGAGACCTTCCTGACGAAGATGCACCGTTACACGCGGTTGGAAGCGACCGCCCGCGTGCGCCGCGGGCGCCGCCCGATGCGCGGGGCCGGGCCGATGCGGGCGATGGTTGAGGTCTTCCGTCGGCTGATCTGGAAGCAAGGCGCCCTGGACGGCCCAGCGGGATGGAAGTTCGCCCTGCTCAGTGGACTTTATGAGTGGGTGCTGGCACGCGAGCACCGACGGCAATGGGCCCTGGCCCATATTCCTGCTCCAGCTCTTCGTCGGCGCGCCCGGCTCGCCACGGGGAGTGCCGCGGCGGGTACTGCGGGGCGCCCTGCGCGAGACGCCGCGGGGATGGCCAGGCAGTTGATCGCCCACCAATGAGACGAACAACGATGAGAAATGGCAAGATGAATCGAGCCCTGCTGCCGCTACTGCTGGACGGCACGCCACCAGCGCTGGAGCAGATGTTGCGCCAGGAGGGCGTCCCGGTGCGCGGCGTTGGGGAGTCGGGCGTCCCGGCCCGCTTTGTGCTTTTCGATGGCCGTCGCGGCCCGAGCCGTCCGCTTACGGCCGACCAGACCCCGATCGAAATCCGCGGACTGGACGGCGGCACGCTGGCCGAGGCGCTGGATCTGTTCGAGAGTCCTCGGGCCATGGAGTCCGCCCGGCACACTTGGGACATCGGCGGATTTCGTGTCGCCGAGGAAGTGGCCACCATCGACCGCCGAGGCCTCCGCCGCCACGTGCTCGCGGTGCTCCGCGACGCGCTGGAACGAGTTGGCGGACGATGGCTGAACATCTCGGCCTATCCCTTCCCCTATCACAGCCTGTTCACCTTCCGCATCGACTACGACAACTACGATGCCGAGGACCTTTCCAACGTACTCCGCGCGGTCGAAGGGCACGAACACGCCACGACCCACTTCATCAGCGGTGCCGCCTACGACGGACGGCACGACGCCCTGCGACGCTTCGATGGCCTTGACGTGGCCTCGCACGGCTACTGGCATCACACCTATCGCACCGCACGGGAAAACCATGACAACATCGAGCGGGGAATCGAGGTGCTCCGACGGGCCGGCTTAAATCCCAGCGGGCACGCATCGCCCCATGGCCGTTACAACGAGGGGCTGCGTCGGGCGATGGAGCGGCTCGGCATCACCCACAGCAGCGAATTCTCCCTGGCCCGCGACGATTGGCCGTTTTTCCCCGACGGCGGGCAGGTGCTGCAGATTCCCATCCATCCGATTTGCCTGGGACTATTTCTCGACGCGGCACGAACAGCCGAAGCGTTCGGAGGAAGCCATTCGGCGGATCCCACCACGCGGTTCCGCGACAACCCCGCCGCGCGGCTCCGCGCCGTGGCCGCGGCGCGGCGGCACTTTCTTGCCGTCGCCAAGCGCAACTACGCCGCCGGCGAGCCAATCGTGCTCTACGGCCATCCCTGCGGCCGCCTGGGACGCCACGACGAATTGCTGCGCGACATCTTCGCCACCGTGGCGGAAATGAAGGCCGTCTGGAGGACAACCTTCTCGCGATTGAACCGCTGGTGGCGTGCCCGCCAGGGCATACAGCTGGCCGTACACGCCGAGGGCGATCACTTGGTGATCCGGAGTCAGGGGTTGCCCGAGCGTTGGAAACCGGCGGTGGAACTGTGGCGCGGTCGCCACCTGGCCCGACTCCCGCTGCAAGGCCCAACACTCCGCATCCAACGCGGAGCACTGGCCTACGAAAATCGGGCATCCGCCGAAGGACTCCACCCGGTGCGAATCGACTCGGGGCATGGACTGCGGGGACGCGTCGCCCGTTGGCTCGATTGGGAAAAAGTCACGCCCATCGATGAGATTTCCACGGAAACGATGCGGGGCAAGGCCAAACGCCTGTTGCGCCGGCTGAAAGGATAAGCAGCACGCCGGCGACGAGCAGTTGCCGGCTGAGAAGACGTTCCGGCTCCCGCACGTCACGCCACAACCCGACTTCAATCCTCCCGTCATAGGACCAAACCGAAGAAATGAAAACACTCGCTCAAATCCTGGAACAGGCCGAACTGGCGGCAAACGAACAGTCGGGCGATACACCGCCGATCACAGTCACTGCCGAAACATCCGTCGCCGGAGCCGATGGCGATTCTTCGCCTCGCCAACCCACCGATCATGGCCCGGCCGACCATTCCCCAAACCACCAAGCCGGGGCCGATGGCGATTCGGCTTGGGGGGAACTGTCCGACATGCAACCGACCGAAACTGGGCTGACCGCCGACGTGGCGGCGACCAACGTCCTGGCGGCGAAGCTCGCCGGAGCGAAGGTGCCCCGTCGTGTGGACCAGGCGCCCGCGCCCTTGCCGCACTCAGGCCAAGAGTGTCGGCAAGAGGCGGAGATCGTGGCAGCGGGCGAGTCGCCGGCGATGCCCAACGACGGGCGGCTCAGGAGCGAATCGCACTCGGCATCCCCGCGCGAAGCCGAAAGGACGGAGGGCCCGGCGGACGACGTCTGCTCCCCACTCGAAGCACGCGGCAATTGCGGGACCGACGCGCCACGAGGCACCCCCAAGTCATCCGGAGGCGCCGCGGAGCAGTCGGCCCCGATGTCGCCAAAACGCGATGCGGTTACTTGGCAGATTGCGGCGGCTGGCCCGCCCACCGCGTGGGAAGCTCCCGGCGGCGGCGAGGTGCAGCTATCCGCCACGATGGACGCTCTGCGGCGACGCGGCGTCGACGCCCGACCGTGGCGCCCCTGGGAAGAATCGCTCGCTCATTTCGATTGTTTGCATTTGTTCGGCAGTGTGCGCGAACACTTGCTGCTGATCGAAGCCGCCCGCCGCCAAGGCGTTGCCGTGGCGCTCTCGCCCGTCGCCTGGTTCGATTGGCGAAACTGCCTCCGCCAGCCAGGCAGCTTCTGGGCGCGATGGTCGGCGGCCGCGCGGTTTGGTCTGCGCGCAGCCTGGCCGCGGGTCCACTCCTGGCGACGCCGTCTCTATCACGCCGTGGATGTTCTGCTGCCCAATTCTCATGCGGAGGCCGAACAACTGGCCCGCTACTTTGGCGTTCCGATGAACCGCATTCACGTCACCCCCAACGGGGCCGAGCCGCGTTTGGCCGACGCCGATCCAGGGCCGTTCCGAAAGCTGGTCGGACTGAGCCAGTTCGTGCTCTGTCCGGGTCGGATCGAACCGCGAAAGAACCAACTGGGATTGATCGAGGCGATGCAAGGGACGGGCGTCACGCTCGTGCTGCTGGGCGACGCCGTGCCGGGCCACGAGGATTATCTGGCCGCATGTCGACGCACCGGAGGCGACGAGGTGATCCACGTGCCGCGCGTGGATCATGACGACCCCATGCTGGCAAGTGCCTATGCCGCGGCGGGCTGCTTGGCGCTGTGCAGTTGGTTTGAGACCCCCGGTCTGGCCGCCCTCGAAGCTGCACTGACCGGCTGTCCGCTCGTTCTGCCCCGTGCGGGATCCGCCGAGGAGTATTTCGGGGAATTGGCAGCGTATGTCGAGCCGGACGATCGTGATGGGATCCGCGATGCGGTGATCGACGCCCTGGCCGGCGGACGCAGTGAGCTGCTGGCTAGCCACGTGCGACATTACCTCACCTGGGACACAACCGCCGAGATCACGGTCGAGGCTTACGCCAAGGCCATCGATGGAAACCACTCTTCCCCCTGCCCGGCCAGCACGGCCCGGTAGCAGAAATGAGAGGAAAACGATGAGTTGTCAGTTCGCAGCCGCCGATCGGCCAAGATGATCGGAAAAGACCCTTCGAAACAATGAATCGCCGACGTCAGCAAATCGGAACTCCCCGTCCGGTCATCCCGCCGGAAGGGTACCGCTACGTGCGTCGGCGGTGGCACGTGGTTTGTGCTTTGGCCGATGCGGTGGGGTGGTTGACGGTCGGCCTCGCGCGCTGGATCGGCAGGATGGTCCGCCAAGCGTCGGGCGTATCCGACGGCGGTGATCGAAACGTGCCCCAGCCGGCCCCACCGCGTCGGATCCTGCTGGTGCAACTGGACCACTTGGGCGACGCCGTGTTGACCACCTCCATCCTTCCACCGCTGAAGGCGTGCTGGCCAGACGCTTCGATCGACGTGCTGGCCGGCCCCGTGGCGGCTGAAGTCTTTGCAGCCGCGCCGCAAGTCGATCGCGTGATGGTCAGCCAATCCAACCGATTCGCGCGGTCCGGACGCCTGCCGCTGCTCTGGCTGCCGGCGATGATCCTCCAAGCATTGCGGCTGCGGCGGAAGCAATACGATTTGGCCGTCGACGTGCGTGGCGATCTCACTGTCGCCCTGCTGCTGTGGCTGGCCGGCGCGAAGCGACGCATCGGCTGGGCGGCCGGCGGCGGTGCGTTCCTGCTCACCCGGAGCGTTGCCTACCGCCATGGCCGACCGGAATTGCAGTCACGCCGTCTGCTGCTGGAAGCCATGACCGACCGACCGACGCAAACATCAATGAAACCCAAAGTTCATCCCAGCCGCGCGGCCCTGGAACGGGCCAACGGATGGTGTGAACACTTGGTAAAGGGAGAGGACCGGCGGCCGCTGGTCGCGCTCCATTTGGGTGCCGGCACGCAAGCCAAGCAATGGCCCGACGCACACTGGCGCGAACTGATCGGTCGGCTGATCGTGGAACTGGACGCGCGGCTGGTGCTGGTTGGAGATCGTCGCGAGCGGGAACACGCTCGGGCAGTCCTGGGCGACCGCGGTTGGCCCGGCGTGATGAATCTCTGCGGTCTGACCAACATCGACGAACTGGCGGCCCTCCTCGGGCGAGCCGATCTGGCCGTCAGTTGCGACTCCGGTCCAGCACACCTGGCTGCCGCGGTGGGGACGCCGCTGGTCGTGCTCTTTAGCGGTTCGGTGAGTTTTCCGCAGTGGCAACCCCGCGGAAGGCGCGTGATGGTCTGCCGCCGGGCCATGAAGTGCGCGCCATGCCATGCGAAACGCTGCCCGCTGGCCGGGCATCCCTGCATGTCGGGCTTGCTGCCCGAGGAGGTCATGTCGGCCGTGAGGCGACTCGCCAACTCGCTTCCCACCCGCTTCGACAAGGGGCTTGCGGATGAGAGCGGCACTGGCGAGCCGCGAGCGACACCCTGGGTTTCGGAACCCGACAGCACCTTCACTATCCGGAGCCGCCAACAATGATCGCGCCACTGGACCCACGGACTTTACATCGCCATCCGACGTCGGATCGCCGCTCCCGGGCGGTGCGTCGCGCGCGGCGAATGGTATGGCACACATTCTTCGCGGCGAAGGAGTACCCGGTCGACGAAAGCCCCTCGTGCGGCCGCTTGCAAGCCTGGGTGTTCACCGCTTGGGTCGTCATCGCCACGACCGCCTACGGTGTGATGATGTGGATCACGCGCTGATGATCGCGGAGCGGCTGGCGGCGTTTCAAATCGCGGCAGCCGGGCAGCCTTAACTTGCCCCCGCTCCCACCTCCGAACGCAGCGTTTCGGTGGCGGCCACCATGTTCTTCAGCGCCGGGGTGACCTCTTCCCAGCGGCGTGTTTTCAGGCCGCAGTCGGGATTCACCCAAAGCTGTTCCACGTCGAGCACTTCCAGGGCTTTGCGGAGCAGTCGCTCGATGGCCTCTCGCGTGGGGACCTGTGGCGAGTGGATATCGTATACTCCCGGCCCGATCTCATTGGGATACTTGAACTCGGCGAAGGCGTCGAGCAGTTCCATGTCGCTGCGGGACGTCTCGATCGAGATCACGTCGGCATCCATCGCGGCGATGGCCGGCAACGTGTCGTTGAACTCGCAGTAGCACATGTGCGTGTGGATCTGCGTGCCGTCCTCGACGCCGCATGACGAGAGCCGGAAGCAATCCACGGCCCAGGCGAAGTACTCTTCGCGGTCGCGCACGCGGAGCGGCGTGCCCTCGCGGAAGGCCGGCTCGTCGATCTGAATGATCCGCACGCCGGCCGCTTCCAGGTCGTTTACTTCGTCGCGGATGGCCAGCGCGATCTGCCGGCACGTATCCGAGCGGGGTTGATCGTCGCGGACGAACGACCAGCCGAGGATCGTCACCGGTCCGGTGAGCATCCCCTTCACCGGCCGAGCGGTGAGCGAGGCCGCGTGGCGGATCCAGTCGACCGTCATCGGCTCCGGCCGTTTCACGTCGCCGTAGATGATTGGCGGCTTCACGCAGCGCGATCCATAGCTCTGCACCCAACCGTTCGCGGAGGTGACGAATCCGGTCATCTGCTCGCCAAAGTACTCGACCATGTCGTTTCGTTCCGGCTCGCCGTGGACCAGCACGTCGATGCCAACCTCATCCTGCATGCGGATCGCACCGGCGATCTCGTCCTTCATGGCCTTTTCGTAGTCGGCTTGTTCGAGTTCACCACGCCGATAGGCCGCCCGGGTTTTGCGGATCTCGGGCGTTTGCGGGAACGAGCCGATCGTGGTCGTCGGCAGCGGCGGCAGCCCGAGGGAATCCTTCTGCGTCTTCTGCCGGACGGAAAACTCGTGACGTCGGCGGAGCATGTCGTCGTTGATGCCCGCCATCCGCTCGCGCACCGCCTTGTCGTGCGTGCGCGATGAGCCGCGGCGATCTTCCATCGCCCGAGCGTTTTCGTCGAGTGCATCGTGCACGGCGTCGGGCCCCTCGTTCAGCGCGCGGGTGAGCACGGCGATCTCGTCGAGCTTCTGTCGGGCGAAGGCCATCCAGGAGCGGACCTGATCGTCCAGCTTCGTTTCATTGCCCAAATCGACCGGCGAGTGCAACAGCGAGCAGGAGGGGGCGACCATCAGCCGGTCCCCGCCGATTGCGTCGGCCGCCTGCTGGAGCTTGGCCAGCGCCGCGGCCAGATCACACCGCCACACGTTCCTCCCATCGACCACGCCGGCCGAGAGCACCTTGTCCGTCGGCCACTGGGGCAGCAGGGCGTCCAGTTGTTTCGGTCCGCGGACCAGGTCCACATGGAGCCCGGCCACCGGCAACGCCAGCGCGGTCTCTGCGTTCTCCTCAAGCGGTCCGAAGTAGGTGGCCACGAGGATCTTCACCGGCGAGGCCTCAGCGAGTCGGGCGTAGGCCCTCCTGAGAGCCTCGCGGGCGTCGTCGCCCAGGTCGGTCACTAGGCAAGGTTCGTCGAGTTGGACCCACTCGGCCCCGGCGTCGGCTAGTTTCCTTAGTACCTCGATGTAGACATGAAGCAAACCGTCGAGTAGTGAAAGCCGGTCGAACTCCTCGCCCCGGCACTTGCTCAACAGCAGATACGTGACCGGTCCAACGAGTACCGGCCGCGCGGCCACGCCCTGCTGCTTCGCTTCCAGGAACTCGTCGAGCGGTTTGTTCGATGCCAAACGGAACTCCTGATTCCGCTCCAGTTCCGGCACCAGGTAGTGGTAGTTGGTGTCGAACCACTTGGTCATCTCCATGGCCGGCACGCCTTGGTCGTGGCCGGTGCCGGTGCGTCCTTCGCCGGCAACACCGCGGGCCATCGCGAAATAGGTAGCCAGATCGATCTCGCCGGTCACTTGGCCGAATCGCGGCGGAACGGCCCCGACCATGGCCGAGGTGTCGAGCATTTGGTCGTAGAGCGAAAAATCGCCGGTGGGCACTTGGTCCAGCCCCGCGTGGGTTTGCCAACTCCAATGGAGTTTGCGCAAGGATTGGGAGGTTTCGCCCAGTTCCCTTTCTTCGATCTTGCCGCTCCAAAACCTTTCCACCGCACGCTTTAGCTCACGCTTGGGGCCAATGCGGGGGAAACCTAGATTCGTCGCCAATGCCATGCTAAGTCACTCTCCTGGAAGTGTTTAGGTCCTATTCTCATCGCTCGGGGCGTGAATGACACCCTGATCGCTGGCAATTGATCGCGACCAACTGCCCGATGAATAAGTCTACGCACCGGGGCAAGCAGCTTGCAGGGGGCGGGGCCCTTTTACCCCAGACGGGTGACGCGCGAATTGCCCTTTGGCAACCGGGGCGGCCTCGTTACCATATCCCGCCCAGCGTCTCCAATCCGCCGGAGGAAAGCCCCCGATGCGCCGGAAGCAAATCGTCGACTACTTTGTTTACGTGGCCGTGCGGCTGTTGATCTGCATGGTGCAGGCGATGCGGCCGGAAACCGGCGCCCGCGTGGCCCGGCGTCTGGCCTGGCTGTTCCACCAGGGGCTGGGCATCCGGCGTCGCGTGGTCGACGAGAATCTGGCACACGCCTACCCCAAGATGACGGCCGACGAGCGATACCGTTTGGCACGCGGGATGTGGGAGCATCTCTTCCTGCTGGTGCTGGAAGTGGCGCATGCCCCGCGGAAGATTCACGAGACGAACTGGCGCGACTATGTCACGCTGAGGAATCATGACCGCATCGTCCGCTGCCTGCTGAGCGATCGGCCCACGCTGATCATCACCGCTCACTACGGCAACTTCGAGGTGGCCGGCTACACGCTCGGCTTGTTGGGATTCCCGGTGTGGACGGTCGCCCGAACGCTTGACAATGCTTACCTCGACCGTTTCCTGGCCCGATTCCGCAGCAGTCAGGGGGCACGGCTGATTCCCAAGGTGGGCGGGTACGACCAGATCGTCCGCGTGTTGGGCGCCGGCGAATCGATGGCCTTTCTGGCCGATCAGTACGCCGGCCCCAAGGGGTGCTGGGTGGAGTTCTTCGGGCGGAAAGCCTCAGCCCACAAGGCAATCGCACTGCTCGCTCTGGAAAACGATGCCCAACTCGTGATCGCCACGGCCCGGCGCACGGGCGGACCGCTCGTGTTGGAGGTGGACACCTCGGCGGAGATCGACCCGCACGACGACGAGGCCGACATCGGCTCGATCCGCGACCTGACGCAATGGTACACCTCGCGTCTGGAGGAGGTGATCCGCCGCTCGCCGGAGCAATACTGGTGGCTACATCGCCGCTGGAAGGACACGCGTACCCCGCGACGGAAGAAGAAGACCGCCGACCGGCAACGCGCGGCATGAGGTGATGACGCCGCCGCACCTCCCATCCGTCACGGCCCATGGTGCGACTGGCACGACGGCCGATTCTAGGGTAAACTGCGCGGCTTTCCCGACCAGAATTCGGACTTGCTCGGAAACACGAGTTGCATTTGTGTTCGACTGAGTTCGAGCGATTCCTTAGCCCGCATTGCAGTTGAGAGCCATCATGAGCGACCCGTATTTCCAAGAGTTGTTTGCCCAGCGAATTGGCGGTGCCCAGTACGGCAAGGGCACGGAGATCTACAAGTTCGAGAAGATCAAGCGGGCGAAGCGCAAGGCCCTGGCCGACTATCCCGACCGGCCGCTGTTGGACTTCGGCATCGGCGAGAACGACGAGCCGGCCCCGGAGCGCGTCCGCCGGGCGATGCATGACGAGATCGACCGGCCCGAGAATCGTGGCTACGCCGACAACGGTATTCCGGCCTTCAAGGAGGCCGCCGCTCGGTTCATGCAGCGTGAGTTCGGCGTGGAGCTGGATCCCGCGAGCGAGGTGAACCACTGCATTGGCTCGAAGACCGCGCTGGCGATGCTTCCGGCCACGCTGATCGACCCCGGCGACGTCACGCTGATGACGGTACCCGGCTATCCGGTGGCGGGCACGCACACCCGCTACTATGGCGGCGAGGTGCATCGGCTTCCACTGCTGGCGGAGAACGGTTTCCTGCCCGACCTGGATTCGATCCCCGCCGACGTGCTCCAGCGTGCCAAGCTGTTGGTGCTGAACTACCCGAACAGTCCGACCGGCCGGCTGGCCGACGAGGCGTTCTACGCCCGGGTGGTGGACTTGGCCCGCGAGCACAAGCTCGTGGTGGTGCAGGACGCGGCTCACATCATGCTCACCTACGACCGGCCGCCGCTAAGCTTCCTGCAGGTGCCCGGGGCGAAGGAGGTGGGTGTCGAGGTCCACTCGCTGAGCAAGGGCTTCCACATGATTGGCTGGCGGCTGGGTTGGGTCTGTGGCCATCCTCGGCTGGTCAGTGCTTTTGCCGACGTGAAGGACAACTCCGACTCCGGCCAATTCATCGCCATCCAGCAGGCGGGCATCGCCGCACTGGACGACGCAGAGATCCCCCGCCTCACGCGCGAGAAGTATCGCCGTCGGCTGGAGAAGCTGGTGGCCACGCTCCGGGCCCACGGGTTCCAGTGTGAGATGCCCGGCGGTAGCTACTTCCTCTACACACGCAGCCCGCAAGGGGCAGCCGGCGGACACACGTTCGCCACGGCCGAGGACGCCTCGCAGTTCCTGATCACCGAGAAGTCGATCTGCACGGTACCCTGGGACGACGCGGGGGCATACCTGCGTTTCTCGGTCACGTACGAAGCGGCGGATGAAGCGGCTGAGGACGCGCTGATGCAAGAGCTGGCCGCGCGGCTGGCCTCCCTCGGGCTGGAGTTCTGACGAGGTGCTCCCCTCGCCCGCCCGGCGGGAGAGGCGCCCCGGGGGGTGAAAGTGCGGCGAATTCGGAGATCGGAGATTCGATTCGCGCGATCAATCCCAGGGACGCCGCCCCTTGGGACCTTACTTGTGGGGTGGGCACCGCCCATCAGAACCCGGAAATGGTGGGCGATGTCCGCCCTACCTACTGTAAGACAAGTAACATGATTTGAGGAACAATGCATGAAATCCGCGTATCCCACGTGTTTTTCCGTGGCTCTAGTGTTCTCGCTGATGGCGTGCTCGGGGAGCAACGCCCGCGGAGCAGATGATGCCGCCGTCGGGGCACTGAGTCGCTGGAAAGACAATGCCGCCGCGAAGATGGACATGGACAAGATCATCGCCGGTTTGACTGAAGGAGACATGGCCGCGTCGTGGTCCCGAATCGTCGCGCCCGCCGAGGGCAGCGAAACTGCGGATTGGGTAAGAAGCCGGTTCGACGACTGGTCCGGTGACCTGCGCGCGGGATGCTATACGACTCGCACATTGTGCGTGAAGGCGAACGGCAATTGGGGCATCGCTTTCTTCGCCCATCTGAAAGGCAATCTGGATGCCCGTGAGGGCGCGGCGAAGCGGTTCGCAACGCCGAATGAACATGTCAACCACTGGGGAATGGCGTGCCATCATTCCGCGGATGGCTGGAAGCTGGTTCCCCCGGGGACAGGGCGAGACCTTCCCGGCTACAACGGCTTTCTCAAGGATTTCATGCGGGACGTATCTCCTCTCAGCGATGCCGTGAAGAAGCAATACGCCGATTCTCTGCCGCGGAAGGAATAGCCTGTAGGGTGGGCATCGCCCACCAAGAACCGGGAATTGGTAAGACTCCAGTCGTCCGAAGTACGTCATTCCCGCCGGCGCGGGAATGACGAAGAAGGCTGCGGGGCAAACGCACTGCTTCACTTGGTCGAACTGATACGGAGATGGTGGGCGATGCCTGCCCTACGTCCCGGCTCGCCGACGGCGGTAAATCAGGGCCACGCAGGCCGGCAGGACGATCAGGTCGCCCAGCAGGGCGGCGGCCATGGTCACGCTGGTCAGCTCCGCGAAGCGCCGCGTGGGGAGGAACTCAGAGGAGAACATCACCGTCAGCCCGACGATGATGATAAACGTCGTCAGGATCACTGCCCGGCCGGAACCGCGCAGGGCCCGATCGATCGACTCGCTTAGCGTTCCCGCGCCGCGGCGTTCCTCCTCCAGCCGTGCGAGGAAGTGGATCGTGTTGTCCACGGCAATTCCGATGCTCACGGCGAAAACGATCACGTTGCCGGCGTTCAGGTGATAACCCCGCAGCCCCATGTACCCGATCGTGAGGATCAACGGGAAGACGTTGGGCACCATCGCGGTCAAGCCGGCGCGGACCGAACGGAATAGCAAGCCGATGATCACGAAGATCAGCGCCGAAGCCATGCAAATCGAATAGAAGACGTTGCGAATCAACTGATCCAGCGAGCGGGCGAACAGCAGCGATTCGCCGGTCACCCTGGGCTTCACGCCGGAAGACGGGGGAAACAACTCGGCGAGTTTGGCCTCGAACCGATCGATGATCTCCAGCAAACGCCGCGATCCGACATCCTCCATGGCGCAGAGAATCCGCGCGCGACGTCTGCCGTTGGAGAAGAACGCCCGGATGCCCATGTGACCGTCGAACCGCTCGGCCAACTGTCGCGAGAAATCGATGCGCGCCCGACCGAGGGCATCGTCGCGGGGTAGCTGGTGGCGTCGCGGATCGCGCTCGCGAAAGCTCTGGTAGGCGGTCTGCAACAAATCCACGTAGGACCGCACCATGATCACTCCGTCCACCTCGCGGGCGAACTCGCCGAACTCGGCCACGCGGCGGAAATTGGCCGGATCGAAAAACGCGTCTCGCTGCTCGGCCGTGAGGCTTACTTCCAGCGTGGAGAAGCCGAACAACTGCTGTTGAACCAGATCGATGCCCACGCGAACCGGGTGATCGTGGCCGTAGGTCTCGAGCATCGAGGCGTTGATCGTCACCCGACTGGCGCTGGTCAGGCTGCCCGCCACGACCAACACCGCCACGCCCAGCGTGGGCAGCGGATGACGCGCGCCCAACGTGCCCAGTCGCGAGGCAACCGTGGCCAGCCAACCTTGGCGTGGGCAATCGGTCGGCGGAGGAGCCAACGCGGTCGGCCCAATCGCCCGCAACGTAGCCAACCCCGCGCCCAAGCAGAATACCGTGGCCACATAGAGCAGCAGCATCCCGGCGGCGGCTTCCAGTCCGAACTGGCGCAACACGGGGCTCCCGGCCGCCACCAGACTCAGAAAGCCAATGGCCGTGGTCAGGCAGGTGAGCAGGCAGGCGACCATCATCTCCGACATCGTCGCGGCAGCCGCCCTGGGAGCCGAACCTCGACATTTGGGCAAGTCCTCGCGAAAGCGACAGATCACATGCACGCAATTCGATACGCCGATCACCAGCAGGAGCACGGGCAAAGCGTTGCTGATGAGGTTGAAACTCCAGCCCATCACGGCCATCAAACCCACCGTCCACGTGACGGCCATCCCCACGGCCACCAGCGGCAATAGGGCCTCGCCCGGATGGCGGAACAGGGCAATCAACATGGCGATAAACAGCCCCGCCAGCAAGGGGACCTGCCGCAACTGGTCGCGTTTGAGGTCGTCGATCACCGCGGCCCGGACCACCGGCAGACCGGTCAGATGCGCCAGATAGCCCTCCGGCGGAGGCGACTGCGACAGAACCTCGCGAGCGGCGGCGACGGCGGACCGCAGATCGTCCATCCCCCGCCGCTCGGGATCGAGCGTGAGCATCAGCACCGACGTGCGACGGTCGGCACTCACCAGGCTCCGCTCGACCAATTCGTATTCGTCAAGCAATGCCCGCAACCGGCGTTCGTCCTCGACCGTCGGCGGGATGCCGCGGACGACCGGCAGATTCAAATAGAAGGGCGGGCGCAAGCGGGGACGCGGCAACTCCCACGTGCTGAGCGTCGCCACCCGCTCCACCATGGGCAGCCGGGCCATGGAACGGGCCGTCTCCACTTGCCAGGCCAACGCGTTGCGGTCCAGCACGTCGCGCTCGCCTTCCGCTTGCAGGACGACCATCAGCAGCATGTCGTCGTTCTGGAAGTCGTCGCGGAACCCACGCGCGTAGGCCAGCATCTCGCCGTCGACGGTATAGAGCGACTCGATGTCGAACTCGAACGGCACGTGCACCGAGACGACGCCGGCAACCAGCGTCAACAGCAACAGCGTCCCCACCACCCACCAGCGCCGCCTGACCACCGATACGGCGATCCGATCGGTCAAGGCGCGTGTGGGGGGGCGGGACGACATGCGGCTGTCTTCCAATTCAACCGGGGGCTACGAGCGAACATCCGGCCCTAGGGGGCGCTAGGCTTGCCAGCGAGCGGCAACCCGCAAACAAGCATGCCCGCGTCGAGCGCGGGCACCGCCCCCGCCCCGCTTCCCGCCGTTGCCGGACGAAACGAACACGATCCATCTTAGCTAATGGATAGCTTAATCGTCCGCCACCTGGATGGCAATCTTCTTGGCCGACGTGCTGGCCGACTTGGGGAGCCGAAGAGTGAGGATACCAGCGTCGAACCTCGCGTCCACATTGTCCACGTCGACCCCCTCGGGCAGGGTGACCGTGCGACGAAAACTACCGTAGCGGGTCTCCTGATGGAAGTAGCTCCGACGCTCCTCCTCGACGGTCTCCTTCTTCTCGCCGGCGATCGTCAGCCGGTTGCCGGAGATAGTCACATCGATCCCCTCCGGATCCACCCCGGGCAGTTCCGCGCGGACGACCACGTCGTCGGCTCCTTCGGTGATATCAATCGGAGTCGCCGGTTTGCCCCCCGCGAAGGGCCATTCGATGGCCGCCAGCGGGTCGCGAACGACGCGCTCCATGAGCCGATCGAATTCCTGCCGGAGCCCGACCAGGGACGAGGTTTCCGTCGGCTCACTTTCGCATTGTTTGTTTCGCCAAGGAATCATACTCATGGCAAGGCCCTCCGTTTTCGTGGTCTGGTTTGTAAGCGGGTGGTAATTGGCCGGTGGTAATTTGCCGGTGACGCTCGGCCATTGACGCTTTGGGCCGACGGCGAGCCGGCCGCCGCGCCGGGCGCTGGTGGATGACCAGCCACGCCCGGCACGCATTGCCCCTTGCGGTGGCGTCGCCAACCGGCAATCGACCGGAGATCAGCCGCCGGGCTTTACCGCAATCTTGCGCGGTTTGGCCGATTCGGCCTTCGGCAGGTGCAGCGTCAACACGCCTTCGGCATATTGAGCTTCAATCTTGCCGGCGTCGATCGCTTCGCTCACCTGGAACGTGCGATAATAATCGCCAACGCCGTACTCGTGAAGCAGGTACTCCACCTCCTCGTCCTGCCGGGGCTTAACCGGGGCGTGGATGCTGAGCATCCCGTCCTCGAAGTTCACGTTGATCTCCTCGCCCTTCGCCCCTGGCATGTCGGCTCGGACGAGCAACTCCTCGGCCGTCTCCACGATATCGCAGTTGGGCCGGTAGTAAACACCGCCGCGCGTCCGCTCGGCGGAGGTGGTCTCCTCCGTGGCAGGTTTGGTTATCTGGGTTTCTTCATTGATATTCTCGGACATGATTGGTTCTCCTTTTCCTGGCGAGACTTCCGCTCGGATCGGTCTCGGGTGATGACGAACCTCGGGTGAAAACCAGCGCGGTTACGCCGGGCTAACCTGGATCTTCCGCGGCTGGGCGGCCTGCGACTTCGGCAGCAAGACCGTCAGCACTCCATCGGCCAGCTTCGCGTCGACCTTCTCGCCGTCGATGTCGGATGGCAGCCGGATCACTCGCGCAAAGGTACCCACCGGGCGCTCGCGCCGATGGTAGGTCGCCCCTTGCTCGACCACCTCGGGCCGATCCACGCGGATCGACAACTCGCCGCCGGCCACGGCCAGCTCAAGCTGGTCCTGCTTGAGCCCGGGCACTTCCATCTCCACGCAGAACCGCTCGGGCTCTTCCCACATGTTCACCGCCGGCTGGCCCGGGCGGGCGCCGCCGCTACGCCAGGCGTCCAGCGGCTGCGAGAGTAGACCGCTGAACACTTTGTCCATTTCTTCCCGAAGCTGTGCAATCGGGTGACGCGGCAGTCGATAACGTGTTGCCAACATAACCAGTCCTCCTATTGTTTCAGGTGCAATCTCCACGAATGGGGGCGTGGATAGCACGTTTCCCGTTGCCCGGCCATGAGTGCCCCGCCCGCCGTTTTGCTGCTCAGCCGCTAGATACGCACAAGCGAAGCTGTTCGGGCACGCTGGCCATTGTTCATCCAAACTACACTTGGAAGGGAAGCAAAGAATGTGCCAAACGAACGCCCGCGTGTCCTAACCCGCTATTTATCAAGAGATTCCGTCGCCCACTCGGACGGGCGTCGATCCAGCAACTGCCATTTTGGCAGGCCGCTGCGGGCCAGTCTGGCCACTAGGCGTGGAACACGCGTCGTCAGGGCACCAACGGCAATGCTGAAATCGCGACACCTGATCGCCCACGGGAGGGGGTGGCGCCGAGGGCAAATACGACGGCCCACCGCGTCGGCTTGCGAGATGAGGCCATGGATGGCCGATAATCATTTAGCGAGGGTGGACAAGCGTCTGCTGCTTGGGTATAAAAGAAGGCTTCCCCGCAAAGAGAGTCGCGGGTTTGGTTTAGGGATTGAATCGGTTGGTCCGACGGGATGCCGCCGCGGCGGTGTGCTGTCCTTGAGTAAACACGCGAAAGGAGCATTGAGTGGTCAAGTTGACGTTAAGGGAACGCGAATCCATTCAGGAAGCGGTCCGCCGCTTCCGCAAGTTGGTTGAAAGGAGCGGGATCAAGAAGGAAATGCGTCGCCGGGAGTATTACGAGAAGCCCAGCGAAACCAAGCGACGCGCTCGACTGCGGGCAGAACGCCGCGCCCGCCGCACCCGCCTGATGGGCGGTTCTTAGAGTTGCGAGCTATCGACAATCTCGCCGTCCTTGCGATCGCCCAGATAGCTCCACGTATTCTTGTCGATCGAGTACCTCAGTTGCCGGACTGATCCATCGCCGAAGGCGAAATAGCAGCCGCTGCTGTGAGCACTACCGAAGTGCGCGCCGGTGTTGTAGCCGATGCGATCTTGCACGGGCGTCCAGTTGGCATGCGTGGAACGATAGTTGTCGTTGTTGAATCCGGTGTAGGCCGTCTCGTTGTCGGAGCCAAGCCGGCCCGTGGCGTAATGCTGCGGGTTGACGTTCTTCTCGCCGAACATGATCGTGTTGCTCTGACCATCGATCACGTGAGCCGGCTTCACCTCGCTCCGCTCGTAGCATAAGCCGTTGCAACTGGTCATGTCGTGCCAACCTCCCCACGTATCCGAGACCAGGCTACTGGGTCCACCGAAGAACTCCGTCCGCGACTGCGAGCCGGCGTTGGCCGCGTAGTCGGACCGCGCGACCTTGTTGTCGCTGGAGGAAACTCGCTCGGAATTGTACGCCACGAAGGTCCCGTCGACCGGTTTGGGATAGAGGATCGGACGCCGCCGCGTCGGGCAATTCAACAACGAGAGCGGGGTGCGGACCATCTTCAATGCGCCCTGTTTCTGTTTCGACGTGATTGTGGCTCCGTCGTCGTCGCTTGGAAGCTCGTGGACGGCCCCTTGCTCCAGATAGGGCAGCACGTTGTAGACCCAACCGCCCGGCTGGTCGCGGGTGAAACCGCGGTCTGGATCGCCGACCCACCACCAACCCCAACCACCGGTGGGATACGTGCCCTGAGCCTCCACATGTTGCAGCGCGGCCAGCCCGAACTGCTTCAAGTTGTTGGCGCACTGCGCCTGCCGGGCTGCTTCGCGCGCGCTTTGCACGGCCGGAAGTAACAAGCCGATGAGGATCCCGATGATCGTGATGACCACCAGGAGTTCCACCAGGGTAAAACCGTTTCGGCGCGACATGACCATCCCCAAAGCAGAGAAGAAGTCCGAGTGAATTCAGAAAAACTCCGAGAAGCTGGGCACCTCAAGGCAGCCTCGATTCTTTGCAATTTATCACGACAAGGCGTTTATGTCAATTGGCCTCTGCAACTGACCCAGGAGGATTGCAAAGTCGATTGGTTGCAACCGCCGATGCGCGCTACCGCAGGCCGCGCAGCTTACGCAGATTAACGATGGAGTGCTTCCCAGCTAGGCTGGTCGTGACAATGAAAGGGCTCCCGGGTAAGACATT